>Ga0206808_1044_pt1 | contig 19571 bp, 24 predicted proteins | sample Alteio_BWOrgCont_58_FD_152899 | JGI IMG/M metagenome (GOLD analysis project Ga0206808, IMG submission 152899) | Enriched cells from forest soil in Barre Woods Harvard Forest LTER site, Petersham, Massachusetts, United States -... | ecosystem: Environmental > Terrestrial > Soil > Temperate forest >...
CTTGCCTCGGCGGTTTGGGTGCGGAGTTTATCATCGATCAGGGAGTGCAGAACTTGCGGCGCGATATCTTTACGCACTTCATCGGTGTGCGGCAGGGAGTTTGCACCCATTAACAATTCCATCCGCTGCGACAATTCATGCGTCGTGATAATATCATTATTGACGGTTGCGATAATGCCGACTTCGTCAGCATAAGCGGGCGCGGCGAGGAGCAGCGCGAGGAGGATCAGGATTTTTCTAGCCATCTTCAGAATACAACAGGATTGAGGCGCCGATCATAACGGCGAGAAGCGCCGGTGTCCATGCGGCCAGCGCGATGGGGACAATATCAGCATTCGCTAGAGCGCGCATGAAATCGCGCAGGAAAAACAGTGCAAATCCGACGCCCAGACCGGTGATGATCAGGCGCACCACGCCGCCCGCGCGTTGATGCCGCAGGGCAAAGGCGACGGAGAGCAGGGCGACGCCCATGAATAACAACGGCTCCGCGAGTAGGGAGCTGTAGTAAAGTTCTAGCGCAGTCACAGCCAATCCAGTGCGGCGGATGGTGTTAATCATTTTTGGCAAGGCCCAAAAGGAAACTGCGTCGGGTTTGGTATATTGTTCTTCAATTTTTATCGGCGTCAAATGCGTGGTGAGGGTGATGTTATCCTGATGCTCTGGCTGGGCGTTGGATTCGGCGAGCACGGCATTTTGAAAATCCCATTTTTGTCCCGTGACAAGTTTGCCCGTGGGCGCGTCGATGCGACGTAAAAATCTTCCTTTGGTATCGAAGAGCAGCACCATCACATCCGTCATGCTCCAATCGGCGTTATTGATGGATTTCGCGTGGACGACGGCCTGGGTATTATCGTCATTGACCTGGCGTAGCCATAGGCCAGAATCGGTGAAAGCGACGGTATTCATTTTATTACTCAAGACATGGTTGTCCCATTCCTGATAACGGCTGAAAATGAATGCGCCGGCGGGGCTGAGGACGGTGATTTTTAAAATCGCGATAACAAAAGCGGCGAACATGGCAGGTAGGGCGAATTCCCAGGCGGAAACGCCACTGGCGCGGAGGACGATGAGTTCATGGCTCCGCGCCATGCGCCAGAAACAGATCAGACCTGCGAAGAGAATCGCGAAAGGAAAAATCCGCATGCCGACTTCGGGCATTTTGAAAAACCCCATGATGAGGACTTCGGTCAGGGAAACGGTTTTGCTGGAGGAGCGGCGGAGCAATTCGACCACTTCAAAGACATAAATCAAGCCTAACAGGCCGGATAGGACGCCGCAAAAAATCATCGCATATTGCTGGGCGATGTAACGCGAAATTGTGAAGGGAATGCCGCGGCGGGTGCGGGCGTCACTTCGCATGATTGCCTCCGGCTCTCATTCCTGTTTTGGCGCCCAGCAAATGCGCCAGCCAGATGAAACCGCCGAGCATCATCACAATGGGCGGCGTATATTGCAGTGGAATTAGCGCGTTATTCCGCGCAGCCAGATTGGCGAGGGCGAGCGACATGGATTGCATCAAAATCACCAGCAGGACACCGATGATATAACGATGTGGGCGGCCGCGGCGGGAAAACTCACCCCCTAAAACCACGATCAAGGCAACCATGGCAAAGGCCATGTTATAAATGGGGAAGGCAATACGCTGATGCGCCTCCGCCATGAATTCGCGCTGGGCGTTTGGATTGGCGGGATCGGGGGTGGGGTTTAATAATTCGCCCATGGGCCGCTCATAGGCTTTAACGACCGTATCGTCCTGGGCGTCATTCAGCATCGCCAGATCAACAGCGTATTGATCGAACATCAGCCAGCCGATTTCTCCAGTGATATTGTTTCGCTCCTGCCGCGTGCCGCGTTGGATGATCAGGCGCGGCGGGCCGTTATCGCTGACTAGAAAACCTTCTTCTGCGGTCAGTGTGGTCGCCTTGTTCGGGTCGCGCGTGTCGTGAATTAGAATGCCTTTGAATAGATTGCTGCTCTCGCGTTCGTGGACGTAGATCGTCATGTTGTGGCCGATGGCATTAAAAGTTCCTTCGCGCAGTAACGCGCCCGCGTAATCGGTTTGAATCAGGTGGCGTTCAAGGCGTAAATTGCGCTGCGCGCGCGGGGCGATATCAATGCTGATCGCCCAATGAATGAACATCACCCAAATCGCGAGCATCAAGGCCGGCCGCGCGAGTTGCCAGGGCGACATGCCGATGCCCTGCATCACGATCCATTCCTGATCCTGAAGCAGTTTTTGCATGGTGAAGAGCAGGCCGAGGAAGAGTGCGACGGGTAAAATGGGTGCGAGGAAGCTGGGTAGAACCAGGAACATCAACTGCGCAAAAACAAAAATCGGCGCGCCGCCGTTGACGACCATTTCGAGTAATTTTAGGGATTGTGAAAACCAAATTGCCCCCGTGACGACGATCGTGACCAGCACAATCGCCATGAATTCCTGACGCAAGATGTAGCGGGTGAGGAGCATGCGCGTAATCTAGCGGCGCGGCGCGGCGAAAGCTAGCGGGATATCAAAAATCGATGCGGGACTGCGTTTGCCAGGCGGCGCGCGGTGGCCTATTTTCGATTCATGACTGACAAAAATCTCTTCCGGCAACAGGCCTTTATCGCGGGCAAATGGTGCGATGCGAATAGCGGCAAAACCGCGGCCGTTATTGACCCGGCGACATTAAAAGAAATCGGCCACGTGCCCATGATGGGTGCAGCCGAAACCGACCGCGCGATTGCGGCGGCGGAAGCGGTTTTTCCGGGTTGGGCTGGCACCCTGGCCAAGGAACGCGGGGCGTTCCTGCGGCATTGGGCGGAAGCCATGCTGGCGAACAAGGATGAATTGGCGAAAATCATGGTCGCCGAATGCGGCAAGCCATTCAAAGAAGCGCAAAATGAAATCGATTACGCTGCCAGTTTTTTTACTTGGTTCGGCGAAGAGGCGCGGCGCACAGACGGTGATATTATTCCCACGCCGGATAAAACGAAACGCATCATCGTTATCAAACAACCGATCGGCGTGGTGGGATCGATTACGCCCTGGAATTTTCCGGCGGCGATGATCACGCGCAAGGTTGCGCCCGCGATTGCGGCCGGTTGTCCGGTGGTGTTGAAACCCGCCTTGGAGACGCCCTTCTCCGCCTTGGCTTTAGCTGCGTTGGCGGAGCAGGCGGGTTGTCCGCCGGGTGTTTTTTCAGTCGTCACGGGCGACGGCAAAACCATCGGTGCCGCCATGACGAGTAATAAAATCGTGCGCAAAATTAGCTTTACCGGTTCAACGCCTGTCGGCAAATTATTGATGCAGCAAAGTGCGCCGACGTTGAAAAAATTATCCCTCGAACTCGGCGGCCATGCGCCGTTTATTGTGTTTGATGACGCGGATCTAGATGCGGCGGTTGAGGGCCTGATTGCCTCCAAATTCCGCAACAGCGGCCAGACCTGCGTTTGCGCGAACCGGGTTTTTGTACATGGTAAAATTTATGATGCCTTCCGCGATAAAATCGTCGCGGCGGTGAAGAAATTAAAAGTCGCGCCGGGCATGGAAGAGGGCGCGCAAGTTGGGCCATTGATTAATGAAGCCGGATTTCAGAAAGTCGTAAAACAGGTTGAAGAGGCTGTCAGCAAAGGTGCCAAAATCCTGACGGGCGGGGCGCCGCATGAATTGCACACAAAACTCGGCGGCTGGTTTTATCAGCCGACCGTGCTGGAAAATATCCATGAAAACATGCTGATCTGCCATGAAGAAACGTTTGGTCCCGTGATCCCGCTCATTGAATTTGGAACGGAATCCGGCGTCATCGAAGCCGCGAATAATACGCCTTTCGGCCTGGCGGCCTATTTTTATTCCAGCGACGTCGCGCGTTGCTGGCGCGTTTATGAAGCGCTTGAATACGGTATCATCGGCGTGAATACGGGCGCGGCATCTTTCGCCGAAGCACCATTCGGGGGCGTTAAAGAATCCGGTATCGGCCGCGAGGGCAGTAAATATGGAATAGAGGATTATTTGGAAATTAAATACGGCTGTTGGGGGATTTAACTTTATAGTAGGCAATCAGCGCCAGGCGCATTAGGATTCACCTAGAGAATCAACCGCCTTGGGAGGCCTAGTTATGAAAGTTACATTCGTCGCACCGGAGAAAATCACGAAAAAAGTTACGGGGGCGAGCGGGTCCGTGCTGGCCATCATGGTTGGAGAAGGCAAACTCACCGGCGCGGCGGGTGAGCTGGATAAATTCACCAAAGGCGAAATCGCCCGCGCGATTGCGAACAGCAAATTCACGGGTAAGAAAAAGCAGACCTTATTAACGCTGCTGCCAAAGGAAATGGCATATACGCATCTCTTATTATTGGGCGGCGCAAAAGCGGATACAACGCCGCAACAGGTTGAGGCAGCCTTTGCGGAAACGGTCGCGGGATTAAATGCCGCGGGCGCGAAATCCGTCACGGTTTTAGCGGATGATGAGGAGCAGGGCGCCTATGCGGCTTCGGGCCTGATTTTGCGCTCGTACAAATTCGACAAATATTTCACCAAACAAAAACCTGAGAAAAAACCGACGCTGAAAGAAATTCGCGTGATGACGCCGGACGCGGCAGCGGCGAAGAAAATTTTCGGCCATCTGGGCGCGGTTGCGGAAGGCGTTTATTTCGCGCGTGATTTCGGCAATGAGCCGCCGAATGTTTTGTATCCCGAAGAATTCGCAAATCGCGTACGGGATACGTTGGTGCCGCTAGGCGTCAAAGTTGAAATTTTGGATGTAAAAGCAATGGAAAAACTCGGCATGGGTTCGTTGCTGGGCGTCGGCTTGGGTTCCACGCGGCCGTCACGTTTGGTTGTGCTGCAATGGCAAGGCGCGGCGAATAGCAAGGATATCCCGATCGCGATTTGCGGCAAGGGTGTGACGTTCGATACCGGCGGTATTTCCATCAAGCCATCGGGCGGTATGGAAGAAATGAAGTACGATATGTCCGGTGCAGGCGTGGTGGCGGGGCTGTTTTATGCCCTCGCGCGGCGTAAAGCGAACGTGAATGCGATTGGCGTAATGGGGATGGTGGAAAATATGCCGGATGGGAATGCGATCCGTCCGGGTGATATTTTAACCTCGATGTCCGGTCAGACGATTGAGGTTTTGAATACCGATGCCGAAGGGCGATTGGTTTTGGCCGACGTTCTGTGGTACGCGCAGGAGCGTTTTAAACCGACCAATATGGTGAATTTGGCGACCCTGACGGGCGCATGTGTTGTGGCGCTGGGTTATGAATATGCGGGCATTATGGGCAATGACAAAGGCCTGATTGCCGATGTACGCGACGCGGGCGAGATGGTGGGCGAATTGTGCTGGGAACTGCCGTTGAACGATGTGTTTGATGACCGCATCAACAGCCGATTTGCCGATATGCAAAATATCTCATCCGTCGACCGGGCTGCGGGTAGTTCCATCGGCGGACAGTTTCTGAACCGTTTTGTGAAAAAAGAAACCAAATGGGTGCATATGGATATCGCGGGGGTTGCGCATCCGAAGAAGGCCATTGGGCCACTGACGGACGGGGCCTCCGGCTTTGGCATTCGCTTGCTCGACCGGATGATTTCAGAAAAATTTGAGAAGTGACGCAAAAACGTCATAGAAATATGTCAGCATAAGGGGGCGTGTATTTGCTTTTGCAATCACGCCCTTTTGCTTGCATCGCGCGCAATTTTACGAAAATTTATCGCTCATTTTAGGCTGTTTTTCATAAGATTTAACGTGAAAACGGGATGACTTATAATTATACTTAAAAAATAATATCGACGATTTTTTCTATGTCATTTTTTAATCATTAGGAGACGAACATATGGAATACCTTAGCCAATTGCCGGAAGAAATTCGGGATATCGCTTTCGAAAATTCTCCAAATTCCTGGGTTAGCGAAAGGATGATTTTTATTCCGATGGCAAAAACCGATCATGCCTGGGCGATTGATATTGAAGCGCCGGCGGAAAACGAACATAAATCCTGGGGGCTGGAATTGCAGGCAGAGCCGCATAACACTGGCTAGTCCGGCGGATTTTGATTAATCTGCGGTATGACCGAATATCGCTTTTACCAATTGGGACGATCATCGCTGGCGCGTGCCTTGCTGGGCATTTTGCCCAAGGCGCTGGAGCGCGGCATGCGCGCGCATATCCTGTGCGCCAGCGCGGAACGCATGGCCAATTTAAATACCGCTTTATGGTCCGAAGATCCCAATAGCTTTCTGCCACATGGCGCGGCTGGGGGCGGTGACGATGCCGAGCAGCCGATTTTGCTTTCCATGACCGATGGGGCGCCGGTGAATGGTGCAAAGTTGTTGATCCTGACCGACTGCGCGGATACAGGCCGATCGGCTGAATATGATTTGATTTGTGTCATGTTGGACGGCGCCGATGAAGCTGCCTTAGCCGCCAGCCGCGCGCAATGGGCGGCGGCGAAAGCTGCCGGACATACGCTCAGTTATTGGGTGCAGAATGATAAGGGCGGCTGGGCGCAAAAAGGAACCGAAGCAAAAAAATGACAAACAACCCTGTAGACCGGCAAAACGGCCTCAGATAATTTCAGAGCAGGGTATTTTTGTGATTTTATTATTACTCAATGATAGCTCAGAGCTGCATGAGGAAATGGCATGTATCTAGACCACACAAGCACCTATTTGCCTGATAATATATATTATGTCAAATTATGGATTATCCAGGATGGTAGCCGTATTGGTGTTGAAATCCTGGTATTTCACCCATGTGGGTTCGATGATGTGCGGATTATGTTTGGCGTGCATTTCACGAAACCGCGTTAAGTCACGGTAATGTGGATCATGGCGGCTTCCGGCGCGCCGCCCGGATGTAAAGTCGCCAGGACGCCTAAATGCTGCCTGGTAAGGAAATTCAGGATTTCTTGCCGATTTGAGGTCATAAAATACTCCCCACAGCGCTAAATCTGGGCCATCACGGCTTCCACGGCTTTGGGATTAACCGCGATCATGGTCAATAAAATCCGCGCGGCTCGTTCGGGTTGTCGGCGGCCTTGCTCCCAGTCGCGCACGGCGCTGACGGTAAAACCGAAGTGTTCGGCGAATTGCTGTTGGCTATAGCCGAAATCCCGGCGTATTTTTTCCACATTGACCGTTTCAGGCGGTGTGAATATCCGGGTTGGCAAATCAATTTCGCCTCTGGCATGCGCCACCATTTCACGGACGGCGATAACCAGGTCATGCTCTTTTTTGTTTTTACGACTCATTTTCGATCTCCTTTAACAGCTGAACCGCATCTCTAAGTTTCTTTTTATCCGCCGCGGTGATATCTTCCTTTTCATTTTTGGCGTAAATATCGAGCAAGTAAATTCTGCCCTTATTCGACCAAAAATAATACATAATGCGCGCTCCGCCGCTTTTTCCCGTACTGCCTTTGGCGGCGCGCGCCTTACGGATTCCGCCGGTTCCTTGTACGACCGGCCACCGTTCAGGGTGCGTTACAATCTCATCTTCCGCCGCCTGGATTTCTGCGGCGGACAGCAATTTGCTCACTTTCCGTTCATATGGGTGGGTCCGAACGATCTTCATTTCTATACTACGGCATTGCCGTACCCCCTGTCAAGCTTTAATTTTCAAAACATCCTTGATTATCATCGCCGTTGCCAGAACGATCAACGGGCTGATCGTCACGTCCGACAGGAAATGCGCGCCTCGGGACATCCGCATGAAACCGACGACGATAACGAAAATCACCGCCAAAACCGTGCCTAGCGGCCGCCAGCGTGGCGGCAGAAACAGCGCCAGCAATGCCAGGCACGCGACATTCGCCGCATGGCCTGATGTGAATGAACAATTGCTGATGCATTCGTGGCTCATGCGCCAGGCGGGCTCGAAATGCGCGTTGTGTTCGGCAGTTCCAGCGGCCCGGCCGCTAAATTCCGCTAATTGCACCGGCCGCGGGCGGCCCCAGTGATTTTTCAGCAGCCAGTTGATGATGACCAATTCGGCCACGATGATCGTGCCGAACAAAACCCACAGTTTTTCATGCACTTGGCGCGGAATTTTAAACTTGATGGCGCATAAGATTAGGTAGACCAAAAATGCGACCGCAAATCCGCCCTTGATGGCCATATCAAGTGGTCCATGAAAAAAGGCTGCTAACTTGCTGTCAGATAATAAAAACTTGCCGTCGCCCAGGTACATTTCCCGGGCGAAAAACAGGTCGATTTGCGGGAAATAATAAAATACCGCGCTGGCGACCGCGAGCAGCGCCAAGGCCCCTATCGTCCAGCGTGAAATTTGAAAATTTGCGTTTTTCATGTCCCTACTCCAGTTCTATGATCAGGCCGTCATGCGCGGGGGTGACATGCAGCGGCGTGATTTCATTCAAGACGTTATAATCAAAGCGTGGATTCAGGTGAATCAAGTATGTGCGCGGGTTACCCAGTTGCGCACATAAATCCATAACCTCTGGCAAAATGGCGTGGCTTGGGTGTGGATCGTTCCAGTCAGCCACGGCGGCGAACCAGACCTTGACGCCTTGCAGTGCCGCAAGGCCTTCGGGCGGAATGGTTTTGAAATCCGTCGTCCAGGCGACAGGGCCGAAGCGGTAGCCCATGCAAGGCATATCGCCGTGCGGCATTTCGATGATTTGAATTTCGGTATCGGCGATATGGTGCGTGCCCGCCGCAATTTCATGCGGCGCCACGATGGGCCGATATAGATCATGCGAACCAGCGCCGTAAAACAGATAATCGAACCGTTTTTTTAAATCTGCCATGTGGACCGGATGGGCGTAGATATCCACTTGCGTTTCATTCGACCAATAATAGGCGCGCAATTCCTCCATGCCGTGGCAATGATCGGCGTGCGAATGGGTGTAAAAGACCGCGTCCGGGCGCGGGCCGATGAGTTTTTCACGAATTAATTGCGTGCGCATATCCGGCGATGTATCGATCAAAAAATTCTTGCCATTATGATTAATCCAGGCCGATGTGCGCGTGCGGTAGTTTTTGGGATTAGCCATATCGCAATTGCCGAAACGGCCCGCGACATTGGGAATACCCAGCGAGCCGCCGCAGCCGAGGACGGTGAGTTTTGTGGTCATCGTTTTGCTTTATCAAAGATTCGGAAAAAATTATCGGTGGTTGCGCGCGCGATTTCATCGGGCGTGACGTTTTTGATTTCCGCGATTTTATTCGCGACATGCACGACATAGGCGGGTTCATTGCGTTTGCCGCGGTACGGCGGCGGCGCGAGGAACGGCGCGTCGGTTTCAACCAGCATACGGTCCAGCGGTACGTCGCGCGCGGTCTGTTGGATGTCGATGGATTTGGGGAAAGTTATGATGCCGGAAAAGGAAAAATAATATCCAAGTTCGAGGGCGCGCATCGCCATAGCATGCGAGGATGAAAAGCAGTGCAAGAGAACTTTGAGCGGTGCGCCCGCGCGGGTTTCTTCAATGATGCGGAGGGTGTCGTCCTCGGCGTCGCGGGAATGAACGATGAGGGGTAATCCGGTTTCGAGGCAGGCGTGGATGTGCTGACGGAAAACTTCAGCCTGTTTGTCGCGCGGGGAATGGTCGTAATAATAATCGAGGCCGCATTCGCCGATGCCGATGACTTTGGGATGTTTGGTTTTTTCGACGATGGTTTTTTTGTCGGTTTGCTCGGCGGGTTCGTTGCTGTGATGCGGATGGACGCCGACGGAACAGAAGACATTCGGGAATTGTTCGGCGACGACGAGGACTTGGTCGAATTTGGAAATATGCGTGCAGATGGTTTGCATGTAACCGACACCCGCGGCTGTTGCCCGCGCGACGACGGCCGCAGGCCCCTCCTCCGCGTAATTGGGGAAGTCAAGATGGCAGTGGGAGTCGACAAGAATCATGCCGCCTTATTCTCATAACGCGGAAAAATGGGTGTAGGGGCTGGTAAAGGCGCGAGAGGTGAGAGGCGAGAGGCAAGGCCGTAGGATGCAAAGGTGCGCGCACCCCGCTCCACTCCAACCGCATCAAGAATTTTCGTGGCAGCGTCGGGCGTGAATGGCAAAAACAACAGCCCGAGGTTACGAATAACTTCGCACAGCACATAGAGCACCGTCACCATCCGCGCGGGATCGGTTTTTTTCAGGGTCCAGGGGGCTTGTTCGTCGATGTAGACGTTCGCGGCGTTGGATAGGTTGATGATGGCCTCAAGTGCCTTGTGAAATTCTTGCGCGTCCATGTGCGTGCGAACCGTGGGCAGCGTGGTTTCGATTTGGTCGAACAACGCCGTGTCGGCGGCCGTATATTCACCCGGTGTGGGAATTTTCGCTTCGGCGTTTTTTTGGATGAAGGATAACGTGCGTTGAATCAGGTTGCCGAGATTATTCGCCAGCTCCGCATTAATCCGCGCGATCATTTGCGCGTGGGAGAACATGCCGTCATTGCCGAATGGCACTTCGCGCAACAGGAAGTAACGCGTGGGATCGACGCCGTAGGTCTCAACCAAGTGATGCGGCGCGATAACATTACCGAGGGATTTAGACATTTTTTCGCCTTCAACGGTCCACCAACCGTGGGCAAATATCCGTTTCGGCGGCAGCAATTCCGCGGCCATTAAGAATGCCGGCCAATAAACGGCGTGAAAGCGCAGGATATCTTTGCCGACCATATGCAGCGCGATCGGCCAGAAATTTTTCATGTCAGGCGTCGCGTCCGGATAGCCGAGCGCGGTGAGATAATTCGTTAGCGCGTCGATCCAGACATACATGACATGCTTTTCATCATCCGGCACGGGTACGCCCCATTTGAAGGTGGTGCGGGACACGGATAAATCCTTTAGGCCTGATTTAACAAAACTGATGACTTCATTCCGGCGCGATTGCGGTGCGATGAAATCAGGGTGGTCGTTGTAGAATTTTAGTAACGGTTCCTGCCATTTTGATAGGCGGAAAAAATACGACGGCTCTTCCACCCATTCAACTTCGGCGCCGCTGGGGGCGAATTTCTTGCCATCGCGTTCGGTGAGTTCGTCTTCGCCGTAAAAGGCCTCATCACGCACGGCGTACCAGCCGCCGTAGTTGTCTTCGTAAATCTCATCGTTTGCGCGCAAGGTTTGCCATAACGCCTGCGAAGCTTTGTGGTGGCGCGGTTCGGTCGTGCGGATGAAATCATCATTTGAAAAATTCATGAGTTCGCTGAGCGCGCGAAAACTTTGTGAATATTTATCCACGAATTCTTGGGGCGACATGCCGGCGGCGGCGGCGGCCTTGGCGACCTTTTGGCCGTGCTCATCGGTGCCGGTTAGGAATTTTACGTTATAGCCATCGAGGCGTTTAAATCGTGCTAATGCGTCGCATGCGAGTGTCGTATAGGCGCTGCCGATGTGCGGGACATCATTGGGATAGTAAATCGGGGTGGTGACGTAAAAATATTCGCTCATGTTGCCGCTGCAAAGATGGTGGGTAGGCGCGCCAGCAATTCATGCCAGCAGGCCGCTCCATCTAAATGCAGTTGGACCGTTTCCGCAAGCATCCTTTGCGCTTCTTCGTGGAATTTCAGGAGGGCTGGGAGGTTGGCGGGCGGCAGATTTGTTGCATCGCCGCGCGCGATTTGGTGGCAGAGCCAGAGCAACACCATCGCCGCTGTTTTGAATTGCGGCTGATAGGCGAAGCCTTGGGCGAGTTCATTAGCGCGCGTGATATTCGGCGAACGGATGAAATCGGTGATGTGTTGATAGATCGTCAACGCGTCTTGATCGAGAAGTTGGAGCAATTGGCCAGGCGCCTGCCCTGCCATGTGCCAGAGTGTATTTTGATCTGACGCAGAGAGTTGTGTGATGCGTTCGTCCAATTGCGATAACGTGGTTGGTGTTTGATCGGTATCGGCGCCAAGACGCAGTAGACGCGAACGTGAACGGATGGTTGGCAGCAGGCGGCCGAGGTTGTCGGCGAGCAAAATCAGTATTGAATTCCGTGATGGTTCTTCGAGGACTTTTAGCAACGCATTCTGCGCGGCGCGGTTCATGCGTTCGGCGCCGTCGATGATAACGATGCGCCACCCGCTTTGCGCTGCGGTCATGGCGAGGAATGGGCCGACGGTGCGAATTTGTTCGACGTTTAGGTCTTTGTCTTCCTCTGGCGCGACAACGAGTAGGTCTGGGTGCGAATTGGCTGCGACTTGTGCGAAGGCGGGAGCTTCGGGCGGAATGGAAAGATCGGTTGGGGTGGCGACTGTGTGCGGCGTTTCAACAAATAAATCTAAATCATTCGCGGTATGCGGCCCGGTGAAGCCGCGGTAGAATAAAAACCGTGCGAGACGGAATGCGAGCGTTGCTTTGCCGATGCCATTCGGTCCGGTAAAAATCCATCCATGCGGCATGCGGCCGGACAATGCTAATTGCAGCAAGGTTTGTTCGGCCTCTGCATGGCCCCAGAGTTCACGCGCGGCGACGGGTTGCGGTAGATTCATGGCCGTAGCCTATTATAAGGCACGCTAAATTACACTAGCAAATTATACGAGATCAAGTTTTACCCGGACCGTGGCCTTTTTCTTATTGTTGGGCCGTCCTTCCAAAACGGGGACGCCATCTGGCCCAGGTTTGAATTCGGCTTTATTGTATTCGTGCCGAACGACCGAGGCCTTGATACGCACAAGGCCTTGTAAAGGAGGGTCTGGCGCAACCTTCCCATGCCGGGCGAGATGTTCAATTTGTGCGATATAGACAAGCGGCCCGATCAACAGTTCTAAATAGCCGGGATATGTTGGCCGATCGGATATTTTCCCTTGGCTTAATGAACTCCAGTCCAAACCTGCCCAATCATCAAGATGCCTTTCCGTATTCACGTGCCATTCCTCCCATTCCTGCTTGCGGAGGTCGTCTCCTGGGCTAAACCTTAAGGAGCAAAGCATCGTGAGGCCGGCACAAATGCTGAGGCCGTTAAAAGGCTTTTTTTTCTTGCCAACAATCGTTTTTTCATCGCCAAAAGTCTTTTCACTGTCAAAATTAATAACCATATGGCACACATCCAATTGCTTTAATGCTGAGATAACGCGTTTTGCCTGCTCAACCAAGGCCCGTTTTTGATCCGGCGTTAAAATCGCTTCGGGCGCTGAGATATCTAATAATCCCTCCAACGGTTCCGAAAAACGTACTACACGACTATCTATGCTTGCCATTTCTTTCACTCCTTTAAAATTTGCCCCTCACTATGGCAAACCGTCAGGGCGATTTCAATAAAAATTTGGTAACTATTTTATGCGCAGTCCCGTACCATTAAAAACCGGCCGCTGACCACCTGCCAGATGGCATCGGCGACGGCCTCGGGCGGCGCGGAGGCGTCGATGACGGTGCAGCGGTCGGGCTCGCGCCGGGCGATATCAAGGTAGCCGTCGCGGATGGCTTGGTGAAATTGTGCGTCCATATTGTCGAGGCGGTTACCATTGCCACGCTCCTTAACACGTCCCGCGCCGACATCGACGGGAGTATCCAAAATAATCGTGAGGTCAGGCGTGAAGTGATGCAATGTGACGGCCTGAACCTGTTCCACGGCGGCGCGGCCGACGCCTTGGGCGTAGCCTTGGTAAGCCATCGTAGAATCGGTGAAGCGGTCGGATACGACCCATTGCCCGTTTTCCAGCGCGGGCCAGATCGTGCGGCGGCAATGTTCACGGCGCGCGGCAAACATCAGGAGCAATTCCGTCACCGCGTCCCAGCGGTCCTTGCCGCCGGATAAAATCAATTCACGGATCGCCTCCGCATCCGGCGCGCCGCCGGGCTCGCGCGTGCGGATATGGGTGATTTTCGCCTCGGTCAGTTTGTCCGAGAGTAATTTGATCTGGGTTGATTTCCCTGCCCCCTCCCCACCTTCAAGGGTGATAAAGCGGGCTGATGCGCGGTCGTTGGCGATGATGGGCATGGGGGGACTCCTCTGGCATTTATAGCAGATTTTAAAAACTATCTGCTAGATATAAGACATCCGTCATCCCCGCGAAAGCGGGGATCCATCACCAGGTATTTACGTTCTAAGCCATGGTTTCAAATGAGAATTGCAGTCCATGGATCCCCGCTTTCGCGGGGATGACGACGTGCTTTGGTTTAATTTCCATGTCCTTTCAACAAATATTGGATGGTGTAACCCAGCCTTGCAAAGGGATTCAGTTCCGGCACGTCCGCCGCGGCCACCAGCGGCACGGTTTTCGTCGTCACGCCAGGGGCGGAGATTTCGAGTATGCCGAGTTCCTGGCCTGCCTTCACCGGTGCGGCGATTGGCGTGTTGAATTTGGCTTTCACCACCAATTTCGGCGCGGCGTTACGGGGCATGAGGTAAGCCACGTCATCCTTGACGGTCAGGTCAACCTTGGGCGACTGGCCTTGCCAGACGTCGGCGTCGGTGACTTTTTCACCGGCTTTGAACAGCGTCGGGCCCGTAAAAGCGTCGAAGGCCCAGCGCATCACGCATTCGGATTCGCTGGCGCGTTCGGCCATGGACTTCATGCCGGATAAAACGATCATCACGTGGCGGCCGTTTTGCACGGCGGAGCCGATGAGGCCGTAGCCCGCCTCATCTGTATGACCGGTTTTCACACCATCAGCGCCGAGACCGGAGACGTATAATAATGGATTACGGTTGCCCTGTTTAATGCCGTGGAAGGTGTAACTCATAACGCGATCAAGCGCGGCTTCCTCAGGAAAATCATGCATGTATGCGATGGCGAGCGTCGCCAGATCGCGCGGTGTGGAATAATGATTTGGATCGGGCAAACCGTTGGCGTTATCGAAATGCGAATTCGTCATGCCGAGTTTTTGCGCGGTGATATTCATACGCTGGGCGAATGCATCCTCGCTGCCGGAAATGCCTTCGGCTAGGGCGACGGCGGCATCGTTGCCGGATTGGATAATCATGCCCTGCATCAAATCCCAGGCGGAAATCTGCGTGCCGGGTTCGAGGAACATGGTGGAACCGCCTGCGGATTCACCCGACATCCAAGCCTTTTTGGAAACGGTCATGATGGTGGTTTTTTGGATTTCATTTTTTTTCAACGCGTCCGCGACGACATAGGCCGTCATAACTTTGGACATCGATGCGGTCGGCATGCGTTTGTCCGCGTCTTTTTCGTATAAAACCGTGCCGGTATTGACGTCGATGACAACGGCTTGGCGCGCGGCGGTTTCAAAGGGGACACCTGCGGTTTTGACATCAGCAGGTGGGCCAGGCGGCGTGGCGGGCGCAGTGGCGGCGGGCGTTATCGCTGGATGATGCGCGGGTTTTGCATGCGGTGTTTTGGCCATGGCAGGCAGAGTGGAAAAAGCAAAAAGCCCAAATAAAATAACGGTAAAGACGCGGCGCACGAAGAAACTCCTGAGATGAAAAACGATTCCATTTAGGGCAATTTATGGGCTGGACGCAACCAAGCAAAAATCAAAAAAACTTAAAGTTTATGATGCGTGGCCTTTAATCCTTGACAATCTTCGCGCCGGCGTAGCCCAATTTATCCATACTTTTTAATGTTTTTTGCGCGGCGGCATTGCTTGGTTGCGCCAGGCGCACGCGGTATAATTTCACGCCGCTGCGGTTAAACGTGTCAATTTTCGCTTGCCCAACGTGTGCAAGCTTTTGCGCAATCGCGGCGGCACGTTGGTGGTTTGAATAGGCGCCGACCTGGATGTAAACGGCGTTCTGGATTTTAGCGCTTTTAGCTGGGACATAAGATGTTTTGCCGGTGTTGTAGCTATAGTTAACCGGCGCATGCAAAACATTCGGATTTGAATTGCCGCCGCCCAGATCTGTTGTGGTGATGACGGCGGTTTGGGTATTTTCAACGCCTGGAACTGGGGGCGGTTGATAGGCGGCGGGTTGGTAACTTGCTGGGTTATCATTGGCATCTATGATCGGCGGCGTGACGTTTGTCGCGGCCATCGTGCGGTCTGCACCAGTGTGCGCCAGGACGTCGGCGAGTGGGATCAATTGGCCTTGCTTCGCGGCCTCAGCCTCCAGACGGCTTTCGACCGGCATGAATTCAACGCGCACGTGGGTGGTGCCGGCGCCGTGAAAGTCGAGCGCTTCAGCAGCAGATTTGGAGACATCGATAATACGGTTGCGTTTAAACGGCCCGCGGTCATTGATGCGGACAAAAACGGTTTTACCGTTCTCCAAATTGGTCACGCGCACGACGGAGGGCAATGGTAACGTCCGGTGCGCTGCGGTCATATCGCCTGTGTCAAACTGTTCGCCGTTCGCTGTCGCGCGGCCGTGGAAACCGGGGCCGTACCAGGAGGCCTGTCCCTCCTCCACATAACTGGCAACTTCGGTGGGATAGTAAAGTTTGCCGTCAACCACGTATGGATTGCCGACTTTGTATTGCGGTTTGTATTGTTCTTTAAATAGCGATGAAGCCAATTCGCCGGACGTGCAGCCGGATAGGCTGTAAAGGCTGAAGAGGATCAGCAGAAATGATTGAAATGATTTCATCAATGACCTTAAGGGTTAATTTGGCCCGCCAATGTCGCCACCGACAGCACGAAATAGGAGCTGCGGTTCCAGCGCATCAGCACGCGGTAATTATCGTAAGCCAGGTAGGCCTGACTGCCCGCGCCGTCCGGTTGCACCACGGTTGTGGTTGCGCCCATCAGGTTTGGATCCAGCCCGGAAGGTTGAACGACGCCCCGACTTTGCCAGTCAGAAGCGGGTAGTTCAAGTTTTTTCTGGATCCATTCGGGGTTGAAGTCTTGGGGGATGGTGGCCTGGGTGGCCACCGGCAGGCCGGCGTTCCAGCCGTTTTGATGGAGATAGTTTGCGATGGATGCCAGCGTATCGGGCGTGGAACTCCAGATATCCGCCTGGCCATCGCCGTCACCATCCACGGCATATTTCAAATAGCTGGAGGGCATAAATTGACACTGCCCCATCGCGCCCGCCCAAGAACCGGTTAAGTCATCCGGCGCGATGCCGTGGTCCACCATGCGCAGTGCATTGGTGAGTTCGCTTTCAAAAAATTCTTGCCGCCGTCCGTCGTAAGCGAGCGTCGCGAGCGAAGAGAGAATATTATAATTCCCTTGGATGCGACCAAAATCACTTTCCTTGGCCCAGAGCGCGATGATAACCTGTCCCGGCACGCCGTATTGTTGTTCGAGGCGATGAAGGAGCGGCGCGTTATTTACATACTCTTCCCGCGCGCGCGTGATACGAGCGGGCGTGACCGTGGCCGCGAGGTATTGCGCGAAGGTTTGTGTGACTTCAGGTTGTTTTTGATCGAGGCGGATGATTTTTTCATTGAATGTTAGAAACGGTTTTGCATGCGCGATGGTATCTACCGAAATCCCCTGTCCCGCCGCCCGCGCCAGGTACTCTGCGCGCCAGTTGGCGAAGTCACGCTGTGCGCGGGCATCCGATAGACCGTGCGCGTTGCTGCAAGCGGCAACAAAAAGCGACAACAAGATAACCGCCAGGATAGCAATGTTTTTCATGCCTATTTTATAGATGCATACAAACAGGCTGTCACCCCTGATGCGATTATGCTTTGATGTGGAATGCTTTACCTCCTCCGCCACGGTCAGACGGATGCCAATCTGAATCGCATCAATGCGGGTGGTGAATGGGATGTGCCGCTAAATGCCGCCGGCCGGGCGCAGGCGCGAGATTTTGCGGAAGCAAACGAAGACTTACTCCAGCAATTCAGCCATATTTATGTTAGCCCGATGGTTCGCGCGCAGGAAACCGCCGTGATTGTCATGGAAACTGCGGGATTAAAATTGCCGTCCGAAACCATCGAAGATTTGCGCGAATGGCGGCTAGGGGAATGGTCGCAATTGTCATATGACGATACGGCTGATTTTTATGGACAGCTCTTAACTCCGCCGGATGGGGAAAGTTTCGCGGCCTTTTCCGCGCGCGTTATCGTCGCGCTGAAAACGCTAGCGCATCGCACGGATGAAAAGGCGCTAGTCATCGCTCACGGCGGCGTTTGGCGGTGTTATGCGCATCACGTCAATGAATCCGCAATCTGGCTGGAAAATTGCACACCCATGCAATTGTGCCGGGTGACGTTACAGGCGGCCTAGTTATTCGCTTTCCGCCGCTAGCATTTGGCGTAGTTCGAGGAGTTCATCCACCAGTTTACGTAAGTCCGCGCGTGCGATTTGGACGTGGTCGGGGGAGATTTGAGTGGGTGAAGTCGCGTTATCCGCAGCTGTCTCGGATATTTGTTCCTCATTAAACAACATTTTACCCGACGTGGCCAAGGTTGCGTCAACAGCCGTCACTGCTTCCAACCTGCGGCGATGGGATTCGAAGGCAGATAATTCTTTCACCGCTGGTGGGGTAAAAGAATGAATAGTTCCTGCGGGAATTTTCCCGCCCGCCTCGGCCGCTAATAAATTCTGCACGCCCCGGATGGTATAGCCGTCGCGGTAGAGCAAAGTTTGAATACGTTCCAATAATGCCACATCATCCGGCCGGTAATAACGCCGTCCGCCCGCGCGTTTCATGGGCTGGATTTGCGGAAATTTAGATTCCCAGAAACGCAGGACGTGTTGTTCGATCTGTAATTGATCCGCTAATTCACCAATAGTCAGAAATGCACCGGCAGCCTTTTGCATGCGCGGTTTGCGCGGACGTTGCGGCGGGAGGTCGTAAAGGTTTTCAGCGGCCTGGGTCATTAATCTTTCGCTCGGTCCGCGGCGGAGATATTTTCGCCATTGGTTATTTTTTTCAAAATCTGGCTGGGGCGGAAAACAATCACCCGGCGTGATGCGATCGTGGCAGGTTCCTTGGTTTTCGGGTTGCGACCCTGGCGCGCGGCTTTTTCACGAACGATCCAGGTGCCGAAGGATGAAATTTTAACCGTTTCGCCTGCCTGTAAAGCCTTAGTCATTAAATCCAGCACGGTTTCCACGAGATGCCCGGATTCATTTCGAGACAGCCCCACCATGCGATTTACCGCATCAGCCAGGTCGGCACGGGTTAGGGCATGATCTGACAGTTCGCACGCTCCTTTAGGTTGCAAGTTAAAAGCTACGGCTGAATCACTGATTCGTCAAGGATTAGGGGTAGGTAATTCATTCTACCCATGGATGTAGTGTTCCTACATTCGAACCAGCACCGAACCCCAGGTAAAGCCGCCGCCCATGGCCTCCAACAAACATAGATGGCCGGGCTTGATACGTCCGGTTTCGACGCCTTCATGTAGCGCCAATGGGATTGAGGCGGCGGAGGTATTGCCGTGTTTTTCGATAGTCAGGATGACCTTTTCCATCGGCATACCGAGTTTTTTGGCAGTATGTTCGATAATGCGTACATTGGCCTGGTGCGGCACCAGCCAATCTAAGGCATCTGATTTAATGTTATTGCTTTGAAGTGTTTCTTCAACGACTTCGGCCAATTTATTGACGGCGTGGCGGTAGACTTCCTTGCCGTCCATGGTCAGAAGGCCGACATCCTGCGTCGAGGAAACACCGCCGCTGGTTTTCAGGCGGTCGATATGCGTGCCGTCGGCGTGCAGGTGAGTAGACAAGATGCCGCGATCTCCGGCGGCTTCCTCCGGCCAGGCCTCCAGCACCACGGCCGATTTAACTTTTCCCGCTACCGCCGTGCGGGTGCAAAATTTCCTCGGCTGCCCCCCGGGT
>Ga0206808_1118_pt1 | contig 19480 bp, 13 predicted proteins | sample Alteio_BWOrgCont_58_FD_152899 | JGI IMG/M metagenome (GOLD analysis project Ga0206808, IMG submission 152899) | Enriched cells from forest soil in Barre Woods Harvard Forest LTER site, Petersham, Massachusetts, United States -... | ecosystem: Environmental > Terrestrial > Soil > Temperate forest >...
GGAGCTGGAAAGAATATTTTAATTATGGGCATACCTGGGGCAAAAGCAATCTGCAGGTTTTAGCAGGCCGCGAAGTTTGGGAGTCCACCTATGATTATGTTCCGCTGGCGGGTACCGGTTTTTCAGCCGGCAACAATGTGCAAAGCATAGCGTTGGCAAATACTGTTGGAGCCACTGTAGGTGAAAACGAGGGCGACCAGGTTATGCAATCATACCTGGGCCGTATCATTTATACGTACGACAACAAATACAGCATTACCGCTAATATACGCAGCGACCAAAGTTCAAATTTCGACCCTGACCCCAACAAACAGATCGGTTATTTTCCGGGTGCTGCTGTATCCTGGAGGCTGTCTGAAGAGCCATTTATGGCTGGTGTAAAAAGCGTGGCCGATAATATCAAGATCAGGGCAGGTTACGGTACAACCGGTAACTCAGGGGTGCCCCAGTATGTATACGGCGCCTCGCTTAAGGCGGTAGCCACCGCTTTCGGAACAGGGTTTGTTATAAACAATCAGCCTAATCAAAATGTTACCTGGGCGACAGCAATTCAAAAAGACCTTGGAGTGGATTTTACCTTGCTTAATAACCGGATTGACGGAGCTTTTGACTACTATGATAAAACGTCAAAGAATTTCCTTTTTCAGCAGCCGTTGCCTCACTTCCTTTTGGGCGGCCCCAATGAATATGGCGACAACCCCGACGGTATTGCCGTGCCTTACGTAAATGCAGGTAATATTGAAAACAAAGGATTTGACATCACGCTTACCGGCCACGATATCCAAAACAAGGATTTTAAATGGAACACCACCGTTACATTTTCACACTTTTCAAATATAGTAACCTCTTTGGATGGTCTTCCTGCGCTTATTGGCTCGGTTGGTACCTCCTTTATTACTTTGTCGGCTACTAAAACGGTTGTTGGTCAGCCAGTTGGCGAATTTTACGGATACGAGGTGCAGGGCGTGGTAAAAACTCCGGCCCAGTTGGAATACCTGGCTACCCACCCCCAAAACGTCACAGGTACCACACCGCAGGTGGTTAGCAATGCACAGGGAAATACGATCTGGCTCGGCGACCTGGAATATAAGTCAAACCAGGCCAGCGGTGATGTTGACGCAAATTCCCAGGTGCCGCTTGGCAGCCCGAACCCGGATTTTACCTATGGGATCACCAATAGCTTCACTTATAAGGATTTCGACCTTTCCATATTCATCTATGGCTCATACGGTGGTAAAATATTGGATGCGTTAGAATATGAAACAGCCGGTCTTAATAGTTTATATGAAAATCAATTAGCTTCTACCGCAGGTTTCTGGACACCGTCCAACCCAAATTCAAATATACCTGCCCCCCGCGGGGGGCTTGGAAACCCTAACCTGGTAATGTCAAACCGCTTTTTGGAGAGCGCATCATATGCCCGGTTGCAAAATGTTAGGTTAGGGTATAATTTGCCGGCGCGTTGGGCTCATGCTTTGACATTAAGCGGTTTGAAAGTATACCTGAGCGGCCAAAACCTGCTGGTAATTACCAAATACCCGGGCCTTGACCCTGAAGTAGGCCAGTTTAATCAAAACCCGCTTATCAGCAATATCGACATGGGAAGATACCCGTCGCCGCGTGTTTTCATTTTTGGAGTTAATGCACAATTTTAAATTTTTAATAAAATTTGACATGAAAAGACATATAAAATTTATTACAGGCATGGCGGCGGTAGCGAGTTTGTTTGCTGCCAGCTGTAAAAAGAGCTTTTTTAACCGTCCGCCAGAATCGCAGGTTACAGTAGGTAACTTTTATCAAACCGTATCGCAGGTACAGGCAAGCACCTACGGATTGTATGGGTCGCCATGGTTTGGCTGGAATAACAAAGTGGGATGGGCCATAACCGAGTTGTCGGGTGGTAATGGGTTTACCTACTCTTCTGACGTAAATGCCTTCATCACGTGGTCGGTACCCAATACCAACCCCGAGATACTTGCCGGCTGGGATTCGCCGTTTACGGTAGTGGCGCAGTGCAATGGGTTGATCAATAACATGCCGTCAACCATATCAGGCGTGCCCCAGGCGATGGTAAACAATGCCCTGGGCGAAGCGCATTTATTGCGCGGCGTGGCTTATTTTTACCTGGTGCGTGTTTTTGGGAACGTCCCTATAGTTGCCAACCCGCTTAATGATATCAGCGATTTTCAAACCGTGCCAACCAACCCCATATCTGATGTTTATAAATTTATAGTTCAGGACTTGCAATTTGCCGAGGCCAATTGCTCTATAGGTACCGCCAGTACCGGACATGGCGACAGCGGTTCTGCATCGGCAATGCTCGCAAAGGTTTATCTTTATATGCAAGATTATCCGGATGCGCAAAAGGAAGCCGAAAAGGTGATCAACAGCGGCGAATTTTCGCTGCTGCCCAATTATGAAAACCTGTTTCAAACTGCCTTTAACAACAATAAAGAAAGCATATTAGCCATGCAATGGATATCTAATGGCGGCTATGATTTTGGTAACTCCATACAGGCATCATGGGCGTACAACAGCACTATTACAGGGACAGGAGACGGTTACGCTGTTTTTGGGCCTACCATCGACCTGCAAAATGCGTTCGTTGCCGAGGGCGGCGACACTACACGCAGGCACTCAACAATTATGGTGCCCGGAAGCTACTATCCTGATCTGGATGCAGCTTCGGGCGGGTATACTTTCCCGTTAACCGGCAGCGCTCAAAATGAAAATGCCGCTGCAAAAAAATATGTGGTGGGCACACCTGCCGACAACGGGGGCAAAAGCGCAGCACAGGCATCGGGCAATAATACTTATATCGAACGATATTCGGACGTGCTGCTGATAGACGCTGAGGCCATTTTGGGCCAGGCAGCAGGTGTTAAAGCAGGTACCGGTATACCGCTTACCGCTTCGACATCAAATGCTGAGGCAGTTTCCGTTTTGAACCAGGTTAGGACCCGCGTTGGCGTTCCTCCGGTTACGTCGTTCACCTACCAGCAATTGCTGCTTGAAAGGCGCCTGGAATTTGCGCTGGAGCAAGATTATTGGTTCGACTTGTGCCGTCTTGATGGCTACCAGCCTTCCGGATCAGCAACTTTTCCAACGCATCACCCCATCGCTGAAGCCATAATAAGTCAACAGGAAAGAGGGACATACAGCACAACCGCTTACAGCAGTAACGGCACCCCTAATAACCCGGTAATTTACTCAAACAAACTGACGCCAACCGATGCAAACTTCTTTTTCCCTGTACCGGTATCCGAGTCGGCAACAGATCCAAACCTGGTGGCGGCCCCAGTTCCATACGCATTTAAATAAAAAAGAAATATGAAAAAGATATTAGAATTAAAAAATTGTTTTTTGCTGGCGGGGCTGCTGGCAATAACATTTGCATCATGTAAAAAGGATAATGCCGGCGGGATAAACGGTACGCCCGGCGGCTCAGGCCCTCCAGCCATTACCAGCATTCATACCATTGAAAAAGGTGTTGTTGATTCGATGCTCCGGGTGGTTACCGTTGCCTACAATAGCAGTGGTGTACTTGATACCACCAACAGCTATTATAACTATGCGCCGCAGGTAACCCCGTTTGATTCAACCACAACTACCGGTAATTTAGGGAACTATTACGTAATAATGGGTACCAATCTGGGTAGCACAACTAAAATTGCTATCAATGGCGTTTCAATTTATTTTAACCGGGCGCTAAATTCCGACAACACGGTTATATTCAGCATACCTGCTACTATCCCGTATGTGCAGCCCCAGCCTAATACTATAGTGCTGACTACGCTGCACGGCACGGTTACTTATAAATTTACTGTGTTGCCGCCATCACCGACCATCCTGGCAGTATCCGACTACGATTTCTGGTCAGGTTCACAGCTTACCCTTATCGGTAAAGGCTTTGCTTCGGTATCTTCAGTAAAATTAAGGGCAACAAATGATCCGTTCACCATCGTTTCGGTAAACGACAGTACTTTGGTACTTAATGCGCCGGCAACCAGTGCAGCCACCGAGTCTACATTGTTGTTTACTTACACATCCGGAGCAAATGCCAATGCACAAGCGGCCTCTACAGCCACTTTTAATGATTTGGATAATGCTTATAACATTTACTTCAAAAGCAGTTTCCAAAATTCATGGGGCGATAATTCCTGGTCAGGCCCTTCCGGCTCACAACCCGGTAACCCGCATGAGTACGGCGGCACCAAGTCAATTGAGGCAACTTATCCCGCTGGTGCATGGCAAATTGAAGGCTGGGCAAACTGGTACCCAAGCTTCCCTTACAGTCCTGACTATAAATACCTCAGCTTTTGGGTAAAAGGCGGCGTTGCGCAGCATACGTTAACCCTTGTTGGCGATAAAATGGTAGGTGGTTACGGGCAGGTTCAAGTTACACAGGGTTATGCAGCTCAGTTGATCGTTGTTCCTCCAGGTGTGTGGACTTTCTTCAAGATCCCGCTTTCACCAACGCAAACATCAACCAACCCCAATGTCCTCGCCTATTGGGCAACGGGTTCGCCCGCTCAGCAGCTTGGGTTCTTTTTACAGGGCATGAGCGGCGACGTAAACGAGACCATGTATTTTGATGAAGTGGCGTTCATAAAGTAACGCCACCCAATAAAACAGTTTACAATGCAAGGTTTGTATAATAGTTGATTAATTTTCTGAGCCATCACCGGCTGCGATGAGGTGCAGTTGGTGGTGGCTATTTTTGAGATCGCTTATCAGCTCAAACATGAGATGCCTTCACTCCATATGCTTTGTTTCCATGCTCTGTATTGCCAGCGTTGCCGGTGCACAAAAAAACCTGGTAACCAATGGCGGATTTGAAGATGACGACCTGTATGGCTGGAATAATAATGGCGCCATGCAAACGCCCTACAGTTTTAAGAGCGGCAAACTGAGTTGTGCCATCGTCACCACTAACACGGATAACTGGGTTGGCATCGACCAAACCATTCGGATACCCAAAAAGGTTCAGAACGTTGAATTCAGTGCCTGGATAAAAACGACTAATGTGGTAAAAGGGAAAAATGACTGGGATGGTGCGGTATTTACCGTAGTTTTTTTAGACAGCGATGATAAGCAGATCGGTGAAGGTATAAACATTGCGAGAATAACCGGCAGCACCGACTGGACATTTTACGACAAGCAAATAAAGATGCAGGAAAAGGCGTATAGCTTCAAGATACTCGCTGCGATGGGAAACGCTTCAGGAACGATGCTGATCGACGACGTTGGTGCAAAAGCGGTCGATAAATAGCTGGAAGTCCGAAAGTCAGTAAAGTCCGAAAGTCCGAAAGCCGGAAGCGGAAAGCGAAAAGCGGAAAGCCGGAAGCCGAAAGCGGAAAGTCGGTTTTTACTTTTTATCTATGACATGACCAGCTTCTTTCGACCCAAGACTTTTGACTTAACACTAATCTCCCTATCAATAAAATGATTTTTTATAACAGTTTTTGAATATGATGACGAGCAATGTGATGCGCGAAATTACGCCGCTTACGCCAAGCGACTGCTTTACTATTTTTTCGAGGGAGAAAAAAAAATTCGACTTCCCGCTTCACTATCACGATGAGTATGAACTTAACCTCATCCTGAACGCCAAAGGCGCCAAGCGTGTTGTTGGCGGCCATATCGAAGTTATCGATGATTTGGAATTGGCACTCATCGGGCCTAACCTGTATCATGCCTGGTTTACCCACCAGTGCCAGAGCGAATCGATCACCGAGATCACTATCCAATTTCACAAGGACCTGTTTGACGAAAAGTTCCTTAAAAGAAACCAGCTGAGCTTCTTAAAAAATATGCTGGAGCGCTCGCAGCGGGGAATCGCATTTGCGCCCGAAACCATCCTGCTGGTGAAAGACCGCATCCTGGCCTTAGACTTAAAGGGAGGCTTCAACTCCGTCCTTAGGCTGCTTTCAATCCTCCACGATCTTTCCATGTCCACCGGTACAAAGACGCTTTCGGATCCCGGGTTCAACAACGAAAAATTTTATTACAACAGCCGCCGTATCGAAAAGGTGTTTGAGCATATGAACAATAACTACGACAAACAAATTACGCTGGGTGAAGTTGCCCGGATCGCCAACATGCCCGAGGCTTCCTTCAGCCGGTTTATCAGGAAACGTACGGGTAAAACTTTTATTGACAGTTTAAACGAGATCCGGCTCGGGCATGCCTCAAGGATGCTCATCGATTCAACCACAACCGTAGCCGAAATTGCGTATAAGTGCGGCTTTAATAACATCTCCAACTTTAACAGGATATTCAAAAGAAAAAAAATGTGTATCCCAAAGGAGTTTCGGCAGACCTATGCGGGCAACCGGATCTTTATTTGAACGCCCACTCAATGCCTGCAGTCTTTAACGGGCGCCGCCAAAATTTCCTGTCCGGATTACTGCGTACCCGCGTGATTAATTGATATTAAGATGATTAGAAAAATGAAAAAACTTACCATAACTGCGGCAATGTTTGCAGTGTGCATCGCTTCGATGCAATCATGTAAAAAAGACTCGTCAAACAATTCAGGCGGGGGTGGCGGAAACACGAGCACCACCGTCAGCACTGGTGTTGGTACCGGCCCGGGGGGCAGTGTCGTTACCGGCACTGATCCCGCTGTCGCAACCACACAGGGCTTTTTCCTGGGCGGCTGGCAGGGCAAAACTTTCACCGACCCCACCAATACACAAACAGTTTCAAAGCCATCGGGCATAGGGGCCACTACTGTAGTAGTTGATCTTAGCCAGATCACCACCAAGGTGTCGAGCCTGCTTTTTGGCAATAATATCAACCCCTTTATGGGGCAGGTGGTCGATCAGCCCGTTTTATTGGCCAACATTACCGCGCTATCCCCTAACATTATCAGGGCGCCGGGGGGAAGTCTATCGGACGTTTATTTTTGGAATGGCGACGGAAACGGCAACGCCGCGGCGCCTGGCGATGCCCCCACGAACTTACTTAGCGCTACCGGTGCAGCAAGCGCAGCAGGATACTGGTACGGCAACAACACCCAGGACTGGACGCTAACCCTCACCAATTATTACAGCGTGCTGGCTCAAACTAACAGCACCGGCCTTATAACCGTGAATTATGCATACGCCCGCTACGGCACCGGCCCAACGCCGGTTCCAACAGCTGCCCACCTGGCTGCACAGTGGGTGCGCTATGATAAAGGCAAAACTACTTATTGGGAAGTTGGCAATGAATGCTATGGCAACTGGGAGGCAGGTTATGAGATCGATCAAACGCAAAACCACGACGGGCAGCCGGCTATCATAACGGGCGCTTTATACGGTGCGCATTTCCAGGTATTTGCCGACTCGATGCGCGCCGCAGCAGCGCAGGTGGGGAATACCAATATTAAGATTGGCGCTGTTTTAACAAGTGCAAACGATATCAATAGCAATGACGGGGTTAGTAACTGGAACAACGGCGTTTTAACGGCTGGCGGTAACAGCCCGGATTTTTATGTAGTGCACAATTATTATACCCCCTATAACCAAAATTCCACGGCTGCTGAAATCTTATCTACCCCTTCATCGCAAACCACCGGCATGATGAGTTGGATACAAACATCGGTGCAAAACGCTGGGGTAACGCAAAAGCCGGTTGCTATGGACGAGTGGAACATCGAAGCTACGGGTTCGTCCCAAAATGTTTCGAATATTGCGGGGTTGCATGCCGTAATGACCCTGGGTTCAATCCTGCAAGCCCAGATAAGCATGGCCAGCCGATGGGACCTGGCAAATGGCTGGGATAATGGCGACGACCAGGGTATCTTTAGCAACTCCTCGAGTGCCAGTGGCGAGGAGCCGGGCGCCAATCCCTGGAATGCCCGCCCCGCATTTTATTACATGTGGTTTTTCCAAAAATATTTTGGCGACCGCATGGTAGCGTCAGCAGTTAACGGAAGTACCGATATCGTAAGCTATGGTTCTTCGTTTTCTTCCGGGCAGGCGGGCGTGGTTTTGGTAAACCAGGGCAGCACCGATCATATTGTTAACATCCAGTTTAACAATTTCGCTATCGGCTCAAATTATTACTACTATGAGCTAAACGGAGGTACCGACAATGCGCCTTTTTCGCACGATGTCATGATCAACGGTGTAGGTCCGGCAAGCGGAAAAACAGGGGGGCCTTCCAACTATAGTTCTATTGCGGCTATTGCCCAGGGCGTGTCGGGCGGTATTACCGTTGTTGTTCCTGCCTACGGGGCTGTATTTTTAGTTGCAGATAAAAAGTAAAATGTCGATCACATGATTAAATTTGATCCATAAATCCTTCTTATGATGAAGCTCCTCGCTAAAGTGACCATTGCCTTGTGCATGGTTTCGCTAAATTTTGCCCACGCCGGCGGCACAACCCCGCCCGTTAATTTTAATGTAAGGGATTATGGCGCAAAAGGCGATGGTGTAAACCTGGATAGCAAGGGAATTAACGCAGCTATTGATGCCGCTTCGGCTGCGGGGGGCGGTACAGTGTATTTGCCCGCAGGCAATTATTTATCAGGCTCCATTCATTTAAAAAGCAACATTTCCCTGTTTATCGACCAGGGGGCCGTCATCATCGCAGCAGAAGTAAACGCTGAAAACGGCTATGATGAAGAGGAGGCCGCTGTGAACACTACTTACCAGGATTACGGGCATAGCCACTGGCATAACAGCCTGATTTGGGGCGAAAACCTGCACGATATCTCGATTGTGGGCCAGGGGATGATATTTGGCAAAGGCTTATACCACGATTTTGTTAAAAGCAAGCAGTCGGCCAACAAAGCCATAGCCCTTTACCTGTGCCGCGACGTAAGCATACAGGACATTACCATCTCTCATGGCGGCTGGTTCGGTATATTGGCAACCGGCGTTGATAACCTCACCATAAGTAACATCAAGGAAGATACGAACCGCGACGGGATGGATATCGACTGCTGCCGCAACGTACGTGTGTCCGATTGCAGCGTTAATTCACCGCATGACGATGGCATCTGTTTAAAAAGTACTTTCGGCCTTGGTTTTGCACGGGCCACGGAAAATGTAACCATCACGAATTGCGGGGTAAGCGGTTTTGAAGAAGGCTCATTTTTGGACGGCACCTATAAACGCACCATAAAGGAGCCAACCGGTCGCATCAAGTTTGGTACAGAATCAAACGGTGGCTTTAAAAATATTACCATCTCCAATTGTACATTCAACTATTGCAGGGGCCTCGCGCTCGAAACTGTGGACGGCGCTTTGCTGGAAGATGTCACCATCACCAATATCACCATGCGCGATGTGGTGAATTCGCCGGTGTTTTTAAGAATAGGAGCGAGGATGCGCGGCCCCGAGGGGGTACCGGTTGGGGAGCTTCGGCGGGTGATCATCAGCAATGTGGTTGCCTGGAACGTAGAGCCGGGGCAGGGAATATTGATCAGCGGTTTACCCGGCCATACCATTAAGGACATCGACTTGAAAGATATCAAGATTTACAGCAAAGGTGGCGGCACTGCCGAACAGGCTGCCCGCGAGGTGCCCGAAATGGAAAAAGGCTATCCCGAGCCCGGCAGCTTCGGCATTTTACCCGCATACGGGGTTTATGCGCGCCACGTGGAGGGCTTAAAGCTCGAGAACGTCGAATTCCATTATTTAGACAATGACCAACGTCCACCGCTGTTTTTTGACGATGTGAAAGGCGCCGAAATCCGTTTTGTAAAAGCACAATTCGCAAACGGCGCATCGCCAATCGCCACCAAAAATTCGGACGATATCAACCTATTTCAATCCTTAAATCAACCCGACGGGAAATGGAAGAATTAAAATTACCCTGCACCCATCCCCCTTTTTGTCATCCCGACGATAGGAGAGATCTCCTTATACGCCATAATTCTCCGACCGACATTTTGAAAAGAATATTTCTGTTCAGAAGCAAAACCACCAAACCATGAATATAAACCCAAAAGGGCTCCTGCTTACATTAGCGGTAACCATCGTATCCACCGCCTCCCTCTTCGCTCAAAAATTCGAAGAGCTGGCCCAAACCCCGCCCATGGGCTGGAACAGTTGGAACACTTTTCAAACCAACATCGATGAACCCCTGCTAAAAGGCATGGTGGATACCTATGTTTCATCGGGCATGAAGGACGCGGGCTACGTCTATTTTGTTTTGGACGACGGCTGGATGTCCATGGAAAGGGATCAGAACGGCAACCTGGTTGCCGATCCAAAAAAGTTCCCCAACGGGATGAAGGAGTTTGCCGACTATGTGCACAGCAAAGGCTTGAAATTTGGCATTTATAACTGCGCCGGCACCAAAACCTGTGCAGGCTATCCCGGCACCCGTGGTTACGAATACCAGGACGCCCGGCTGTATGCCTCATGGGGCGTTGATTACCTAAAATTCGATTGGTGCAATACGGATGGCGAAAACGCGATAGAAGCCTACAAAACCATGAGCAAGGCCATCCGTGCCGCAGGTCGGCCGATGGTGTTCAGCCTTTGCGAGTGGGGGCAGCACAAGCCCTGGCGCTGGGCAAAGAATGTAGGCCAACTGTGGCGCTCCACCGGGGATATAGGCCTTGGGTTCGAAAAAAATATTAACAAGGGAGGATGGACCGCGTTAAGCGTGCTTTCTATTTTAGACCAGCAGGACAGTATCCGCCAATATGCCGGTCCCGGCCATTGGAACGACCCCGACATGCTGGAAGTGGGCAATGGTATGAAAGTAAACGAAGACAAGGCCCACTTTTCGCTGTGGTGCATGCTGGCAGCGCCGTTAATGGCCGGTAACGATCTCCGCAAAATGAGCGACCAAACCCGCGAAATATTAACCAATAAAGACGTAATCGCTTTGGACCAGGATCCGATGGGAGTGGAGGCATTCCGGTTTTATGCTTTCGACGGGATTGAAATATGGGTAAAACCCCTTTCCAATAATGAGTTGGCCGTATGCTTTTTAAACCGCTCTGGCAGGCCGCAGCAGGTCAGCTACAACTGGAAAGGACATCCTATGGTAGATGCTGTTTCCAATACCAGTTTCGATTTTACGCAAACAACTTACAAAATGCACGATTTGTGGTCAAAGAAAGAAGTCGGTTCTACGGCAAAAACTTTCGATGAAACCATTCCCGCCGATGATGTGATTGTTTTAAAATTGACAAAAGAGTAACTGACAAAGTAGTCAAGACGTATAACAAGCCGCGAAGCGGACCGGAAAATGCCGGTCTGCATCGCGGTTTTATTTTTTGCAGATACGAATGAAGAAAGAAAAAATATACCTCCTGTTCCTTATATTGGCGCTGGCTTCCTGTAAGAAAAAGCAACTGAACGAACCGAGCGATCAATTGGCGACCACCGAAACACGGGAATTATATTACAGCCTCCAGCGCCTCCAGGGCACGGGCATATTATTTGGCCACCATGACGATACGGGTTATGGTGTTAATTTTAAATACGATAAGGATGGCTCCGATGTAAAAGCCGTCACCGGCACCTATCCGGCGGTGTATGGCTGGGATCTTTCAAAAATTGAGCACGACAGCATTCGGGATATTAACGGACTGCCTTTCTCCGTTCAAAGCAAAAGGGTCCGCGAGGCTTATGAGCGCGGCGGCATCAATACTTTCAGCTGGCATATGGACAACCCGGTGGATGGTAAAACAGCCTGGGATACCAGCCGGCATACGGTCGCCGATATCATCCCCGGCGGCGCTTTTCATGAAAATTATACCGACTACCTCGATCGTGCGGCCAAATATCTCGACGGGCTAAAAGGCGACAACGGCGAGCATATCCCCATCCTGTTCCGGCCTTTTCACGAGTTTACCGGCGACTGGTTTTGGTGGGGCAAAAATACCTGCACGCCCGATCAATTTAAAACTCTGTGGCGCTTTACCATCGATTACCTGCGCAATACCAAAAAGCTGCACAACCTGCTGGTCGTATATTCCGCAGCCGACTTTAACTCCGACGCCGAATTTATGCAGCGCTATCCAGGCGACGCTTACGTTGACCTGGTGGGCTTTGATTATTACTGCGTAAAAGACCTCCACATTTACCAATGGAACCTCGACCGGCGAATGACCCTGGTGGATACACTCGCCGCGCAGCACCATAAACTATCCTGTCTTGCCGAAACAGGCTACCTTAACATCCCCCTAAAAAACTGGTGGACCAGCCTGCTGCTGCCAACAATTTCTAAGCACAGCATATCGTATGTACTCGTTTGGCGCAACGCCGGCCCGGAGCAATTTTACGCCCCATATCCGGGCCAGGCCAGCGCCGAAGACTTCCAGATATTCGCCCGCGATACGACGATGATTTTCCAAAACCGGCTTACGCCGTTAAATGTTTATGGGAAAGTGGTGGAATGAGATATGAGATATGAGATATGAGATATGAGATTGGAAGGGTTCATAGTTGACGTTTCACGGCGGGAGGAGGGAGATTTGCATAGTTTGCAACCTGTCGGCGGGGCCGTCCACAGTTTAATAATTGTCGTGGAGCACGAGAAACCAGCGCTTTTGGCCTTTGCCCGACATTCTCGCGCTTAAGGAGGGAGGAGTAAGCATTTACAACATTAGCCTGGCCCATTGGCACGGCGGGCTAACTGTCCTAGGGTACGAGTCGCCTTTGCGCTTTTGGCCCTGGCATCGCCGCTTTGATGTGAGTACTACCATGGGCATGTCCTATATTTGATTATTTTTGTCCTTAAACCAGCAGCAATATGGAGCATATAATTGGCCGTTTCATAGATCCATTGAGTGATTTTGGCTTTAAGCACTTGTTCGGGAACGAGCCTAACAAGGATATTTTGATTGACTTCCTGAACCAATTATTTAAAGGCCAAAAGGAAATTGCTGACCTTACTTATAGTCCGACGGAACGTGCGGGAGATCACGATCAATTAAAAAAAGTATTTTTCGATCTGCTTTGCACCGGTGCCAACGGCGAACAATTCATCATTGAAATGCAGCGGGCCGAACAGCGTAATTTCAGGGACAGAACCGTGTTTTACACCTCCCGTCTTATTAACGAACAATTGCCAAAGGGTCAAAGCCACTGGAACATCGAACTAAAGGAGGTTTACCTCATAGCCATACTGGAGTTCAATTTCAGGGAAAGTCCCGCCGGAGAATACCTGCACCACGTTGCCCTGGTTAATACTAATACGCATGAAATTTTTTACAATAAATTGGCTTATAAGTTTTTAGAATTGCCTAAATTTGTTAAAAAAGAAGAAGAACTGGAAACGGATCTGGACAAATGGTTCTATCTATTGAAGCACATGAGCCATTTAGACAAGGTCCCGGCTGTATTAAACAAGCGCGTTTTTCAAAAGGTATTTAAAATCGCAGAAGTAAGCAAACTAACTAAAGAGGAGAAAGCGATGTACGATTCAAGCTTAAAAGCAAAATGGGATTACGAAAATTCCATTGCTTATGCAGAAGAAAAAGCCGAAGAAAGAGGGATTGAAAAAGGGATTGAAAAAGGCGAATATAAAAAGGCGATAGCTATTGCCCGCGAGCTCAAAAAAGAGGGTTTAGCAATTGAATTTATTGCCAAAACAACCAAACTTTCTATTGAAGAAATAGAAAAGTTATAACCTAACAACCCCCCAAATATATACCCCGTTTTCTGACTGACCCAGTGCAGGCAGTTTTAAACAAACGTGTTTTTCAAAAAGTATTTAAAATTGCAGAGGTAAGCAACCTAACAAAGGAGGAGAAAGCGATGTACGATTCAAGTTTAAAGGCAAAATGGGATTATGAAAATTCCATAGCTTATGCAGAAGAAAAAGCCGAAGAAACAGGCATTGAAAAAGGCATTGAAAAAGGGATTGAGCAAGGCATTGAAAAAAACACGAGAGAAACCGCATTAAAAATGATAAAAAGCGGTTTGGATATCAAGTTGATCGCCAATATCACAGGGCTTTCTGTTGAAGAAATAGAAAAACTATAAAAAGTAAACACCTCTAAAAAACATACAAAAAGCCCTGGCAATTTCGCCGGGGCTTTTGCGTGTTCTGCGGTTGATGGTGCGGTGAATGAATTTAAATCATCGCTTAGGGTCGAACGTCGAAGAGGGAATGTTATTCCGGTTGCCGTTCATTGGAGCGCGGTTCATTACCTGTGGACGGGGCACGAGGAGCAGCCGCTTTTGGCGTTTGCCCGACATTCGCGCTTGAGGAGGGGGTATTCTTTTACATTTCAAATAACTAAATATCAGCTATTTGTGATTATTTTGCCGGAAAAATACCGTGTGAATTGCGTGTGATTTTTCTATAATACCGTGTGAATGGCGTGTGAATTTGGAGTGAATGGCGTGTGAATTCCGTGTGATTTTTTTTTGTGATCATGTTTTGCCTCGTCCTGAAAGTTTACATTTTGTGTGTTCCAGGGACGTTAGGATTGCCGGTTCATCGATCTTTCCAGCGCATTATTGCGCGGTTAATGCGTGGCCAATGCATGGTTAATGCGATGTTTTTCCGCCCATTTTTGACGATTGCAGCAGGCTAATGCGATGTTAATGCTGGTTTTTTTGTATGGTTAATGCTATAAATATTCTCCGAAAACATGGTAGACTCCGCCCGGCGTCAGGGGTTCATTTGCCGTAATAGCCTGATTTTTAAATATTTCAAAGAACATTTTGAAACCGGGCATCCCGCGCGGTTTTCCAAATTTTTGCTTTTTTGCTTTTTTTTCAGCAATTCCGTTGTAAAGGGGGCGATAGCCACCGCAAGAGGTCCAAAAGACTCCTTTGTGAGCACGCATCCCTGCCGCAACAGGCTGGCCCAAATCCGGTTTAAAGGTGCGGCGTTTATATTAAACATGCAAACCGGGTTTTGCTAAGGGTACAGTAACTGTACCGAGACGTTACACTACGAGTACCTTTACGAAAATTTAATGTGCTGTAAATTAGCGGGATGTGATGAATAAAACAGTTTAAAAAATTAGTGGCATAGAAGATATACTTGCGAGGCATGTAACAGAAAAAATAGATCCTTCCCGTCACGAGTAGCCCGCCTCTTTTTCAGATAGTACCTCGCGCCAGAATGAGGGGATTAGAATTTTTTACCTATACGAGTATTTCGTCAAGCTGCCCTCCTCATTCTGCTCGTACCATTCATTCTTTAAATAATAATATTTATCACTTCCAAGCTGAATCATTGGGAATGTTCCTACTAAATATTGCTTGGTTTCTTCTTGTGTTTTGGGATCAACGATTGTAAAGTATTGGGATAGGTTTTCATAATTGCTGTAAAAAATATTCTGGATTGCATCAAAATTCAAAGTAAGCTCATTGTCACGTTCATAGTTAGTTTTAGGCGAATCTATCGACTTTTTTTCGTCATGAATGTGTGTAATGAGTACATAATTAGATGCTGTGTTTCGATTTATCGAAAATTTCACATTGAAAAGACTGCTTTCACTAATTGGATTTGATGACGGAACCGGCTTGCTAAAATCTATGAATTCCTCGCTAAATAATGAAGTAATATGTAGTGCCTGACAAAGAATATTGTTTTTGACAGTGACAATCAAAGAACGCCTCATATGGAGGCCAGAGCCGGCCCTTATATTGTAATTAACCAGCAGGAATCTTTTATCGAGAACTATGATCGTATCGATATACGTAACACCATTTATAGTAAGGGTATCCTTTGCACAGCTTATTGTTATAATGTCACGCTCGTCGTTGAAGAAGAGCTTAATTGAGGTTTCATTTCCATCGACTGAACTTAACAGAAATGCCTGGCCGACTGCCCGGTTACCAGTAAACCCAACAAGAAATAACGTAATTATTAAAAGCCTTTTTTTTATGGTGTCCATTGCTCGTTTGGTCTTCTTAATATTTGCCCTTTCAACACTCAAATGCTCCCAATTTAGACGTCCATCTTTTTCTGATAAGCGGGTACAGAGTTCTTATGCATGCAATAAATATCAAGATTAAGTTCGGCAATTTGCCAATTATGTTACATGAAACGCTAAATTATCCTGTGTAAAGGGGAGCCGTTGGATGGCTGCGTATTTTCCCAACTAATCTCCAATCTCCAGCCTCTAATCTCTCATCTAAATTGTACTTTTGCACAACACCAACCTGTTCTTTTGAGAAATTATGTGCGCCAAACTCCACGATGAACCCAATAACGAACTTTACAAGAGTTTATTAGATGGTAATAAAAAATTTGTCGAAAACACCCTAAAGGCCGATCCTGAATATTTCAGCAACCTGGCTAAAGGGCAGTCGCCGCCGGTATTATGGATAGGCTGCGCCGACAGCCGGGTACCCGCCAACCAGATCACCAACACAGCACCGGGGGAGATATTTGTGCACCGTAACATAGCCAATATGGTGGTGCACTCGGATATGAACATGCTGTCGGTACTCGATTATGCAGTGAACGTTTTGAAGGTAAAGCATGTGATTGTTACGGGGCACTATGGCTGCGGGGGCATCATCGCCGCGATGAGCAACCAGCAGTTCGGCCTTATCGACAACTGGCTGCGCCACATCAAGGACGTTTACCGCCTGCACGCCGAAGAATTGGACAGCATAACCGACGAGGAGCAACGCACCGACCGCCTCGTTGAGTTGAACGTTATTGAAAATGTACACAACCTTTGCGCAACCTCCATTGTGCAAAACGCCTGGGAAAAGGGCCAGTTTGTGGGCGTTCACGGCTGGGTATACAGCCTTAAAACAGGCATCATTAAAGATATGCAGGTGAGCGCCTATGATACCGACAATATGGAGAATGTGTTTAAGTTTAAGTAGAGTCTGAAAGTCCGAAAGTCCGGAAGTCCGGAAGTCCGAAAGATAAAGCCCGGATGGAGATGTGAGATGTGAGATTGGAAGGGTTCATAGTTCATGGCTCATGGTTCATAGCCGGAGGTGTAATTGAGTGGCAGTAGCAGTAGCAGTTGCAGTTGCAGTAGTTCGCCGTCCATAATTCATACTTCATTGCCTGAGTGTGAGTGGCTGGACCATTTGCATTTCACCTTTCGACTTTCACCTTTCGAGTTCCAAAATCGTGAATCGTAAATCGTAATTCGTAAATCAAATGTAGCTCATCCCTACGCAACGTTTGATAAACAACCCGTGTCTATTAGTACGGACTTCCATCTAACAAACCGGCCATGATAAAAAATTACTTAAAGATCGCCTGGAGAAACCTCCTGAGAAACAAGGTCTCCTCATTAATTAATATCGGCGGCCTTGCTGTCGGCATGGCCGTAGCCATATTGATCGGTCTTTGGATTTGGGATGAAGTTTCCTTTGATTCCGGCTTCAAAAATGAGGCGCGTATTGCAAGGGTGATGGATAATTCCTGGATCAATAACGAAACCCAAACCTGGAATTCGTCCGCACTGCCGCTTGCGCCGGCGCTGCGCAATAATTTTGGCAGCAGCTTTAAACATGTTATCATAACCTCCTGGACGGTGGACCATATCCTTACCTACAACGGAAAACAGGTAACAAAAAAGGGCAACTATATGGAGCCTGCCGTTACCGATATGCTATCGGTAACCATGCTGAAGGGCTCGGCGGCCAGCCTGAACGACCCCACCTCCGTTATTTTATCGCAAAGTACCGCGAAGGCGGTTTTCGGTGATGCCGATCCTATCAATAAGCTGATCGTTATTGACAAACAGCAAAACGCCAAAGTAACCGGCGTTTACCAGGACCTGCCGGTAAATTCTTCCTTTGGCGACCTCACATTTATTGCGCCCTGGCAAATGCTGGCAATCAGCCAGAAATATGCCACCAGGTTTAACAACCCATGGGGAGCAAGCTGGTTCCAAACATTTGTTCAGATAGCCGATAACGCCGATATGAACCAGGTTTCGGCAAAAATTAAAAACGTTAAGCTGGATGCGCTCACCAGCATGCACAACCGCGATGCCCGCTACCGCTCGGCGCTTTTTCTTCACCCGATGAACAAATGGTATCTGTACGATGAGTTTAAAAACGGCGTCAACACAGGCGGCCGAATTCAGTATGTCTGGTTGTTCGGAATTATAGGCGTGTTTGTATTGTTGCTGGCCTGCATCAATTTCATGAACCTGAGCACCGCACGGTCCGAAAAGCGGGCAAAGGAAGTAGGTATCCGCAAGGCCATCGGCTCGGTTCGTAGCCAGCTCATCATGCAGTTTTACAGCGAATCATTATTGATTGCTGTGCTGGCATTCGTTGTGTCGTTGGTGTTTGTGCTGTTATGCCTGCCCGAATTTAACCAGCTTGCCGATAAAAAGATAGCTATTTTATGGGGCAGCCCGGTGTTTTGGGGTTTGGGTGTTTCGTTCAGTTTATTTACCGGCCTTATTGCAGGCAGTTACCCGGCCCTGTATTTATCGTCCTTCAGGCCGGTGAGGGTACTAAAGGGTACGTTCAAGGTAGGACGTTCGGCGGCTATCCCGCGCAAGGTATTGGTGGTGATGCAGTTTGCTGTTTCGATAATATTGATCATCGGCACAATAGTGGTTTATCAGCAGATCCAGTTTGCCAAAGATCGCCCGGTTGGCTACAGCCGTGATAATTTGTTGAATGTAAGCCTGCAAACCGACGAGCTCAACAAACAATACCTCGCTCTAAAGAATGATTTGCTCGCCAGCGGCGCAGCGGTTAACGTTGCGGAATCGGAAAGCCCGGTAACCCAGGTTTACATTTCCAACGGAGGTTTCAACTGGCCCGGGAAAGATCCGGCTGTACAGGAAGAGTTTATGAGCATGGCGGTTACCGCCGACTTTGGCAAAACGGTGAACTGGGAAATTAAGGATGGCCGGGATTTTAATCCGGCGTTTATGTCCGACTCGTCCTGCTTTATCATCAATGAAGCGGCCGTAAGGTTTATGGGGCTCAAACACCCGGTAGGCGAAACGATGGAATGGATCGGCAACGGTAAGTTCAAGATTATCGGCGTGGTGAAAGATATGGTTAACCAATCGGCATATGAAGCCCCAAAACCAAGCTTTTTTTATTTGCCCAGGTTTCAGCATTTATCCAACATCAACATAAAAATTAATCCTTTGATGAGCGCACATCTGGCCCTCAACAAGATAACCGCTATTTTTAAGCAGTACGATCCCTCGGCATCGTTCGACATTCAATTCATTGACCAGGACTATGCCAAAAAGTTTGATAATGAAGAACGGATCGGCAAACTGGCCACTTGTTTTGCAGGTTTGGCCATATTTATCAGTTGCCTTGGTTTGTTCGGCATGGCCTCATTTATGGCGGAGCAGCGCATCAAAGAAATTGGTGTTCGTAAAGTGCTTGGTGCAACCATATTTAATTTATGGCAGTTGTTGTCGATGGATTTTGTAGTACTGGTAGTTATTTCATTGCTGATCGCATCGCCGGTGTCGTACATTTTTATGCACAACTGGTTGCGGAGCTACGAGTATCGTACAGATATTAACTGGTGGATTTTCGCCGTTGCAGCCATTGGCGCTTTGGCCATAACATTATTGACGGTGAGTTATCAAAGTATAAAA
>Ga0206808_1119_pt1 | contig 19394 bp, 20 predicted proteins | sample Alteio_BWOrgCont_58_FD_152899 | JGI IMG/M metagenome (GOLD analysis project Ga0206808, IMG submission 152899) | Enriched cells from forest soil in Barre Woods Harvard Forest LTER site, Petersham, Massachusetts, United States -... | ecosystem: Environmental > Terrestrial > Soil > Temperate forest >...
TCGATAGTGAAGATTGTTTCGAATGTATCCCATGGGTTTTCTTCCAGTTGTTTGTGGCCAAGGCTTAACTTACGGTTGTCAACATCAAGTTCAAGTACGACCACGTCTAACTTTTCACCAACTTTAGTGAATTCGTTAGGATGGTTAACCTTTTTAGACCATGAAAGATCCGAGATGTGTACCAAACCGTCGATACCGTCTTCCAGCTCAACAAATACACCAAAGTTGGTCATATTTTTAACCGTAGCGATGTGCTGTGTGCCGATGGCATATTTCTCAGCAGCATGTTGCCATGGATCAGGCGTTAATTGTTTAATGCCTAAGGACATTTTGCGTTCGTCGCGATCCAGCGTTAATACCTGTGCTTCAACTTCGTCGCCAACCTTCAAGAATTCCTGTGGGTTGCGCAGGTTTTGCGACCACGACATTTCTGAAACGTGGATCAAACCTTCAACACCCGGGATGATCTCGAGGAATGCGCCATAATCGGCAACAGTAACGATCTTGCCCTTAACCCTCGTGCCGATCTGGATATCTTCAGAAAGGCTTTGCCAAGGATGTGGGGTCAATTGTTTCAAGCCAAGAGCGATACGTTTTTTCTCGTCGTCAAAATCCAATACAACCACGTTGATCTTTTGATCCAATGCCAAAATTTCGCGGGGATGCTCGATGCGGCCCCATGAAATATCGGTAATGTGCAGTAAACCGTCAACACCGCCAAGATCGATGAATACACCAAAGTCGGTAATGTTTTTAACGGTACCTTCCAATACCTGGCCTTTTTCAAGTTTGGCAACAATTTCGGTTTTTTGGTTTTCAAGGTCGTCCTCGATGAGCACTTTGTGCGATACTACCACGTTTTTAAACTCGTGGTTGATCTTCACAACCTTAAATTCCATTGTTTTGCCTACATATACGTCATAGTCGCGTATAGGCTTGATATCGATCTGTGAGCCCGGTAAAAAGGCCTCGACACCCATTATATCTACAATTAAACCACCTTTTGTTCTGCTCTTAACAAAACCGGTGATGATCTCGTCATTATCCAATGCAGAATTGATGCGTTCCCATGATTTTTGGGTTTTAGCACGTTTGCGCGAAAGAACCAGCTGTCCGTTGGCATCTTCCTGCGACTCAACATAAACTTCAACTTTGTCGCCGATCTTCAGATCAGGCGTGTCACGGAACTCCGATACGGATACCAAGCCATCAGATTTGAAACCAATGTTCAATACCACGTCTTTGTTGTTAACGTTTACAACCGTACCCGTGATGATCTCGCCTTTTGTAATGGAATTGAATGTTCCATCGTACATTTTCTCGAGTTTCTCGCGGTCGCTGTCGCTGTAATTGCCGAATTTCTTTTCGTCAGCATCCCAATCGAAGTCGGCGTTCGATGCGGTAACGTTTGATTTGATCTCGTCGATCGAAATTGAATCAGCTTCAGATTCAATTGTTTCTTTCTCCAATGGAGCCGATACTACGTCGAGTTCAGCTTCCTTTGCTTTAAGTTCTTTTTCTGCTTCCTGTTTTTTTGCCATTAAATAAATTTTCTCCTTTTCCCAATTTGTTAATTGGGACTGCAAAGGTAGATATATAATTCTATTTCAAAAAAATTAATTTAGGGGAAAATGGTGATTTTTAAGGGATTTTGAAGCAATAATAGTGATTTTTTGATTACGAATCCAAGGAGGAAGTTTTTCCACGAACGTTTATATTATGTTGTGCGAATCAATTTTTTTTCGATCTCATCAAATATGTCCATAAAACCATCGGCCAGCCCTCCCCGATAAGCAGTCAAAACATCATGCATTTCGGCTTCATTTTCCGTCGTAAAGGGATCACGCCATACACGCATACATATTCTCTTAAGCGCGTAAGCAATCTCTTTAGTTTGGGCGTAGGTGTTCAGGTATTTGCTCCTTTTAAATTCAGCGTAAAACTTAAAAAAAACTGCTGTTTCTTTCAGACCGGCAAAAGTTAAAAAATCATTTACTACAGCTTCCCTGCATCCATCCAGGTGTTCGTAAAAACCATCGGCGGTAACTCTTCCTGTCGTGAGCAAGAGGTTATCTAAAATCAGCTCAAGCGCAATATGCCCCAGGAAAAACGGCTTAACGGGAGAACCCTGGATAGCCGGTAACAGTCGCTTTTTTAACTCGTGCGAGTGCAGTAGAAAAAATTCTGAACCATGAAAATAACGATCCACCTCAAGGTGCGTGTTCCATCCCCGAATGATGGAATTCACCCGTTCATCGGGATGCTTTAATTTTTCGGGATGCAGAATAATATTCTTATCCGCATTTTTTAACAGATCAGGCATAACAGTGCCTAACACCTGATAACAATCGGTGGTCTCCCGGTCGAAATAAAAATGAGACAAAAAATTCATAGGCCTGAAGCAAAATACTCCGATTATCACAATTTAGAAAAAATTTTTCGGGCTGATGCAATTTATAGATAAATCTTTTAGTGGCTATAAAAGAATCGGTGTAACCAAAAACGTAATCGGTCTGATCATATTATTATCTTTGCCATCCCGATAGCTATCGGGATTGAAACATTATATATAATGAATTTTGTTGAAGAATTGCGCTGGCGGGGCATCCTGCATGATATAATGCCCGGAACCGAAGAATTGCTGGACAAGGGAATGGTGGCTGGTTATATAGGTTTCGATCCGACCGCTGATTCGCTGCATGTGGGCAGCCTGGCGCAGATCATGACCCTGATACATTTTCAACGTGCGGGGCACAAACCTTTTGCGTTGGTTGGCGGCGCCACCGGAATGGTTGGTGATCCATCAGGCAAATCGGCCGAACGTAACTTATTATCCGAAGATATTTTACAGCATAACCTCGACGGAATAAAAAACCAGCTTGAAAAATTCCTGGATTTTGATTGCGGCGCAAACAGCGCCCAAATGGTGAACAACTATGATTGGTTTAAGGAATACAATTTCCTTGATTTCATACGTGAAGTGGGCAAACACATTACCGTAAACTACATGATGGCTAAGGATTCGGTAAAGAACCGCCTCAGCGGGGATACCGGCATGTCGTTCACCGAGTTCAGCTACCAGTTGGTACAGGGTTACGATTTCTACTATTTATGGAAATACCATAACTGCGCCCTGCAAATGGGCGGCAGCGACCAATGGGGTAATATCGTAACAGGTACGGAGCTGATCCGCCGGAAGGATGCCGGGGAAGCATTTGCGTTGACTACGCAACTGATCAAAAAGGCCGACGGCAGTAAATTTGGTAAAAGCGAAGGAGGGAATATTTGGCTCGATGCATCAAAAACATCGCCGTATCAATTTTACCAATTTTGGCTGAACACCAGCGACGAAGATGCAAAAACTTACATTCGCATCTTCACCTTATTTGACCGCACTAAAATCGAAACTCTTGAAGCTGAACACGCGATCGCGCCGCATTTACGCACATTGCAAAAAGCATTGGCGAAAGATATCACCATTCGTGTACATGGCGAATCCGAATATGATAAGGCTATAAAATCATCTGAATTCCTGTTCGGCAACACGGGGATATCTTTTTTAAACGAACTTAACAGCAAGGAAGTGCTTGCGTTGTTTGACGGTGTACCTAATTTTTCCATAAGTCGGACCGAACTCGAAAAGGGCATAAATGTTGCCGATCTGCTCGCCGTTCAAACCGGTGTATTTTCGTCAAAGGGGGATGCAAAAAAAATGATACAGGCCGGTGGGGCTTCTATAAACAAAGAAAAAATACCGTCACCCGATTCGATCTATAACATTGAATACCTGATAAAAGACCGATATATAATCGCACAAAAAGGCAAGAAAAACTATTTCCTGATTATAGCCGAATAATTTTAAATTACGACAAATAGTATTTATATTTGCCATTATGTCGTACAAATCAAAAGAGGAAAACAAAAATATAGTAAGTGAGCCGATGGGTATTTATGTTGCCGGCAGCTCACTAAACCCATTTTATAGCCTCCTTGATGGCCAAAAAGCTGCGTTTTCCAGTGATTGGGATATCATAAAGCTGGCTCGAAAGGGTTTTTCCAAAAAGACATTGCTCGCGCTGGCAAAAAAAATATCTTTAAACCTGCAGGAGCTCACCAACATTCTGCACATTTCGGAGCGCACTCTTCAGCGTTACGATGACGATGCCCTCATAAAATCTGAATACGCCGAAAAGGCCGTTGAGCTTGCCCGCCTGTATACCCGCGGCCAGGAAGTATTCGGCTCCGAGGATAAGTTTAAGCTATGGATGAAAGCGCCCAGTCTTATCTTTAACGGCGAGGCTCCTGTTTCGGTACTGGATACCTCTGCGGGCTTTGATATGGTTTTCACGGAGTTAGGCCGCATTGAGCACGGCATTTTTGCCTGATGATACTTTACCGCATCGGCAATTGCGATTATATAAACGATTTAACCGGTACCGGCACACGGCTCTATGGTGGCAGGTGGAGCAGCCAGGGCAAGCCGGGCATTTATTTGGCCTCATCAAGGGCTTTAGCGTTACTTGAGGTACTGGTGCATTTGCAACCCTTATTCGTTCCGGACAACTTTTGCCTTGCGGAAATTGAAATTACCGAGAACAGCATTGCCAATGTTGACATTCACTCACTGCCTGTCAATTGGAAAGACATATCACCGCCCGCTCAGCTAAAAAAAATCGGCAATAAGTTTTTAACAGAACGCAAACACCTGGCGCTTAAATTACCGTCCGCAATTGTCCCGGCTGAATTTAATTTCCTGGTCAACCCTTTGCATCCCGATATGGAAAAAGTGAGAATACTAACTCAGGCGCCTTTTAATTTTGACGACCGGCTTATTTAATTTTCGTATTGACCCACAACAGTTGTAACCGGCTTCATTGCCAGGCTTTGCTCCAGCCGGCCAAACGACATATTAAAATAATTGCTTTTTATCCCATTGGTAAGCTCAATGGATTCCGTCGACTCATCTTCCCTTGTATTTGCATTGGGGTAAATAGGGTTGTGTATAATTTCTTCGATTTCCAGCGAGGTCGGTTCTGAAATATGAAAGGTTTTGGAAAGCTTGGTGCAAAAGCCGTTTTTCAGGGATGCCTTCACCGGGAACACATAATTATAGGATCTTACGCTGTTAACTTTGCTGTAATCGACCTGCGAGGAAAGATACATAATACCATCTATCCGCTCATCAGCATCCTTAAATTTTGCTATATATTGGAGAAGAAGTTGTGGAATGATGTACTGGGGTGTGAAATTGCCGACTACAAGTCGTTCAGCAGATCAAGCTTTTTGAGGTTGTATTCTTCCTGCGAAATAAGGCCATTATCAAACAGCATCCTTAATTTCTTCAGCTTTTCGGTTAGCTCGTCGGTTTTTGGCGTTTCATGAACTATCGGCGCCGCAACAGGTGGTGCAACCGGTTCAGGCTGGGGTTCGGGCGCTGGGGTCACTGGTGTCGCAGCAGGCTGAGCTACTATCCTTGCCGCGTTGTCAAATTGTACAGCGCCCGATTCAGCACGCTTTTCTTCCAGGTCACGCAGCCTGCGCGCTTCGCGCTCCGATTCTTTACGCTCCTGGGCATACTGGTAAAGCTTTCGCGCTTGCACCTTCGGCAGGTAGTCAACACCCATCTCTGCGCCGTTAGTAGTTCTGACACTGAAAATGGCCCCGATTATCTCCTCCTTGGTGTACACATCAATAATGTCCTTCCAAACAAAATCAACGAATTTTATGGTAAACCCAAGGTTAGCCGGTGTGAAGAATAAAATCCGCTTATTCGTCAATGCAACGCAATCCGGGAACAGGTTTACTATGGGCTTTTTTTGAACTGCAATATAAACAATCTCCTCGCCGGTGCTTAGCAGGTCGGCCAGGCGTAAATAAACTTTTTCAACAGCTTTCGGATCTTGTTCTTCGGTCAAAAATTTATCTATCATTGCTTTATTTCGATTGTAGGGGCAAAAATAACAATATTATGTTAGTTGCAAGTTAAGTTTTAGGCGATGAGCAAATTGCAGCCCCTGATGTCCGAGTTGTCAAACCTGCCTAATACTTCGAATGAGTTATCGCTATATATCCTCCCCAGGTCTTGTGTGGCGATGAACGAGCAGGAATTAATATTAGCGAGGTCGATCACATTGATGCCCCCGGCCCTGCCACCGGTTACCAAAGTCATCGGGTCGTTGGGATCCCGGCCTATGATCCTTAACCAGGGCGGGCAAGTAAATACCCCATTTCCTTTTGAATAGGCCTGCGATAGCATTTCGGTCATCCCATATTCCGAATGAATGGAGTCGACCCCAAATCCCTTGCAAAGTTGCTCGTGCAGTTCTTCGCGTATCATTTCCTTCCGGCGGCCCTTCATGCCACCCGTTTCCATCACGATCAATTCGGGGAAATTTAGGGTGTACTTTTCTATAAAATCCAGCAGAGCAAAGGTTACGCCAATCAGTAGCGTAGGTTTTTTGGTTGCCTGCTGTTTTTTAAGCTGATGGTATAGTTTATCGTGATCATACAAAAAAAAGCCGCTATCCGGGTTACCGGATTGTTTGATGAGATCATTGACCATATATACGAGCGACGAGCCTTCGCGCTCCAGGTACGAAGGCAGGAGCGCCAAGATGCAATAGCTGCTTATGTCGCCATAAAACAATGAAAAGGCATTTCTGAAGCTTTCGATATACCAGCTTACGTCATTTACAAAATGCCTGCTGGTAATTACGCCAGTGGTGCCGGAACTGGCAAACGTGACTTCCGCGCCTTCCTCCGAACTTACCACCCTGTGCGATTTAAAGAACTCAACAGGCAAAAACGGGATCTGTTCAACCGTCGAAACATTCTGCGGATCAATCCAAAGGCCATCGATAAAATCACGATAAACGCGGCAATTTTTCGCCTGGTATTGGAATACTTCCAAAGCGGCCTTTACAAATCGCCGGTCGTTGCTTATTGAAAATATTTCCGCTTTGTCCATTCCGGCAAAGATAATCAGCTTTAAATTTTACTGTGCTAATGTTTCACTAAAAATAACAGATGGGTGGCACGACTTATCAATTCCAGCAAACGTGCCCGTATCAGCGCAAGTATCGGGTTGTGCCAAGGGATGGCTACGCGGAACTTTGAAACAAAACTTAATAACATGAACAAATTCAAAATCGTACCTATTTCGGCCGCTTATGCGGAATCGATACGTCACACGATGAAAGACAATTTTGGCCACCGGGTGGTTGAACAAATCGCCACAGGCGCCGGTCCTTGCAGGGTCTCATTAAAACCATTTAAAAAGGGGCTTGATAAACGATTACTATTCACCCACAGCCCGTTCGAAATTGACAATGCTTTCAATCAACCTGGTCCCGTTTTTATCAATGCCGATGAAATTGAGGAATATAAAGATATCCATCGCTTCCCGCCCGAAATAAAGGCCAATAAAGAAAGCTTTCCCTTAACGCTCATCGGCTATAACGATGAACAGCAAATGGTTTTTACACGGCTGGTTGCTGATAGCGATGTGGACGACCTCATAGGCGACGTTTTTGGGACTCAGCCAACAGTAAGTTATCTGCATGTGCGCAATGCCGAAGCATGCTGTTTTATTTGCAAAGTTGAACGGATTTACTCACCGGGAGCCAATAATTGAAAACATCTGTTCGTTAAAGAGGTTATTGATTTGATATTGTTATTTTATTTTTGCCCGCATTTAAATTTAATTAAGCTATGAAAACTATAAAATGGCTGATTACGCCAATTTTGTTAAGCATCGTGTTAGTATTTGCATCTGCAACTACCGATGGCAGTAGAGAAACCGAAAAGATCCACAGCGCGGTTAACGTTCTAAAGGATTTTACCGAAATGAAAGAAAGCATTCCTCACGATCTCATCTCTGAGTATAAAGGGATCGTTATTATTCCAAACCTCATCAACGCAGGCTTCGTAGCCGGCGGCAAGCGGGGAAGAGGGATTGCATTGGTGAAATTGGACGACGGTACCTGGAGCGATCCTGTTTTTATTACTTTAACCGGTGGTAGTTTCGGGCTCCAGATCGGTGTACAATCCGTCGACCTGGTACTGGTATTTCGTCACAAAGGCGTTTTAACAAAAGTTAAGAACGGCGACTTCACCATTGGCGGCGATGTATCAGCCGCAGCCGGGCCGGTGGGCCGGAGCTCGTCGGCGAATACCGACTACAAGCTTGAAGCGGAAGTTTACTCTTATTCGCGCAGCCGGGGGCTATTTGCGGGGATCAGCATCAATGGCTCCAACCTCGGCATCGATAAAAAGGCCAACGCGGATTATTACGGCTCGGATATTAGCTCTTCGGACATTTTCAGCATGGGTAAAAGCAATGCTGATGCCGTAAAAGAACTCAAGGAAACATTGAAGGCGATGCAATAGAACTAAGCCGAACGGGGCATCGCTACTAAAAAGAGCGCTCCGCTTTCCATGGGGCGCTCTTTTTTTCGAATGGCCGTCAGAGAATCCGGTGTCGTTATATCGGCCTTACGCTTACGCGGCTTCGTCTTCAAACTTCTTGATCTCGTCTAAAAACTCGCCTGCATCATTTACCAGGCGCCAGCCGGAGCCTGCAAGCAGGTTTTTTACCCATTCTTTTTTGATATTCTTCTCACTCATCTGCTGGAATATCCAGATAAAAAGAGGTAAAAAACACAGCCCGACAATAGCGTTTACCAGCAAATATATCCGCAGGCCGGAGCTAAAAAAATCGACGTTTAAAAATATCTTTCCAATTAAAATCATCACCAGCGGGTAAAACGGGATCAAAAAAAGCAAATATTTAGCTCGCGCAGCGATCAGTAATTTAAGCCTTTCTGTATCCCTTTGCAGCGGCGCAATCGCCTCGTCATTGTCTTTGAACTGCAGGCGACGGATGATAGCGAACATCTTTATATCTAAAATAAAATAACAAACAATGGCTGCTTCGAAAATAAACGCAGGGATGCTGAATTCCGGCGTCCAAAAATGCTTTACGATAAAGCCGGCGAGGTAATTAACGATGAACACCATATAAACCATTTCGGCAAGCTTCATCACAAACAGCCATTTCATCCTGAATCTTGCTTTATCAAACAATAATTTCCGCGCCAATTGCATATTTAACCGCAGGCTTTTATCCAGCTTTCTGTCGTATTCGCCCCAGGCCTCTTTTAATTCTTGTAGTTCCATTTTCCTTCTATTTAAATAACTAAACTTCTGTATAACTAAAGTCTAAAAGTTTTACCGCGGAGAACACGGAGGAGGCACAGAGGAGTTTATGATTTTTTCTCCGTGTTCTCCGCGTCTTCTCTGCGCTCTCCGTGGTTAAAAAACAGATTGCTTTCTACCTGTAATTTTAGCCGAAACATAGGCCCCTATTTTAGACTTCTATATAACTAAACTTATCCGCCAGCTGGCGGACGTCAGTCGCGATTACTTCCGGTCCCGATAGCTATCGGGATTCGGACTTCCGGACTTTCGGACTTTCGGACTAATCTTCAAACTTTCTCAAATTTTTGTTTCAATTCTTTTTTTAACCGGCTTATTTTAGTGGCAACGTTCGTTTCGGTTATACCCAGCACCTCGGCTATGTCCTTGTAGCTGTTGTTATCAAGGTAAAGTATCATCAGGGCCCTGTTCAACTCGTCAAATTGTGCAATGAAGCTGTACAGCAGCTGCACGCGGTCATTCATTTCGGCTGCATCATTTTCATCGGCAAAGTCGATCAGGTTTTCCCGGGTATCAAGCGATGTGGTATTTCGCTTGCGATCAGCGCGGTAATGCGATATGGCCGTATTCAATGCAATACGATACATCCAGGTGGATAATTTGTATTGGCTATTGTACTTATCAAACGACAGCCAAAGCTGGATGATCACCTCCTGGACAAGATCCTTCCGGTCTTCCGGATCATGACAATAGGCATTGCAAACTTTAAAAATGAGTTTTTTATTTTGTTGAACGAGGTATAAAAACTGATCTTTTTGAGCCTGCTGCTGCATCGTCGTTTCTTTTATACCATTATTCGCAGAGCCGGATAAAAAATCACACCAGGAGAAAGAAAAATATTTAAAGGCTATGAGGGAGAGCTCACTTTTCAAACGCCCGCTTCAGCAGCACGCCCGACAAAGCCGACATGCCGCCAACAATTCCGCCGATTAGGGCTGTTATCACCAGCAGCCATATCCAGTTATTAGGTAAGGGGAACAGCTGCACAACCCGGCTTGCGAGTATATGATCATTGGGTATGCTTTTAAACAGCGCTAACACAGTCCAGTCAACAAACACCGCGATAAATCCTGACCAAAACGATTGCCCGGGCGTTTTTCCAATCAAAAAAGCGCCGACAAAGGCTGCAATTGCAACCACCCACCAGGGCAAAAAAAAGCCGCTGGCAAAAGATAGGATCAGTATAATGAGGAAAAGCATGCCGAGGCAATTTAGATAAAAAGTCGCAATGCACAAAATATGGCCTAAGACCTAAGACGATTACCTTTAGACGTTAAGCTTTTAGCTTTCGCCCTTAACCTTTCAGCTTACTAACCGGCTGCGGCACTTTTACATAATAGCCCGTACCATCATAAACCCTTTTGCGGGGATGCGCCTGGCAGGCCTCGCTGCAGCAGCCATCCATCTTTTCGCCGCACTCATCACACTGGGTAAAATGCTCATTGCATTCCGGGTTGGCGCAATTGATCATTTTCGCGGTCGTCTTTCCGCAATTCCAACACCTTGAAACTACCGTTGGATTTACGCTGTTCACCTCGACTGAAAGCCGGTTATCAAAAACATAGCATTTGCCTTCAAAGTCCTCGCCGCCGGCTTCCTTGCCATATTTGATGATACCGCCGTGCAACTGATAAACATCCTTAAAACCCTCGTGCAATAGCAATGCCGATGCCTTTTCGCATTTGATCCCACCCGTACAGTAGGTAAGTATCTTTTTGTCCTTGTATTTCGCCAACTCATTGATCTTCGCCGGGAAATCCCTGAAATTTTCAATATCCAGCGTTAAGGCGTTTTTAAACTTGCCCAGGTTATGCTCATAATTCGAGCGCACGTCCAGTATCACTACATCCTCATCGTCCTTCATCGCCAAAAAATCTTTCGGCCCGAGGTGTTTGCCCGTTTGTTTTTGGGGATCGATGATATGCGGATCGCGCAGGCCGGAATGAACGATTTCGGATTTATAACGCACGTGCATCTTTATGAATGACGGCGTTTCCACTTCATCTATCTTAAAGTCGATAGCGGCAAACCGCGGATCGGCGTGCAGTGTGTCCATGTAAGTTTTACAGGCTTCGGCAGTGCCAGAGACGGTACCGTTCAACCCTTCTTCGGCTACGATGATGCGGCCGGTTAAACCAAGGCTTTTACAGAAGGTGAGGTGATCGGCAGCAAATTGCTCCGCATCTGTTATGGTGGAATAACAGTAGTACAGTAATGTATTGTATTTCATAATTTCATCGATACCGCTGCAAACGGTGTTAAATGAGGCGCAAAGATAGGTAGAATTTCGGATTGTCGATTGCGGAATGCGGATTGTGGAATTTCGATTTCGGATTGCACTTTCGATTCGGATTTCGGAATTGGCTTTTCGGAATTAAACTTCCTGGATATTAACTTCGGCCAGCCAGCGTTCGAATTATCCCACTTCTCAATCTAAAGTCGCAAATTCCAAATCCGAAATCGAACATCCGACATCCGAAATAATCCGTAATTTTGCCCTCTCAAAATCTGGATTATGTACAACACGCTAAAGCCTGTATTGGAAAACGAATTGGCCGAAATTGAAAAAGCGGGCCTTTACAAAAGGGAACGGATCATCACATCGCCCCAGGGGGCTGATATCACCGTGCAGGGTGGTAAACACGTCATTAATTTCTGCGCTAACAACTACCTGGGTTTGTCTTCTCATCCCAAAGTAATTGCCGCTGCTAAAGAAGCGCTTGACACCCATGGATATGGCCTTTCTTCTGTACGGTTTATTTGCGGCACGCAGGATATTCACAAACAGCTGGAACAAAAGATCGCTGAGTTTTTAGGCACCGAGGATACCATCCTGTATGCAGCCGCTTTTGATGCCAACGGGGGCGTGTTCGAGCCGCTTTTTAACGAGCAGGATGCCATCATTTCCGACGAATTGAACCATGCCTCCATCATCGACGGTGTGCGGCTGTGCAAAGCCCAGCGCCAGCGGTATAAACACGATGACATGGCCGACCTGGAGGAAAAACTGAAAGCAACCGCAAGCTGCCGCCACCGGATCATTGTTACCGACGGCGCATTCAGCATGGACGGCACCATCGCGCAGCTGGACAAGATCTGCGCGCTGGCCGAACAATATAACGCCCTGGTCATGATCGACGAAAGCCATTGCTCCGGCTTTATGGGCAAAACCGGTCGCGGCACACACGAATACCATAACGTAATGGGGAAGATCGACATCATCACCGGCACACTGGGTAAAGCCCTGGGCGGCGCCTCAGGTGGATTTACATCAGGCCGCAAGGAGATCATCGACATGCTTCGCCAGCGCTCGCGGCCATACCTCTTTTCGAATACCCTGGCCCCATCCATCACCGGCGCTTCGATCGCTGTTTTGAACATGCTGAGCGAAACCACCGACCTGCGTGACAAGCTGGAAAAAAACACTCAATATTTCCGCAAAAAAATAACCGAAGCAGGCTTCGATATCAAACCCGGCGTACACCCTATTGTGCCGGTAATGCTGTACGATGCCAAGCTGGCCCAGGAGTTTGCGGCCAAAATGCTGGAAGAAGGTATTTACGTCATCGGGTTTTACTACCCCGTGGTTCCCCAGGGCAAGGCGCGCATCCGGGTGCAGGTATCCGCCGCGCACGAAAAGGAGCATTTGGATAAAGCGATCGAAGCGTTTACCAAAGTGGGCAAGGCATTGGCCGTGCTTTCATAGCAAGGGTAAATGAGTTATATTTGTAAGTATAGTCTATTTTGAACCTCCCGCCGTTTTTTCGGCCGTAACAACATCAAAGACTATCAACCATCCACCATCCCGGTTTTAACCCCGGAAGAATTTTTAAAGACATTATAATGCAAGCTCAAATAGATCAATATACTACCGAAATAAACGCTTTTTCACCCGCGAATGCTGATGAGCTGGAAACATTCCGCATCAAATTTCTGGGCACCAAAGGCATCATCAAAGATCTTTTTGAGCAGTTCAAAAGCGTAAGCCCCGAAGAAAAACGGACCTTTGGCAAAGTCTTAAACCAATTCAAACAATTAGCCGAAGAAAAGTACGCCTCATTAAAGGACAATCTAACATCGGAAATCGTAAATCGTAAATCCGAAATCGATTTAACCCTCCCCGGCGACGGCTTCGAGCTCGGCTCCCGCCATCCTTTATCCCTTGTGCGGCTGGAGATCATCGATATTTTCAAGCGCCTCGGCTTTGTGGTTGCCGAAGGCCCCGAAATTGAGGACGACTGGCATAACTTCTCGGCGCTCAACTTCCCCGAAGAGCACCCGGCCCGCGATATGCAGGACACCTTTTTTATTAAAAAAAACAACGGTAAAGACGATATCGCCCTGCGTACCCATACCTCATCCGTACAAGTGCGGATGATGGAAAACGGCAAACCGCCCTTCCGCGCCATTATGCCCGGCAGGGTGTACCGCAACGAGGCTATTTCCGCCCGCGCCCATTGCTTTTTTCACCAGGTGGAAGGCTTGTATATCGACGAAAACGTATCTTTTTCCGACCTGAAGCAAACGCTTTACCACTTTGTGCAGGAATTGTTTGGCGACGATACCCGCGTGCGCTTCCGTCCCTCCTACTTCCCATTCACCGAACCATCGGCCGAAATGGATATCTCTTGCACCATCTGCAAGGGGGCCGGATGCAACATGTGCAAATACACCGGCTGGGTGGAGATATTGGGCTGCGGCATGGTGGATCCTAACGTGCTGGAAAACTGCGGCATCGATAACAAAAAATTTACAGGTTTTGCCTTTGGGATGGGTATAGAAAGAATTGCCAATTTAAAATATGTTATACGCGATCTGCGTTTGTTCTCTGAGAATGATGTGCGCTTTTTGAAACAGTTTAAAACAGAGATCATATGAAAAAAATATTACTAATGGCGGTTATTGCTATCAGCCTCGTATCGTGCGTTAAATCCGGCTCGGATATCCCCAATGTCGGCGTGCAATTCGCAGATGCATTGACCGATCCCCGCCTAAGTGCTTTAAATGTCATTGGCGGCGCCGTTTTGATCGATGGTTACGGCGTGGCAGGGTTGATCATTTACCGCGAAGCCGACGGCAGCTACGCCTGTTACGACCGCTGCAGCACCGTTAACCCGGCAAAGCTTTGTGCCGTTACCCTTAACCCGGGAGATTTTACCGTCACCGACCCCTGCAGCGGCGGCGAATGGTCGCTGGCCGACGGCAGCCCGGTTAAAGCGCCTGCGGTTGTTTCGTTAAGACAATACGAAGTTGACGTAAGCAACGGCGAGATCTATATAACCAACTGATAAATGGAAGCCGAAAAAATAAAAGAAAGCATCAAACGGGCCGCGCAGGATCTTTTCCGCAAATTTGGATACCACAAAACCAGCGTAAACGAGATCGCAAAAAAGGCCCGGATAGCAAAGGCAACCATTTATAAGTATTTTGACAGCAAGGAGGACGTTTTGCACTCCCTGTTGATGGATTATATCCGCAGCAGCGTGGACGACCTGGTGCATAGCAATACCACCGAGGACGAGGAGGCGCATTTGAACAGCCTCATTATGAAAACCTGCCGACTGAGCTATACCGTTTGCAACGAATTTATCGGCTGGGATTTTATCCGCGAATCTACCAACTCCCAGGAATTTTTAAAGAACCTCTCCAACGAGCTCGAGGAAATGCTCATCAACGCCTTCTCGCAGCTCAACGATATCCGCAAACAGGAAAATTACATGCAGCGCCTGCGTTTTTTGATCAAATGCAGCAAAAGCATCGTATTCAGCTTTGCCTTTACGTCGGTAAGTGATTCGGACGTGCGGAAGAATTTTGTTTCCTTTCAGAAGGAGATATTGCCGTATTTGGTGAAGGCGGCGATAACGATATGATTGTCTGAACTAAGATTGATAGGATTAAAGGATTCTAAGATCATCCGGGGTATTTTATTCCAGTTAGCGGATAGCAGGGCTATCTGTCAGCGGCAAACTGTTTCGGTAGCCGCTCCGCAAAGCGGGGCGGACCAGCTGTTAGCGGATCATGAGGTACCGCCCTCTTTTGGCCGGCGCCGCATACCTCGCGCCCGCGGAGAGGTTAGCAATACCTGCCCTTGTTTTTTTGGCACGAAAAGTATTAACTTGGTTCTTAATATCCAGCTTATAAGAACATGGTCATAAACCATCAAATCAAAAGGTTTGCAGCAAGGCTGAAATACCTTTTAACACTTATTGTGCTTGTCTTTCTATTAACCGCCTCTGTGCGGGTATTTGCCCAGGCACCTCCGCAACCGCCGCCACCTCCGCCGCCGCCCGGGGGGCTTTTGAAAAAGATAAATCCGTTTAAAAAGCACAAGGACACGACAACCAACAAAAAAGACACCTCAAAGGCGAAGCAAACCCATGTCAACAGTCCCCCCGGATTGCCGCCCGGAGCGCCGCCGCCGCCGCCAAATCCTTTAAACTTGTTTAAGAAAAAGTCAAAAGATACGTCCAAGACAACGCCCCCTGCAGGCCATTAAGCTTCAGTGATTAGTTCTCCATCACTAAAACTACCCGCTTTGAATGGAAATATTAAGCCGCCCGACGGTTAGCGCGACAGAGCGGGTAAGAATGCTGGTGGAGATACGACCAGGGCTGAATTGCGAAACTATTGTTTGGGTATGCGGCAGCAAACAAAATGAATGCGTTTAACCTAAATGATAGCCGGGCGGCGCGCTGCAATCATTAGGATGCTTTCACGAGGAGCAGCCGCTTTTGGCCTTTGCCCGACATCGCGCCAGAGGAGGGGAAATATTTTGCATTCCTGATACACTTCTGTCAATATGCGTTTCAAATTTGTACCTGATTTAGTACGTTTTAAACCATAAGCTGATATCAGTTGCCAAACTGTTTAATCGCAAATTAATGTCTACAAAATTCCCGATTTTATTCAAGAGCCCAGCCGCAGATTATTGTTAAGTATGTCCCCAATTTTCTCTTAAAATAACTTACGTTATATGAAGGAGGCATAGTGATTCATAGACGAAGACGAACAGCAGACGAAAAACTAAAGATTGTTTTTGGGCGATTAATTATGTATAATTGCCCAAAGTACAACATAGTAGCGGCCTGTTATGCTAAACGATGAACCTATCGAAATAAATGGCGAAAAATATTCTCTCGACCCACATTTCGGAATATATGATGGCATCACTTCGTATGAATACACAACACCTGTGTCCATATCAGGGCATATATATCAGGGCACCGGCTCTATCTCGGGTGGAGGTGGACAAACCGTAACATCAATCATTTCTTGGTACAGAGACCATACTGGGAAGAGGTTTGATTTTAAATTTGACCAGTTCGATTTTAGTGCAAGTGAAACAGATTTGTATGGTAAAAACCCCGCTTTGGGTGTTGGAGATACTATCCTCCTTATCGACATGGTTGGGGATAACGCTCGTAAAAAGAGGGCAAATCAGGTAACTCATGAGGAAGAATATTTCATTGATCGAACTATGATTTATCTAATAGGGGTAATTAATTTAAAAACGGATATTTTATACTTATCGAAAGCCTGGAGTGAGATACCCACTTCGAAAAATTGGCACCATACCAGCAAGTCAAAAAATCTTCGTTATCTAATATGGGTACCTATTTTACTAATGCTATTTCCAGGTTGCTTTGCCTTAGCGGAATTAGACGAAAAAAGAAATATACCCGGTAGTATTCACATGGATATAGACCACCTTATGTTCTTCGTTAAATTATTTGCGACTATTGCCTTGATAGGTTTCTTTTTATATCAAATAGAGGTTGCAAGAATTAAACGAAAAATGCGAGAAAGCCTTGAAGCGCAAGAACAGAAGAGACAAGGACTGGAATTGGCAAGGCAACGAATAGTGAATTACTGGAAATCCAAACGCTATCTTTAAAGTCGGCTTTAACAACCTATCGGATTATCTGGCGCCGATAGATACGCCATTGTCGCGGATCAGAATGTTGATGGAGATACGATCCGGTCTGAATTGCGAACCGTTTGCCTGGGTATGCGGCAGCAGACAAAATGAATGCGTTTAACCTAAATGATAGCCAGGCGGCGCTGCAATCGTCAGGATGCTTTCGCACGAGGCACGAGGACCAGCCGCTTTTGGCCTTTTCCCGACATCTCGCGCCAGAGGAGGAGTTGACTTTCTGAATTATTACCCCAACTGAAGCCGACGCAGTATTATTTTGTATTTTCCATAATTTGGTTTATTAAAGGTTTAGTAAATTTTCTTGGTTTAGTTTAGGTCACCCCCACCGCTGCTTCACATAAATTAAAATTTCTTCATCGCGTATCTCCACGGTACTCCCGTTCCTTCTAATGTAAAATTGCTTGCGGTTATTGTCGGCTTTATTCTTCATGTAGACAAAACTCGTGGAAGCTTTTACGTCAATAATGGCTACAGCTTTATTTTCTATCTCGGCAAAATTCAAATCAATGTTACCGATGAACGCATCGCCAAACGCATGGCTGGTGATATTGTCGAAATGCTTTACCCATTCATCCTTGTGATTTTTTTCTTTTCCAAACGTTGAGAAGTCATCATCGAGTCCTAAAATGTTCGCGTTGTCATCCACACCAACCAAGATGGTGCCACCATCTGTGTTAAGGAAAGCAGCTATTGTTTTTAAAACACTGTGCTCAATGTAAAGCTGTTGACTTCTTTGTTTAAGGCAAAAGCGAAGGGTGCTTTTATATTCTGTGCGTTTATTTTCGCCCAAGGCTATCAATTCACGTACCCTTTGGGCATAAATGCCTTCTGCTGTTATTTCTTCTTCTATTTTTTCAACCTCGTCAGCCAAGCTTACCATATCTGCATATTTTGCCATTTTGGGATAGCGACGGGCGTACCAAGTCTCAACTTCGTTTATATCCGCTTTGTTTAAGCCGTATGCCTCATATACTAAGGCATCTATTTCTTTTTGTTCATTGCTTTGGTAGTCGTAGCGACGATCTTTTTTTTGTTTCTCGATTATTTTGGACGATAAGTTATTTAGTTTTTCTGAGCTTAGCAAAGCTATGTTCATTGGAAATTCAACCATTTTACCCTCTGGAGTTTCAACGGTATGGTGGAGAATACTTTTCAAAATATATTTTGAAAACTTAGAATTCAAAACCCCAAGCAATGCAAAATGGGAACCATAATTTTCCAAAAAGATACATGAAGCCTTGTTACAGAATACACTATTTGAATTAATTCTAATAGTTGGAGAATATATACCGGTCGGCGAATAATCAAGGCCTGGCAGAAAATAGTACCGCGGGTTTCTGATGACAGCAGCAATCTGTGACCTATACTTTTCTGTTATTGTTTTCTTTTCGTTATTATCTATAATTCGCTGAGCAATTGTGTATGACTTAAATCTTTGTATTGACGTTCGGCTCCAATCGATAAAATAATTCGTTGGAACATGGTAATTCGGCAGCCAACCGGTATCCGTGTCACTTTCCCCGCCCTTATCATAGGGTATTATGTATTTGCCGTTAAACCAACACTCTTCATCGAAATCTTGTTCTTCTTTACTTTGATGAATTCCATTCTCTACAATTTTTAATCGCAGTTCGTCATTATTGCGTATTTTATCTAAGCCTGCTTCGTCCAAAAGATATTCCTTAAACAAATTGATGTCCTTATAATTGCCTCTTACGTCTGGATTTTGATATAAATAATGTTGATTGTCACCTGTTGCTAACCCCTGTTTAATATCCGCAATGTCACCGAGACGAACAACCTCAATTGTTTTGCCATTCATTTGAATTAGCCTGATATCGAGGCTAATGCCTACCTCTCTATCTTCTGTTCGTTTAGGGCAGTTAGTATCGTTCACCAACGCAAACAACTTCGGACTCGCGACAAAAACCGGGTAGTTTCTATTGCTATTTATAAGTTGTTGGGGGTACTGGTAAACCGCAAAGTCGGGGGTGTAAATCCCGACATATTTTTCCAAGTTAAAAAGTGTATCTCGGAACGCAGGCAGGCGTTTTTGGGGACTCAAATTCGTGAGATCGGCCCCTATTAACTGGCTTTGATCATTTGCAGCGGTATTACTTTGTATATAAATACAGGTATTAACGGTGGCACCAAATGTATCGCCAGGCAAACGTATGATTTTTTGTAATTCCTTTTGTAAAATCATTTGGCGCAATGGTAAATGAGTCATGATGGTTAGCCA
>Ga0206808_1120_pt1 | contig 19387 bp, 17 predicted proteins | sample Alteio_BWOrgCont_58_FD_152899 | JGI IMG/M metagenome (GOLD analysis project Ga0206808, IMG submission 152899) | Enriched cells from forest soil in Barre Woods Harvard Forest LTER site, Petersham, Massachusetts, United States -... | ecosystem: Environmental > Terrestrial > Soil > Temperate forest >...
ACGCTTTGCCGGTAAAGGGAGGGTTTTGTGCGCATGCGGAGTGAAATAAAATAAAACCCAATAAAATTATTGTACAGCGCCGCCACTTACTTTCTTGCATACACTTGTTCTCCGTTAATATAAGTCATTAACACTTTAACCTGTGGTAATGTTGGGCCGTCAGCCTTCATAATATCATTATTCAAGATCACAAAGTCGGCGTACTTTCCGGGTTCTATGCTTCCTTTCTCTTTTTCTTCAAAATTGGCTTTGGCGGCCCATATCGTCATGCCTCTTAAAGCCTGCTCACGGGTGAGCGCATTTTCGATCTGGAAACCAGCCGGCGGGTAGTTCTTCAGGTCGCGGCGCTCAACGGCAGCGTAAAAGGTGTATATAGGATTAATATTCTCCACGGGGAAATCGGTCCCAAGTGGGAGCCAGCCGTTTTGCTCCAGCAGCTGTTTGTAAATGTAAGAGGATTTAAGCCTTGCACTGCCCAGGCGGTCGCCGGCCCAGTACATGTCAGATGTGGCATGAGTAGGCTGTACTGACGGGATAATGCTGTATTCTCCGAACAGCTTCACATCTTCCGGCGCCAGCACCTGGGCATGTTCTATCCGCCAGCGGCGATCATTCTTGCCTTTTAAAACGCTTGCATATACTTTTAATATTACCCGGTTGGCTGAATCACCGATGGCGTGGGTACAAAGCTGGAAGCCCTTGGCGTACACTTTTTCTGCTACGTCCTGGAAATGTTTCTGGCTGCTCAGGAGGAAGCCATGCCAGCCTTTCTGATCGCTGTAGGGCTGCAGCAAGCAGGCGCCTCTCGACCCCAAAGCCCCATCAGCGTACATCTTGATCGCGCGTACGTCCAGGCCCGGGGTTTTGTAAACACCCCGTTTAAACAGGTAAGCAAAGTCATCCGGGGTATCCGAAAGCATTACATACAGGCGCATTTTCAGATCGCCCTTGTGTTGCAGCTGCGCAATGGTATTCACCATGGTGTAGGGCAGGCCGCAGTCTTCAACAGTGGTCAGGCCGTCTGCAAAGCAATGTCGCTGGGCATCGAGCAAGGCTGTTTGTATCAGTTCGTCGGTAGCAGCGGGGATTTTACGCCGCACTAACCCCGTAGCATTATCCACCAATACACCGGTAAGTTTACCATTTACCGTTTCAATACTGCCTCCTGAGATGGTTTGTCCGGGTTTTATGCCGGCTATATTCAGCGCGGCCTGGTTGGCAATAACTGCGTGGCCGTCGATCCTGCTCAATACAACCGGTCTAACCGGGAACATGGAATCCAGTTTCGCCTTGTCCGGAAATTGTTTTGCAGGCCATTTATTTTGATCCCAGCCATGCCCGGTGATCCAGCCTTCGGGATTTTTACGCGCGAATGAGTTTACCGAATCGAGCACTTCCCGCCAGCTCCTCGTATTTTCCAGCCGGGCCTCCTGCAGGCTCATGCCGTATTCAAGAAAATGGGCGTGCGCATCAATAAAGCCAGGGTAAACCGGTTTTCCTTCGGCATTGAGCACATGCCGGGCTGTGTATTTCTGCTCGAGTGTGTCGCCTTTACCTACTGCAATGATCTTTCCGCCCTTCACCACCAATGCATCAGCGGTTGAAAAGGCGCTGTCGACGGTATAAATCACTGCGTTTTCAACAAGGAGGTCGGCATCGTAATTTTTATGCGTACAGCCGGCTATAGCTAATAACAGCAGGGATAGGGGTAAAAATTTGTTCATCGGTATTTGTAAAAAGTGCGTAAGCTACAAAACTATATACAAAATCAAATGCATAAAGTTATGCCTTCAAATAATTAATTTAGCGGCGGAATCGAAATCGAAGGGAAATATCAGCCAATGCCAGATATCATACAGCTTTTACCAGACGCCGTTGCCAACCAGATTGCCGCGGGCGAAGTGGTGCAGCGGCCGGCTTCGGCAGTGAAAGAACTAGTTGAAAATGCGCTGGATGCGGGCGCCGGCAAAATACAAGTGATACTGAAAGACGGTGGTAAATCGCTTTTGCAGGTGATTGATAACGGCTGCGGCATGAGCCTTACCGATGCACGCATGAGCTTTTAACGCCATGCAACCTCAAAGATCCGTAAAGCCGAAGACTTGTTCGCAATCCGCACCATGGGTTTCCGCGGCGAGGCGCTGGCCTCTATCGCGGCAATTGCCCAGGTTGAGCTAAAAACCCGCCGACATGAAGACGAATTGGGTACCTGCATTTTTATCGAGGGCTCGGAAGTACTAAGCCAGCAAGCTTGTTCGGCGGCTACCGGTACTTCCATCTGTGTAAAGAACCTGTTTTACAATACTCCCGCCCGCCGCAACTTTTTAAAAAGCAACCCGGTGGAGATGCGGCATATCATTGATGAATTTCAAAGGGTGGCCCTGGCTAATCCGCAGGTGTTTTTCAGCCTGCACCACGACGGGCAGGAAGTTTACCATTTGCCGGCGGCGACGCTTAAGCAGCGCATCGTCCACCTGTTTGGCAATAATTATAACGAACGGCTGGTACCGGTGGAAGAGGATACCAATGTAATTAAGCTGCGCGGTTTCGTCGGCAAGCCCGAATATGCAAAGAAGACCCGCGGCGAGCAATTCTTTTTTGTAAACAACCGCTATATACGCGATGCTTACCTCAACCACGCGGTTTTGATGGCTTTTAAGGAATTACTGCCCGAAGATACCTTCCCGCTTTATGTTTTGTTTATCGAGATCGACCCGGCAAAGATCGACATCAACGTACATCCCACCAAAACCGAGATCAAATACCAGGATGAGCAAACGATCTATGCCATCATCCGCTCGGCGGTGCGGCGGTCCCTGGGGCGTTATAACATCACCCCAAGCCTGGATTTCGACCAGGAGAACAGCATTGAGCACCTGGTGACTCACAAACCGCTCGAAGAAATTGTGGCGCCCACCATCAGCTTTAACCCGGATTACAATCCCTTCCATCCTGAAAAAAAACCGGAACGGGAGATCCCCTTCCTGCGCAATACCGGGGAATACGGTAAATCACCCATTCCGCAAAACTGGGACACGCTATATGAGATCAGCCGGAAGGAAGTGGTCATACAGCAGCAGATGCACAGCGAAAAGACCATTGATGTTGACGACCAGGAACTGATCAAACCAAGTGAACGCCAGCTTTTCCAATTACATAACCGATTTATCCTTTCGCAGATCAAATCCGGTTTTATGGTGATCAACCAGCAGGCAGCGCATGAGCGTATTTTATACGAGCGATTTTTACAGCAGCTGCAAACGCACAGCGGTGTGAGCCAGCAAAGCCTTTTTCCGCAATCGGTTACCTTAAATGGCGGAGATTTTGAATTATTAAAGGAACTTTTACCCGATATTCGTGCCCTGGGATTTGATATACGTGAGTTTGGCCGGAATACCGTGGTGGTGGAAGGCGTGCCTGCCGACCTCGGGCATACCCCGGAAAGCGGAATACTGGAACAGCTGATAGAAGGCTTTAAAAATAACCAGGCGGTATTGAAGCTCGACAAGCGCGACAATCTGGCACGGTCATTAGCAAGAAATGCTGCAACGAAAACGGGCACAAAGATGTCATTGGAAGAAATGAGTTTGCTGATAGATCAACTGTTTGCCTGCCAGATGCCCAACGTGGCGCTCAACGGCAACCACGTGATCACAACCATAACCATTGAAGAACTTTTCGAACGATTTATAAAATAATCCCGCACATGTGGGAATGTAAAAATTAATTATGAGCCAATACCGGCAATCGCCATTCGCAAACCTTACCCCGGTGGTAAAAAATCTGCTGATCATTAATGTGATTTGCTTTTTACCTTTTTTGTTGATCGACCACGGTAATCCAGGTGGGCCGGTTTCCAGCCTATTTGGAGTTTATTATTTTAATTCGCCATCCTTCAGAGTTTGGCAAATTATTACCTACATGTTTATGCACGGCGGCTGGCAACATATTTTTTTCAATATGTTCGGTCTATTTATATTTGGACCAATACTTGAAAATGCTATTGGACCCAAAAAGTTTTTAAACCTTTATTTGATCTGCGGAATAGGTGCAATCTTTTTTCAATGGGCTGTTCAGGCGGTAGAAGTTTATAATATCACTGGCGCGTTTACTATTTTGGACCCGTTTTCAGACTCAACATATCTACAATACGGCGAAAATGCCGCCAAGCTGTATGCTATTTATCATGGCTCGATGGTAGGCGCATCGGGCGCTATATTCGGCGTATTAGTGGGGTTCGCCATGTTATATCCAGACCTCGAGCTAATGATATTGTTTATTCCGGTACCTGTTAAAGCAAAATACCTGATACCTGTTTACATTTTAATTGAAATTTGGTCGAGCATCAGCCCAGGCCCGCAGGATAATGTGGCCCACCTTGCCCACCTTGGCGGCGCGTTACTCGGCTTCATTATGATAAAAATCTGGCGTTACCGGTAGCTTTTTGCGCTTAAAATCGAGCCTAATGCCCCTTTTAGTTAGCAAATTGTAAAATGCACAAAACATTACAACTTTTTTAAAAAAATAGGGTTAACTTTAAGTAGCTTTTTTCAGACGCATGAGCACCCTGTGGCAAGACATACAATATAAAATGCTCCGGTCGGGCAGCAAGCTAAACCTGCTGATCGGCATTAACATCATTGTTTATTTACTCATCAATATCCCGGCAACAATTGAGACGCTGTTCAATTCAAGCGTCATTGCAAACTTCACCAACGAATACCTTTTGCTGCCCGCTTACCTGCCCAAATTGCTTACCCATTTCTGGACGCCCTTCACCTACATGTTCATGCATGCCGGTATCTTCCACATCCTGTTCAACATGCTTTGGTTTTATTGGTTCGGGCAGATATTTGAAGAATACTTAGGCAAAAAACGCACGCTGGGCCTGTACCTGATGGGCGGCCTGGCCGGCGCTTTTTTATTCGTCCTTTGTTACAACACCGTCCCCTTATACACCCAGATACATGCCGCGGCCGGCAGCACGCTGGTTGGCGCATCGGCGAGTGTTATGGCTATTATTGTAGCCACGGCTACCCTGCTGCCGGATTATACCATTCCACTGATACTGATTGGCCCCGTCAAGCTAAAGTGGCTGGCCTTGTTTTTTGTCATCATCGACTTTCTGGGGATCACGGGAATGAATGCGGGCGGCGAACTATCGCATCTCGGTGGCGCCCTGATTGGTTTTATCTACATTAAACAGCTGCAAAACGGCAACGATATGGTCGGAAGGGTGGCCGCGGTCTTCAAACCAAAGCCCACAATGAAGATCGTGTCGAAAAATAATTCAAGAAGTTCGAACGATTTACCGCGACAAGAAGAAATAGATTTTATATTAGACAAAATATCCCGGTCGGGTTACGATAGCCTGACCCGCCAGGAGAAAGAAATACTATTTCGCGCAAGCAATAATGAAGGCTAAGAACAAATTACCTGTTATTGATAAAGTAATTTTATTTCTTAATGTCCTTCTGTCCCTTTCCTTACTGATCAGCTACCTTGCCCGTTTGGTCGATCCCGTATCAATTTGGGAGTTCGCATTTTTTGGCCTGGCCTACCCTTTTTTGCTGATGGCAAATCTGATCATGGTGATATACTGGCTGCTCCGCCGGCGCTGGTATGCCGTGCTCCCGGTTATTTGTATCGCCTGCGGCTGGAACGTGCTGAACAATTCCGTCGGCTTCCGGTCTTCGGCAGCAGGTGAAAATAAACCTGCGGATACCGCCAATATCAGGATGATGACCTATAACGTACACGATTTTAAACGGTACGGCTCCAAGAACGACATTTCCACCAAGCACGAGATCCTCGATATCATCAGCCAGCAGCAGCCTGATATCCTCGGTATACAGGAATTTTACACGCGCACGCAGGGGCAGTACGATATGCGGGATTCCATTGTGAAAATAATGGGCAATGCCTACTACTATTTCGAGCCGGTCATCTTTAGCAAAACGGAAGCCCTTGGCATAGCCATATTTTCAAAATACCCCATTACCGGGCACGGCTTGATCCGCTTTGTCGACCGGGCCAGCGAAAATGCCTGTATTTATATCGACATAAAAAAAGGCAACCAGCAACTGCGTATCTACAGCGTACACCTGCAATCCATACGTTTCGACCCGGAAGACTACCGGTATATCAATAACATCACTCATAACGGGGCAACAGATATGAACCAAACACGCAGGCTCGGAAGTAAACTGAAAATCGCGTTCATTAAACGAAGCGCACAGGTGGTAAAAATAAAACAGGATGCCGCGCAATGTCCCTATCCCTATATCATCTCCGGTGATTTTAACGATACCCCGGCATCCTATGCGGTAAACTATATGTCCAAAGGGTTAAAAAATGCCTTCCGCGAAAAAGGCTCCGGTTTCGGCCGCACCTATAACGGTAATTTTCCCAATTTCCAGATAGATTATATCATGGCCAGTCCGCAGTTTGACGTGGCCAGTTATAATATCATCCAAAAAAAGCTGTCGGATCATTTCCCGGTGACGAGTGATTTGGTGTTGAAGTGAGGGAATTGCATTAATAATTACGCGTTAGATCAGCGAACGCTTTTTATTTTCGGCCTTAAATGCCGGCATACGAGCGACAGGCTTTAACAGCGGTGTTCTCATTCCGCGCTGTCAGTACCCCGCTGCCTTTCACCGCCAGGCGCCAGCAATAATTAATATCGCATTTGTAACAATTTAAATATCTGTTTTTAATAACTCTATTAGTCCGTTCACGCTGCTTTTTTTGATCGAATTGATAATGAAATACTTATAAATGCAATCATATCTTTCATTTAGCATTTTCTTATAATAATATCCAGTTTGTTACATATTATCTGAATTGTTACAGGCAAACTAATTGACAAACAGCAACTTGCAGCGTTTAATATGTTAATTAACCTCAATTATGAACTAAATATCAAAATCACATGAAGAGTCTGATCACCGTCGTTGCTTTATTGTTGCTTTCCTCCGCATTGGTCAAAGCACAGGACGTTAAAAAAACAGTAACCCAGCCAGACAGCCTTATTAAGCTAATTCCGGCAGGGGAGGGAAGGCACTCATTCTATCTTTATACCATTGGAGGCAAGCTTCAAACGCGTGAAGATGTTATAATCCGCCTGATGGCCTATGCGCCGGCGGCGCAGGAATATCACGCGGCCCGGAATAGTGCCACCTGGGCCTATGTTTCATTTGGCGCAGCGGGAGTATCGGCACTTGCGGCCACACTTGAGTATGCCAACAACAATAGGCTCGCGGGGGCAACAACGGGTTTTGCAAATGGTGAACCTGTCATTATTTACCAGCACCACAGTTTGACCGACGCCTATGTTCTCACCGGCCTTGCCACCGGTTTTTTGATCTCGTCGTTTATTAATCTTTCAAGAGCTGCTTTTCACGGCGATAGAGCAATTTACCTGTACAATCAGCAATATGAATAGCCGGGGGTGCTGACCAAGACAAAGAATTCTTAATTTAAAGGTAAGGGCTATAATGCCGGGGCCGGAAAGGACTCCGGCTTTGGCCTAACCTATAAAGGCCATTTCCCCATTTTTCAAATCGATTGCATCCGAGCCGGCGGCAGTTTGATATGGCCAGCTATGATATCATCCAAAAAGGCTGTCGGATCATTTACCGGTACGTGCGATTTGGTGTTGAAGTGAGGGAATCCGGATTGTCGGCCTACTTTCTTCGTTTGTTGCTACGGCGGCCCGGGAATTTATTGTCGGGTTAATGCGAGGTCAATCCCGCACGTGCGGGATGTTTTTGCAGGGTTATTGTCGATTATCGTGGCTAATGAGGGTTGCTGCTTTTTTTGCGTGGTTTTTTGTTGGTTCCGCCTTTGTTGGTGTTATCACCAACAAACGACGATGCTGCCGTCATGTCCATCGCCTAAACATTTATTTGCATCCCTCGTTTCCTCTCCATTTTGTAAATTAGCACGATGGCAGCAATCAACTTCGACTATCACCCCCAATTTTTCACTGCAACCATATTGGAATGGAAGCCCTTACTAAAAGATGATGGCTATAAGGATATCATTATAGATAGCCTGAAATTCCTTAAGAACGAAAAAAGCATCATAATCTACGGCTATGTGTTCATGCCAAACCACATTCATCTGATCTGGCAGATACAGGACGGTTTTACGCGGGAAAAAAATCAAATGAGGTTCTTGAAATTTACAGCTCAGCAAATGAAATTTAAGCTGCAGAAAGACGACCCGTCAGCCTTTGAGCAATACCGCGTGAATGCCAAAGACAGGATATACCAGTTTTGGGAACGAAATCCGTTAAGTGTTGATTTGTGGAGTGAGGCGGTGTTTGATCAAAAATTGGAATATATTCATAACACCCCCCCCCCCAGGAAAAATGGCACTTGGCCGAACTGCCGGAGGACTACCGATATTCATCGGCCGGGTATTATGCAACTGGACATGATGAATTTGGATTGATAACTGAACTGTATTGAATGGCGGTGAGGCATACTGGTTTTGTTGGTGATAACACCAACAAAGGCGGAAAACAGAAGTGAAAATGGTATAAAAGTGATACTATATTGTACCATGATTGCGGCGATATTATTACTTGCGTATAAACAAATCAATGGCCTTAAAGGATATAAAATAATGAAGCAACGGTTCGTTAATGACCTGGAAAAGTCTTTGATGAAGAATATAGTTGCTAAAATCACCCCTTCCCTCTCATCTCATCCTGCACCGCCCTAAAAAACTCGTTGATGTGCTGGGAGCCGATAATGTAAACGAGTCCGTCGCGGTCGGTTAAAAAAAGGGCGTCGTTGCCGGATGCAAAAAACCGGATGGTTCCTTTGTTGTGGAGGTTGTAAACCGGGTTGTTAAATAAATAGCGACTGTACTCGCCTTTTTCCACTTTCACAATGCTGTTCAGGTCGATCTTTACCAGGCGGGTTGTCCATAAGCCGTCTAATAAAATGCTTTTATTGAATATGCGGGTGCGGAAATGGAGCAAAAAGCCCATGATGATGGAGATAATGATGATGGCGAAGCCCACCACGACCAAAAGGTCGCCGTTGCGTTCGCGTTCATCGGTAAAAAAATAGGCGGCAAAGCAAAACATGGCCAAAACCAGGCGGATGGTAATGGGAATAAACTCCCTCCCCAGGTACTGTTTTTCGATATAAACCGGCTTTTCGCTCATTTTTTAAACAGTTCGAATATAGTGACTTTTTTGGTTTTGTCACTTACTTTGTACCTTTCGTCGGGCCGGTAGCCGCCTACCCATATTATATCCCCATTGCCGTTTATTAACAGCGGTATTTCTTTTTTTCGCGGCAGCGGCACTTTTTCCGTGGTAAAAAAATCACTGAGTTTTTTGCTGCCTTTCATGCCCAGCGGATAAAAACGGTCACCATCCTGCCATGGCCGTAGTGTCAGGGGATACTCCAGGAGTGCTGCATCAACCGATACTGCCATCGGGTTATTCTTCACGATCAGGGGGCTGTCGTCATGCAAAACCGCCAGTTTCCAGCTTGCATAATCCACTTCATGTTGATTTTCGGAGATATGGATCTCCTGCATATTGGTTTGCCTCGTTGGCGTAATGATGAGCTTTTGCCGGTCGAGCACCAATGTGTATCCGGGTGTTTCAAAAACCCGGCCGGGGTGTTTATCCAGCGATGCGGCCAGGTCGTCGACCACGGTTTCATTCACCCCAAACTCCTGCAGCAGACCGTACATCAGCAAACGTTTCGGCTCGAGTTTTTTTAATCCGGCGATCGGGATTTCGATACCTCCGTCACTGAAGACAAACAGTTCTTTTTTAAGCGCCGCAATTTGCAGTTCCAGCAGGGTTTCCAGGCCCCGGAAGTGTTCCAGGTTTTTGGCGAAGGTTTGTTCAAGTGCGGGGTTCAGCTCCTTAAGCCCGGGGATCACTTCCAGCCTTAGCTTGTTGCGCGCGTACTTATTGGAGGCATTGGAGCTGTCCTCTACGTACCCCAGGCTGTTTTCATCAACAAGCCGCTGTATTTCCTCCCGGTTTAAAAACAAAAGCGGACGAACCAGGCTCCCATTTTTCGGCAGGATGCCGTGCAGTCCCGCTATGCCGGTGCCCCTCGTAAGGTTCAACAATATTGTTTCGATCGCATCGTTCTGATGGTGCGCAAGCGCGATTACGGTATAGCCCGATTGCTGCCGTACTTGTTCGAACCAGCGGTAACGCAGTTCACGGGCAGCCATTTGGATGGATATTTTTTCGTCGACAGCGCAATGCACGGTGTCGAATGTCGTGGTGTGAAAAGGTACCCGTAACTGTTGAGCAAGGTTATGGCAAAATTCCTGGTCGCGCAGAGATTCGTCACCCCGCAACTGAAAATTACAATGGGCCAATCCAAAGTTAAAACCGGCCGACCGGAGTAAATGAACCATCAGTACCGAGTCCATACCCCCGCTCACGGCCGCCAGTATTTTACGGTCGGGCTTGAATAACTTGTGCTGTTCAACAAACGCTATGAACTGTTTAACCGGGAGCATCCACCAAAATTATCAATTTAAACACAGCGGCTATAACAAATTTGTACGATTTGAAAACCCAACCTCATCATGCAGGTTGACTTAAAGCCTGGGCGGGTAAAAATGCTTTACTTAATGCCCCGACAAAAAACTAATTTTGCCGCTGTGAGGAAATACGTTTTATGCTTTTGTTTTTTACTAGCCGGGTTATCGCTCATCGCTCAGCCTCCGCATAAATCAATCGTTAATCTAATTAAATCACAAAGCAGCACCGGTATAAAAGTAAACGGGAAGGAAACCATCAAGGTTTACCAGGGCACCTTTAAGCAGGATTATTCAACGCTGACCTCTGACAGCGCCTATTTTTACCCCGCCGAGAATATGGTGGATGCCTTTGGCCACGTGGTGATAGACCAGGGTGATACCCTCCATATTTACTCCGACTTGCTGAATTACAACGGTAACACCAAAATAGCCATCTTAACCAATAACGTGAAGATGGTCGACAAGGATGCGACGCTGACAACTAACCACCTCACATACAATACGGCAACCCGTATCGGTGTTTATACCGACGGCGGCAAGCTGGTAAACAAGGACAATACGCTGCTGAGCAAAACCGGCTATTACTTTGCCAAAACGCGCGACTCCTATTTCAGGTACAATGTATCGCTAACCACGCCTGATGCGCTCGTGTTAACCGACACCATGCGGTACAATACCGGCAGCCGGATATCCTATTTTTACGGCCCGACCAATATTTACGGCACCAAGGGCAAAAAAGACCAGGACACGCTCTACACCGAAAACGGCCAATACAATACCAAAACCGAACAGGGGGCCTTTGGCAAGAACAACCTGTATCATTCGGGAACCAAAAGCTTGAAGGGCGACAGCCTGTTTTACGACAAGCTGAAGGGCTATGGGCGCGCCGTTATGCACGTAACTTTTGAAGATAAGGAAGATAAAACCACCATCAAGGGCAATTTGGGCACTTACTTTAAGGATGACGAACACACGCTCATTACCCAGGACCCTTATGTGACGATGATAACCGAAAAAACAGACTCCACTAAAACCGATTCTGCGGCGAAGGCGGATTCTATTCGCAAAGCGGATTCCATCGCCAAAGCCGGCGCTTCCAAAAAGAACGTGATAAACATGAACCAGCTCATCAAAAAAACTATACCCGGTAAAACGGATACGGTGAGCGCCGGTCAGCAGGCTGCCATCATGAAGACGATTGCCGCTAATAAAGATTCGGTACTTAGCGCCGCGCAAAAAAGCACTATCGTAAAAACCATTATTGCCAATAAAGATTCGACGGACAAGTTGAAAAAAATACTGCTCACAAAAGCCGATTCCATCATGAAAACGCCGCAGGCGCAAAAGGCGATGGCGAAAATAAAAACGGGTGGCGTCAAGAAAAGTAAACCCCTGCCCGGGGCAAAAGCCGCCGCCGACACCACCAAGGCTAAGGTTAAAGAAAATCCAGCGATTAAGGACACGTCAAAAACGAAGACCGATACCATTTATATGTCGGCAGATACCATCGAAACCCGGATCCTTACCTATAAGGATCTGAAAGTGTATTTCGAGCAGCAACGCCTGGCGCATTTGATCGATACGTCGAGAAAAAACAAAAAAAAGGTTGAAGTTAAAGAGTCAAAGTTCCTGGCGGGTTACCAGGCCGGCCTTCCGGTTGATACCGACTACCTGCAGCGCAACATTTTCGGCCACGCCAAAGTCAAGGTGGTAAAGAAAAAGCCGCCGACCAAAAAGCAACTTCTGCTGGACAGCCTCGAGAAGGTGCGGGTCGCGGATTCTGTCGCCGAAGCCAAACGCAATGAGCCTGCCGATACGGCGCGGATAAGAATAACCATCGCCTACCATCACTATAAAATGTTTAAGTCGGATTTGCAGTCCGTCGCCGATTCCATGTTTTACAGCAGCAGCGACTCCACGATCCGGAGTTTTGTGAACCCCATGATGTGGACGGAAGGCTCCCAGCTTTCAGGCGACACCATCTATATGCAGCTAAAGAAAAAAAAGCTGGATAATATGCGAATGTTCCCGCATGCCTTTATAGTCAATATAGAAAAGACGGATTCGACCCACTTTAACCAGGTGGGCGGGAAGCGCATGCGCGGCTATTTCCGAAACGACAAGTTGTATCACATGATCATTGAAGGCAATGCGGAAAGCATTTATTTCGCCCGCGACAGTGGCAAAAACACCATCAGCGGCATGCAGCGATCGCTAAGCAGCAGCATAGGCGCCTATTTTAAAGACAACAAGGTGACCAATATGACCTTTTATACCAAGCCGGAAAACCGGTACGGCCCCCTGAAGAAGTTTAAGGAAGATGAAAAGCTGCTGAAGGGCTTTATTTGGAAACCCAAGCTGCGTCCGGTTTCGAAGGAATCGATCATTCCGTCGTATAATAAGAAAAAGCAGACCGACGAGGCCAAAAAGAAGGGGGAAACACAAGCCCTTGCTGACAAATCGAAAAAAGGGAAACAGCCGGGAAAGAAGCCGGGCAGCGGCAAAACTACCGCAAAGGACAGCACGAGTGCGCCGGGCGCCGGGAAACTGCCCCTTTTGAAAGCGCGCCAGGACAGCACGCTAAAAACTGATACCGTGAAACAAGCGGCACCGAAACCGCTAACAGACACTGCTAAAGTGAAGCCGCCGATTATTAACCGTGCTGTTGTTAAACAGAATTAGCGTTTAACCATGCGGGCGGTTCTGCTATTTCTTCCACTCTACCGGATTCGTCAGGTACACGCTATCTGGCCAATTTGTTGCGCTTCCGCTTACTTTAATCCACCTTGCGCATTTGGCGCCTATGGCCAACGGTTTTAACGCCCGCTACCACTTTTTGTTAATGTTTGTTAAACAATCAGGAAGACAGTACTTTGAATTATAGTTACACGTAATCAATTTATTACCTTCGTTCTGAGTGGAATAAATTATTTAAAGGCAACATTATTATTGTTTTTGTTATGCGTAATAAACGGGCAATTTTAGTTTACCTGGTCTACGGGCTGGGCATTGGTTCTATCAGTGCTCAATCCACCGGAATCAAGCAAGGTTGTATTTTGGAAAAGGACAAAAATGTGCGCCTGAGTAACGTTTTGGTTAGTGATAAAAACAATCATCATGTCGCCCATTCTGACATCCACGGACTATTCAGCATTCGCGCCGCTGTTGGAGATTCAATCCAGTTTTCCGGGGACGGTTTTGCCACAACGAATATTACGGTTGGCGATTTTACAGATGCGTTTGTTTATTTAATACCCGCGGTCCTACTGAACGAGGTAACGATAAAGGACCATGCCGAGGCACAGAATCTTAAGGAGACGCTTGCAGAATATCGTGCTTTAGGCGTTTTATATTTAAGAAATCCCAGGTATTATTACCTGGTCTGTAAACCGATGAGCTTCATCTACGAGAACTTCAAAACGGAAATGATCCAGGCCCGGCGATTCAAAAGATATTCAGCCAGGGAGCTCAATTCATTTCGGGTGTCGGAACGTTATAATCAAACTGTTATCAGGAGTGTTGTTCCTGCAATAAATGATGCTGATTTGCCTGATTTTATTGTTCGATACATGCCGACGATTACCCAGGTGAATTCATGGAATGATTACGAATTGATTCAATACATACAAGATTCATATAGAGATTATGTCGCACATAAAGGTGTTATTCAATCTGAAACAGAGCTTAAAACACTATAACCGTCAATGGAATTTACGATCAAAGCTATTCGAGTAGCGCTAAGGTGCGCTCAAAAACGCCGTTAACTGCTCAACCGCCCGGCCTCTGTGGCTGATCCTGTTCTTTTCCTCCATGCTCATTTCTGCAAAGGTAATGTCATGACCGTCGGGCTGGAAAATGGGATCGTAGCCAAAACCACCGGTACCAGTGCGCTCATGGCGGATCGTGCCTTCAACCGCGCCCTCAAAAAAAAGCTCTTTGTCATCCATTATCAGCGAGATCACCGTTCGAAAGCGGGACTTCCGGTTTGGATTATCGCCTAAGTTTTTCAGGAGCTTGTCCATGTTGGCTTCGTGATCACCATGAGTGCCGCCATACCTGGCCGAAAAAACGCCCGGTTCGCCATTAAGTGCATCTACCTCCAAACCGCTGTCGTCGGCAAAGCAATCCAGCTTGTATTTCTGGTGGATAAACCGGCTTTTAAGGGCTGCATTTTCGGTAAAGGTGAGCCCGGTTTCCTCGATCTCATCCCGGCAGCCAATGTCGTCGAGGCTCAACAACTTAAAGCTGTCGCCAATTTTAGCGGCAACCTCCCCCAGCTTGTGCTTGTTGTTGGTAGCAAAGACTAATTGCCGCATCGCCTAAAACTGTTTCATTTGATCCCAAAAAGCTTTCTTGTTTTCGTTATTGCTCATCATTTCATCAAAACTGAAAGTGAGCAGCGCATGGGAGCCGTTCAAAGCGCCCGGCTTGTTAAACGGCGGAGGTGCAACACCCTTTGGAAGGGCATTTTCCCCCAAAAACAACATTTTCTGAGGGGCAAAAAATCCGGCCAGTGCTTCAAATTCCGCATCCTGGTAACCTGCCAAGTTAAATATCGCAATATCTTCCAATTCGTGCGAAAGCCGTTTAAGTGTGCTTTCGAGGGCCCCGAGGTGGGTTTGATCCATAAAGTCGGCACCCGGATAATGCGTAACGATCAAAAGCTTCTTTTTGAAGCCGCCGAGGTAATTATAGCCGGGTATTGGCGTTTCTAAAAGAGACGGCCCTTGCGCGTTCGGCGCAGGCGAATCGCGGAAGGATTGTTTATCGCTATTGAGCAGGAAAATATCATCCTGGAAAATAAAACTATACGACAAGGGATTTTCAACGATCATTAACAAGGAAATTTTGGGGTTATACCTGCCGGATGAAGCACTTTAACAATTTTTAACAAAAGTAGCTAAACAGTTTGACGCATAATCGGCATATTCGCACAATTATAGCTGCCGCTAATTAAAAGCATTGGTTGTAAGGCTATAATTAATAAATTTTACCGAAATTCGGGACTTTTTACGGGATAAACGAAATGCCCGGCAATTTTGAAAACAGATACATGAGAAAATTTTGGTTCGTTATTTTAAGCTTTACCTTGTTTATATCCGTTGCTCAGGCACAACCAAAGCATACGCTTGATAAAATAGCCGCTGTAGTTGGCGCCAGTATAATCCTGCAGTCGGATATCGAGTTAAAATATGCCACCTACCTCGCGCAAGGTAACCCCCCAAGCTCCGACGTTAAATGCCAGATAGCACAAAGCCTTATTACCCAAAAACTGCTGGCTGCCCAGGCGATCATTGATAGTATTGACGTGAAGGATGATGAAGTGGACAACGAAATTGACCGCAGGATGCGTGGCATGATATCCCGGGCGGGCGGTGAGGATAGGCTGGAAGGCTTTTTAGGACGGTCTATTATCCAATATAAAGACGAAATCAGGCCTGATATAAGGGAGGAGCTTGTTGCGCAAAAAATGCAGCAGAAGATCACCGGCGACGTAAATACTACGCCCGAGGATGTGCGCAGGTTTTTTATGAAGATACCGAAAGACAGCTTGCCAACCTTTAACAAGGAGGTTGAGGTGGGCGAAATTCAGTTTAACCCAAAACTGACCCTGGCCGAGAAACAGGCCTATAAAGAAAAAGCCGAGGGCCTGTTAAAACGCATACAAAACGGTGAAGACTTTGGGGCGATGGCGCGTTTGTATTCACAGGATCCGGGTTCGGCATTGCAGGGCGGCGACCTGGGTTTTGCCGACCGCAGCACCTTTGTAAAAGAATTTGCCGCCTGGGCTTTCAGGTTGAAAGCGGGAGAGCTTTCGCCCGTTTTTGAAACCGATTTTGGCTACCACTTTTTGCAGGTAATTGAACGGCGTGGCGAGCAGGTGCATGTACGGCATATTTTGATAGTGCCGGCCGTTACCCCGGCCAGCCTTGACCGTGCAAAGGCCAAAGCCGATAGTGTGTACGACTTTTTGGTGAAAAACAAGAAGATTGATTTCTCAACAGCCGCGTCTTACTATTCCGATGACAAAGAAACCAAGTACAACGGCGGGATGATGCTGAACGCCGACAACGTGGAGACGCGCACAACGTTTATACCTACCGACAGGCTCGATCCGCAGGTTGCCCTGATGGTGGATACCATGAAGGTTGGCAGCATAGCGGCGCCCGCGCTATTTACCGGCTCGGACGGAAAAAAGAGCTACAAGATACTGTACCTCAAGTCGAGCACCAACGCGCACAAGGCTAACCTGGAACAGGACTATCCAAAAATAAAACAGTACGCAACAAACGACCGGATCAACCGGAAGCTGAGCGAATGGTTTGAAAAAAAGCGGAAAGAAACTTTTATAAAGATCGACCCGGAATACCAGGCCTGCCACGAGTTGAAGGGATGGGCAACTCCTATTGAAGCGCAACCTACTGCAGATGTTAAACCCTAAAATATGCAACACCGCACGGAGGTAGAGGCAGCGGATGCCCTGGCGCATACTTACCGGCAAATAACCGGAGAAATAGGCAAAGTCATTATCGGGCAGCACGAAGTGATCAAATTTGTGCTGATCTCTATTTTCAGTAACGGGCATTGTCTGCTTGTCGGCGTACCGGGGCTGGCTAAAACACTGCTGGTGCAAACCGTGGCGCAGGTGCTCGACCTGGATTTTAAACGCATACAATTCACGCCGGATCTGATGCCTTCTGACATCATCGGCTCCGAGATACTCGGCGAAGACAGAACTTTTAAATTTATCCCCGGCCCGGTTTTTTCCAATATTATACTGGCCGACGAGATCAACCGTACACCGCCCAAAACACAGGCGGCCTTGCTGGAAGCGATGCAGGAGAAAGCGGTAACTGCCGCGGGCATTACCCATCGTTTGGCACAACCATTTTTTGTATTAGCCACGCAAAATCCGATCGAGCAGGAAGGCACTTATCCCCTGCCCGAAGCCCAGCTGGACCGTTTTATGTTCAATGTTGCGCTCGACTATCCGTCATTTAAGGAAGAGCTGCAGGTGGTTAGAAATACCACCAGTACGCTAAAACCCGAAGTCGACAAATTACTAACCGCCAGCCAGATCATTTATTTTCAGCAATTGGTGCGCAACATCCCGGTGGCGGATAATGTGCTGGAATATGCGGTGAAACTGGTCGCCAAGACCCGCCCCAATAACGAAATGGCGCCACCGCAGGTTAAACGTTTATTAAACTGGGGCGCAGGTCCGCGTGCTTCGCAATTCCTGGTATTAGGGGCTAAGTGCCATGCCGTTATTAATGGAAAATATTCGCCGGATATCGAAGATATACGGGCAATTGCGCCCTCTGTGCTCCGTCACCGCATCGTGCGCAGCTATCATGCTGAGGCAGAAGGCTTATCCGCCGATGACATCATTCAGCAGTTGTTTTAAAACTACTTCTGTATTAACAAAAGTCTAAAAAGTTAACCACAGAACACAGAGGAGGCGCAGAGACCACAGAGCCTTGATAGTTTATAAGTTTTTTGTCCACGTTTTCTGCGTCTTCTTTGCGCTCCGTGGTTAAAAAACAGATTGCTTTCTATCTGTTATTTTGGCCGAAACATCAGGCCCTTATTTTAGACTTCGATATAACTACAGTTATCCGCCAGCCGGCGGGCGTCAGTTGGAGCGTCTTCCCAACTTCCGGACTTTCGGACTTCCACCGACTTCTTCAATAAAAAAAGCTCCCGGAATACTACGGAAGCTACTGTACCAATCAATAACTCAACGTCGGGTTATTTGCCAAAACTAACATCAATACTGTCTTGTGCGTGAGCCTCAACCGGTACGCCGCCACCGTTCACACTACCGGTGACGCTTCTTTTGTTCCAGCTGCCGCTAAAGTTGCTTAAATTATTGTCACTTATCCGCTCGGCGCTTAAGTTCAAATCAAAACCTGTTTTGGCAGGCAATTGCAGGCCAATGCTGCCGGCGCTGGTATGCAACTTTAAATATTTGCCCACACCAATCATTTGTACATTTAAATTTCCCGCGCTGGTATTGGCTTCAAGGCTGCAGTTCATATCTGTAAGGTCGATACCGCCGCCGGACGTGCCGGTTACCAGTTCACCTTCAATGTGACTCCCTTCCACGCCGCCGCCGCTGGTGTGTGCCGTAATATTTCCTTTAAGTCCGTCCAATACAATGCCTCCACCGGATGTGATCAGGCGGATTGTGCCGTTGCAATTTTTGGCAGTGATTCCGCCGCCGCTGGTCTTCAGGTCGATATCGTCTCCGCAGTTAGCTACGTCGATGCCGCCTCCTGATGTTTTGCCATGAACAGTTCCCGTAAGGTGGTCGATTTGAAGGCCGCCGCCGCTGGTTGAAAATGTTTCATTGCCTTTGAGGTTATCTAATTGAATCCCACCGCCGCTGGTATGCAGATCGGTTGCAACCTGCTCAGGAACATATATCTTAAATGAAATACTCAGCCCGTGATTGCCCTCCCAATTCATGTGTTCGTGTTTGTTTTTTACGACAGCGCTCAGCTCATGGCCGTTAACGCTGATGTTCATGTCGAAATCTTCATCCAAACGCTTTTGGATTTCCTCTTTGGATAAGTCACGGTCATTATTGCCGCGTATATATACTTCTATCCTTGGCGCCTCGCCGCTGCGGCCGCTAACAAAAATGCCTCCTGCAGAAGTTTGTACAATTACGCTGTTGATAGCGTCGTTGCTTAACGATTTGGTTAAATAAGGTGTCCGGTCATCCTGGGCGAAAGCCGCTATCCCCTGGAAGGTGACGATCAATAAAGCTAAAATAGTTTTCATGTCTGCTGATTTTAACTAACAGACCACAGTTTGATCAGAAACGTTGCATGAGGGAAGG
>Ga0206808_1122_pt1 | contig 19202 bp, 18 predicted proteins | sample Alteio_BWOrgCont_58_FD_152899 | JGI IMG/M metagenome (GOLD analysis project Ga0206808, IMG submission 152899) | Enriched cells from forest soil in Barre Woods Harvard Forest LTER site, Petersham, Massachusetts, United States -... | ecosystem: Environmental > Terrestrial > Soil > Temperate forest >...
CAAGTCCGCAGCCTCGCCATAGCCTAAAGTAGTTGCCAAACTCTTCAAAGTGCCATAGGATGCGATTTCATAATGCTCCACCTTTTGCGCAGCCGAAATAATGGCCACATCGCGCACTTCGGTACCTTTGTCGGTTTCAGAAAGCAGCTCTCCGGCTTCCTTCAATAAGCCCTCCATGGCCAGGCATTTAACAGGCTTTGCTTTTTCACCGATCGATTCAAAAGCGCTTTCCAGCCGGGTTACGTGGTTTTTGGTTTGCTCCAGGTGATCGGTGATGGTCTGCTTCAGTTCATCTGAAGTTGCACCCTTGATCATCTTTGGCAATGCCTTGGCCAGGTGATTTTCCGCCCAATAGATGTCCTTCATTTCGTCGATAAATAATTCTTTCAGCGCACTTTCTGCTTCGGGAGTGCGGGATGCTGCAGTTGCAGTCTTTTTTGATTTTGTTGTCATTACAGTAGATTTTAATGGTTTTAAATTGGCTGTTTAACAACCGGTTAATTAATAATGAAATGTTCGTTGTATCGGCTATAAAGGAAGATTAACCTGTACCGGCCGTTCAGATTTCCGCAGCCGGTATAAATTATCACTGGCCGTTTTCAGGCAATAGTTATTCCATTTTGGCATTATTATTTAAATTATATGAAATATTATTTCGACACGGGTAAATATCGAACAAAAAAAACGGGCTGGACAATAGCTGCTGTCCTAATAAATGTCCGGTGTAACCTAAAAACCTTACTATTAAAGATGAGCTTTGTTGCTTTTGACTGTAAAGAAATGACAAACCCTGTTTGGAATAATTTGCGCGTGGCCAAAGCATCAACAGAAATTATTAAAGCATGAAAGAAGTACTTTTACAAAGCCCGTTAAACTTTTGGATAGTTATTTCAACAAAAACCATGTTTACAGTCAACCGCATCTATCCTCCGGCAAAGGCTTTAGCACAAAAAATGCTACCCACTCTAAAGGAGCCTTTATCGGCCATTAAAGTCATTGACGATAAATATAAAAACCTGGCGGCTAAATGATCCTTTCCCCGCCAGCAACTGCCGGGTCCTTACCAGGGATAAAAAGCCATTCTCCAACAGGATGAATGGCTTTTTGTGTAAACTTAACAAGGTTCTTTTATTTCCAACGAATGTTATTAACATTGGTTACCATAAAACAATATCCGGGTTTGATAGTTTAGTGCTTATTTACTTGCCTGTTTAAGGCAAATTTGTGATAAATAAGGCTGTCGGATGCAATAATTGTTTGCTAATAAATTTTAATAATTTAGCGATCCGGTAAGTTAATCCGGTTTCTTTTAATCAACTTATAACCAAGGCAGAAATATGGCCAAAACAATTCCCGAAAGCGGCTATAAAGCAATTTTCAATAATATTTCTGCTGCCATACTCCTGATCGATACCGATGCTCCTTATTATACTATCCTCGACGTTAATGAAGCCTATTTAAAGGCAACAAACAGCAACCGCGAAACCCTGGTCGGCAAATCGGTGTTCGGCGCTTTTCCGGCTAATCCATCAGACGAAGAAGCCAAAAATATCGAAATGACGATCTTTTCGTTCGAGCAGGCTATCACTAACAAAACGCCCCATACCATGAGCGATTACAGGTATGATATTCCCGTCCGCGGCACAGATCAATTTGAAGAGCGTTACTGGACGACGACCAACACACCTGTATTAGACGCATACGGAAAGGTGGCATACTTTATCCATTCGCCTGCAAATGTTACCGAACTGATCAAGCTCCGCGAAAAAGAGATCGCAAGTGTTGAGGCGCTTAAAAATCATCGCCAGCATTTATACTCCACGTTTATGCAGGCCCCTGTTGGTATCGCAATATTTCGCGGTGCAGATTATGTTGTCGATTTGATCAATCCTTCGCTTTGCACGATCTATTCAAAAACCCCTGAAGAAATGATGGGCAGGTCGGTATTTGACGTTCTGCCCCATACCAAAGGGCAAGGTTTTGATAAGCTGCTTCACCAGGTGCGGCTAACCGGCATGCCTTTTAAAGGACAGGGTTATCCGGCCTCGCTAATGCGGAATGGCGAGTTGCAAACCGTTTACTTTGACTTTGTTTACGAGCCATTTCGGGAGGTAGACGGAACCATCAGCGGGGTGATTGCGGTGGCAACCGAAGTGACCGAACAGATAACGGCTAAACAACTGATAGAAGATGCCGAGGAGCGGACAAGATTAGCGGTGGATGCAGTGGGCCTTGGCACCTATGATCTAAACCTGGAAACGGGGGAAATGATAACCACGAAAATATTCGCGAACATTTTTGGATTTGATGAGCCTGTGCCCAGGGCAGATTATGTGAGCGTATTTCACGCGGACGACCGGGGGTTGCGGGACCTCGCCCACAAAGAGGCAGCGGTAAGCGGAAAATTATTTTACGAAGCACGGGTGATTTGGCCTGATAGGTCCATCCACTGGGCCCGCGTAGAAGGAAAGACCTATTATGATGCCAACAAAAAACCGGTCCGTATATTAGGTACGCTCTTAGATATTACCGAACAAAAACAGGCAAAGGAGGATCAGCAGAAATTGATGGCGCTGCTGGCCGACAGTGAGCAATTGTTAAGGAATATCACCACCGCGGCGCCTACGGGGCTCTGGATGAGCGACGAAACAGGAGACATTACCTATGTGAACCAAACCTGGATGGATTGGACCGGCTTAGGATACGAAGAAAATCTGGCCCGGGGCTGGACCAACGCGATCGTACCGGAGGACCGGCGAAAAGTCCGCGATAAGTTCCTTAGCGATTTGACCGGCAGAACTTTATACGAGGCTGAATTCAGGATCAACCATGTTGATGGCAGCATGCATTGGTGTGTTGCCACGGGCAGTCCGCAATACCGCAATGACGGTACCTTCACAGGTTATATCGGCGCTTGTGTTGATATTACTGAGCAAAAGAATTTACAGCAGCAAAAAGATGATTTTATCGGGATTGCAAGTCATGAGCTAAAGACCCCGGTCACCAGCATCAAAGCATATACCCAGGTACTGGAACGTATGCTGCTAAAAAAAGGCGAAGCCAGGGAAGCAGGAATGATCAATAAAATGGACGGGCAGTTGAACCGCCTTACCAGTTTGATTGGTGATCTGCTGGATGTTACGAAAATCAATTCGGGCAAACTCCAGTTTAACGACAGGGACTTTGACTTTAACGACCTGGTAAAAGAATTGATCGAAGACCTGCAACGGACTACCGATAAGCACGTGCTGGTTGAAAATCTCGTGCCTACCGGGATTGTCCATGGTGATAAGGAGCGGATCGGCCAGGTAATAACCAACCTGATCACCAATGCCATTAAGTACTCGCCGCAGGCTGATAAGATCATTATTCATACCAGCGTGAAAAATAACGAGGTGAGCCTTTGCGTTCAGGATTTTGGCATTGGCATTGCGCCGGATAAGTTAGAAAAAGTTTTTGAGCAGTTTTACAGGGTGAGCGGCGATATGCAGCATACATTTCCTGGCCTTGGCTTAGGTTTATACATCTCGTCTGAGATCATCAAACGCGAAGGCGGCCGGATATGGGTAAGCAGCAAGCATGGCGAGGGGTCAACCTTTTGCTTTGCCTTGCCGTTAAAAAAATAAAGCAATAATTATTAAAGACATTTATACCGTTGGAAAGGGGATTAAAATGAACGAAACCAAAACAATAATGGTGGTTGATGATGACCCGGCAATTCTTGATGCCGTCTGCATCATGCTGGAGTTTGAAGGGTACCGGGTGTATTGCACGCCCAATGGCGCAGAAGTATTAAGTATGCAAGGGCACTTGCCGGATTTGCTCCTTTTGGACATCTGGATGTCGGGCCTTGATGGAAGGGATATTTGTAAACAACTTAAACAGAATGTCAGTACCAGAAAGCTGCCGGTTGTCCTGATCTCGGCCAGCCGGGATATTGAAGGATCAGCCTTAGCCGCCGGTGCGGATGATTTCCTGGCGAAACCATTTGAAATCGATGACCTGCTTTCCAAGATTGAAAAAAATCTGGCGGCTTAGTTAGTGGCAGTTTGTCCCCAAAGCTTTGGGGAGTAGTGGGCAATAAAAATGCACCCCGATGAAAATCGAAAAATAAGACTGTCAACTGACTGGCGGATCGGCTTCCCGCCCATAATCCCTGCTGTTGGCGGCTTCTGTTTCCGAAACGGCGGTACAATTCGTCCATGGTTACCATGTCATCGTTAACAAAGTGACGCCTTGTCTTTCCAGATCAAAATCAATTTTCGCCTCTCCTTTTATTGGGGTAATATATTTAGGTGAGGAAGTTTGCTGTAGTTGGCCTGCGGCTTCCAATATTTTGTATTCATCCGCCGTGGGCTCCGCGGGCGAACCCATCTTTTCCCAGGCAGTATATGCGTTACTATGTTCCTGGTCGATGATATATTGGGTAAGCGACACCCGTTGTTGCGGAAGACCTTTTACTGTAACAGAAACCGGGGTCAGCGGAACATTGACGTCGTTTTTATCATGATAATTCCAAACCATTATACAGGCGGCATTTGAACTTATGCTGGCTAAGGCATTTACATCCGGTTCTTTTCCCCTCACGCTGGAATCGCGAATGGTGATATAGTTTTGCTTTGAAGTGGATGTTGTGGCTACCCTGATGCCCTGCATCATTCCCAGCATTCTGAATATATTCAACACAGGTTTATCAATGCCATTGGTAGCCAGGTCTCTGAAGCCTCTGAACCAGGGTTGGTCTTCAAATTCAAATGCCCACGTTACCGCACCTGCCAGGTTAACCCCTCTTTTTTTTGCCAGGTCATAGGTGCGTGTCAGCACCGCTGCAGTATAGCTGGCGTACATGGTGCTATTGCGGTAGGCATATTCAGGATGAAGGTCCGCCGGGCAGGCCGCACAACCCTCAGGATCGGATTCCCCGATGATGATGGGCAGATCTTTTAAAGAGGGTATAGCTGAAACGGTCTCAAATCCTTTGTCGATGCTCCTTAGTTGATTGCCCATATTCATCCACACCGCCCCGTTGATCAGTTTGGGTGAACCTTTAGCGTGAAAGGTTATAAAATCAAGGGGCGCGCCTGTTTTACCGGTAACATAGTTTTTACCGCTGACAATGTGGGTCAAAAACTTGTTTAAAAGCTCACCACCCGATTTTCCGTCGGGACTGGTCGTTTCAGGCCCCCCTATTTTTGCAGTGGGCAATGCCCGTTTTACTGCATCCGCGGTATAGTCATATAATTTGAGGTACTCATCGGGGGTGCCCTTCCAGTAAAAGGTTAGATCAGCCTCGTTCCACACTTCCCAATACCATCCCTCCACCTCCGTTTTGCCATACCGCTGTACACAATGTTTCACCCATTGAAAAACCAGTTTGGCCCACTTTTCATAGCTCTTTGGCGGATAGGGCCATCCAGAGTAATGCTTTGGCTTAGAATCAGTCAGCGATCCGGGATTAACCGATAAAGCTTCGGGCATAAATCCAATCTCGGCAAGCGGTTTCATACCGCGCTGAACGTAGGTGTCAAAAATACTGTCTACGATTTTCCAGTCATAAACTGGTTTCCCGTTGATATCTTCCGTATAGGCATTGGTCGAACTCCATTTTAAACCAGGCGTGCCATCGCCCGTGGTCAGCATATTATGGGTTCTTACATTTACCCTAACGATGCTTAAAGCCGCAATTTCGCTCAGTAGTTTTTTACCATCCTTCATATAGGTATAATTCGCTTCATCGTATCCGAAAAATGCCCATATGGGACGCAGTTCTCCCTGGCTTTGCAACAAATTCACATCGATCGAAACTGCCGGGGCCTGATCTTGTGCGTTGCCCCGCAGCCATGCCGTCAGCACAAAAAAGAAACAAAAATAGCTGAACACAATTTTGGTTTTCATAATTAGGATTTATGGGGTAAAATTAATCAGGAAAATCAACTCGGTCTGATCAAACAAAGCTACGCCGTGTTTTATGCCGGCAAAGAAAAACTGCATTTTGGCTATTCGTTTTGCTATCTGCTAAAAGGGCTGCCACACCTTACGTAGAGAAATTTTAATTACCGCGTCAGTTACTGGCAGCTATTCACTTATCGGCTGATAAACAAAATTTTTGAATTTAACTTCCCCATTGCCTATCGAACAAAGTCCGATTCGTAAACTTAAAAAACCGCCGAGAACATTGTGATTATAACTGGAAACCTCAAGGGAATTTTCTGTTTTAACCCACTTTTCCCCATCAACACTGTAATACATATTAACGGTATTGCGCATTTTTTTGAGGCGAAGGAATACATGATTCTTAATTACTCCTTTTTCAGTCGGAAACTGCCAGCCGCGAAGATTGGCTAAAACATTTTCGTGATCGGCTAAAATTCCGGAATAAGCGTTATTATCATAAAATAACACCATTCCCCCAACGGCATTCCCTTCGATCAATAGTTCAACTTGCGCTATGTAAGAATGATTTGACGGGATACAAAGCAAAGGGGAACAATTTGCAACGGAATTTCCTTTGGCTTTGATGGTTAAACCATTGTCGGTGAGGCGAAACCTCGCTGTGTCGTACTCGCCAAAGAATTGCCATTGCGATTTCAATTCAAGTCCTTTAAAGTCGTCACTTAACGAAAACACGTCATTTGTAACCCTATTTAAAGGTTTTTTAATTGGCTCCCCGGTTTTAATCCCGTCCGCTATTTTGTACCAGCCGTCACTTGTCCAGGTGATTGGTTCAAGCAAAGTCTGGCGTCCCATATTATAATAACCGTTTTCATATCCGTGAAAAACCATCCACCATTTTCCGTTTGGGCCTTCGAACAAAGTACCATGACCCTTCGACCACCATTTTTCCGAATCGTCCTTCGTTCTGATTATTGGGTTATAGGGCGAATTTTCCCAGGGGCCAAAAGGGGATTTCGAGCGTGCGGAAATAACCATATGGCCCGTAGCCGGGCCGGCTGTGCCTCCTTCTGCTACCGTCAAATAATAATAATCCCCGCGTTTAACCAGCTTGGGGCCTTCCATGCAAAAGCACTCGATCACCCATTCACGGGGTATTTTCCAACCGCTGTAGGTGTTTTTTAATTCGCCTGTAACCGAAAGTCCGTCGTCAGATAAGGGGACATACCCTCCATTGCTAAAAAACAAGTATCTTTTTCCGGCAGCATCTGTAAAATGAAATGGGTCGATATTGCCGACTTTCAAATCTATCGGGTCACTCCAGGGTCCGTTAATTGAATTGGCGGTGACCACGTAATTTGTATTGCCCGAAGGAAAATAGATATAATATTTGTTTCCGTATTTGATTAAGTCAGGCGCCCAAACTGAACCGATATATTTATGCAGCGCATGTGTAACAGGGCTCCAATTTATCAAATCTTTTGAATGCCAGATCAATAACCCCGGATAATATTCAAACGATGAGTGCACGATGTAATAATCGTCCCCATCACGCAATATGCTTGGATCGGGATAGTCGCCGGCAAAAATCGGATTTAGATAATAGGCGTCTCCCTTTGAATTGGCATTGACCTGGTGCTGTGCATTTGCTAAAAAAGTCAGCAGCATAAGTATTGCGGTGGTAATAATTCTCTTCATAATTTATTCATCACGAACATTGTCAATCATAGCGAAATGCCCGCTACGCAATGTAGGAGTTCTGTTTCAAAATAAATTTTCTCAGGGGTTTTTTTTCACTGCCTTACGGGATAAGCCGCTCCATGGTCTCCAATTTGGTGTCCTTGAGCCGCAGGACGACCTCGTGGTAGTTCAGGGGTTGGTCGTCTTATTCGGTATTCTTTTCAAATTTACCTTAACCGGCTTGAAAACCAGGGGCAGGCATTCTATTCTGGTTTCGCTGGTATCCAGTCCAAAGGCCTGCGCCTCGGTAAGTCCGAATTTTTTCAACCAAAAATAGGTACGCAGCACAAAGCCTTCGCCTGCGGTAAACTCATTGTTATAGGAAAGGAATTTTTCAAGGATCACAAATTGAAAGTCGGCCATCAGGTTATATTTTTTCAACGACTCATAGGGGCTGGTGATATTCAATTCTTTAGTGCGCACCAACTCCTCCACTACATTCCTGAACAAAACATTGATACGCGGCTGCACCCTGAAGCCAAGGGTAAATTCCAGGCGGATCACTTTGTCGGGCAGGAGCTCATTTACGCAGTATTCCATGGTGTAGGGACCATCAGCACGGGTGGTGTGGATGAACCAATACACATCAGCCCGCTTCGGCTTTCGGCTTAAAATTGAGTACATGATCGTCTGCTCGATATCGCTGTCGTCGTTTGCGCGCGTCATGTAGATCAGGTGTGTCGCAAACTTCGGGATGGTTTCATCCTCGCTCAAAGCGGCCAGGAACGGCAATTGGGTTTTAATCTTTACAAACTGCAGCAGTCCGTAATTGATGCGGCTGGCTTTGTAAAATATATACATGGTACCGATGAGCCCAAATTCGAATACCAGGAAGAATAAACGCTTCAGCAGCTTAGCGGCATTGGCCGCAAAAAACGATCCCTCTACCGTCAGGAACAGGCATACGATCAGCACCACGATCCAAAGCGGCCATTTTTTTTGGTACCGCATAAAAAAGTACATTAGGGTGGTGGTCATCAGCATGGCCACTGTGATGGAAAACCCATAAGCAGCGGTCATCGCGTTCGAGGTGCGGAAATAAAGGGTGACCGCCACACAGCCGATACAAACGATCAGGTTGATGCTGGGGATATAGAGTTGCCCGCGAACATCAGATGGATATTTAACGGTCACCCGCGGCCACAAGTTCATGCTGATGGCTTCGTTGATCAGGGTAAAGGAGCCGCTGATCAGTGCCTGGCTGGCGATAATGGTAGCCGCCGTAGCCAGCAATATACCCGGGAGCAGAATAGCATGAGGAATGATCTGGAAGAAAGGATTTACACCGCTGAAATTTGTATGGGCAGGCTGTAATAAAACCCATGCGCCCTGGCCCAGGTAACTGAGCAGCAAGGTAATTTTCACAAAAACCCAGCTGATGCGGATATTCTTCAGGCCGCAGTGGCCCAGGTCCGAGTAAAGTGCTTCGGCGCCTGTGGTGCAAAGGAATACCGCGCCAAGCAACCAAAAGCCCCGTGGATGATCGGCGAGCAATCGCCAGCCATAATACGGGTTGAACGCTTTGATGATCTCCGGGTATTGTATAAATTGCATAAAGCCAAGCACCCCGATCATGATAAACCAAAAGAACATGACCGGTCCGAATGAAGAGCCGATCAAATGGGTGCCAAACTGCTGTACAAAGAACAGTAGCAGCAAGATAATGATAACTATCAACAAAACGACGTGATTGCCAGGTACAATGATGTGCGACAGGCCGTGGACCAGGCCAAGACCTTCTATAGCGGAGGTGACCGAGATAGGTGGGGTAATAATACCATCTGCCAGCAGCGTGCCGGCCCCAATTATAGCAGGTATGGCAAGCCACCTGCCATAGCGTCTCACCAGGGCGTAAAGGGCAAAGATGCCGCCTTCGCCGTGGTTATCCGCCTGCAGGGTAATAATCACGTATTTAAATGTAGTTTGTAGCGTAAGCGTCCAGAATATACAGGATATGGAGCCAAAAACCAGGCTTTTATTTACCTTGCCGCCCTCGGTCAGCAAGGTTTGAAAGACGTAAAGCGGCGAGGTTCCTATGTCGCCATAAATGATACCGAGAGCGATCAGCAGCCCGATGGCCGATAGCTTTTTGATTTGTGGCTCCATTTTTTAATCTGACTGGGATGTATGCTGATAACCCAAAAAAAGCCCGGGTGTTTTAATTGGTTAATTTCTTACCAGATCCCGGCCTGTTGCAAATGTTATGAAAATCTCTACCCCCCAATTAAACCGGCAGCTCTCCAATAAGTATTTAACAAAAAACAAAATAACATCAGCCATTTCCTCTGCCTCACAAAACCTAATGCCACTATCTTTGCTATTAATCAAGGTCATGTCCGATGATTGCCAGATGAAACGGAGATTGTTTTTATTGTCATTGTTCTCACTGCTGTTTTTAACGGCAACCGCCCAGGTAAATACCATCACCTACGCGCAGCTGGAACAGCGAGTTAGTAACCCGGATACCGTCTACATCGTAAATTTTTGGGCAACCTGGTGCGAACCCTGCGTGAAGGAACTGCCGTATTTTGATCAGCTTCAGCAAAAGTATAAGGATGCCCCTCTGAAAGTTTTGTTGGTGAGCATGGATTTTAAATCGAAACTAAATTCGGCAGTAACCCCGTTTGTAAAAAAGCATAAAATGCAGGCAGAAGTTGATTTTGCAGACCGTAACAACGACCAGGAGTTTATCGATGCGGTAGATAAAGACTGGTCGGGGGCATTGCCGGCAACGCTGCTGGTAAATACTAAAAAGGGCATACGCAAGTTATATGAGCAAACGTTTAGCTACAAGGAATTAAACAACATTTATCAAACCAATAAGTAAAAACAACATGAAAAAGCTGGTATTTTTAATCATCGCGGCTGTTTCGGCTTTGAGCTTTAAGCCAACCGCAACGGGCTACAAACCCGGTGACATAGCAACCGACTTTAAACTAAAAAACGTAAACGGTAAAATGGTTTCGCTGGCCGATTATACCAGCGCAAAAGGATTTATCGTGGTTTTCACCTGCAACCATTGCCCGGTTGCAAGGGCCTATGAAAAACGTATCGAGGCGCTCGATGCCAAATATGCTGCAAAAGGGTACCCGGTTATCGCCATCTGCTCCAGCGATCCCGATATGAACCCAACAGACTCCTATGCCAACCTGCAAAAACGCGCAGCCGGCAAGAATTATACCTTCCCTTACTTAGCTGATGAAACACAGGATGTAGTCCGCGCTTACGGCGCCCGTGCTACGCCGACCGTTTATGTACTGCAAAAAACCGCTAACGGGCTAACCGTACAATATACCGGCGCCGTCGACAACGACGAGGAACAAAGCGATCCGGCGCGTATCAACTATGTTGAAAACGCCGTTGATGCCCTGCTGGAGAATAAAACTCCCGCTGTAACATCTTCAAAGGCGTTTGGATGCAGGATTGTTTTGAAGAGCGCTTAGGCGAAAGGCTCCAATTCCCGCGGATGTCCTGCAAGTTTAAGTCTACCCACAAAATTAAAGCCATTAAAAGCCCTCATGGTACCATGGAAGATCGCTCCTCATTGCGCCGTTAGGTGCAACATATCGGTAGAAAACGTCAAAAAAATAAGTTTAGCATGCCGTAGGTATGCAACATTGGCCGACAGTTTTCACCTGACATTTCCGTTTAATTTAATGGCATTGAAGGGGCTCTGCGGAACTAATATCCAATCAGCTGTAATGCTTAATCATCCGGCTAAGCTCGTGTTGCAGGCTTCTTGTTCTGTCGGCATCATACCAACTGTGCACTTTCGGGATCAATTGCTTCAACTCCAGCCCTTCGTTTTTCCAGGCCGTCATCAGTTCTTGAAGCGGCTCCGGGCGCGGGCCCCAGTGGCCCACCGGCTCGAGCGCTTTGTTTAGCACAACCAGTTTAGGTATAGAGCGGCCTCCGTCCGTCAGGTTGGCATCTATCAAGGGCAGATTGCTGTCGCGTAAAACAACGCGCAGCTTAATGGCCGCGGGCATGGCTTTTTCTGCAACATACATCAGCGGTATATTAAAGGCAGCATCGCCGCACCAGCCTTCAGTTATCACCAGCCACGTTGCCGGCGGAGCAGATGCCAGCGCTTCGCTTAGCCCGGGCAGCACGGAATAACTTTCGTCGTATTCGTCCATCAACGCGGAGTTTGCAGCTGTATAATAACGCAGGCGTGCGGCAGCGGCATCAACGGGTTCATTCGCCAATACTGCCCGGATGTGAGCCCGGTACTCTTCGTAAGTTAATGCCTGGTCGATGAGTTCCTGTGTGTAGAGATGTGCCATGTACGATTTTATTCGAAAATAAGTCAATGCAGTTTAGTAATTTCGATACAACAAAAATATTGCAAAACTGTGGCGGATATGCGAACAACATGCACCATAAAGTACTTTTGCCATACGCATGATACTTTATACCTTTAGTAAACTAAATGCGCTCTATCAATACCGGTCAAAACATGTCCGCTCAAGCCCCCTCCCCTTCCGCGCTTATTCCTGAACAGTCTAAAAAGATATTGTATATCGACAATTTGAAGGTTCTCCTAATTACATTGGTCATTCTGCATCATGTCCTGAACACCTACGGCGCCGAAGGGGGCTGGTATTATTGGCAAAAAACCACCCATCCCGCGGCGTCTATCCCGATGGTTGTGCTCATGACCATCAACCAATCCTTTTTTATGGGGCTTTTCTTTTTTCTATCGGCTTATTTCATACCGTCATCATACAACAAAAAGGGTGCGGTCCGTTTTGTAAAAGACAGGCTGCTGCGTTTAGGGTTACCATTGGTGTTTTACTCGTTTATCCTTTCGCCTGTATTAATATACCTCGTTGATTATTTCGGCAAAGGCCACCACATTACTTTTTTACAATTTTTGGGCGGCTTTCATGATTGGATAAATTTTGGCGTGCTTTGGTTCGTTGCTGCCTTGTTGCTGTTCACCCTTCTTTATGTTTTGTGGCGGATTGTGAGCAACAAATACCAACCAAAACCCCTTACAGCCCCCTCTTTAAGAATGATCCTTGGATTTGCCGCGGGAGTGGGCTTTATAAGTTTTTTAGTGCGAATAATATTCCCTATTGGATGGATATTAAACCCGGTTGGGTTCAATTTGGCTTATTTTTCGCAATACGTGGCGCTTTTTATAGTCGGCCTTATTGCGGCCAAAAATAAATGGCTGGATACATTTCCTTACGATACCGGTAAAAAGTTCATCAGGTATGCACTGCGATTACTGCTATTTTTTCCGGTTATGGGCATTATTGAAAAATTAACCAAGGCGCCGGAGGGCTGGTTTACCGGCGGATTGCACTGGCAGCAACTGTTGTATGCCGTTTGGGAGCAATTGCTGGGCTTTTCAATCATAGTCGCATTGCTCGCGTATGGAAAAAAATCGTGGAACAAAACATCAGCGTTAATGGGTAAGCTCTCCCGCAACGCATTCGCGGTGTACATCTTTCATCCCCTCGTGCTTCTTGCACTTTCGCTTTCTATCAGGAACCTCGCTATCGACCCGGCATGGAAATTTTTGATCGTAGCGCCATTAGCGGTTTTGGGCAGTTTCTTGCTGGCATCGGTGATAACGTTGATTCCCGGGGTCAGAAAAATAATTTGAAACCAGCCGCCATCAATTGAAGCCTCATTGTGGCAAGATCCTCGCCGGTTCAGGTGTCCGCACTTGAATCCATAAGCTTTGAGCGTCCACGCTCACGTCATAGATTGTGCATTGCGGCAAACAAATCTGTCCGCAAACGGTGGCGTGGCTGCAACAAAGTCATTCAAATGTGTGCACTTGAGCGGACGATAACAACAATTCAGCAATTCAACAATTCAACAATATTTCAATTGAACAATATTTCAATTGACCAATATGTTCACAGCACATCCTTCTTCAATTCCGGGAATACCTTCCCGATCTTGTTCAGCAGGTATTCACCATAAGTACCACTGAATTCATGCACACTTGCCCCATCCCAGCGCTGATCTTTCGTTTCGCGGATGCTTGCTGTTTCTATCCGTTCGACATGGGTGTCGAAGCCGGGATCGAAAAACAGGGGGAATGAATACCTGTCTTCACCCGAGACATTGATCACGCGATGGGGCGTGGAGCGGTACAAACCGCCGGTCATCCGGTCGAGCATGTCGCCGATATTGCAGATGAATGTGTTTTCAACAGGCGGGGCGGCAATCCAGTCATCACCATTTTTTATCTGCAGGCCGCCGACGGCATCTTGTTTTAAAATGGTGAGCAGTCCATAGTCTGTATGTTCGCCAACGCCATACTGGTTGTTTGTTGGCTCCCCTGGAGGGTAGTGAAATATGCGAAACAGGATGAGCGGATCCTGCTGGTATTTGTCCGAAAAATAATTTTCCGGCAAACCCAGGCTTAGCGAAATGCCCTTCATCACCAAATGCCCCACTTTGGTAACCGCTGTTATATAGTCCAATACAATTTCCCTGAAGCCGGCGGGTTCCTGCGGAAATAAATTGGCGCCATGCAGCGGGAGGCCTTGTTTAACCCGTGGGTCATCGCCCGGTAATTCCGTTCCAAAATAAATGCCTTCCTTTAAATCGGGCTTACCTGAAGTAAGCTCTCCGTTCAGCGGGAAGTAACCGCGCCAGGCGCTGCCCGCTTTATACATGGCAATTTCCATTTTTTCCTTTTCGGGCAATTCAAAAAAACGCCGGCTCAAGGTTTCCAACGACTGTTGCAGCGACAGGGGAACACCATGGCCCGCAATATAAAAAAAGCCGTGTCGGAGGCATGCTTTGGTGATCTGCCCGGCAATGGTCTCTTTTTCCGTTTCAAAAGCGCTAAAGTCGACGATTGGAATGGCGGGCTGCAACATAGTTTTGAATGTGTAGCTGCAATTTACAGTTAATCACTATTAGAGCAAAGTGTTTAGTTAGGGTTGTACTAAAGCACCTTGCTTTGAGTCGGCTTCGGCAAACCTTCATTTAGTTTAAACTGTAACCAGTTTTAAATGCCGGTAGTCTAACCTTGAAAATTACCAATGGTGAAAGATCCACAACCCGGCCAGCCGCGCTGGATTTCAATTTTTATCCTGGTAGGCTCAATATACTTTATGTCAGCCTTATTTATCGCGGCTATTTTTGAGCCTGATATACGCCTGTTGCATGCTTTCCAGGCGCTCATATATGTTGCGGTGATCGTCCTCACACGCCGCAACAGCGCCTGGGGATTTGGTATAGGCTGCCTCAACGGGCTCTTCTGGAATTACATTTTTATCGTCGGAGCGGCAGATAAGCTTTGGTTATTGCTTAAAGGGCAGCTTTTCAGGCCCGATCTTGTTTTGCAGGCTATAGCAACGGTGGCAAACTTTATGATCATTATTGCCTGCCTTACTGCCTTTATCCGATTGAAGCCTGACGCTAAACGCTGGTCAGCTTTCGTGACAGGCGGCATACTTGCAATAGGCTACTTAATCCTGATCATCGTTATGATGCGGCCGCAATATATCCCCTTGTTGAGACATGTATTCGGACTTTGAGCACCTGTTCTATCCGTAAATTGCTGGGGCATTGTTCACCGGCGACATTGCCTGCTTGACCGGTCGGGGTTGTGTTGTATGAAAATTTAGAAACCACATGAATCCCTAACAATGGCCTAATCTTACTCAATTAGCTTAGCAGAACAATTAAGCCATGAAAAAACTGCTATTCTTTTCGCTTTCCCTTGTTTGCTCGTTAGGAGCCTTAGCCCAGGACACCACCCAGCAGGTCATTCCCGGCAGGAAAAACAGCCCGGAGCAGCAAAGCAAACCCTATGTTATCCTCATCTCAGCCGATGGTTTCCGTTATAACTATGCCGAACAATATAAAGCTGAACACCTGCTGGCATTTGCCAATGAAGGCGTGAAAGCGTCTTCTATGATACCCTGTTTCCCCTCGGTCACTTTCCCGAACCATTATGCCATGGCAACAGGTTTGTACCCGGCACACCATGGCATAGTGCAGAATATTTTTTACGACCGCGATCGCAAAACATTCTACAACTCCAGTAACAGGGCCACCTATGAGGATGGTACATGGTATGGCGGTACGCCTCTTTGGGTATTGGCGGAACAACAGCACATGGTTGCCGCCAATTTTTACTGGGTAGGTTCTGACGCGCCGATCAAAGGCATTTATGCTACTTACTATTATAAACACAACAATAAGATACCCATTAATAATCGGATACAAACCGTAGTAAACTGGCTGAATCTGCCTGCGGATAAACGCCCGCACCTGATCACCTTTTATTTACCACAGGTTGACGACGAAGGGCACAAATACGGCCCCAATTCGCAGGAAGTAGCTAATTCAGTTCAATTTATTGATTCGACGGTATATGCGCTAACCAAAGCTGTAAACACCACTGGCCTTAAAGTAAACTATATTTTTGTGTCGGACCACGGTATGTCCGAGCCGGATACGCAGCATCCTTTGCCCACGCCTGCCGCCCTGGATACCTCAAAGTTTATCATATCCGGCGACCGCATGGTTGTTGAATTGATTGCCAAAAACCCGGACGACATTCAAAAAACTTATGAGGGGCTAAAAAAAGAAGCCAAAGATTATGATGTTTACCTGCGGGAGAATATGCCGGCCCATCTGCATTCTTCCAAAAACGACGATTGGCACAACCGCATCGGCGATATTGTGCTCATAACACACTGGCCTAAAATGTTCAACATTTATAACAGGAAGCTTGATAAAGGACAGCACGGCTTCGACCCTGCAACAGTAAAAGACGTACACGCCATCTTTTACGCCTGGGGGCCGGCATTCAAACAGCATGCCGAAATAGCGGCTTTCCCCAATGTGGATATTTACCCTTTGGTAACACAAATACTGGGGCTTACCTATACCGAAAAGATCGATGGCGCCAAAGAGTTGGCGAACAAGGTTCTATTAAAAAAATAAAGCGCTCAGCCGATGGTCGCTTCAACATCCGGCTGCTTTTTTATTGTCCATTAAAACACGCTAAATCCCTGTTTTTACTACAATTAATCCGGTCACCAACCTCAACATTAAGCCGAAATTAAAATGGCCCTGTAATTGCTTATATGAGGTATCATTTACCATAAAAAAACAAAACCATGAGATCAATCCTGTACATTATAGCAGTTATCCTCATAATAGGATGGGCTATCGGCACATTCGCCTACGCGGCGGGAGGCCTAATTCATATTTTATTAGTTATCGCCGTGATCGCCTTGATCCTCGGCTTCTTACGAAGGGATACCACCATTATATAAATATTGCAAGAACGGGAAGTGAGGTTGAACAGAACCCGGTTTGCTCACGCAGGCCGGGTTATTTTTTACTTGTTTTGCCGGGAAAAATCGCAAACCAACAACTTTATCGGCTGTTGTCATTACAAAGAAGTCTAAAATAAAGGCTTTATGTCCGCCAGCTGGCGGATAACTCTTAGAAGTGCATTTTAATCACAGACCGCAAGGAATGCACAGAGAAAAAATAGACAAACTATTAAGACTCTGCGGCCTCTGTGCCTTCTCAGTGGTTAAACTTTTAGACTTTAGTTACAAAGAAGGAGGAATGATGCCCTGGTATAATGGAGATTACCCGCCATCCTATAAAAATCAACCGAAAAAGCTTCGGGACAAGGCGGTGGAAATAGCAAACGAGGTTTTAAAAACAACCGGCAACGAAGGGGAGGCAATAGCTACCGGCCTGAAGCAGGCACGTGCGCATTTCGCTAAAGAAAAGGAACAAAAGCACAATTCCTAAAGGTGGGGGTCAATGCAGCGACATGGGTTGATCGCCTATCACCCGTAACACTTTGTCTACCATTTCTTCCACGTCAAATGGTTTACGGATATAGTCGTTGGCTTTACATTCAGTGGCTATAAATTCAATGTCATTAGCGGTCGAAAGCACGATTACCGGCAGGTGTGCAAGATGAGGTTCGTTTTTGATGCGGAGGCATAAGCGATGGCCGGGCTTGCTGTTAATAAATTCGTCAACAAGGAGCAGGTCAGGCTTAAACTGTAAAACTTCTGCAAGCGTCTGGGGTTCCGGAATGCTCCGTGTTTTAAAACCCTCCTCCGACAAAATAAACTCCACAATGCTGCGTATATCTTGATCATTTTCAATAATCAGTATTTTTTTCTTCATCTTTCCTTCCCGGTTTAATCAGTAGTTAAACAAATATACTTTTTTAGTTTAAAAATCCAAATAAAACTGAAAGTTGATATTGACCAGGAAATGGACTTTAGCTGCTGTTTATAGGGGATGGATTGTATTCCAACGAAAAAATTACAAAAAATAGGGGAAGAAATAACCATATTGCCGCATGCGTCGGGTTGCTTTGTTTTTGGACTTAGTAAAAAACAAGGCTGGAGACGAGGGAACGCACAATGATCAACCCGGCTTTATCACGGGATCACATTACGATCGGCGAGGCCAAATATTCCCCCTTTTTATATTCCGATAAAAACTGGTTGAAATCTTTGCTCACCTTCTTTGAATAGCTCATAGCGTATTTTAGCAAAGCTTCCTGCCAGTCCCCTGATTTTGCGAATGAAGTCAGCTCATCAATAATCGCCGATCCCTGTATTCCGCCGCTGCGGAGCTGCGAAGACGCGGCAAGCAGCGCCATGTCGTTAATGACGTCCTCCAGGTCGCCGAACTTTTCCTCGATCAACTCAAATTTAATTTTATCCTCGGAAGGCTGCATTTCCTGGAAAACATAGCTCTCGCCCTCGAAGTCAATTTCGCTAAGCAAAGCCGGTGGAATGTTCTGCATTCTTCGCGCTATGGAGATCACGCGGTCAACCTCTGATTTCCACTTCGGCTGTTTAATGCTGACATAAGGCGTCAATGCGGACGATCGCGCTTGCTTCATTTCAACGATGATATACTTCTTTTTGTCTTTGGTGCTCTGCAGCAAAAACATATAGCGTTTTACCCCCACACTCCCCATCCCGGCAACCCGGAAAACTACATCTTTTACAACATAGTTATTGGGCCATGCCGGATCATCTTTGATCCATTTGGCCACCCTTAATTTAAGTTGAGACCTTAACTCCTTAGCCACCTTAAAATATGTTTTATTGTCAATGGCAATTTTCCCATCCGGGGCCCTGCCATCACTTAGTTGTTGCACCAGGCCATCCTCCTTCCGTTTTTTAACCGCCTTCATAAAATGTTTCACCATGCCGCGGGCCGTTCTTGGGTCGATATAATAGGCTTTGCCACCACTTAGAACGTTGGTATAGTTGCCGAGATACAGCTTCGCAGCTTTTTTTGCTTCCACCCCTTTAATTTCCAGCGCGCCGAACGCAACGATAATGCTTGTCACTGATCTCACTACCTCCCAGCACAATGGCGCTAAAATTGATTCGTCGAAATCATTCAAATCAAAATATACCATCCGGTTGTCGCCTTTATAGCTGCCAAAATTTTCCACATGAAGGTCGCCGCAGGTCCACGTTGAAGGTGACCGTGGAAAGTCTTTCACTTCGCTTAGGTCTTCATAAAACAGGTGACAGGTGCCCCTGAAAAAATCGAAGGGGCTTTCTGACATCAATTTGTATTTT
>Ga0206808_1123_pt1 | contig 18724 bp, 17 predicted proteins | sample Alteio_BWOrgCont_58_FD_152899 | JGI IMG/M metagenome (GOLD analysis project Ga0206808, IMG submission 152899) | Enriched cells from forest soil in Barre Woods Harvard Forest LTER site, Petersham, Massachusetts, United States -... | ecosystem: Environmental > Terrestrial > Soil > Temperate forest >...
CAAGCGCCCCATAGGCGAGTCGATCGTGCCAGCAGAAGATAGCGGTGGGCGGTTCGGGTTCGGCCATCAGACTGGCGAGGACTTCACGGGCATCTTCCCCGGAGGGGCGAATCCACGCGTCTGGGATGGTAATTCCCGCCTCTTGCAAGTCGGACCGCAGGAGGTCTACGCGCTTATCGGCGTCTCGGGCATCCGCCACGCGGGCAGTTAGGATGGCGATCCGGCGGTGGCCCTTCGCGATCAATTCATCCGCGACTAGCTTCATGCCTGCCTCAACGTCGTCCGCTACCGACGGGAATAGTCTCGCGGGGTCGCGTCCGTTCAACAGAACGACCGGCAACGATGACTTGTGGAGCAGGGTGAGGAGAGGATCGTCCCCTTGCGGAGCAAAAAGGATGAGCCCATCGGCGAGGCCACCGTTGAGAAATTGATAGATCTCCTTCGGGCTGCGGGCGAAGTTGCAGTGCACGAGTACGTCGTAGCCCGCTTCTCCCCCGGCCATTTCAATGGCAGACGAGAGGGTGTCCATGTATACGTCGGCCTCTTCCCGCTTCCGAAAGGCGCTGTAGAAGGAGAGGATGTGGGTGCGCCCGCGGCGTAACGATCGGGTCAGGAGGTTCGGAGCATAGTTCAGTTCCTCAGCGACTTTGCGGACCCTCGCCCGCGTATCTTCGGAGATTCCTCGAGTGCCCGCCTTCCCCGCGAGAACGAGGGAAACCGTGGAGACGGACACACCCGCCTGAGTCGCCACGGAGTGGAGGGTGGTGCGTTCAACTTGTCGCGTCGCGAGCTTGGACAACATTATCCTCAAACGTTTGAGAGTCAACCTCAAACGTTTGAGTAGTGTAACACAGGTCTGCCGAATGTGCAAACAAGGTGGCGCGGTTGGGCGTGCTTTCGCTCACTGCGCTTCGCGTACGAAGTCGATCGGGTCCTTGCCTTCCGGGGTTGGTAGACCGAGGGCGATCAGGTGCTGGCCGATGGCTACTTGGCGATACGCCGTGTGGGTCAGGACGTGCGCGATGACCCCGCCATAGCTGAAGACTTCCGGCGGCTCGCAGACGGCGTCGACGAAGGTGAGGTCGAACGACCCGTCCTTCTCGACGGCCGCCATGATGTTGCGGAAACCCGCGAGGTTGACGGGGAGCGCGGCACGCATTTTCTCCACCGTGTCGGGATGGTAATCCGTTTCGATTCCGTTGATTGCGTGCATCCACGGCGCACCGAACGCGCTGGCGCGGCTTGCCATTTCGCGAAGCGTAACGGTTGAGCCGCACCACGGAAACGGCTCGCCGGCATCCATTGGTGCGTCGAGGATTTCGTCGGATAGAGGCGCCATCGTTTCCAGGTAGCGGCCCATCAACTGCGTGTGATGCGCGATCATAATTTCGGGGACATTCATTTTTGGTTCTCCTTGTCGACGCGCGATGGGGGGAGGAGCGTAGTGCAGGCGCTCGGAAAGGTCGAGCTGGAATTCGTCCGGCGCAAGTTTTCGGTACGCGGATGGGGACAGGCCGAAGGCTTTCTTGAACGCCCGGCTGAAGCCTTCGAGCGACTCGAATGTCGCATCGAAGGCGATTCCGGTGACCGGTTCCGTGGTTCGGGTCAGGCGGTACGCGGCCCTCTCCATGAGCAGCCGGCGCCGTGCGGACATCGGCGTTTGGCCAAGCTCCCGCTTCGCGTTGCGAAAGAACTGAGGTTGGCTGTACGACGCCCGATCGGCCAGATCGGACGCCTTGACCGTCTCGTCCAGATTCCCGAGGAGGGATGCGCTTGTTGACTCCTGCTTCGCTTTCATCGACTTAGAGAAGGTACGGCGACCGCCCATCCATAAGCTTGACCAATCCTATCGTCCTTCCGGCAGATGCCTATGTTCGCGAGAGCGGCCGGCACTGTGACGGCAGCTTTCGTGGCGATGCGTCATCGCGATCCGCGGTTCAACTTCTGGGTCCGGGCTTGGAGGAGTTGGGCGGCGAGGAGGGCATGCAGCGTGGCCAGCGGGTGTTGGCCGTCGACGGAGAGCATGGTTGGGCCGGCGTCAGTTAGGTACGGATTGTTGCCGAGGTCGAGCAGGTAGGTGTGCTGGTCGGACGGGGCGGTTCGTTGGTAGTCGGCGAGGCCGTCATTCAGCGGAACGCGGGAGCGGCCCGAGAACGGGACGATCACGAAGATGTTGGTGGTGGGGAGGCTGGCGGCGCGAAGGGCGGCGAGGAGCTTCGGGACATCGTCTTTGCTTGGACCGGCGTTTTCGCCCATGTTGAGGAAGATGTCGTCCGGTATAGGGGAGAGCTTGCCTGCAACGACGCGGGAGTGGAGGCGGTCCAGCATTGAAAAGGACCGCATGAGGCCGGGCGTGTGGCCATCGGCGGCGGTTCCATTCCATGAGGCTCCGCCGTAGGCGACTACACCGTACTCCGCCCCGATTCCGGCCGCGACGATGGCGGGGTAGCCGATCGTCGCGTCTTGAGTGTCGACCTCATTGGTGATGCCGTGGGAGAAGATGGCGGTATCGTCATCGCCGTTGGTGATGCTGTCGCCGAGAAACAGCGCGTTTAGGCGATTCGGAGCAGTGGGTTTGCTCAGCGAGGCGCCTTCATCCAGGGTGAAGCCGGTTGTACGAAGGACATTGACCGGCGTCCAGAAATCCAGGAAGACGTACCCGGCGACGTACTGAATGAGTAGATTGTGGTTGCCTTTAGCCAGTCCCGTAGCGCAGGAGATGGAAGCCGTTGTGGGTGAAAGTTGGAGCGTCTTCGGCGGCCCGCCGTCGACCGAATACCGCACGACCGGGTAGTGCGAAGCGGGGACATTCGCCGCGGTCAACGGAGAAACATCGATTTTGATCGCGATGCTGGACCCCGAGAAGCCAACCTTAAAGTACGCGCCGGGATTCGCCGATTGGGCGAAATCCGAGCCGGACACGTACCAGTTGTACGGACTGAACACGATGTTCGGATCTGTGATCGGAACGTCACCGAGAGCGATCCTTACGACGCCGCTTAGCAAAGCGAAGAACCAACAGGTGCGCGTAAGTGCCTTCATGGGAAATCCATTCTGCCCGGCGTTTGCGGTTCGCGGCTTGCCTGCGGGCACAGTTTGCCCATGGCCGGTTGCTTCGGCAACCGGCCATGGGCAAACGGAAAGACAAAGCTCAGTCCTTGTACTGATCGTGCAGGCACACCCAGCTCATGGCGCCGGATTCGTTGCGGCCGAGGGGGGTTAGGTCGAGGAAGTTGTAGGCTCCGCACAGGAGGTCGAGGCCTCGCTCGTAGGTGGAATACGTCCGGTAGATGTTCCCTTCCGCGTCCTTGGTGAACACGGTCAGGCCGGGCTGTTCCTCGCTGGACAGCTTCTGCATGACGAAGTTGTGCAGCACGGGGCCCTTGTCGAGGTCTTCCTTTCGATACGAGACGCCGAAGTCGTAGTTGAAGTCGTTGGCGTTCGACGAGACCCAGCGGAAGGACCAGCCCATGCGCTTTTTGAATGCCTGGAAATCGGCAAGCGGAGCCCGAGAAACGGCGACGAAGGCGACGTCGTGGTGCTCGAAATGCTGCCGTGCGCCATCAACGTGGTCGCAGACGAAGGAGCAGCCGGAGCATCCCTCATCCCAGCCCGGACCGTACATGAAGTGATAGACGATCAACTGGCGGCTGCCGTTGAAGAGGTCCGAGAGGCTGACCGGGCCATCGGGGCCCTCGAAGACGTAGTCCTTCTCGACCTTGGCCCAGGGCAGATCACGGCGGGCGGCGCTCATCGCGTCTCGGGCTTTAGTGAATTCTTTTTCCTTCTTGAGAAGGGCGTTTCCGGCGGCGATCCACTCGTCTCCGGACACGACTTTATGTTTGGCAGGGGCTTCGGTAGTCATTTCATTTCTCCATTCGAATTGTCTTTTGCCGCGAGATTTGCCCGTTTTGGGAAGAATCTCGGGCGTGAAAATGCGCTACGCCTATTTATGGGGCGCATATTTCACGGGGTTGTTCGGAACCGCTCCCCTACGGGGTGGCACACTTGCCGGATTGGCGGCAGCAGCAAGCCGCGCCACCGGGGCAGTGCGCGCATTTGCACACTTCCGAGTGGCTGGCGGCGGCGGCGGTGCGAACGATGGTCGGGGCAAGGCTGACCGCGCTCGCGAAAAGGAACGCGGCAACCAAGACCAGCAGGCGGCCGACGGGTAGGGGGCCAAGCCGGAACGGCACGGGCGGGTGAAGAGTTAGCGCGTTGTTCATGGTTACTTCTCGGGGTAGCTGTATTTGGGTTGCCAGCCGTTCGAACCGTTTTCGAGCATGTCGAAGAACGGCCAGATGGCACAGAAATCGTCGTTGGGGCTGAAATGAGTCTTGGCGATCCGGGTGATCTGTCCTTCCGCATCGCGGTGGAACGTGGAAACGCCGGGCCACGGGCCGGGGTAAGGACCGGCGTCTTGCCAGAAACCCATGTCTCGGACGAAAGAGTTGTCGTGGGCGGACACCATGCGGAAGTTCCAGTTGCGTTTGGCGGCGAACTTCTTCTGGACCTCCGGCTTATCCGGCGACGTGACGACGAAGGCGGCCCGATCTTGCAAGTGCGGCACGAGACCGGTAAATCCGTCCGCCCACATCGTGCAGGCGGGACAACCGGTGCCCATGTTGTGGATAACTATCAGGTCTTCTTTGTCGCCGAAAAGTTCCGATAGGCGAACCTCGCTATCGTCGTTCGCCTTGAAGACATAGTCTTGGACCACTTCCTTGGGGCGGCGCTTTCGGGCCTCGGCGAGACGCTGCTTGGCGATCTCCACGTCGTTCTGTAGGGTATCGATTTCTTTGTCGATGTCGATCATTGCTTCGAGCATTAGTTCCTCCAAATCTCGGGCATAGGCGCCGCGCAAAGGCGGCGGGTAGACGAAGGAGGCGAATCCGGTGACGACATTCAAGAACTCTTCCCAACGGTTCTCAAACTCCGCGGGACAAAGTCGATGCGCCGGGCACAACTGATCGGTATCGAGTGCTTCGGGATGAACCGACTTTCGCAAGGGGCTGAATCCTCCCGGGGAGAAATGGACTCCCGAGGCGGATGGCAAGAAGTGGGCGGCGTGGGATTGGCGGAAACTCCGCGGGCTCAGGCCAAAACAGGCCTGAAACATGCGGGTAAACGCTTCCTGCGCGCCGTAGCCGGCGTCGAGGGCGACGCTGCCCACGGACCTTCGACTCGTCCTGAGTTCGAAGGCGGCCCGTTCGAGCCGGAGCCGGCGAACATGGTCCATGACCGATTCGCCGACGACCGCCCGAAAGATCCGGTGAAAGTGGTGCTCCGAAAAGCATGCGACCTGGGAAAGCTGCCGAGGCGTGAGTTCGTCATCCAGATGAGCCTGGACGTATGCCAGCACGTCCGAGATTGCGGCCACGTATTCGCCTTCCGTCCGGCTCATTTCCTCCATAGGGTCATGATACGGCGGCTTCTGCTCCCAACTTTTGATCGTCCCTGCTAATCTGACGGCCACGCTCTATAGTCGAAGGCCACGGGCCCATTTCGACACCCTCTTACAGACCGCGCACAACTTGCTCTTTTGTTCCGGTTAGAGAGCGTGGCCACGGGGCTCAAGTCAAAGCGCGGCGCGAAGGTCCTTTGGCCTTCACGAGTCGTGTGCAGGCTCCGCAGACAAGCAACATGAAGCCGGCGAGGAACTCGTAATGGGCGTTCAGGGACGTGGTTCCGGCGCTCTTACGGTCAGTTTGCGGAGCGGTGAGAGCGGTGTTTGTCCGGGTCGTCAGAGCATAGTCCTCCTCCGCGGTCAGGTCGTCGAAGACGGTTTCTCGCTTTAAAGCTTCGCCCTCGTAAATGTCCAGGATCGTTTGGGAGGGATGATACGAGAAGAGGCGGCACTGGATCCGCAAACGGGCGGGAGACGTTTGCCAGGCGTAGTGGAACCGAAACCGAAGCGATTTCTGCTCGACGTCGGGCGCAATGCTATCGACGATTGGCGTTAGAGCAGCGGCCGCGCCTCGGAGAATAAGACGGGAAGTCAGGAGGTTGGCAAGGTCGATCTTGTGGGCTTGAACGGTGGCCACGCTTAGGAGACTTTTCTCGGAGAGGCCGTGTAGATCGTGAACAACGTCCACGTTCTGGACCTCAACTTGAGCACTCACGCCTTGCGGCTCGATGCGTATCTCGGCATAGCTCAACGACAACGGGTGAGCGTACGCGGCCAAGGGGAAACTGAGCAGACCGCAGATGAGAAGGGCTCGATGCCGTGGATTCACGGCGTCTCCGATGCTGGGCCGGCGCTTAGGGACCTCTCGGAAAAGTTGCGTCGCCGAGCCCACCAAACGAGCCCGATTGAAATGAAGGTGGCGCCGCCCCACCAGCCGATTCTGACCGGCGGAAGCGGGGTTGCCGTGCTGCGAACCGGCGCGCTCTGCCGATAGGTCACTCGGTAGCTCGATTGGAGAAAGTTCCGACGCTGACCCGTGACCGCCAGGTTGGGATCTGAGGGGACGAGGCAGTTCACAAGGTAGGTGGCGATCCGGCTTTGGTGGTGATTCTGGAAGTCAAGGGTTCGGGTTAGGCTCCCTTTGGGCACTGAGGCATCGAAAGCAAGCTGAATTTCGCCCTGACCCTTCTTCATCTCCGCGAGAAGTGGAAACTCCGACGAGGCTACTTGTAACTCAAGGGGCTTACCGTCGACGGAGAGTGACAGGTCTCGAAGTACTCGCTGGGCATAACCACGTTGCTCCGCTTCCGAGATCTTGCCGTCGCCATTTGTGTCGATCGCGGCGATGACTTTGCCGAGTACGGCTATTCCGGGAGTGAGTCGGATCTCCGCCCGAACATGGTCCTTCTCGATCGAGATGGTCGTCGCCTGCAGATACTCATCGAGCCGGTGGGCGAAGGCCGGCGAGCCGATCGCGATTAGGGCGACTGCGGCGAAGAGGCGGGTCTTCACTTTGCCGTGGTCCCCCGTCCGTAGTCGTCCGTGGGGTCGCGGTACATCGTGTGGACGTGATTGCTGACATCGCCGCCTAGCCGTTGCGGGGAGTACTCGATGACGAGCTTGGGTCCCTGGATGCGGTAGTAGGAACTTATGTTGTGACCGGGCGCCGCCGTCGTCGGTCCGCTCCAAGCGAACCACGTGTCGTTAAGGCCAGCCTTGATTTCCTTCATTCGGTCCGCGGCTTCGCTCTCATGGACGATGCCGGCCCACGCGGCGATCACTTCGAGGAGCATAGCGCGTTGCTTCTCCGTCATCGCGCTGGCCTTGAGTCCTTCGGGAACGATCGTTTTGCCGTCCTGGCCGGGGCCGAGCACGAGGTCGCTAACGCGGTAGCTCAGGATCGCTTGCTTTTGTTGACTCTCATCAAGGCTGTTCAGAAGCGCGAGGCCCTTGTCGCTTTCCTCACCGAGCGGGCGCACCGTTTTGCCGTTTAGGGTGTATGTCGCGGGTTGGGCTCCGGTCAGGGTCGGGGTGAGGATGCCCCGTTCGCCCGCGACCGTAAGGTTGATCGCGAGGTGGTGGCCGCCGAACTGGAGCATCCAGGGCTCTTTGTCCGAAGGGGTGCCGAGGATCGAGATGTAGTACAGACCTTTGCCGAACATGGACTGATCTCTCTCGCCGCTACCGGATTTGAGCACCTCGTCGCCCTCCATGATCTCCTGGACCTTCTGATAACCTTTCCGACTGAGTGCCGTCGACACCAGCGCCATTGCGGCGGTTCGCTGAGCCACGTTTAGCTCCGCCAGACTGAGTCCGGCGCGAGGCACGAAGCCGGTTGGGAAGTTCGACCACCGCGCCCGCTGCTGCTCGTCGGTGTACGCGAATAGCTCCTTCTTCCTCTGGTCTTGGCTCAGCGTCGCCAAGAACGCATTTGCTGCCTTGACGATCTGGGCGGTCGAGGTGCGCACCTTCGGCGCGGTATGGCCGACACAGAACAGTGCCGACGCTCCGGTCAACACCAATGCGGCCATTCCGCAAGCCGTTTTCATTGAGCAAAGTCTCATGATTTTTTCCTTATCCGGCATTCTTACTGACGGCAATGAGGAATTTATGAGGATCCTGATTCTTCCGCCAGTAGGGGCGGCGATGGCGGCTTGAGCGCGCGACAACATCTCGCCACGCGTTCGGATCGAGTACGACCCGATGTACTACGCCGCCGATATCCTCGACCCGGATGGCTACAGCGTCGAGGTTGTGATCAAAGTTTGACCGGGGCGGTTTAGTTTCTTCCGCCCGTCGTCGCGACGCCCTGGATAAAGGTCTTTTGGGCGAAGAAGAACAACACGATGATCGGGAGAGTGAAGAGGGTGGCGGCGGCCATTAGTTGGGTCCACTTGCCGCCGTAGCTGGAGTAGAACTGCTGCAGGCCGTAGGCAAGGGTGTACTTCGAGGGATCGTTGACGTACACGAGTGGGCCCATGAAGTCGTTCCAGGTTCCGAGGAACTGGAAGAGGGCGCAGGTCGCCAATGCTGGCTTGGCCAAGGGCAAAACCAAGCGCGAGAAGATGGTCCATTCGCTCTTATCGAACTCTTGGTGGTCATTGCGATCATCGCGATTCTCGCTGCGATTCTCTTTCCCGTCTTCGCTCAGGCCAAATTAGCGGCTAAGAAAACGGTCGACTTGTCTAGTAACAAGCAGCTAACGCTCGGCATCATGATGTACGGCAACGATTTCGACGACGCCTACCCGTTCTGCTGGGGCTGGGGTGGTAGCTGGACCCCATGGCACCAGCAGGTCGATCCATACGTGAAAAACGTTGCCCTCTGGAAATCGCCGGTGGACAACTGGAATCACGGCACCGAAGGAACCGACGCAACGTGCATTCCGGGCGCACCGGCCCGGCCCGTCACCTACAGCATGAACTACACGTCTCCTGCGTTCGTGAACAATACCGGCACTTGGTGGGGACCAGGTTCCGAGCAATGCGATATGTCGCCTACCTGTGATAGCGGCGCCACCAGCGAGACGGCCGTTCCGCAAGTCGCGTCCACCATCCTCATGGCCCCACGACCCAACTGGTACCACCAATGGTGCGAGGGCTGGGCAACGGATATGTTCTTCAACTACCAAGAGTTCAACATGGTCGGCGGCGGCGCGACCATGTTCAATAACGGCACCAACTACGGCCTCTGCGACGGCCACGCCAAGTTCTTCACTAAGGACGCTACCCTGAAGGCACAGGGCAATCAGTCGTCGACCCCGAAGCCGAGTTACTGGCCAAGTGACCCCGTCAACTGGCCCTGGCCCGTCGGCATGTGGGATAAGCGGCAGTAGGAAGGATAGATGCCGGTCGGGTCAACCCGGCCGGCAAGGGTAAAGAACGATGAAAGCGCAAGTCAAAACACCCGTTCTAATCGCCGTCGCGGTCGTGCTGCTGGGCGGCATCGGTTACTGGGGCATGCAAACGATCAGCAACACCGGCAGCTTGGACCACGGGCAGATCAAGTACACCCCCGGCAAACCCCCAGGCTTCGACGCCGACGCCAAGAACCAAGGCCGAGGCGCCGCCCCCGCCATCGACAACCGCCCGCAGCACTAACCGTGCCGCCGCCTCAAACGCAATGTAAGCGCAGTAACGACCCCAGATCAGCCCCGTTATTATCGTTTAGAGCCCCATCCGATAATAACGAGGCGTCGAGAGAGGTTTTATTATCGGCTGGCGAGAATAACGAAGCGGCTTGGCTCAATCCGGAATCACCAAGAAACTAGACCGCTGCCTCCACGGCCTCCTCGCTGAAGAATGAGTCGGAAGACTTTTTGTCCGATACTCGGTAACTGGTGCGGAGCTTCTTCGTGCTTTCGGCGACCTGGAACATCGTGTCGTGGACAGACAAATGCTCGGCGTCCAAGACGTTGCGGCGGCGGATCGTGAGTTGATCGGCTTGGCCCCATGCGCCGGCGTGGGCGCCGACGTAGGTGAATGTCCAGTTACCCAGGCGCTCGCATTCGCCGAGCAGGCCCTGGACCTGACCCCAATTCACCGCGCGGGAAGCATTCTCCATACCGTCGGTGAAGACGATGACCAGCACCGAGGGCGCGTCAATCTCACGGCCCCCCGAGAAGAACCCCTGCCCTATCATCTCTCGATAGCGGGAAACCGAGTCGTACACCGTATCGAGCAACGCCGTGTTTCCGATCGCCCGGTAAGTTCCGCTCGTTAATGGTTCGACGTCCGCGACCGGCCGACTCGCGAAGACCACCGTGTGCTGATCGGAGAACGTGACGAGCGAGACGAGCGTCTCCATTCCGTCCTTCGCTGCTTCGCTCTGCATCTCTGAGACGTACGTGTTGAATCCGCCGATCACGTCGGTGGCGCGATCCTTCATGCTGCCGCTGCGGTCGAGAATGAAGAGGATGTGTTGAGATTTGGGTTTCATAGAAATTCTCCTTTCGGTACGTGATCGCCCAGCCCGCGGAACTTAATCCAGGACGATCGATAGCTCTTGCTCAAGCGCCTCTTGGCTGACGAGGGCGCGGGGTTCAATTTCGAGGATGGGAACTTCGGCCAAAGTCGCGCCGGAACCTGCCCCGAGCGCGCTCACCTTCCGCCCTTGCGGCAAGACTCGGCCCTCCAGAGATCCCGCCGCTTCGTTGTACTTCCCGAAGGCGATGCGCAGGCTGCGGCCGAGGTCGGCGAATTTGCTCACGAACTTCGACAGCCGGTCGTACAGTTCCGCCGCCGTCGCGCGGATTTCGTCCGCGTTTTGCTTCGAGGTTTCGTCGCGCAACACGTAGGCCGTGACCTGAATCATGTTGACGAGGGTCATCGGGTTGGCCAGGTAGATCCGTTTCGAATGCGAATCGGTCAGGAGCGACGGGTCGGCCTCAAGCGCGGCTTGGTACGCCCCCTCGGTCGGAATGAACATCACGACGCAGTCCGGCGAGGTTTTGTATCGGGCCCAATACGACTTGTTCGATAGCTTCTTCACGTGCTCGCGTACCAGCCGGGCGTGGGACGCGAACTTGACCGACTTCGTCGCCTCGTCGGGGGCGTTCATGCCGTCCCAATAGGCTTCCAACGGCGCCTTCGAGTCAATCACCAAGTCCCGCTTGTTCGGGAGATGAAGAATAACGTCCGTCCGCAACCGAGTCCCTTCGTCGTCTTCCGTTGAGTCTTGGAGGTCGTAGTGCACGCCTTCCGTCAAGCCCGCGTTGTCGAGAATCACCTTAAGGTTCATCTCGCCCCACGCTCCGCGCGTCGCCGGTTTCCGCAAGGCATTCGCAAGCTGATCCGTCTCCTGCGAGATGGTCAGCAAGCTCTTCTCGATCGCGTCGAAGGCGGAAACCCGCTTCGTTTCCAGCTCTTCATGCTGGAGTTGAAGCTTCGCCATCGACTCTGTGACGGGCCGCAGGAGGTCGTCGATCGCCTGCTGCTTCAGCTTCAGATCGCCCTTTGCCTCGGCTTGAACGGTCTCAAACTTCGCATCGGCCGCCTTCAAAAACTGCTCGGTCATCGTCGTCAGCGCCTTCAACGAGAGCGCGTCGAACGTGTCCGAAAGCTTGACCTCCGCCTCGGCGAGGAGGCGTTTCTGCTCCCCGACGTGCCGATCCTTCTCCGCCAGCTGAGCCTGGCAAGATGCTTCCAAAGCGCGGAGCCGGCTCAAAGACGCCTCATCTTTGTCCGCAAGCTGCCGGTCGCACGCCGCCCGGATATCCCCGACCTGGGCCGCCAAGAAAGCATCCTTGTCCCGGATCAGCCGCTCGACCTCCATGGTCTTGGCCAGCAAAGCCTCGTTCTTGGCAAGAGTGGCCGCCTCCGCGTCTGCTTTGTAGTGCGCGAGGTCGGCGCTCAACTGAGTGATTCGCTCGGCTTGCGCGTGGATTTCGAGACCCTTGGCCCCCAATTGCCCTTTGAGCGCGTCGAGACTCTCGCTCGCTCCCGCAAGCCTGGCATGCGCTTCCCCGGCCTCTCTCAATTGCCGATGCAACTCTTCCAACCTGACCCCAAACGTCTCTCGTTCCGCTGTCGCGGCGCGGCGCTCGGTTTCCAATTCCGACTTGAGCGCGACGGACTGCGCGTCCTTCTCCGCAAGACGATCGGTCGCGGCTTGCATCGAATCCTTCGTCCGCCCGGTTGCGAAATTTTTCGCAAGGGCAAAGCCGCCCACCGCGCCCGCCAGTAGCGCGACTACAACGAAAAGAATGGCTTCTTGTGTTGACATGTGATTCAGGTCTTGCGCCGCAATTCCGTCCAGAAGGAGGCTGCGTTCCCCATCCGATGGCCCGGCGCTCCCCCCGGCGAGTCAGCTCGTGCAATCGCCACACAGGCCCCGGAGAGCGAGACATCCAGCGCGGCTTCGAGACGGGCGGTCAACTGTAGGTGAATGCGGTGGGGAAACCTAGCTGCGTCTTCTTCAGGAATGGTCCCGTCGAACACGCCAAGAATCTCCCCGTCTCGAAATTGAAGCTCCCCGATCGGGCTTTCCACGCCATCAAGGATCGCACGACCCTCCTTGGGACCGAGTTCGAGGCGCAACGGCAGCTTGCCATCCGCCAACTCGACAAAGCCGTCCCAAATACCCCATACAAACTTCGGGAGCGGCTTCTCCGCCGCCGGCGGCGCGGGCATCCCGCGCTCCCGCTCAAGCTCATCTCGAAACTCCGGTAGCAGCGCGGCAAGCGCTTCATCCGCCGAATCCCCGGCAAAGGAACTCTGGCCGTTGCTTAGCGTGACGATCACCAGGTCGAGTTCCGGGACAAGCCGCAGCACCGTAGACACACCTCCCATGTAGCCCGTGTGGACAAACACACCAACCCCGAGGCGGTCAAAATTCGAAGCCCAACCCAGACCATATCCGCCAAGCAACAGGCAGCGCTGAGGATCGGTCGCCATCGTCGGTCGGAGTATCTCCTTCAACTGAACAGGGCTCAGCAAAGACGGTCCCAGCCCAAGCAAGAAGCGCCCAAACGCGAGCAAATCCTCAACCGAGGCGTAGGCCGCCGAGCCTCCCGGGTGGTCGAATGTGTACGTCGGATAGGCCACTCCATCAGGGCCGTAAGAGCGGGCATAGTTACCATCCGCCGGAGCATCGATCGAGGCCCCCGACATGCCCAGGGGCAAGAAAACCTCGTCCCGCATGAACTCCGCATAAGGCCGCCCCGACACCTGCGAAATCACATGGTCGAGGAGCCCGTAACCAAGGTTGGAGTACCGATACCGTCCCCCCGGAACCGTCAACGTCTTCCCATAGCGCCGAATGGTTTCCGAAATCGGTGGCCGGATATACGGCTCGTCCGAATAGAAGAACTGGGCATGCAGCGGCAAACCCGAAGAATGATTCGCCACGCGCCGGACCGTCGCGAGCCGCGCATCGCCCGCCCTGGATGTCAGTCGAGGACCGCCCAAGTAGTCGTCGATCGGAGCATCCAGGTCGAGTTCCCCCCGCGCCGCCAACAATGCGATGCCCGCCGCCGTCAAAGGTTTCGAGATAGAAGCCAGGGAGTAAGGCGTTTTCGGGGTGGCCCGCACCCCGCCATCTTTATTCGCGTCTCCAAACGCCCCGAGCAGGAGCGTGTCTTGCCCGCGCGAGACCCCGTACGCGACCGACGGCAATCCAACCGGATCGACAAAAGAACGAAGCCGCCGTTCGTATTCGACGAGCGAGTCAGACGGAGAATTGGGAAAGACGCTCATGGGGTTAAGCTTGCGACGGCAGATCTTAGATTCTAAACTGCACGCACGCTATGGCGGCAATATTTATCGCGAACGAAGCCAACTCCGGCCTGGCGAACCCCGATCTCCAACCCACGACGCCTGAGCAGCGAACTTGGACCTGGGTCCATTACGCGGCGCTTTGGATCGGGATGGCACATTGCGTCCCGACGTGGCTCATGGCGGGCGGATTCATTGCGCTCGGCCTGACTTGGTGGCAGGTAATCGTCATCATGGCCCTCGGCAACTGCATCGTGCTCGTGCCGATCGTGATGAACTCCCATCCGGGCACGCGTTACGGAATCCCCTTCCCTGTGCTGGCGCGGGCATCGTTCGGCACGCTGGGCGCCAACATCCCCGCGCTCGTCAGAGGCGTCATTGCCGCCGTCTGGTTTGGCATCCAGATCCACATCGGGGGCGGAGCCCTGAAGATGCTCCTTTTTCAGGTTGCCCCCGGACTTGAGGGAGTCAACTCGACGACGCTCGCCGGTTATGGAGTCATCGATTGGATCGCCTTCGCCCTGTTCATGGCGTTCAACTTGCTCGTTTTACGCCGGGGAATGGCATCACTCAAGCGATTTGAACTCTGGGCGGCCCCGCTGGTCATGGTCTTCGCGATCGCCATGTGTGTCTGGGCATGCGTCGCCGCCGGCGGCCTGGGGCCGGTCGTCCATGCCTCGGAAAACCACAACGTCGATCTTCCTCGTTTGCTCCCGAAGGCTTTGATGTCGGTGATCGGCTTCTGGTCGACTCTCGCCTTGAACGCGCCCGACTTCTCGCGCTTTGCGAAATCCCAAAGGGACCAGGCGATCGGTCAGGCGCTGGGCCTCCCGACGACGATGGTCGCGTTCTCCGTCTTAGCCGTGTTCACGTCATCCGCGATGGCCGTCCTGTATGGGAAGGTGATCTGGGATCCGCTGGAGATGATCAAACATCTGCCGACCGGAATCCTCAGTTCGACTGCGCTCATCGCGATTCTCATCGCGACGGTCTGCGTCAACGTTCCCGCCAACCTCGTCTCGCCCGCCTACGATTTCTCGAACGTGGCTCCAAAGTGGATCGGCATGTGGCGCGGAGCCCTCATAACCGCGGCGATCGCGACCGCCATCATGCCTTGGCGGCTGCTGGTCAGTGCGGGAAGCTACGTTTTCGACTGGCTCGGCACAAGTTCCGATCTCCTTGGCCCGGTCGCGGGAATTCTGATCGCCGACTACTGGATCGTACGGCGCACCCGGCTCAACGTAGACGCACTGTATCAAAGCGACGGCGAGTTTCGCTACTCCAACGGGTTCAACCCCAACGCCATTGTCGCCCTCGTCCTCGGCATCGGCGCCGCCCTCATCGGCAAATTCGTCCCGACCCTCCAATTCTTCAGCGACATCGGCTGGATCACCGGCTTCTTCATCGGCATGGCCGTGTACGTCTTGCTCCCAAGGCGTCGCTAAGGCCGCCATTTCCGGTCTGAAAAACTCGTCACACAATCTTCGTCACTATAAAGACCCGACGGAGTGATGACGGTCTCCAAAGGGTAAGGTTTGCGGGGAAAGGATTAAAGAGGATGGCGGCGAAAATTCGGATTGGCATGATCGGCTGCGGGGCGATTGCTCAGCAGCATATGGATACGTACGCGCACATTGACGATGCCGAAGTGGTCGTCGTGTGCGATGTGAACCGGGCGGCCGCCGAGGCGATGTCGAAAAAGTACGGCCCCTCCGAGGTCACCACGGATTTTCGCGAGATCCTCGGTCGCGACGACATCGACGCCGTTGATGTTTGCCTGCACAACAACATGCACATGCCCGCCACCGTCGCCGGTCTAAAGGCGGGCAAGCACGTCTACTGCGAAAAACCGATGGCCGGCAGCTACCGCGACGCGGTGACCATGCGGGACACCGCCAAAGAGACGGGCAAGAACCTCCACATCCAACTCGCCACCCTCTACAGCAACGAAACCCGGGCCGCCAAGGAACTCATCCAGGCGGGCGAACTCGGCGAAGTCTTCCACTCGCGTAGCACCGGCTTCCGACGCCGCGGCCGACCCTACGTCGACGGCTACGGAACGCCCAGCTTTGTCCAGAAGAAGCAAGCCTCCGGCGGCGCCCTGTACGACATGGGTGTCTACCACATCTCCCAGATCCTCTATCTCATGGGGAATCCCGCCGTCGAGCGGGTGACCGGCAAGACGTACCAAAAGATCGCCATCGACGAGGCCCGGATGGCCATCTCGAACTACGACGTGGAAGAACTCGCCGCCGGTTTCGTGCGGCTGGCGGATGACCGTTCGATGGAGATCATCGAAAGCTGGGCCGCGAATCTGGATAACTTTGAGGGCCCATTCTTGCTCGGAAGCAAAGGCGGCGTCCGCCTCCAGCCTTTCGGCTTCTTTACGAACGTCGGGAACATCGAACTGAAATCCACCGCCGACCTCGGAAGCTCGCGCTTCCGCTGGGACAACGTCGTAGGCGACGGCTCGTTCTACGGCAACAGCCAAGCCCACTGGATCGCCGCCCTCCAGGGCAAGGTCCCGCTCCTCCCGACGGCTGAGATCGCCCTCAACACGATGCTCATCTCCGAAGGCATATATCTCTCCCAAGCCCGAGGCCGCGAAGTCTCCGCCGAAGAAATCTTCGAAGCCTCCGTCTCGACGGCCATAACGCTCTAGCATCAAAGTAACCTGTCAAGCCGCCGGCAGAACTCATCGCAACGCCTTGGACGCATCCCCGGAATTGGCCGACACAGATCGGCCATCCACGGCGTTACACTTAACGGGCGGTGACGACCGCCGAAATCATGTTGAATAGGCGCCGCATCTCTTCTCTGCTTCCCCTGCTCCTGCTTGCCGTGGCGGCAACTTCCTGCAAGTCCGGCGATCCCGCCCCCATCAAGATCGCCAAAAACGGGGAATCCGCTACCACCGAAAAGACGCCGGACGCCGAACCGTCGTACACCGAGATCTCGATGAAATCGCAGGATCAGCGGGTCCCCGTGATCATGTACCACGACGTCATCAAGGAGCGAAACCGGCACTCCGTCTGGTTCGACTGCACCACCGACGAGTTGGAGAAGCAGATGCAGCAACTCCAAGCGTGGGGCGCCACCCCGATCTCGCTCGACCAACTGTACGCCCACCTCACCAGCGGCGCGCCGATCCCGACAACCGCCGTCGTCCTCACCTTCGACGACAACTATCAAGGCTTCTACGATCGGGCGCTGCCGATTCTGCATAAGTACAACTATCCTGCCGCCGTCTTTGTCCATACCGGCTTCGTCGGCCACAAGGAAGGCTTCCATCCCCACATGGATTGGGGCGAATTGAAGAAGCTCGTCCAAGACCCCCTGATTACGATCGGAAACCACACGATCTCTCACCCGGCCGACATCACGAAACTAGATCCTGCGGACCAACGGCACGAAATCGTGGATGCGAAGGCCGATTTAGAGCAGCACCTAGGCAAAAAGATCGACTACTTCGCCTATCCCGACGGTTGCAACGACGCGGCGACCCAGCAGTTGGTCCGCGCCTCGGGTCACAAGATGGCCTTCACGATCGCCAACGGCCCGGCGGAAGAATCCCCCAACGTCGTCGCCATAAACCGATACGTTCACACGCGCCTCCAAAAAGCCTGGGACGACCGCCACGAGTCCCTCACCGGCGGAGCCCTTGGCATTTACCGAGGCAACATCACCCAAGCGCCGGTGAAATATGCCGAGGTCGAAAACGAAGGGGTACGCGTCGGACTGGTCACCGGGGGGACGCCGGTTAGCATGATGTCGATGACCCGCGAGGGCGTGCTCGACTTCATTCGACGCGCGCCCGGCGCGGTCGCCGGAATCAACGGCGGCTTCTTCGCGATGGCCGCGATCTCAAGCACCGACAACCAAATGGTCGGCCCCTGCAAGACCGCCGACATGCCCGACGTCGTCGCCGACCACGAGACCTTTCGGTGGGCCAAACTGCGTAACCGCCCTCTGGTCCTGTGGGGACGAACGCAGTTCGCCATCGTACCGTTTGTCGCCGATTCCATGGCCGACCCCAGCGCCTTCAAAGATTTCATGCCCGACATGACCGACACGTTCCTTGCCGGAGTCTGGCTGGTACGCAACGGAGTCGCCCGCGAGAAGGACGATATGAATACCTTTTCGTCCAAAGATATCCAAGATCCGCGCAAACGGGCCTTCATGGGCGTGATGTCCGACGGACGCTTCGTCATCGGCGCATCCCTCGAATCCGTCTCCTCCGAAAACCTCGCCAAGGCGATCGCGACCGCCGGAGTGCAAGAAGCCGTCCTTCTCGACTCCGGCTTCTCGACGTCGCTGGTCTACGGCAGTTCGATCAAGGCGTTCGGCCACAGTTCGCCCGACAACCCCTCGCGCCCCGTCCCCCACGCCATCGTCATCAAAGGCGATTTCGATCCGGAAACCGCCGCCATGGGCGCTTCCGACGCGCCCGTCACCCAGGCGCCGAACGAAGTGGCGAAGCCGAAGAAGAAGCGCCGCCGGCGGCGTCGCGCCGCCGCGCCTGATGGTCCGCCCAACGCCGCTGGCCCGCCTCCCGATTCCGCCGGCCCGCCGCCGGATACCTCGACTCCGCCACCGGACACGACGCCTCCGCCGAATGGAAGCCCGCCGCCGTAGTAGTTTCTTGGAACCGCCAGGCCGTCGGTTATCTTTCGAGAATGTCGGAGTCTAATCGAATGGAACGCACTCACATGAAACGCAATTGGATTCTCGCCACTGCCGCCCTCGTGTGGGCGCTTACGGCGATCGGCGGTACGCAAACCCCTGCCTCTCCTGATCCCAATCGCGACAAGGCGCCCGCCTTGGTCGGCGGTCCGTGGCTAAACACGAAGGACGGAAAGCCCGTTACGATCGAGTCCCGCAAGGGAAAACCCACCCTCGTTGCGTTCTGGACCTTCGCCTGCGAAAACTGCCAGAACAACCTGCAGCCCTACGAGCGGATCCTCGCCAAATACCGGCCAAAGGGCGTCGACATGATCTCCGTCCACACGCCCGAACTGAAGATCGAGCGGGAAGAAGACGAAGTCAAGAAACACATCGCCCAGTACAAGATCGACTACCCCGTCCTGATCGACAACGACGGCGC
>Ga0206808_1125_pt1 | contig 18506 bp, 24 predicted proteins | sample Alteio_BWOrgCont_58_FD_152899 | JGI IMG/M metagenome (GOLD analysis project Ga0206808, IMG submission 152899) | Enriched cells from forest soil in Barre Woods Harvard Forest LTER site, Petersham, Massachusetts, United States -... | ecosystem: Environmental > Terrestrial > Soil > Temperate forest >...
CGTCCGGCCGACTCGTGAAGGACGATGTGGTCAAGCGCGGGCCGGCGCGGGGGATTTCCGATGTTGGACTTCAGCCTTACGTTTCGAGCTACGCGGTGGATTCCGGGGGCCGGCAAGGTTTACGAGGTCCTGGGGGGTGTCGGGATTGAGGGGCCTTATCCGGAGTGGCGGCGGTTCGATCTGGCCACGGGTTCGTTGGAATTTCACCGGCGTCTGGGAGATGCGGAGTTTCAGGCGACGTGGGATGAAATCGCTTCCGTTGGCAATGGCGTTTTGGCGGCGCTTAGTCAGTTTCGTGGTACCGGCCGAGGTTGGGATCGGATTTCACTGCTCGATCGAGACGGGCACGTATTGAGTTCCGTGGAAACTGCACCGGCCGCGGTCGCAAGCCGGGACCAATTTGGGGGTGATCCGAGGCTTGTGGCCGGACCTGGGTCGGCAGACTTGACGTACTACCGAGGGGTCGGCGCGCCGTCAACTCGTTTTGTTATCGATGGAGGGGTACTGAAGGAGATTGGCGACCCGGCGAACGCGCGCCTTGTGCGGGCGGCCTCGCCCGTTGCCAAGTTGGAACGGGTTAAAACGATCACGCTTGGAACGCCTCCGACGGGTTCTGATCTTGCAGATATTTTCAGTCTCGTCCCGCTGGGCGACGATCGGGTCGGGGGCGTTGCGGCGAGGCGACGAGGGGTTCTCCTTTGTCACGTTCGGGTTCGATGGCCGGGTGCTTCGTGGGCCGATACACCTGGACCAACTGCACGATAACGTCACCGCACTCTCCGCGCTTGATGCCCGCCATGTTCTCATCCAATCGTGGCTCAAATACCGTGATCCCAGGAGTCTGTGGGAACTTGATTTGGTGCGTGGCGTTACCACCAAGTACGTTCCGCCAGCGTATCTAGGCGGAATTCATTGTGAATCGCCGAACGTGGTGATTCGCGGAACAGGAGACGGTGGTCTTCTCGTGTCAAGACCGATTCGCGGAGGATCTGACGGAAAGTCTGGGCATGGAAGGCTCATCACTCGCTTCGGAAAGAAGGGGCAGGTTTTGTGGTCCTATCTTGCCAATGGGGTCGGTGAGCTATTTCCGGATGGGAAGGGGGCGGCGTTTACGGATGAAGGCTCAACGGGGTTGACGATGCTGAACGGCCTTGGTAAGCCGATTCGGACCGTCAAAGTGGACGACTACTCAACGACCCCAAGTGGACCCCGCACATCGGCTACCTCCGCCAATCCACCGCCATCGCCGGCCAAAGCACGATCAGCCCCCCGCTAACCTGGATCGGCCCCGAGGGCCCGGTCAAATGGACGATCTCCTACCAACAACCCGGCATGGAAATCCAAAAGAACCGCATCGTATGGCCAAAGGCCACCGAAGGCCGCTACCTCGTCCGAGTCCAAGCTGAGCAAAACGGACAATCCGAGGAAGCCGACTGGCAGCTCAACGTCCTCAAAACCGAATTCCCCGACCCCGTCGTCCACTCCACCCGCCACATTGACTACATCGTCCCCCGCGCATACGCCGATTGGATGCATGAATCCGGCGCGGACAACATCGTCGATGCCTACTATGAATACGCGCGCGACCTCGTCGGCGGACTCCCCTCCGACGCCCGCCAAAGCATCATCTACACCCCCTCGATCGGCGGCGCCCACTCCGGCGACCCCATCGTATCCGGCCCCGGAACCTTCGGCGACAACGACGTAAACCGATGGAAACTGGGATTCCTCTTCCACGAACTCGGCCACGACCTAAACGCCTGGACAAGAGTCGGAAACATCGAACACGGCGACGCCACCGTGGACAACTGCCTCCACGACATGGTCGAGTTCAACAAAATCGCTTGGGTAATCCGCCTACTCAAAAACCCAAACGCCTACGGAATCCGCAACGTTACCGCCTTCACCGATCAAATGAAGGCCGAATCCATGGAGTGGGTCCCCGAGTTCGATAAGTACGTAGAATACGCCAACAAAGGCGGCGAATTCCTCCGCTACAAGGAGACGCTATCGAACCCTTGGGCCGGCATGGTCCACCGATATGGCTTCACCTACGGCGCCCAAGCCCTGGAGAACTGCATCCGCCTAATCCGCCGCGACGGCCTCCCCCTATCCGCCTACCTATCCGGCCAAGTGTCCGCCACCGACCGCTTCACCGAGCTGTTCTGCATCATGTCCAGCGCCGCCGGACGCGAACTCCAGTCCACTTTTCGCGCAATGGGAATGCCCATAAACAACGCCCTCTACGCCGAGCTAACCCCAAAAGTCGTCAACGCCATGGCCAACATCCCGCCCCTCGCAAGAAACGGCGCCGTCCACTGCCCGATCGACGACCACTACTACTGCGTAACCCCCTACGGCACCACCTGGACCACCGCTGAAACCATCGCCCGCCGCCTCGGCGGCCACCTCGCCACCATCCGCTCCGTCGCTCAAGAAGAGTGGCTCGCCAACAAATTCGGCCCCGACGGATGGATGTGGGTCGGCCTCCGAAGAAACAACGACAACGGCCAATGGCGCTGGGTCACCCAAGAGCCAAACCAAGCCAAGCTAACCTGGGACCCCGACCGCCCCCTTTCCGAACCCGAAAGAACCGCCGCCGTCCTCGGCCTCCACGAAGAAGCCAACAAATCCACCTTCGGCCTCGCCAACACCAACCCCAACGACGGCCAATTCGGAATCATCGAATTCAACCTCCCCCCCAATCCTAGATGTCGACGCCCTAAATTGATCGCCTACCCGTCCTCTTCGGCGAGTCGGATTTCCCAGTCCTTTTCCAAATCTCGGCAGCGGGCGCTTCTATGGGACGCCCGACGTATCATAAGCGCATGATCATCACCCTCGAGGGCGCAAGCGCCGTCGGCAAAACCACCACCAGTCAAACCCTCGTCGATCAGGCCGGCGCGTACGCAATCCCCGAAGTAAACGCGCTCTTTACACGCCCCCAAGGCGAAGACCCTCACTGGTACTTACAACGGCAAGCCGACCGCTGGCAAATCGCCCAGGAGCAGACAAAGGATCATCCAATCGTCGTCCTGGACGGCGACGTCTTCCAACCGCTCTGGTACAACTGGACCTTCGAACAAGACGGCTTTCCGCCCCTCGAATTCAACGCCGACTTCTATCGCCCCCTAATCAGAGCGGGCAAACTCGAATTCCCGTCGCACTACTTCGTGCTCCTCGCCTCCGAACCCGAACTGCGCCGTCGCAAAGAGTCCGACCCAACAAGAAGCCGCCGAGGCTTCGAAAAGCACCTCCGCCTCATCGACTGCCAAGCCGCCTACTTCCGCGCGATGAATACCCTGGCCCCGGGTTTAGTCCATTTCATCGAAGCCACCAGCATGGAAACAACCCAACAAACGATAGCAGAGACCGTGCAACAAAGTCCTCGCCCTGTCGACCACCCCGCCCTTTTCGAAGGCATGGTCGACTGGCTCGCCCGAAACCCGCCGCCCGACTCACCAACGCAAGGTGCCTGACCCAACGAGATATCCGCCGTTAGCAAGATAATCCTAAAGAGAAGGTCAATCCAAATGTCCTCTTCCCCTCCGCGATCCGAATACATTCCCCCGCCCCTGGCCGAGCTATTCGCGGCGGCCAATCTGGCTCCCGAGAAGCTCAACGAATACCGGGACAAGTTTCCCGATCTGCCCTTCCGTCTTCCCAGATTTCAATACGTGTGGCAAGACTGGCGCCGTCTACAGCCGCTAGTAAATTCTTATGCCGACGCTCTCTTGGCCGGCGCCAAGGACCCGGCCCACATTTTTGACGTCGCCACCGATGCACTTGGAATTCCAACTCCGCCGGCCGCCCTCACGCCAGCAACCGACTTCGCAAGCGAGATTCAAGCCTTAGCAGACCTCTCGGAAACGCCGGAACTCCCCTCGGCCGCTTCAATCGAGGCAATTCCAACCGAAGTCGCGACCGCCGCCGCGCAAGTTTTGCACGCTATCCGATCGGCGTGGGTCGAGGTCGATAAGGCGCTTCCGTGGAGAAGAGAAATCTCCCCACTGCGAAACGACGAGTACGCAAGCGAAGTCCTCCATTTCGCCACCCAATACGTTCTCGGCCCGAACTTCGGCCTTTTCGTCAGAAATACGGACCTCGCGCTCCTCGCCGCCGCCGCCAAACGCATCGCCTGCGCAACTGAACAAGCGCGTGCGGCCGGTCCATCCCCAAAGGAGTTCCGCTTCGAATGGATCTCGCCGCTAGGGCGAATCGAAATCGGCGGAGGTGGCCCCCATCGTTACAATCTCCAGGACACGTTATTCGTACTGGACGTCGGAACGGAGAACACTTACATTGGTGGCCAACCAGGTAGGCAGGCAATCTCCGTCGTGATCGATGGCGGCCGGTCGGAATTCGTCGATGTTGGCCCGACGGTTTTCGGCGTCGCCGAGTTCTTCGTCTTAAGCGGGTGCAACCGCTTCATCACCAGCAGTAAGGGAACGAACACCGGCGGAGTCGGCGGAGCCGCGTTCGGCGTTTCGATGATCCATTGTCAAGGCGGCGCAAACCAATTCGACGCTCGGGACCTCAGCCAAGGGGCCGCCGTTTTCGGAATCGGGGCCGTCGTAACCAACGGAGGGAGCAATATCTACCGTTGCTATTCCCTTTCCCAGGGTTTTGGCGGGGCCGGAGGATTCGGATGCCTCGTCGACTCGGAAGGCGACTGCCAATACTTGGCGGAAGATAGCTTCCGGCACCGCGACGCGCCTCAAACCCCAAGAACACACAACGAGTCCTCGTCACAAGGCGTCGGCAAGGGTCGTCGCGGTTCGATACCCGGGGACGACATGGCCGGAGGCATCGGCATCCTCGTAAACGGAGGCGGCAAGAACCGTTTTCGCTGCGGCGTCTTCGGCCAAGGCGCCGGCTATCTTATGGGCTTAGGAGGTCTGGTAGTTAAAGGTCCAGGCAACGACTTCGGGGGCGTCTGGTACGTCCAAGGCGCCGCCGCCCACTACGCCTTCGGCTGTCTGACCGCCAAGGGCGGCGAAAACCAATTCCACGCCTCCGAAGAGCAAGGACAGGGCGTCGGTGTCGACTACGGAATCGGACTCCTTCACACCAAGGGCGGCAACTCCCGGTTCACCGGCGGCAAGGGCCGACTCGGCATGGGCATCGAAAACGGCATCGGAATTTGCACTGCCGAAGGACACTCGAACCACTTCGAGCCAGCCACAACGGGCATGGGCTATGCGCAGCGAAACGAAGCGAAGCCCGATGTGCCGTGCTTCGGAATATTCGCGGATGAAGAAGCACGGGACTCGGCCAAAGCAAACAACGGTGGAACAATCGAGCCTCTCCTAACCTGGCAACCGCGGCTAACGCCCGACGCTAAGACCTGCGGTTTTTCGTGGCAAATGAGCCCGCAATCTCCATAATCACTCCGCCAACCGATACGGGGATACAGATCCTCACTACCGACAGAATTTTTAGCGGATATTCCCTAAGAGAAACCGCTACAATTCCGATCGGCGCACGACAAACTGGGGCTGGTAGCCAAATTCGCAACTAGCATTAATTTAATCCGGCCACCGACAGCTTCGCTGAACGCAAGCCACCTCAAATCTCGTCACCCAGGACCGTCGTAAATTGCTTAGCCCCTTCTACTCCCCTAACCCTCCATTAGGTCTGCTTAGGGCTATCTCAAGGTAAATATTTCTTAACTTCGGTTGCCTGCACCCTGGTTACATGCTTGACGTCATTTTTGTCCTCTATTAAATCAGCAACCATAATACCTGTTTTTAATCCGCCATTAATCCCTGGGACGTGCACGAAGTTAACGAACCTGCCCTGCCCTGACATGGTCCAGCCACTAGTAGAAGGAAATGAACTTCTCGCTTCGGCGACCACTTCATCGAAGGGCCTGTTGGTGTTATACGCATCTGAGTGCATGGTATCATCCTCTACGGTCATAACGAAGGTCAGTCGATCAAGAAAGGGTATTCCGCTGCTGGGATGACGGTTGCAGCCGGAAGTAACCGCGAGTGCAAAGCACCACGAAAGCATACGAACGCCAGTGTCCATTTAAGTATTATCCACAGTCGCCCGACTTTTCGGCCATCATTTCACAGAAAGCCGCCGCCGTAGGGCCATTCTGTGCCTTGGAAAGCCACATCCCCAATCGAAATCACGGGCGACAAGGGTTCCCGTCTCAAATGGGACGGCTCGGTAGCTTTGAAGAGCGGCAGCAGTTTCGAAACAAATGGAGGCGCATGAGTCTATTTGAGCGGTGTCGGAACCACACAATGGTCAATGGGACAGGTTTTTGTTGGAGTCTTAGTCGGCCTGATTTCGGTCGTGGGACTTCTCGCGTTGCCCTTCAAGAGAAGCCTGTAATCAGAACGCGTTAACGCACCACCTGTGCCAGAAGCGTCGGACGATTTCGTCAAGGTTCCCTGGCCCTGACGCATTTACCGCGTTTCAAATGTCTTCGTCGCGAGCTTACTCAAGGCGTCTTTTTCTTGAGCTCTCGGGTCTTACGCTGAGATTCTCCTTTGAGGTGAATAGCGTATGAGTTGTGAACGATTCGGTCGAGAATGGCATCGGCGAGGGCCGGGTCGGCGATCCAATCGTGCCAGTTTTCGTCGGAATGCGCAGACACCCAACTCACGGGGATCACTTATCCCGGAGGAACCCAATCCACCTACGTCTATGACGGACTCGGTCGACGAAGGTCGTATTTCGAACCTTCCGGCGGGCTGACAACAATGCTCTGGATCTCTGACAAGCTGATCGAGGAGAGAAGCTAATGGCAACCGTACGATACAGCTACGCCGGCGGGGGCCGGCTCGCATCCGAACAGCGATCGGGCGCGTTCAACACCTACCAAATCGACGCCCAAGGTTCCACGTCGCGCATCGTCTCGAGCGCCGGCGCCGACACCGACGACTTCGCCTTCACCGGCAACGGGATCCTCGCATCTCGTTCCGGAACGACTCCCACGCCCATGCAGTGGCTCGCCACCAGAGGGGTATTCACCCCTCAGACTTCGGCAGCCCCGGACTTCGGCTCCCAAACCTCTGGCGGCGATCCATACGACCCAACTTCCGGTCCCGTCTTCTCGATGCCTGACAAGTTCCGGTTGACCTTCCCCGTATTCGGACTGCCCGAACTAAACGGCCTCCTCGACCGCCTCTCCTCGGACTACGAAGACTGCTTCTTCTGCGGCGGATTGTTCTCGGGTACCTATCCCCACGGTAACGGGCCGGTGCCGCCCCCGCGAGCCCCAACTCCGCCGCCGCCGCTCCGCGACCCACCCCATGTGCCTCCAACGCCGGCCCCACCGAAGAAGCGAAAGCCCCCGTTTAGTGATTTGGGAGCAGGACGATGGATAAACGTGCTCAAACTCCTCACCGACTTCTTGCTATGCGGCTTTAACGTGCTGAATCCCACGGGAGTCGACGTGACGCGCGAGCCAGGTATCAAAGGTGTCAACCCCTTGTGCCCAGGCACCGTCCATAAGGGGGAGGAGGGCATTGAGTGGTGGAATGGGCCGCTGTCAGAAGGTACTGAGCCGATCAAGGAACTCGGCTCGCCGCTTGCAGAAGGACTTGGTAAAGGCGTAAAACCGCTTGAATTCGCCACGTGCATCCATAAAGCCATTCAGGAGTTCCAAGAAGCTCAAGATGACCAGGACGACCAAGATGAAGGAGGGGGCGACATTGCTCCGTGGCGGAATTGCTCTAACCCTGCCGACGGCGTCTCTTGCGACCAGTGTTGCCAAGATGCACTGGGCGTCAAGGACAGTCACGCTCTTACAATGTGCCAGGTGCAATGTAATCCGATCGATCTTGACTGAAGTCAAATGCAATGCACAGTCACGATCTTTAGGGGACTATTGAAGACTGACATTGCCATCTCACTGAGTTTCGCGGTAGCAGCAATGCTACCGCGCGCCCACCGGTTAACTTGCAGGCGCACTTGCGCACATACAGACTGTGCCCCTGTCAACGCGTTGGCCCCGCACAAACCTCACCTCGGCACCAGCCAGATGTCCCTCCATTCGTTTCAGGATGTTCTTTTTTCGTTTATTCGAACACAAAGCCGAATCACTCCTTAGCCATTCTAAGCTCCATAACCAACACCGTCGTCCACGACCGAAGCTCCTCGGCCGATGACCTCGCATGATCGCTCCGACCCGGGCGTATCAAGATTGTCGTCTTTATGCCTCCTCTGACCCCCGGGTTATGCGTATACGTAGAAAAGGATTCGTGCTGCTGCAACACCCAACCGTCGCCACGCAGAAAGCATGAAGCAGCCGTCGACAAAACAGAAGCGGGCGGTTTTTGCACGTCAAACGATCTCGCGTATTGATACTTGTTGTCCATGACCGTGTCGGTATAGACGAGGCCGTCCAAAAACGATTGGAAATGGTCGGGAGACCGACTGCACGAGGAAATCGCGAATACCACTCCCGCTGTTAAGGCCGCAACGAAGAGGGTTGTGAATTTAGACATGCACATATTATCCTCGCAAATCGAGACATTCCGGATCGTTCCTACTATTTTCTTACCTGGCGCAGTAAAGTCGTAGTCGTTATCCTTCCCCAGACCCGCCGACTTGTGCGTATACGTCGAAAACGACTTACACTGCTTCAACACCCAACGGTCGCCGGGCAGAAACCATACAGGCTGCCGTCGAAACAGCTAATCTGGACGACTTTCGTACGTCAGGAGATCTCGCGTATTGATACTTGTTGTGCATAACCGGGTCCGCATGAACCGGGCCACCCGAAACAGATTGACGATGATCCAGGGGCGGGCGGCAGGAAAAATCCGCAAAGAGAGATGCAGCATCCGTTGCGACAATTATGGGTCACGCATGTGCCAGACTAAAGTTGTTATCTGCCTCAATATCCGCCATCTAATTTGTTCACCCATTATCCTCCGCGACCAACCATTTGGATGCCCTACCAGCCACCTTTCAAACCAATGAATCTGCTGAATCGGGCGGTTGCTTATGCGAGCAGTTCGCGAACGCCCACGCCCCCGACAAAGTGAATCAACCCGTCACTTGCGCCGTTTACAAAAAAGCGCACACTCAATTACGCGCCTAGCAGTACGCAGTAGGGCCGACCGATATGCTCGCCCTCGAGCAATGGGACACTCGTCCCGAGCACCTGCCTCGCAGAGATTAAATGCCCGTGGCTTAAGATACCTGTGAAATGATGGGAAGGGGCCCGCGCGCGTTCCAAATCTAGATTGCGCACCACGGAAAGCCGGGTAACATAAAAGCAGCTAATTTCGCTAAATTCAGTACACAATGACCAAAAAGCAGTCAGACAAACCGGGTTTGGCGAGATTATATGTTTACTCCTTCGCAGGTGGGCTGTATCTTATACTGAATGGCTGCGCGGCGCTAAAAAGTGGCAACGGTTTCCTCGCAAGCGTTGGTGGTGGAAGCGGACATGTTTATCTGAGCGGTTCGGGAGCTTCACAATACTCAACCGGGAAAATCGTCATCGGTGCGGCGGTGGACCTAATTGCGCTCATCGGTCTAATCGGGTTGGCCGTGAAACGAGGCCCCTAATGAGAATCAACCGCTTAATTATCCATTTCTATGGCCTCTTGTCACTCCGGCGATGCAGAGCAACACTTTTTGCATAGCGGACATGAGCGGCCGCGAAAGCGGACAGCAGTGGCGCTCAAAGGGGACACTTCGTGTTGACGAGTTTCCATGTCCAGTTTGTCCTCGCATAAGCCTTATAGTGTGAACGATCGCTGGCCGGGGTATTCACCCCTCAGAATTCGGCGGCTCCGGACTTCGGTTCCCAAACCAGCGGAGGCGATCCCTACGATCCTTCTTCCGGTCCCGTCTTCTCGATGCCCGACAAGTTCACCATCACGTTCCCCGTGTTCGGGCTGCCGGAACTCGGTGGCCTTCTCGGCCGACTCTCATCGGACTTCGAACACTGCTTCTTCTGCGGCGGCTTGTTCTCTGGGTCGTATCCGCACGGTAACGGACCCGTTCCGCCTCCACGGGCTGACCCGCCGATACCGCACTATCCCGTGTACCAGGAACCGCCAAAGCCACCGCCCGTCGGGCGCCGGCATAGACCCAACCGGCCGCCCTTTGCTGACCAAGGCATCGGGCGAATGACGCCATTCCTGCATCTCCTAGGCGATTCTTTCCTTTGCGCTCTAGACTGGTTCAACCCGACGCGATGGAAGATCACACGTAAGGGGATCGAAGACAACACACCAAGAGGTTGCCATAAACTCCTTGAAAAAACCGAAGGGACGCTCGGCGAACCGCCGAATCCAATAGAAATGGGCACGCCCCTCTCTGGTTTACTTAATAAGCTTGTAAAGCCTGTAGAACTTGGGGCGTGCCTAGCCGAGGGCCTACTGGAATACAACGAAGCCAACGAAGAGCTTGATATGGAGGACGAAGGCGACGGCAACGTCGCACCATGGCGCATGTGCTCTAATTCTTCAACCGAGGACGCCTGCGCAGCTTGCTGCGCAAATGCATTGGGATACTCCGGCGCCTCCGATCCGAAACTGGCCACCTGTTGGGGAGATTGCAAAAAAGTCAGCTATACCGATCCGTGAATCCATAGGACGTCTCTGACCTGAATTTACTGCCCTACCCTGCGGATCGATGCAGATGGGGCAGTCTGCTCCGATTCTCGTTCACTCCACGTTTTCCTTTACACAGTACACCAAGAGCGGTCGATCGTTGAGCTTGCTGAAGAATACTCTCCTCGATCGCCACGAAGCGCTTGGCTTCGAAGCCTTCATTCACTAGTCTACGGGTTCAATTTTGGTTGAGTTTACGAAAGGTATTTCTTGACCTCCCACATTAAAACGGTGGTTACTCGCTTGGCCTCACTATTGTCCGCGGTCAAGTCGGCAACCATAATAGATGTTTTTAGACCGCCCTTAATCCCAGGAACATGCGTAAAGCTAACAAATCGACCCTGCTTTGACTGGGTCCAGCCGCTACTGGAGGAAAACGTAGTTGACGCTTCGGCGACTACCTCATTGTAAGGTCTTGCCGTGGTGTATTCTTCCCCATAGCTATCCTCATCATCACGTTCGATCCTGACAAAGGTCAGCCGATCCAGAAACGGTACTCCGCTGCTGGGATGACGATTGCAGGCGGATGCGGCCACGAGGGCAATGCCGCAGCAAATCAGGCGAAGACCGTTGTTCATTTAAGTATTATCCACCGTCACCCAACTTTTAGGCTGTCATTTCTCAGAAAGCATGCACAGTTGGATCAATGTGTCGCTTGAGAGGCCGAAGCACCGATCGAAATACAAGCGACGCTCATTTACGATGCCAATACCCACTTCCGCGCTTAGATTGCGAGGCCACCTGGTGTACCATCGGTTAGCATATGGCCAACAATCAGCCTTCTGCGAGAACTATCATGGCGTGGCTCTATCTCGCTTTTCTCTCGGCCGGTTCTTTCATGGTCTGGCATGGTTGGGCAGCTTTGAAGAGCGGCAAGGGTGTCCAGACATCTGGGGGCGGCGCAGTCTATTTGACGGGCACTGGAGCCGCGCAATACTCAATGGGGCAGATGTGCGTGGGAGCCGTACTTGGGCTGATTTCCATCGTGGGATTGCTCGCATTGCTCTACAAGAAAGACCCCTAGTTAGAATGAGCGAAGGTGCCAAGTGCGTCACAGGCGGATGGCTAATTCGACAATGTACCGCCCCACTATCCATCCCGAACGACTGTTTTAGCGGGCGGCGGGGGGTACAAACCAATTACACTGATTCCAGAGCCGTTGATGACCCGGTTCAAGCAGATTGGATCCGATTCGACACGCCACTTGCTCACCAAAGAGGACCGCATCTTCCTCCTTAGATCGGTGGGCGATTCGAACTTTGGCATTCGTCACATCGCCATCGCGACTCTCGCCGCCGTCGTCAAGGTACCTATACCCCATGGGCGAATTCAGTAACCTGCTTGCGAAGAAGGCCGCTCTCGCTCGATCGCAAGAGGCCGTTCTATACGCCACTGAATTCTCGCAGGTTCTTAGCTTACGCGGGAGCGACATCCCTCTAGATCATGAATCACGGCATGTTGTCGAGAGCGAGTCGGTCATCGGTGAACGGGAACGAAGCTTCATTAAAGGAGTACTAGCAAAGCCAAAGCCAGGTGTCAATGCCGTTGCCGGTCAAGTTCTCAGTCGGCACCGCATGCTAAGTTCAGAGTCACGGCACTGGGCTAACCTGGTGATCGAAAGGCAGCTCGGACGATCAACCGGCACGTCAAAAACCTTCTGGGAATTCGTGCGGTCCGTAGTAGCCGCGAGGAGCCCAGCGACCGAAAAATAGCGATGGCGCCTTGGGAGTCGAGCCTTGAACTGAACTTTGCTCGACTCCCAATCCCGACGCATCCGATGCGAAGCATTATCATGATGCCAGCCTGGAAGCCAAGCTCAAATAGTCGAACCAGACTGCCGCATCGAGCCTAAGTTCCTGTTGCGCGTCTACGTTGGTCGCTGGCGAATGTCACATCCGCCACCAACCAAGACGACCCAAACCCTCCCCGCGAGCCATGACCATCCTTCCCTGCCGAGATCCCGCCCAGTTGGCCCGCCTCGTCCCCCTCGCGTCCGCCGAAGGCTTCCGGTTTCTGGACCGCCTCGTCACCGAGTGGACCGAAGGAACCAACCGCTTTGACCAACCCGGCGAAACCCTCCTCATCGTCGAAATCAACGGCAAGACCGTCGCCTGCGGCGGAATTACGCGCCAAGGCGAAACCCTGGGCCGCATCCGACGGGTCTACGTCGATCCCCATTTCCGACACCTCGGATTCGGCCGAGGGCTAGTGGGAACTCTGATCGCACAAGCAGAAGCCAGCTTCACCACCCTCGTCCTATTCACCGACAACCCCGACGCCACCCGCCTGTACGAACACTTCGGGTTCATTCCCGAGGACCCAACCTCCACCCCCGACCACGCCACTCACCGACTAAATTTGAGGGCGGGTGACTAACGCCTAGCACCAAATAGTCGCTCGGACCGGTCCCGCCGGGCCGCCGTTACAATGGCCTCCGTGTGGGCACCTAATTATCGTCCGAAACTCTATGGTAGATTACTAATAGGTGGCGGAACCCAAAGAGATTGTTTGGCTGGGGTCATCACTCGACGATCTTCGAGAGTTTCCCGCCGGACGGCGAAAGGACGCGAGAAAGCGGTGAAAGTTACCCGCAGTAGCGGCAACGTTTATGCGGACCTCGGCTTCGCCAACCCCGAGGAGGAACTCGCGAAGGCAAAGCTCGTTAGCGCACTCGCCGAAGTAATCCGGAGCAGGGACCTCGCGCAAACGAAGGTCGCCGTCCTTCTGGGCGTCGATCAACCAACCGTTTCCAAACTACTCCGCGGTCGCACGGAGGGTTTTACCAGCGACCGACTCATGCGGCTTCTCAACCTGCTCGACCAGGACGTGGACATTTCCGTCAGACCGAAGCGCACGGAAGAGGCCCGTGTCAGCGTGTCGATCGCCCACGTTATCTAAAACAAGCCAGCCTAGATCAGATCGACGCGAGACGGTCGTAGCCACGGCGTTAAACCTCATGACCTGCTTCGAACTCAGGTTGTAAACATTCAGGGTGGCCGAACGAGTAAGCACCCTACCTGCACATCGACGCATGTAGGGTGCAACTCGGCTCGGCGCCGCGACCAACTCGACCCTTGAGTTCGTTCGGATTGCCCTCGGCGCTGACCATCACACGTAGCAATTCTGGGTCCGACCCCAAGGCCTACTTTTCGATCCCACGCTTCGATTCGATTCACGGTCCCCCCTCAGTTGAGATATTCCTTGACCTCACCCTCTAAGACAGACGTCCACTGCGTGTCCTCGCGTCCGCCGAAGGATTCCATTTCCTCGACCGACTCGTCACCGAGTGGACCGAAGGAACCAACCGCTTTGACCAAGCCGGCGAGACCCTCTTAATCGTCGAAATAAACGAACAGACCGTCGCCTGCGGCGGCATCACGCGCCAAGGCGAAACCCTGGGCCGCATCCGAAGGGTCTACGTCGATCCCAACTACCGACACCTCGGATTCGGCCGAGGGCTAGTGGGAACTCTCATCGCGCGAGCCGAGACCACCTTCACCACCCTCGTCCTATACACCGACAACCCCGACGCCGCCCGCCTGTACGAACACTTCGGCTTCATTCCCGAGGAGCCCACGTTCACCCCCGACCACGCCACTCACCGACTCAATCTGAGAGCGACAGACTAACCCCCAAACGACTAACCACCATCCGGCGACAACGACTCGTCCCCAAGCTGGATCGTCCAAACCTGCGTCAAAGAACCATCCTCGTTCACTCGGTCCGCCCCCCGCCGAAAACCCGCCTTGGTAAGCACCGACTGCGACCGAATGTGCGCCGGATTGACCGTGGCCATGAGCCAAGTCTTGGCAAGCGACGATTGCGCAAAGGAAACCAGCGCCGTAACCAGCTCGGTCGCAAACCCCAAGCCCCACTTGTCGCGCCGAATCGCATACTTGATCTCCGGCTCCTCTTGCTGCGAGGGATGAACGATCCCCGCGCACGCGATCAATTCCCCGGTGCTCTTTTCGATCGCGCCCACCATCCCATACCCCCGGCGCTTAAAGTTGCGATCCGTAACCTCGACCCAATGCCGACAAGCCTCGATCGGCAGCGGTAACCCATCGCCGACAAACTCCATGCTCAGCGCATCCCCGTAGATCGAATGCATACCTTCGGCGTCGCCCATCTCGAGGCGGCGCACATGAAGCCTTTCAGTTTCAAACAGATACATTGGGCAAACCTCGGGACGTCGGGAACGAGCCGCAGAGCCAACCGCAACGGCCGCACCCGCAACCCAACGCTCCGATATTACGACAATCCTAAACCTCCACTCTTGAACGCCGCGCTAGAATCCAAGAATGGTGTCGGCCGTCCTTCTCCTTGTTGGCTTCGCCTTGGACCGGGCCACGGCCGTTCGGATCTCTCACCAGGAAATCAAGCAGCTAGAAAACGAGCGAGAGCGGTTCGTCAAAAAAACGTCCGAACTCCCCGACAGCGGCTACACCTACGGAGGAGAAGGTTCCGATCACTGGATCATCTTCCCCATCGGCCGCTCGGACGTCCTCTACTTCGTCGCTTCGGTCCTAAACTTAAACGATGACGGCAAAGGACACTCGAAGCAAACGACCAGCTTCACCATCACCAAATGGACCGCCGCCGGCCGAGCCTACAAGAAGCAATGGCAGCTCCCATTCAAGGACTCCCTCGGAGGCAAGCCCCCCACCGGAACGCTCGCCGCAATGGCCTTCGAGTCAAAATTCCGACCCGACACCACCAGCCCCGCCTGGCCCCTGGCAAAACCGGACCTGGAACAAACCGCCCCCTACGCCTACTACACCTTCGGCGAACACGGAGACGTCTCCCTCCAAGCCTTCGCCAAAGTCTACGACGCGAAAAACCACCAACTCGCCGAAAAGTGGCTAGGCCAAACCACCAACCACCGGTTCGACGAAACCTACCCAGTCCTCCCCGCCGAAGTCAAACTGATGCAGGCTGCCCGAAAGCGGCCCGCATCAGTTTAATTTCCGGGCAGCCGTGCTCTACTCCTCTTTCCAGTTCTCCAGCGTCAGCGAGAAGCCCGCGTCGATCACAAATTGATAGTGATTCGTGTTTCCGGTCGCCAGTGTCAAGCCCCGGTTACCTACAACTGCGGCAATCATCGTGTCGCCCTCGCCGATGGGCCTTCCCATGCGCTTCAATGCGCCGTTAATTTCGGCGACGAGCCAGTAATCTTCCGATCCTGGGACAAGCTCATCCTGGGCTCGCAAAAAGGCCTTCGCCTGGTTAATTTGCTTCTTGGCGTCCTTCGCGTAGAGCCCAAACAGGACTTCGCTCGCGGTCATGCTTGTATAGGTGAGCCTGTCGTGGTACTCCAAATACCTCTGAGCTTTGGCCGTGACGATAGAATTCTGTTCTTTGTAAATCTCGGACAAAATGTCCGTGTCGAGGACGACCCTAAGCACCGAATAGTCGCTCCGACCGTTCCCGCCGCGCCGCCATCACAAGGGCCATCGCCTCGTCGACCGTCGCCACGTCTTCGGCGCTCAGAGGCTCGCGGGGCAGTCCGGCAATTCGTGCCTTCTTTTCCACCGGGGCGGGAACGACGTGCATTTCCGCAACCTGGTCAATCAACTTTTCGACCGCCTGACTCGGTGTAAGGTGCTGCTCAGCAGCCAAGGACGCGATGACATGTCCACGCCGGCTGTCCTCTGAAATGGTGATATGAATCTCGTAGCTCACGGCCTCGTCTCCTTGCTCGGTTCGTCCCAATAGTATGGCTTCCGAGCCGGAAAACCGGTCTCTCCGACCCCTCCCCGCCGAAGTCAAACTGATGCAGGCCGCCCGAAAGCGGCCCGCATCATTCTAGCGAAACATCTGCCGCACCCCGCCTAAGGCGAGACGGTTGTTACCCCTCCCCCAAACCTCATGACCACCTTCGATATCGGGTTGTAAAGACTGATACTGGCCGAGCTGGCGGTCTTCGTAGCCGTCGTAAAGTCCGAAAGACGATAGGAACTGACGGTGATGTTATCGATGGCATAGTCGTTCACGTAAACGACGATGTTCGCATATCCGCTGCTATACGCCCAAAACGTCACTTTGCAACTCTGCCAGGTTCCGCGATACTCGGTGATTCCGTTCGCGGAAGAATATGCTTGGTCGGAGAGAACGCAAGGACCCGACGACCCGTTCGCGTTCAGGTTGAAGCTGACGTTCGCCCGCGTCTTGACCGCCGGCGCCGCCACTGGCGTAAAGTTCAGAACCGTTCCCGGAATGTCCGAGCGCGTCAACTTGAACCCTTGGTCCCCGTTCGCCGTGCCCGTCATCGTGAACGACGTGCCGTCGTCGTTACCGCAATTCATCGTGACCGAGTTCCCGCTGATCGTCCCGTCGAACGTGCCGTCTTGGTGCGCATACGGCCCCGTTTCCGCCGACACCGCATACTCCCCCTGATAATTCAAACTGTCGTTCGTAAGAATCTCCAGCTCCATCACCGACCCATCCGGCAACGTCGCCTGAAACTGCGACAAACTCGCACCCCCCTCGTTGCGTCCCCCAGACGAGCCGCTACCAGACCCGCCACACCCCGTCAAAACAACAAAAACGCCTGCCAAAACGCAAGGCCACCAAAATTTAGCCACGCCCCATCGTAGCAGCTTCACTATTTCCACGCAACGTGAGCTTGGCCAGTGACAAACCTGGTTTGGAACATCTTGCGCGTTACCACCGATCATTCCATGCCCATCGGTGGCATTGTGGTAAAATGACATTGGCAAGCTACCATTTCGGCATACTGCCAGCCCACTCCGGGGACGAATATGAGCGCGCACGTAGTACACAAATTAACGTCTGTGGACACATCAGGAAGAATCAACCTCGGCAAAGCCAAGGCGGGCGCCCTATACGACGTCGCCTTCGAGGAGGACGGGAGGGTGGTATTGACCCCAATGGTGGCGATCCCCGAGCGAGAACTCTGGCTCCACAAAAACCCTGTGCCGAAGGCAATGGTCGAAACCGGCCTGGCCGAAATGGCCCGCGGCGAAATCGTCTCAATCGACCTATCCGTATTCCCAGAGGACGACGAAGAGGAGTAGTTGAGCTACGAACTCCGCGAGAACGAAAACAAGTCAATGCTCACAAGCTAAAGCAAGTCGATTCACGGACGAACATGGCGGCAGACTTCCAGCCGTCGAACCTTGACGCGAAGCTGGTTCCGCACACCCGTCAATTTCGCGACATGAACCTGCGTGAGCCCGCGCCGCTCCATGGTACGACGGATCTCGCGCACCAAATCCGCCTTGGCCGCCATCTCCTCCGCGTCCTCGAACCCCAGGCCCGCAAAGGCGTTCCCGCAGCAAGGTTGGTTCGGCGGACTCGAGGCCGCAAAGAAATTGGTCGCCAGACGCCACGTGCCCCCACAAAAAATCGTTAAAATTACTAGACACATCTCTACTATTCTGAGTTAAACTAAAGCTCAGAGCCATGCCCGACCCCGACAACTTCAACTCCGACCTCGACGCCCTCCTCGAATTTGCCGACCGCCAATTCCACGTCGCCGCCGAACGCAAACTCGACTACGAGAAGCGAAACGAAACCTGGTTTGGCCACATGTTCAAGCCCGGCCACGTCTACGAACACGCCGCCGTCGAGAAATCCGGCTGGATCGTCGACGGCCTCTTCCCTGAAGGCCACCTCATCATCCTCGGCGCCACCAGCAAAGCCGGCAAAACTTGCTTCGCCACCGCCCTCGCGATGGCCATCGCCACCAACACCCCCTTCCTCGGCAAAACCGTCCGCCCCGGCCCCGTCCTCTGGTGCGCCTACGAAGAAAGCGAAGCCGAGCGCCTCGAAGTCCTCCGCCAATGGCCCGAAATCCCGGGCCGCCTCTACACCACCCACGAAAAGCCCCTCATCGACCACGACGACGGCCTCGCCGCCCTCCGCTACTGGGTCTACAAAACCGACGCCAAGCTC
>Ga0206808_1126_pt1 | contig 18440 bp, 15 predicted proteins | sample Alteio_BWOrgCont_58_FD_152899 | JGI IMG/M metagenome (GOLD analysis project Ga0206808, IMG submission 152899) | Enriched cells from forest soil in Barre Woods Harvard Forest LTER site, Petersham, Massachusetts, United States -... | ecosystem: Environmental > Terrestrial > Soil > Temperate forest >...
CTGTGGGCAGCATTTGCCAAGTTCTGGCGTGGCCTCCAAGGCCGCCAGTAACTCTTTGCGTCTGAAGTCTGATGCCCCTTCTCCATTTTCAGGAAGCGAACGCAATATGCCCTATATCCGGCTATAATGCGTACAAATTCTGAAATGACGTTCTTGGACTTTCTAGCCGTAAACCCCGTATTTGACCTTCACCGAGTCCGGGTCGCATTCCCGGACTCTTCATCTACGGCAGCGCTCAAGCGGGTCCGCCGAGCGATGGTTTCCGGCAAAGTCAAGCGACTTCAAAAGGATCTCTTCGCGGCTATCCCGGCCGGTGCGATGCCAAAAACATACGGTCCTGACCGTTTTCTCGTCATGCTGACGCTTCGACCAGATGCGATCTTTTGCGGCCATAGCGCCTTAGAGCTTCTGGGGGCAAGCCACTCGACGTCGAATTTGTGCTTAGCGTATACGTCTGGCCGACGGGCGAGTTTGGACTTGGAAGGCGTCTCGCTCTCTGCCTTGGCAAACCCTGCTCCCTTGGAAAGACGCGGCAGCTCCCGCCTTGGGGTCGAGTCGGGTGACCGGTTAGGACAAGTCGTTCACCTTACGGGCAGAGAACGAACTTTAGTTGATGGATTCTGGATGCCAGGCCGGGTAGGTGGTTTGGAGGAGCTGGTCCGGTCGGCGAACGGCTTTCCTGTTCTCAACTTCGAGCTTGTACTGAGGGTGCTCGACGCTTATGCAAGCCCTAGGTTGTATGCCTGTACCGGCTGGTTTTTGGATCGAAACCGCGAGCAGTTCTATGTCGACGACGAGATACTCAGCCACCTTCGTGCTCGGCGCCCGGCATCTCCCAAGTACATGGCCAGACATTCGGGGGAAGCCACCTTCGATGCACACTGGAATTTAATGGTTCCGAACGTCTTGCTCCGAGGCGGTGAAGACGTTGAGGCTTAGTCGCGAAGGCTACCGGGCCGCAGCCAACCGGACCGGCTTCCTGCCCGAGATCTTGGAGAAAGTCGTTCGGCTGGGTGAACTCCTGGGGGTCATCTTCGAGCACCCCTTCTTGCGTTCTCGGGTACTGCTCAAAGGCGGAACCGCCCTCAATCTCATGGTTGAGGCGCCCCGCAGACTTTCCGTTGACATCGACATGAACTACATTGGAGCCGTTGACCGAGAAGGGATGCTGGCCGAAAAGCCAAAGGTGCTCGAGGCCCTGCAACGGTTATCCGCGGGCCTCGGCTATGGCGTCGTTCCTAGAACCGGCGACCATGCCGGTGGTGGCTTCATTCTCACTTACACTAATTCCCTCGGCACACCCGACCGCGTCGAGATCGACATCTCATTCACAACCCGCATCCCACTTGCCGCCCCGTTCGAATGTCGGATCTGGCAACCTGACAGAGTCGATCGCCCGATGGCGCGGCTTTGCGCGCGGGAAGAACTGGTTGCGGGGAAGCTGCGCGCGTTAGTTGATCGAGTTGCCGCGCGCGATGTTTACGACACGACGTTTCTTCCTTCGCTCGGCGATGCACCTTGGCCAAGCCAACATCAGAAGCGACTGTTCGTTTTCTATTCGGGCACGTTGCCTCAATCTCTGAACTCCTATTCGGCGGACCGTATCGATCGCCTTACCGACCAGGAAGTTCGCTCGTCTCTGGTGCCGATGCTGAGTTCTGGTTCTGCCGTGGACACCGATCAGTTGAAGGCGCATGCCAAGCAAATCCTTTCGCCGATGCTAAGGCTGGACGACGAGGAATTGGCATTCGTCAACGCTCTCAACGATGGCGAACTCCGCCCCGACCTCCTTTTCCCTCTGGACTCTGAGTTGGCCGAGAGACTCAGCAAACACCCGCACTTGCTTTGGAAGGCCCAAAACGCCAAGGCTCACAAGAGGAAGTCGGTCTAGATCATCGTGTCTCTTGGGAGCGAACATGCTCGATCCAGACGATGCTGCTCCAGGTTCGTGACGCCGATCTGCATTTCGTTACCTTAGAGGTATGCGTTTCTGAGCCGATGGAGAGCTAGCTTAAATTGCGCGCTCTCCTTGGCTCCAACGCCTTTATGGCTGGACATGGCCGTCGGCGAAGGCGATGGTGTTGGCGGTTCCGGTGGCCGTCGTATATCTGGGTGGATTCGGGAGGGTGGTCGTGGCCGCCGTCGCGTTCCGGGTGAGAACGGTCGAGTCGAAGAGCGAGATCGTCGTGGCAGGATTCGCAAGGCTGGTGACGTCTAGTCCGGCGAGCGCCGAGTTGAGCGCGTAGCCGTAGTCGGTGGGGTGTTAGATCACGATGGCGGGCGAATGGAACAGGGCATCGTTCTTGACGTACGGCTGGAGGCCGTCCATCCATTTGTTGGCCAGCGGCTCGACGTCGTCCCAGTCGTTCGCGTACTCAAACATGCCGAGATTGACCGACTTTAGGCGAGTCTGAGAGTCCACATAGAGGCTGGGCGGCGGGGTTTGGGTGGTTACCTCGTCTTGGACGTGGCCATCGAGGTAGGCGAGGGTGTTCCTCTTGCCGTATCGAGGTGGAGAGGGCTCGGTTGACGTCGGATCGGTGGCGTTTCGGGCGAGGTCGGTCGAGTCGAAGAGGGAGATGGTCGTCGACGGGTCGGTGAAACTGATAAGGTCTTTGCCGGCGACGGCGGAGTTCAGAGCGTATCCGTAGCCGGGAGCGGCGACGGCGGGGGAATTGAACGAGGTCGGGTCTTTGACGTAGGGGGTCAACTCGTCCACCCATTTGTTGCTCAAGGGAACTGCGTCATCGTAGTCGTTGATGTACAGGATAAGGCCCGTGTTGGCCGCCTTGAGCCGGCTCACGGAAAGCAGGTATTGGGCGGAGAAGCCATCGCCATGACCCCCGCCGTTGCCGCCGCAACTCCAGGTCGCGATTACGGCGAAGGCGGCGACGGCCAGGAGAGTTCGTTGTTTCGTGATTCGCGGCAGGGGGTGTGGCAAGTTCAATTTATCCTCGTCTTGATTGTAGACCTGCGGGCGGCATTTGCCAACCTCGGGCGGCGCAAAGCAACGCTCCCCCCGGCGGGTATCTTTACAAAGTCCGCGGCCTCGTAGCTCAGGGGATAGAGCGCCTCCGTCCTAAGGAGGGCGTCGGGGGTTCGAGTCCCTCCGAGGCCGCCAAGAATTGAACCTGTTTTCAGATGCCCGAGTGAGATTTACGCCTGGGCGCGGCAATCTAGAACGAGCTACGTGCCCTGAAACATGTCCTGCGCACTTCTCGGATTGCATGCACGGGTGTCTACGTGATATGCTTTCCCCAGTGACCAGGTATCGAATCGCGACCGACAAAACAATAGACGCCCGTTATCGAATCGAGCACGAGCCGCAGTTTGATTTCGTAGCGATATGATGGGACGGATTCGTCATGCTCGACAGTTCCCCAATCCGGATGTTCCCGGCCATGAGACTTCGCGGCCCCGGCAATGACGTGCTCTACAGCAGTGGAGGCTATACGGCTCAGTTTCAGCACCGCCAAGTGGCGAAAACCCGCGAGATCTTAGTGATGCCATGCTGCGCGGTCGCAGACCTTCTGAGTGCGACAGTCCTCGAACAGCCAACAGAGCAACGGATGCCTCGACCGTCCTCGGGATTGCGGAGGCATTGGGTAAACACAACGGTCTTGGAATGGATCGGTCTTTAATGTTTGTTGCGCGCCGAGTTGGAGCGCCAGCGTGGGTAGTCTACGACTGAACGACTTTCGGTGGTTAAAGTGGTAAACTACTGGTCGCCGAACTATGTGCGATACGCGGGCGCCTTTGGGGACCGTCAACTGTGGTGTAGCGCAAGATTGTGTTTTCTCGTCGTCATCGATTTTCGTTCCATCCCTCCAGAGAGTAAAGGTTTCGCTTGTGCCTCAGATTCCGGCAGTAAATCAGTCCAAATGGGAGTCAACCCTCGCTTTCGTGAGCCAAGAATTGGGCGTCACGAAGGCTTTTCTTCGTGACTTTGTTATCCCAGCTTGGGTGCACCCCGCCGACTCCAAAGAGGCAGACCAGGTTTCGGCTGCATTACGAGACCTGGCGTTAGTGCTACGGGTTCCTACGGATCGGTTGACAAACCAAACATCACCGTTGGTCCTTGACGTCGCGGCATCGCGCTGCAAAGGAACTCTGCCCGAAATGCTCAGCCAGCAGAAACCAGCTCGCATAATGGCCGAGGTTCTGGGCCGCCACCTGGTCGGAGTCTTGGACGACGAGGCTTGGCCTCGTCTCTTTTCCGCTGACCAACTTCGCGCTCTGTTGCTCAATTCGACGGAAGTCATCGATCTTGACGCCCTGACTAACCTATGTTGGGACCTGAATATCCCCGTTGCCCATCTGAGCAAAGCACCAACCCATGCTCCGCACGCGATGGCGATAAACGTGGATGGGCGTTGTGCAATCGTGCTGATTCGAAATCAGAAGCATCAAGGCTGGCACTTGTTTGACTTAGCGCATGAACTCGGTCATGTTATGCTGGGCCACGTAAAGCCTGGTGAGGCCATCGTCGATGGGGCTGGCATTAATCTTGACCAATCAGAAGAAGATGAAGCGAATCAATTCGCTTTTCAACTTCTCACTGGCAGCCCGATGGGTCTCTCACTTTCTCGCGTGACGAATGCCGAGCGCTTGCTGCAGATTTGTTTGCAGGCGTCGCCGAGGTATTGCGTGGACCCGCAGTGGCTCATCGTTTGCATTGGATACAATTGGCCTACTACCTATTGGGGAGTCTGTGTAAAGGCTTTGGGACTAGGATGGCCCGACAATGACGCTCCAAAACTTGTGGAGCTTCTACTGCTGAGGCAGCTTAAGAAAAGGGAGGTCGGTCGCATGCGACTAGCTATGATAAGGACCTTTGCAGTGCGAGAGGCAAAGGCGGCGTAACTTGTGCTGTACCTTGATAATGACACGCTGATTACGCTTGCCGAACTTAATATTTTAAAGTTTTTTTGCGCGGCTATGGCGGAAGAGCACGAGGATTACAACTTGTTCTGCCTGCGGAGGTGTCCGGCTTTCGTAAGCGACCAAGTGAATGAGCCGGTCCGAACTGAAGTGCTTACGTTTTTGAAGAAAGTCGGTCCAGTGAGCGAGCATTTGCGTGGAAGGGAGTTTGCTGAACTCTCCCCGATCCACCAAGTTGACGTTGAAGCAGAACTCTTTGCGTGTTGCGCCAACGACGAGGGCACGCTGGTAGTAACAGGCGACCTCAAAGCAGTCCGAGCGGTCTCGAAGCACGCGAGCAGTACGACCAAGGGCAAACTTAAGGGCAAAATGCGGTGCACGGAGCAGTGCGTCCTCGCGATTATCGACCATGAAGGGTTCCAAAAAGTTGCGCAGTGTTGGAGTACGTCAACGATTGATCACGCCTTTTTTGAAACGCTGATCGGCGAGTCCGAGGCAAGCGTGCGCAGCAAGCTTGACGGGAGGCTTAAAGACCTTACCCATCATATGAAGCAACTTCTCGGAATAGTGCCATGAACTAGCGGCGCGCACGCTGCCAATACTCGGACCGACAGCTTCGAGATAAATCGATTAGAGCTAGAACTCCTTATTTCTTCAAGCAAATGGGGGGGGGCAGAGCCAACAAGAAAAGTCCGGACGTATTCTCGACGGACGGACATGAGACGAATTTCCGGCAACCGAGGCTCCTCTTCAGTCGGCAGGGCACCGAAATGCGGCCGTCGAGGCAGTTCAACTGGATCTGCGAGTTGCGGAAGCATAGGAGGAGATCGGTGTAGATCGGCTCCGCCCAAGTCGCGTAGAAGGGTACTTGGGTGAGGGGAAACTGAGCATAGGATTTTCGGTTGGGACTATTTGCTGCTACTGAAACGGAGTATGATGTGGGCAGAGATTCTCTCGGGAAGACCCATCTTGGCCGACCAGACGATTGAAAACCCGATCCTTAACTCTCCCTTCAAGGAGCCTGGACGCCATTTCAGATTCAGCGACACGGGAATCACGAACGACATCGTCGAGCGTCGTCGTACGAGTTCCTATTTCATTCCAATCCCCCAAGCCAAAAAAAGAGGCGGACAGAAGAGCTTCGAGACGGAGTGGACTCAAGACCGGGTTGAAGAGAACGTTCATATCAACCGCATCCGCGCCCGGGTGAAGCTGTGGCGTGACGGGGACTACTCCGGCGTGACGCCCATCACGCGCCGGCTGCTCGGCCACTGGACCGATCCGGCGCGCGAGAACAAACTGTTCTTCTGCCAGGTAGAAGCCCTCGAAACCGCGATCTACCTTGCCGAGTGCGCGGATAAGTACGGTGACGGTTGGATGCACGACTTCCTGCGCGAGGCGAACGATAGCAGCAACCCAGGCCTTCCCCGCGTGGCCCTCAAGATGGCGACGGGTTCGGGCAAAACGGTGGTCATGGCGATGCTGATCGCCTGGCAATGCCTAAACAAGATCGCAAGCGCCCAAGACAAGCGGTTCGGAGATGCATTTCTGCTCGTCGCACCCGGCATTACGATAAGGGATCGTTTGCGAGTCCTTCTCCCGAACGACGCCGAGAATTACTATCGTCAGCGCGACATCGTGCCTGCCGACTTAGTGGGGCAACTTGGGCAAGCGAAGATCCTCATTGTCAATTTCCACGGCTTCGGACTGCGGGAAAAGCTCAAGGCGCCCAAGCTGACGAAGAAGTTTATCGATCCCTATGCGGACCATCTCTTCCGGGAGACGCCCGACGAGATGGTGCGGCGGGTCTGCAAGGAGTTGGGCAACAAGAAGAGCATCGTCGTCATCAACGACGAGGCCCACCACTGTTACCGGCGGAAGCCGGATGAAGAGGCAGAGAAGCTCAAAGGCGATGATCGCAAGGAGGCTGAAACCCGTAACGAAGAGGCCCGAATGTGGATCTCCGGCATCGAGGCGATCCAGTCGAAACTCGGCGTGAGGTCGATCTACGATTTAAGCGCGACCCCCTTCTTCCTGCGGGGATCGGGCTACGCGGAGGGCACGCTGTTTCCGTGGGTCGTATCCGACTTCTCTCTCATCGACGCCATCGAATCCGGAATCGTGAAGATCCCGCGCGTTCCGGTCTCGGACGACCAGATGACTGGCGAGATGCCGACCTACCGCGACCTCTGGTTTCGCATCCGAGAAGACCTGCCCAAGAAGGGGCGCGGCACCGACGGCATCACGGGCGAGCCGAAGCTGCCTGCCGCCCTTCAGGGGGCCATTCACAGCCTCTACAGCGATTACGAAAAGTCGTACCGACGATGGGCGGAAGGTGATGCCCGCCAGCGCGGCCAAACGCCGCCTGTCTTTATCGTTGTGTGCAACAACACCAACGTCTCCAAGCTCGTGTACGACTATGTCTCAGGCTGGGAGAAGACCGTGAAGAAGGGCGACGAGGAGGTGCAGGTTCTCGTGCCAGGCGCCCTCGCAATATTCTCCAACGTCGAGGATCGGCGATGGCTTCACCGCCCGAACACTATCCTCGTGGATAGCCAGCAGCTCGAATCGGGGGAGTCGATGACACCCGAGTTCAAGAAGATCGCTGCGCTGGAGATCGAGGAGTTCAAAGCCGAATATCGCGTTCGGTACCCCGGCCGCAGTGCGGAAGAGCTTACCGACGAGGACATTCTGCGCGAGGTGATGAACACCGTCGGCAAGCCGGGCAAGTTGGGAGAAGGAATCCGTTGTGTCGTCAGCGTCTCCATGCTCACCGAGGGCTGGGACGCAAACACGGTCACTCACATCCTCGGCGTCCGCGCCTTCGGGACGCAGCTCCTTTGCGAGCAGGTTGTCGGCCGCGGCCTGCGACGCATGAGCTACGCGCCAGACGACGACGGTATGTTCGCCCCCGAGTATGCCGAGATTTACGGCGTGCCGTTCTCCTTCATCCCCACCTCAGGCGCAGGGGCGGAGCCGCCGAAGCCCAAGAGCATCACGCGGGTGCGCGCACTTGAGAGCCGCCGCGAACTGGAAATCACCTTCCCGCGCCTCGTCGGGTACCGATACGACATCCCGCAGGAGCGACTCACCGCGACCTTCGGCGGCGACTCCCGCGTAGTGCTGTCCACCCAGGACGTCCCGACGAAGGTGGAGAACGCCCCTATCGTCGGAGCGTCGAACATCCACACCCTGGACGATCTAAGGGCCAAACGCGACCAGGAGGTCGCGTTCCTTCTCGCAAAGCACACCCTCGAAACCTACTTCGTTGACGACGAGGGGTGCGGCCGTCCCGACCTCTTCCCGCAGGTTCTGATCATTGCCAAGCGCTGGCTCGCCGAGTGTGTCGTGCGAAAAGACAACGCCTTCAACGGCCTCCTCCTGCTGCACGAACGGGCGGGTGAAGCCGCCGCGAAGATCTACCGAGGAATCATAACTGGCGCGACCGGAGAGCCGAGGCTGAAGCCGATCCTCCGTCCCTTCGATCCAATCGGTTCCACCCGATATGTCGACTTCGACACCACCAAACCGACCTACACCACGCGGGACGACAAATGTCACGTCTCGCACGTCGTGGCGGACACCGAGTCCTGGGAGCAGAAAATGGCCCAAACCCTTGAGGATATGGACGAGGTGGTCGCCTACGTTAAGAATCAGGGACTCGGCTTCACCATCCCCTACACCGTCGACGGCAACGAACGGGCCTACGTACCGGACTTCATTGCCCAAATGGACGACGGAGGCAACTTCGCGTTACACCTGATTCTAGAAGTCACCGGCAAGAAAGATCGCGACAAGGAGGCGAAGACCGCCACCGCCAATGACCTGTGGGTCCCCGCAGTGACCAACCACCTCGGCATGGGCCGCTGGAGTTTCCTGGAGATTCGAGATCCCTGGAACGCCAAAACCGAAATTCTCGAACACCTTGCCTCTCTTCGTTAAGCCGTAAAGGGTCAACCACCATGCCTGTTGCTTTCGATCTATTGACATCGCTTGATGAATCGCAGCGTCGCTTTTGCGAGTCGCCGGTCGGCAATACGCGACTTCTGGCGCCCGCAGGGTGCGGAAAGACACTCAGCCTGCTTTTCCGCTGCGCCTTCCTTGCGGAAAGGGCCCGTCCGCAGAAACAACGCTTCTTGATTATTTCCTTCACGCGGGCGGCACAAGAGGAGTTAGCGTCGCGCGTGAACGAAGATACGCGATTCGCTGGCCTTCGCGACCAAGTTAACATCACCACCCTTAACTCGTGGGGCTGGCGCCGAGTGAAGGACGTCACGTCCTATCCAAGGCTAGTAACTTCCAAAGACGACTTCCATTTCACCGTCAAGAACGCGTTGCAGCCGGTCTGGGGAAGCCACGAGCGCGTCAAGGCGGCCATCGAGGCAAAGCCAAGCACAACTCCGAAGAAGATCATGGACCTGTTAGACGGGTTCAAATCGATCGGCTTCGACCACACGCGCCAGACCAACCTCGAAACCTTCCTGGCCCGGATGGTGGAGCTCCGGAACCAGGGCCTCGGGCCGATGCTCGAGGGCATCCAAGATGAGTTGACGAAGCTTAACATTTTGGAAAAGGTGACCAAGCGGGGCGCGGAGCAGACGAAAGGGGGTGAACGAGAGGTGTACAACGCCTTCTATCGTTTTTGGCGCGACGCAACCGAACACCTGATCGATTCGTCAACCTTCACCCTCGAAGACCAGAAGTATTACGCTTACCTCGACGAGCGACAGAAGCTCGAAGAAGGCAAGCTGAACCAGGGGATCGCGAAGTGGAATCATATCTTCGTTGACGAGTTCCAAGACATCAATCCTCTCGATTTGGCGCTCATCAAGGCTATCGCCGAGCGCAATCGCGCGACACTCACCATCGTGGGTGACGACGATCAGGCGTTGTTTGAGTGGCGCGGGGCAACGCCGGAATACATTCTCGAGCCCCAGAAATACTTCGGAACAGCCTTTCAAACATTCACGCTGAACACCAACTATCGCTCGCCGAAGAATATCGTGGAGCGGTCTCAATTGCTCATCGCTCACAACGAGCGGCGAGTGAAGAAGGATACGCGGGCATTCCAGAACACCCAGGCTGAAATCAACGTACGCAAGGTTGAAGACCTGGCCGAAGGAATGGACCTCGTCGTGGCCGAAGTCGAGAGGGCACGGAACGAGGGCACCAGCCCCAGCCGCGTGGCGATTATAGGCCGGAAGAAAGCGCAACTCATCCCATATCAAATCTACTTCGCCTCAAAGGAGATTCCGTTCTGCGCCGCCGAAGACCTCCAGATCTTCATGAGTAAGGCGTTCGAGCGGCTGGTTAAGCTGCTTATGTTGCGAGTGAACGTCAACGAGCGACAGATGCGGTCGCAGATCGTCGACGACACGATGGAGTTGTGCAGTCTGATCAAGCGGTACCCTCTAAGTAAAGCGGACCGCGAGGAGCTTAGGCGCTATCTAACGATCAAGAAGCCCCTTAACATGGCAGGCGCGTCAGAAGCACTGTTCGACTACAAGGGTAAACTTAAGGGGAAGTCAGATGGCTCCGTCAGTTCCACAATGGCAGAAGCCATCAGCGCCTTCCTCAAGGCTCCGACTGTTTCCGAAGCGCTCCTCGCCATGAGCGAGCGGTTTGAAGGACTTCAGATAGACCTTGGCAAGGCGGAGGACGATGTATTCTTTAACGATCCTCCGTTCGGCCATCTCGCGGAATACGCGGAACGATATGGGGAGAACTTCGGAGACTTCATCGACGACGTCGATTTGGCCAAGCAGCAACTCGCCTACATACCGCCCTACGACGACGATGACGCAGGGGCAAGCGACGATCTGTTCAAGCGGCCGCTGCACCTGATGACCGCAATCCGCGCAAAGGGCAAGGAGTTCGACTCTGTTGTACTGCTGGACTTCAACGACACCGTGTGGCCAAACAAGAATGCGCGAACGCCGGAGCAGAAGGAGGCAGAGCGACGCGTCTGCTACGTCGCCTTCACGCGAGCAAAGAAGCGGATCACGATGATCGTGGCAGACCGGATCGGAAGAAAGGAGGCGAACCCTTCGCCTTATTTGGAGGAACTTGGTCTTGACTTGGCCAGTCCCGTCGACTCCGCTTAGATATTAGCGACCAGAATCTACAAAAAATGGACCAACACCTAATGTGCCGTATTCATTGCCCACTGCCCGAAACGTATTCACCCTACTGCAAGCTAGTCCAGAGCGTCTTAGGCCTGCTAGTTTTCAGGCCAGATTCGTACGACAACGAACATAATCAACGAGAATCTTGGGAGAATCAGCTGATTCTTTTAGCGGAGGCTAACATAATATAAAGATATGAGTTACTCAGGTTCCAATAATTTGTACATTGAATGCGGGCAAATGAGCGGAGATCCTAGCCATCGACAGCAGATCGAGTTCGAAGATACGGTGGCGCAGTTCTTCACCGACATCGAGCGAGCTAACGAAGGGGCGGAGATCTTTCTGCCGAACGGGCTATCATTCACTAGACCGCTCCAAGACCGTCGAAACTCGGGTTTTCATTACGGAGAGATCTGGCGATTAGGACTGCCCACAAAAACCCAGTGGGGAGAACCCTACGTGGGACGTGTCGTGTTACTCACCCGCCGGGATGCAGGTGGATACGATATTCACGTTGCCAATGCTGGTTCCCCTACCGCAAGACAGTGGGCGACGAACGCGAACGTCCAAGGGGCGATCGGCGTGACAGGTCAAATAACCGCACCTGGTCGTAACTTTGGCTGCTGGTAGTCTTTCGCAGACCAAAACCAAGATAATGGAGTACACAAAACACCGCGACCGGCGCAAAAACAATCCCACAATGGAGAACCGAAAGTTCTTCGTCAAGGAGGAGGAGAAGCCTTATGACGTGCTGTATCCGCGTGACACAACGCTCGACCCTCAGCTTGTTTGGCAAGGGAAGGACTCGCAGGATCAAGAAGACTTGGCCGTGCCCACGGTGCCAATCTACGTGCAGGAGAAGATCCACCCAGCCCAGATCATTGGTGATCTGAAGGGCCGAACTACCGATTCTCTCCGTGGTTGCTCTCCTACCGTGGAAGGGAGAGGGGAACAGGCATCGCTTTTCGATGACTTCAACGGGCTTGAAGCATACGACGCACTGGACAAGCTCCAGAAGAGCACCGAGTTCTACCAGCACGACCAGCACTGGACGAACCGCATGATTCTTGGGGACTCTTTGGTCGTGATGAACTCTCTCGCGGAGAAGGAGGAACTCCGCGGCAAGACTCAGAGCGTTTTCCTGGACCCCCCTTATGGCATTAAATTCGGTTCAAACTGGCAGGTAAGCACGCGGAAACGGAATGTCGTGGATGGACGGATCGAGGATATTGCTCGTGAGCCGGAAGTTATCCGTGCTTTCCGTGACACCTGGAAGCTTGGAATTCATTCGTACCTAGCATATCTCCGAGATCGACTAGTCTTGGCTCGTGAGCTGTTGACCGAAAGCGGGAATGTATTCGTCCAAATCGGAGACGAAAACGTACACCTGGTCCGTTGCGTTATGGATGAAGTTTTTGGGCCAGAAAACTTCGTTTCGCTAATAAGTTTTCGTGTCAAGAGTTCGCTAAGTGTCGACGCGCTTGGCCGGGTCTGCGACTATATCGTTTGGTATGCCAAGGATCGAGACAAGATGAAGTACAGGCAACTGTATGCACCGAAGTCCGCAGAAGACCAGGCGGAGTTTACAATGGTCGAGGTGCCAAGTGGGGAGAGGATGACAGCAACGGAAGCCATAAAAAGGTATGGCGCTATCCCGCTCAATTCTCACTTTCTTACCGCTCAAAACCTCGCATCTTCGGGTTACACAGAGTCATGCACCTTTACTTTTCAGATGAATGGCCGTTCCTTTCCTCCTCCTGGTGGAAAAAGTTGGAAGACTCATCAGCGCGGCATGGAGAAACTTAAGGTTGCAGGACGACTTGTTCCATTGAAGAGTAGTCTACGATACGCCTACTACATTAAAGACTTTCCGGTGCAGGAATTATCCAACTTTTGGACGGACACCTTTGCGGAGTCGGAGAAGAGCTACGTCGTTCAAACTTCTCAAAAAGTCATTGAACGATGCATCCTAATGACCAGTGATCCCGGAGACTTGGTCATTGATCCAACGTGCGGGGGTGGAACGACAGCCGCGGTTGCGGAGCAGTGGGGGCGCCGTTGGATTACGATTGACACGAGCCGCGTTGCCCTTGCCCTCGCTCGAACACGGATCATGGCCGCTCGTTTTCCTTATTATCTGCTGGCCGATTCCCCTGAGGGTATTAAGAAGGAAGCGGAACTCACTGGAAAGGTTCCTCCAAAGTACCTAACTTCTCACGATGTTCGGAAGGGATTTGTCTATGAGCGGGTGCCCCATGTCACATTGAAGAGTATTGCAAACAATCCAGATATCCGCGAAGGCATGACTCGCGAAGAAATTGACGTAGCAATCGCCCGGCACTCCGCCACTGAAACGCTGTTTGACAGACCCTTCCGAAACGATGCTAAGGCCAGAGTCTCAGGTCCATTTACTGTTGAAAGTCTGAGCCCTCACCGAGTTCTTCCTGCAGGCGACGAGGAGCAAATTAATGTGCACGAGGTCGGCGATTCACCCATGGAATTTGGCCGGACGGGCGACTTCGCACATATGGTAATTGAGAACCTGAGGAAAGCGGGAGTGCAGAATACAAAGAAAGGGGAGCGGCTAGAGCTAAAGGACCTGCAGCCTTACGCGGGTCGTTGGATCCAGGCGAAAGCGACGTTTTCGACCGCCGAGGGGGTGATCAGGCGGGTCGCGGTTTCCATCGGGCCGGAGTACGGCGCGGTAGGGCCGATGCAAGTGACGGAGGCTGCCAAGGAAGCGATGCAGGGCCTTGGGCACGACGTGCTCGTGGTATGCGGTTACGCTTTCGACCCCCACGTGAGCGAGGAGGCTCGCCGGATCGGAGAGTTGACTATCCTACCCGCGCGGATGAACGCCGACCTCGCGATGGGGGACGAGCTACTAAAGAAGACCGGCGCAGGCAACCTTTTCATGGTGTTCGGCGAGCCAGACCTGAATGTGATTCGCAATGACGGCGAGGTGACTGTGGAGTTGCTCGGCCTCGATGTGTACGACCCGACGACGGGGGAGATTCGGAGCAACAGTACCGACGACATCGCCTGCTGGTTCCTCGACACCGACTACAACGGGGAGAGCTTCTTTGTTCGACATGCCTACTTTGTCGGCGCGGAAGTGACGGACAAGAAAGATGGCAGCAAGTACGACCCGTACCGGGCACTACGCGCAACCCTGCGAGCCGAAATCGATGAGGACGCATGGGCCTCTTTGTATTCCACCGTGAGCCGACCATTCCCAATTCCGACCACCGGCAAAATCGCGGTAAAGGTGATCAACCACTACGGCGACGAGGTTCTGAGGGTGTACACGGTGGAAGACTGATGGCAAAGCGTGTGCGCCAAGTTGATGTGATGCGGGAACTTTGCACCCAGCTTGGTGGTGATCAGGAAGCCGTAATCGCCGCCTACGCAGCCGCCGAGCAACGCGGAGAGGTCCCTCGGAGGAGCAACATCCACGGATTCACCGCGGAGAAATACGCTCTCCGACTCTGGCAGGACGGCGTAAGCAAAGGCTGGCTCCTTCGATAGCCAGCGAATCAATCCGGCCAGCGGTCGGTCCGTGAGGGTGATGGCAGACGAAGAACTAACACACCTTTTAACACACAGGGCTCGAAGGTAGGCCAGTTTGAACCTAAACGCTCGACCGTCCTAATGACGGCGGCGGGGGTTCGGGGCCCTCCGAGACCGTTATGATTTTGAACCTGATCAACCGGTTTTCCAGCTCAATCAGGTTCAAAACCTGGGTCTTTGGACAAACCTTAGGCGCCTCAGAACTGCATGGCCGGCATTTCGGTTGACGAGGCGACATCCGTCGACAGGCTCATGTCCCGCCAACGGGCGGCTTCGTCGGCCCGGGTCTGGTCGGCTTCGGCTGCGAAGCGGACGGCGTCGCTGCCGATTAGTAAATGAGCCGGAATGTCGGCGCAGTTAGCCAAGCGAAGGACGACCTGGGCGACCTTGGCGGGGTCGCTTGTCTCTTGGCCCCAATAGGATTTCAGGCGCTCGACGACGGCGCCGACGGACTCCTGATAGTCCGGGAGGAGTTCGGGCATTTCTTCGTTCGCCCGAGCGCCCCAGTTTGTCCGCATCCCGCCCGGTTCGAGCGCGCAAACTCGCACGCCGAAGGGCGACAGTTCCTGAGCCAGAGATTCGGTGAAGCCTCCCGCAGCCCATTTAGCCGCATGGTAAGGGGTGCTGCCGGGGCGCGCGAGGCGGCCTCCGACGGACGATATCTGTAAGATGCAGCCGCTCCTCTGCTTTCGCATGATCGGTACGGCCGCGCGGGAGACGTTTACGACCCCGTAGAAATTGGTGTCTACCACCGCCTTAAACCTCTCCGAACTGAGCTGCTCGAACGGGGCGATGTCGCCGTATCCCGCGTTATTGACCACGACGTCCAGACGTCCAAAGGCGTCGATCGCAACCTGGACGGCGGCGAAAGCCGCTTGTTCATCGGCCACGTCAAGGGCGACCGTTCGGACTTGATCGCCGAATTTACTTACCAAGTCGTCCAATCGCCGTGGGTCGCGGGCCGTGGCGACCAGCCGATCTCCCGATTCGAGCACCGCCTCTGCGATGTTGCGGCCCAAGCCGCTGGCGCTACCTGTTACTGACCAAACCTTATTCATAAGTGCCTCCAATTGCTGAGGGAATCCAGACCTTCGCGGCGGCCGAACTGCCCATGTTCATTACTTCGCCTGGAATCCGCCGTCGACGTTGAGAATGTGACCGGTGACGAAGCTCGCTTCGTCCGAAAGCAACCAGCAAATCGCATTGGCGACCTCCTCCGGCCGGCCCATCCGATTCATCGGGTGCATCGCCGAGATGGTGGCTTCGTTGAAATGTTCGTCGCCGCCATCCAGTTGCCGGGCGAGGATGTCGGTCTTGATCGCGCCAGGGGCGACCGCATTGATGCGGATGCCTTGCGCCGCATGGTCGAGGGCAGAGGATTTCGTCAACCCTACGACGGCGTGCTTCGTGGAAGCGTATGTCCCGGACCAAGGAATGCCGTTCAAGCCGGCGATCGATGCCAGGTTGACGATGGCTCCCGCACCCTGCCTGAGCATTTGGTCGATCTCGTGCTTCATGCAGTAGTACAGGCCGAGAATGTTCGTGTCGACCATTTCACGATACTTTTGGGTGCTCGACTGAGCCAGGGTGGCCGTTTCGTTGGCAATGCCCGAGTTATTGACGGCCAGGTCCAGATGGCCAAATTTCGTGACGATGCCGTCAATCATCGCTTTGACCGCATCTTCATCGGTCACGTCGTTGCGGACGAATCGCACTTGCGCACCGTGATTGGCGGCGGCAGAAACCTCGGCAGCGGCGGCGGCGCCAACATCCGGTCGCCGTCCCGTAATGACAACGGTGATTCCGCGGGAAGCGAGAATTTGGGCTACGGCCTTGCCGATGCCGCTTGCGCCGCCGGTGATCAAAGCTACTTGATTGGTCATACTAAACTCCTTTTGAGGCTTGGACTCCTCAGTTCTTTGCGTTACGAGTAGGAGTTTGGGGGAGGGAGCGACCCAGACGACTTGCGCATTGCGCCACCCAACTAGCAGAACACGCCAATTAGATGGCCGATCTTTGGAGCTTCGACCTCAACTGGGAAGGCGTCGTCCCCTCCCACGTTCGGAAGGCTCGATAGAAGGAATTCGAATCCTCGTAGCCGACCAGGTAGGCCACTTCCGCCACGTCCATGTCGGGCCGGACTAGGTATTCGCGCGCCAATTCCTGCCTCGCCTCCAGAAGCAACTGCCGGAAAGTCGCTCCGTCATCGACGATTCGCCTTTGCAGGGTCCGATCGCTCAGCCCGAGTTCACGCGCCACTTCGGCAATCTCCGGGCGCGCACCGGCGAGTTGACGCTTCAGAATCCACTTGACCTGTCCGCTGATCGATCGTTGCGCTCGGCGCTCTTCGAGGGCGCTGGCGAGTTGGGGGTCCAACATTTCAAGCAGATCGGCATTGTAGGTAACGAATGGCCGGTCCAGATCGGCGGCGTGCAGGACCAGCATGTTCCGGCGTGCTTTGAACTTGACGGGGCATCGGAAGAACGCTTCGTGAACCCCCGTCGCTTCCGGGCGGCGCTTCAACTCCACCCGTTTCGGCGCCACCGGATGCCCCGTGCCAAGGCGTCCCAGTTCGACGAAAGACGCGAACGCGGCGTCCGTCAACAGGGATGGCGTTGCTTCCTGGGCATGCTCCCACACCGGTTCGATCCGGCACTCCTCCTTGCCGATCTTGATTTGCAGTTCTTCGGGTGTACACAGTTGCTTGAAACGAGCAAGGCGCGTGAGGGCGTCGCGGTAATTGCGCGCGTGATAAGCCGCGATCGTGGATGGCGGCCGATTCCCAACTTCGATTTGGGTGGCAATCTTCAAGCCCGCGGCGGGGTCCGGACTGAGTTCTTCCACAGCTCGCCACAGCGCGAAGAACTGCGCGGTGGTCACGAGGTTTTTCTCGCCGTCATACAGGGTCGCAGGCAAGCGCGCCTGGCGCAGAACGGCGGCCGGAGTGAGGCCGAGCTTGCCGAGCCCTATCCAGAAAGCGTTTGCGGCTTTAAATCGATCCGGTTGATGAACGGCCATTCAAACCTCCCAATGTTGTTGCGATGATGGCAGAGGCCCGGCTAACTGATAATCGCCTTTGGCTCCGGGACGAAGAGATTCTGTCCGAGCGCGAGTCGGCTTCGGCTAGCAATCGGCGCCAATCTTCTTTCCGATTCTGCCAACTGATTAGCCCGGGGCGCCCTTGCCTTTTCTTCGCGCGGTTCGTTGGCGGGCTCCTGGGCAGGGCAACTTTGAGGGGGAATTTAACGGTATATGTATGGGAGAGCGTCACCCGACGGTGGGAGCCGCTCAGGCGCTGAGGACGTGCGTGTGATGTTGTCGATCTGCTTTTTTCTGATGGTTTTTTCCGCGAGTGACGCCGTCGGCGCTTCGGGGATTTCGGCTGCCAATGCTCCGGCGGCACCGGTTCAACAAGGATTGAAGGATCTGGCCGGCAAGAGGCGGCTCGCTTTGGGGGCGGAGGTTCCTTTGCGGAACCTTCGCGGCGATGTGGACGGCGGCCGATTTGTGGCGACGGTCACTTCAAATTTTGACTTCATCGAGTTGGAAAACGAATTCAAGCCGCCGGCCGTCTGGAAGGGACCGCGCGAATACGACTTGTCGGCGGGCGATTACCTAGTGGGCGAGCCGGGCAAAAAGGGTTGGGCGCAGGAGCACAATCTGAAGGTTCGGGGCCACGTCCTGGTTTACGCCAGCGATAACGGCTATACGCTTCCGCAGTGGATCAGGGGCCCTCAGGGGAATGTTTCCAAGGAGGAGGCATCCGCCTTGCTGCATGACTATATTTTCGCGGTGGCGGGCCGCTACCGGGGAAAGGTCGCGATGTGGGATGTCGTCAACGAAGCAATCGACGACCGGCCCAAT
>Ga0206808_1062_pt2 | contig 18393 bp, 19 predicted proteins | sample Alteio_BWOrgCont_58_FD_152899 | JGI IMG/M metagenome (GOLD analysis project Ga0206808, IMG submission 152899) | Enriched cells from forest soil in Barre Woods Harvard Forest LTER site, Petersham, Massachusetts, United States -... | ecosystem: Environmental > Terrestrial > Soil > Temperate forest >...
GGTATCAAAGGCCTTCGCCATTTCCTGCGAATGGTCGGCAACTTTTTTTAAAGTCTCTTCGCCGTATAAATGCTGGCTCCCGGTTACGAACCAAACTTCGAATGTTTTTAGATTTATCATTGTGGAGATGTGAAATGTGAGATATTAGATTTGAGATTTTATTCGCCGTTGTCCTGGCCGTAGTAGGCATCGGGGCCGTGCTTGCGTTCAAAGTGTTTCTTTATAAGGGAATCCTTTAGGCGCGGAGCTTGTGGGTCGATCTGCTCGGTCAGGTAGGCCATTTGGGCAATAGACTCCAGCACGGCACTGTTATAAACAGCTTTTTCGGCTGTTTTTCCCCAGGTAAATGGCGCGTGGTTACCCACCAATATCATTTCAACATCCAGGTAACTATACCCCAACTGCTTTAAATGTTCAACGATTTGGTAGCCCGTCTGGTATTCGTAATCACCCTTTATCCAATCGTCGTGCAGGGGCGGCGCGCAGGGGACGTCGACGGTTTTATGATCGGCATGGGTGGTTCCGTAAATGGGGATACAACGTTGCGCCTGTGCCCAGGCCGTGGCATAAACAGAATGCGTATGGCAAATGCCCCCGATTTCAGGCCATTCCCTATATAATACGGCATGCGTTTTCGTATCTGACGAGGGCCGCAGCTTGCCCTTTACAACCTTCCCGTCAAAGTCAACAATCACCATTTTTTCGGGCGAAAGTTCATCGTAAGGCACGCCGCTGGGTTTAATAGCAAATACACCTAATTCCCTGTCCGCGGCGCTTACATTGCCAAACGTGAAGATCACCAAGTTAAGCTTTGGCAAGTCCATATTGGCTTTGTAAGCCAGTTTTTGTATCGCTTCGTATTTGCTCATGATCTTTTAGCGTTTTTCAACATACATCTGCCCTAACTTCCTTTTATGCTTCCTTCAACAAATTCACCTAATTTTTGATATTCCTGGTAACGTTTAGCGTAAAATTCGGCGTTTCCTTTGTTTGGTTTATATTCCACATCAAAGCCTCCACCCATGGCCGCCATGGCCTCTTCAACATTTGGATAAATGCCGGCGACGGTGGCTGCAAACATGGCCGCGCCCAATGCACAGGTATGCTCAAACTGGTGTATGCGGATGGGCATTTGTATTACATCGGCCATTAGCTGCATAATATAGGGTGATTTCTTGGCCACCCCTCCTATCCCGATCAGTCCCTTTACCGGAACGCCCTCGTTGTTAAACCTGTCTACAATACTTTTAGCGCCAAAGCAGGTGCCCTCGGCAAGCGCCCGGAAAATGCGCGGGGCATCACTCCCCAGGCTTAGCCCCGTAATGGCGCTTTTCAGCAGCTGGCTGGCATCCGGCGTCCGGCGTCCATTCAGCCAGTCGACGCTCAACTCGGCATTTTCGTCTAAAGGTAATAAAGCCGCCTGCCGGCTAAGTTCGGAGATTATTTTGGCGGCTATTTCGGCGCCCAGCGCATCTGCTGTTTTTGCATCGATCAGGGACGATTCTTTTAATAGTTGGTTCAATGGCCATGACAAAATATTTCTGAACCATGCATAAGTATCACCAAATGCAGATTGACCGGCCTCGAGGCCCATCATGCCGGGAATAACCGATCCATCCACCTGGCCGCAAATTCCTTTGATCAGTTTACCTTGCATATCAGCCTTCGGCGCAACCAGCATATCGCAGGTTGAGGTACCCATTACTTTGCTCAGATGATAAGGCTCTATCTGCCCCCCTACGGCGCCCATATGCGCATCGAAGGCGCCAACGCCGATCACCATATCCATATTTAACCCAAGGCGTCCGGCCCATTCTGCCGACAATGTTCCGGCAGGTTGATCGGATGTATAAGTCTCTTTAAACAACCTTGACGTAAATCCATTTAACAGCGGATCAAGCGATAAAAAAAACGCGTCGGGCGGCAAGCCCCCGAAGTCCGCTGCCCATAAAGCTTTGTGCCCGGCGGAACATCTGCCTCTTTTGATATCACCTGCATTTTTGCCGCCAGTCAGCAAAAATGGGATCCAGTCGCAATGCTCCACCCAGGAATAGCAAGCGTCCCGCACCTTTTCATCTGCTCGTAAAATATGCAGCAGCTTGGCCCAAAACCATTCCGAAGAGTAAATGCCGCCCACATAGCACAAATAATTGGTATCAAATTTCCCGGCGTGGCTGTTGAGTTCAGCTGCTTCCTTAACCCCGGTATGGTCTTTCCACAAAACAAACATCGCGTTTGGATTTTGTTCGAAGCCGGGTAATAAGGCCAACGGTACCCCTTGTTCGTTCACGGCAACCGGTGTCGAACCGGTTGTATCTACCGAAATAGCTTTCACAGCTGCAGCCACCGAAGCGCCTCCAGCCTTGTTGATACAATCTTTTATGGTGAATTCCAGCCCCTCCACATAATCCAGCGGATGCTGGCGGAATTGATTTTGCCCCGCATCGCAATACAAACCCTGCTGCCAGCGCTGATACAAAAAAACCGATGAAGCAAGTTCATTACCGTTTTTGGCATCGACCACAACCGCACGCACCGAATCAGTACCATAATCAACACCGATAACAAATTGATCCTTACTCATCAGAGAAACGGGTTTATAATCGCCGGAAGACGGGTGTAAATTAATACAATTGCGGCGAGTATTAAAAGATAATTGTTGATTTTACAGTTTTAACAATCCCGACTACTCCACCTCTATCCCGTACTTTTCCAATAGCCCAGGCAAACCTGCAATCGAAAACTTCGCTTTTTTGAGTCGGTTTGTTTCCGGGTCGATGGTATAATTATAAGAGGTACGGAAATCGGCCTTTTCGAGGATTGTGTTATCGAAGGTGGCATCTTTGAAATCGCAGTTATCAAAAACGGCGGCGCTTAGGTCGCAACCGGTGAAATCGACCTCATGTAACTGGGTATCTTTAAAACCCATCTTTTTCAGCTTGGTCTGATAAAAGGACGAATGGTTAAGCGTACACTGCTCAAATCCAAAGGCAAGGGCAAACTGGTTACAGGTATCGAACCGTAGCCCGAGCATCTTGCAGCCCGTGAATTTTACATCGCGAAGGGTTGTTTTGATTAGTTTTGTAAGGCTAAGGTTGCAATCGAGGAATTCACATTCGGCAAATATGAATTCGGAAAGGTCCGACTCAGCAAAATCGACATTTTTAAAGGTACAATTTTCGTATTCGCCTTTGGCCAGGAGACGTTCGGCAAGGTCTTGTTTTCCGAATACCTGGCCGGCAAAAAGCTTACCCATTGTCCGCGAAATTCAGCTGCAAATTACTCCGCTTTTGTTAAATGTTCTTCAACATGCCCGTGATGTAATACGACGATTGCCCGGGTGCAAAGCAAAGTAGCCAGCCCGCTGAAACCGGCCTCGCCGGGGATAAAGAACAGGATGGTATAAAAAAACAGCACAACCAGGAAGATAGTGATGGGGATAAGCAATTTTAAGCCCGGAGCAGTGTATTCTTCGGATATATCGCTCAATGCCCAAAGCAAAGCGCCCACCAGCACCAGGAATATGGCGACGATATAGGCATAGCCGTTGAAATAATCTGAAAGGGTATGTGTTACCCCCAAAAATGAGAGTTTAGCCAGCGGCAGTTGGTTAATGATGGCCAATGTGGCAGCATCTGTTCCCGACTGCCATTGAAGGTGTGTATAAATGTGGATGGCCGCATTGATAAAGATCATGCATGCAGCTAAACGCAGAATTAATTTCGAGTTATTGACCATACTATTTTTATTTCGGAAGGGAAAGATGTGGATAATTTCTCACAATAGCAAGTTCTGGCAGGAATACCGTCGTTACTTGTATTGATGGTTAAAATAGCAACGGTTTTTTAAATTTTAGCGAAAATAAGGCTTGTGGCATGCTGATTTTCAATGCATAACAGTTTATCAATAGAGGCACTTTATTTTCACCCCGGTCTATTTTATCCTCCCATACTTTCTTAATAATTCGATCACCTCATCGTGGGGCAATGCATAGGCTTTGTTGCCGTTAACGCCTTCCATGGTATCGGCGGTAACCATGGCGTTTATAATGGCTTCTTCAACAGCTTGCACTGTTCCTTCAAACAGCGGGTTGATCTGGTCATTGGGGAATTGTTTTACGCTCACCGCACTTTTTCGGTTAAAGGCGCCTGCGTTCGCTGTAGAAAAGGCGATAAAAATATCGCCGGAGCCATTCTCGCCGCGGCCGCCAACCTTACCCACCCCAAGCGCGATCCTTTCCGCCATCCGCTTTAGTTGATGCGGCAACAGCGGCGCATCGGTCGCGAGCACAACGATGATGGACCCATCCCCTTCCTGGTAATGGGATTGCGCCAATTTGTGAATCTCGTAATTCAGCGTGTCTTTCAACTCCTGGCCGACAGGTACGCCATCGATTGTGAGGTTTTTCTTTCGGCCAAAGTTGGATTGCACCAGCACACCAATGGTATAAGTTGAGTCGCCGATCTTGATCACGCGCGACGACGTCCCTGTTCCCCCCTTAAAACCCAGGCAGCACATCCCGGTACCGCCGCCTACATTACCTTCCTGAACCGGCCCCGATTTGGCAGAATTTAATGCCTCGAAAGCATTACTCTCCTTCACATGAAACCCATAAATATCATTCATCACACCGTCCCAGGTTTCGGCAACTACGGGGTAGGTGTACCAGCCTTCTTCTTTTATCCAATTCTTCTGTACAAACCATTTAAGCATCGCATCTCGGCACACACCTACGCTATTGGTATTGGTGATGAGAATGGGCGTTTCCAAAAAACCAGACTCGGTGACCCAGGTGGTGCCGGTCATTTCGCCGTTGCCATTCAGCGTGTACCAATTGGCATAAACGGGTACGCTCGACTGTCCCCGTGGAAATATCGCAGTAACTCCTGTCCGCACCGGGCCTTTGCCGATGATGTTTTTCCCTTCGCCTTCAATGATGGTGCTAAAGCCCACCTCAACGCCTTTTACATCTGTTATAGCATTGTATTTTCCGGTTGTGCCTTCGAACGGAATGCCGATATCGCGTGCGCGCGGCTTTTGGGCAGAAGCGATGGACTGGATGCTTAATAAAATTGCCATAAGGAGAGTGGGTTTCATTGTTTGGATTGTTGTAATGTTTGAAGGTTGTAAAGTTGGAAGGTTGTTTTATTGCTCGCTTGTTCTATTGTTGAATTGTTTTATTGTTAGGTGCGACTGACTTGGAATCAGTAGCTCGGCGATTCGATCACGTAGGAAACTTTTTTGGGTTTAAATCAATACTTGTAAAAAATCGTAAATCAAAAATCGTAAATCAAAAATCGGCCGCATCAATGAACACTTTGGTCCGCAATCGTCAGCGCCTGGCTGATGATGGACAATCCCTCGTCGATCTGTTCTTTTGTAACGCAGAGCGGCGGCGCGATGAAGACGTAATTCCAGCGCACAAAGGTGTACATGCCCAGTTCTTTAATTTTCGCGGCAACTTTGTTCATCACCGCCATCTCATCCGGCTTTGCGTTATAGGGGGCCATCGGCTCTTTGGATTCGCGGTTTTTTACCAATTCCAGGCAGCCTAATAAGCCGGTGTTCCGCCAGTCGCCTATGCTGGGGTGCTTTTGTTTTAGTAGCTCAACCTGCTCATCAACATATTTGCCCATTGCTACCGTGTTGTCAATCAGCTTTTCGTCTTCACATATCTTCAGCGTCTCCAGCGCTGCCGCGCAGCAAACCGGGTGCGCGGAGTAGGTAAGTCCGAGCGGCAGCATCGCGTTGTCGTATTTTGATGCTATCTGATCAGTAACCATCAGGCAGCCAAAAGGCAGGTAGCCCGCTGTCAGGCCTTTTGCCATGGCCACCATATCAGGTACGATATCGTGATTTTGAAATCCGAACCATTTCCCGGTGCGGCCAAAACCGCTCATCACCTCGTCAACGATCAATAGAATGCCATGTTTGTCGCACAGTTGTCTAACCTGTTTGAGATAACCCTGCGGATACTTCAGGCAGCCCGAGGTGCCCGACTCCCCTTCCAGTAAAATAGCAGCAATATTAGCCGGGCCTTCATAGGCGATCATCCGTTCAAGGCTATCAACAGCATCACGAAGTAAACTTTCCGGGGCATGTGGCCACCGGTAGGCATAGGGAATATCGATATGAATAAAATTTGGCGCCTGTTGGGCATCGGCTGGGATTTTGCGCGGGTCGCCACCGGCTGATAGTACGCCATACGTTGAGCCATGGTATGATTGATACCGGCTGATGATCTTATGGCGACCGGTGTAAAGCCGTGCCAGCTTAATGGCATTTTCAATGGAGGTGGCGCCGCAAAGGGTGAAGAATGCTTTATTCAAGTCACCCGGGCAAATCTCAGCCAGTTTCTTGCCCAGGTCGCCGCGGGCCTTCGTCACGCAGCCCGGCGTCACATAACTTACTTCCTGCATTTGGCGAACAACCGCCTCCGTTATACGCTGATTGCCGTGGCCGATATTGACATTCATCAAACCCGAAGAAAAATCGATATAACGCTTACCCTCGTAATCATACAGGTAAACACCCTCGGCCCGCTGCACGGCTATCGGTTCGATGCCTTTTTGCTTGCTCCACGAAAACAAGGTATAGTCCAGACTATTTTGAACAATATCCTCCGCTGCTGAAATTTCGGTATCTAACATATCAGTGTACTTTGAAATAATTTATTGCAGATTTTATCTGATTATTATCTAAAAAAGAACAAAACAGCCTCCCCCACTCACACCTCACCTCTCACAACTGCCTACTGCTACTGCGCTTCGTCCGCCATAGCTTCAGCGACGGCGGATCACTACTCACCACTCACATCTCATATCTCATATCTCACAACTGCCAACTGCCTACTACCAACTGGAAACTGCCTACTCCCCCACTCAGCTCATCCAATTCAACCCAGATTCCGGGTTCCACTTAATGGTGCTCTTTTTCAGCTTCGTCCAAAATTCAATTGAACTCTTACCGGTAATATCCCCCACGCCAAATTTGCTTTCGTTCCATCCCCCGAATGAAAAAGGCTCCCTCGGGACCGGCACCCCGATGTTAACCCCGATCATCCCCGCGCTTGCATGTTCCATCACATACCTGGCCGCGCCGCCGTTCTGCGTGAACACACTGGCGGCATTGCCATAAGGGCTGGCGTTTTCGATAGCCAATGCCTCGTCCAATGTTTTGGTGCGGATGATGGAAATTACAGGGCCAAATATCTCCTCTTTTGCCACGGCCATATCGGGCGTTACATAATCGATCACTGTGGGTCCAACATAACTCCCGTTTTCGCTGCCGGCAACTACGACATTTCTGCCGTCGACCAATATCCTGGCCCCCTGTTCTTCGGCTTCGGTGATGTAACGCTCTATTCGTTCCTTCGCTTCTTTGTTAATTACTGCACCCAGGTTCTCACCAGGAACCACGTTTTGTGCTTCGGCGCATATTTTTTCAATAATATGATCCACTGCGCCAACACCCACCATTGCCGACGCCGCCATACATCTTTGGCCGGCACAGCCGCTCATGGATGCGGTTATGTTTTGTGCGGTCATGCCAGGAATGGCATCCGGCAATACAAGCAAATGATTTTTAGCACCGCCCAAAGCCAGGCATCGCTTTAAATTACCGGTTGCCCGCCGGTAAACGTGTTGGGCCACTTTTGTTGAACCTACAAACGACACCGCTTCGATACCGGGATGATCGCAAATGGCATTCACAATCTCTGCATCACCCTGAACGATGTTGAACACCCCTTTTGGCAACCCCGCTTCCTGCAATAGCTTCGCAATGCGCCCAAGGCTAAGCGGCACTTTTTCCGAGGGCTTGATGATGATGCAGTTCCCTAAAGCTATAGCGTTGGGGATCGTCCAATTTGGAACCATCGTCGGGAAATTAAACGGCACGATCGAGGCCACCACGCCCAACGGCACTTTTTCGGTGCGGCATTCCACGCCTTTGCTCACTTCCAATATTTCGCCGGTTACGATTTGGGGCAGCGAGCAGGCAAATTCTGTCAGTTCGATACATTTTTCAATTTCAGCGATGGACTCACTATGCGTTTTGCCATTCTCCTCGCTGCCGAGGCCGGCCAATTCCTGTATATGCTTTTCAAGCAATGATTTGTACCGGTAAAAAACCTGCACGCGTTCCTTGATGGGTGTTTTACTCCAGGAGGTAAACGCTATTTTAGCGGCAGCAACCGCGTTGTCAAGATCGGCTTTGGTGGAACATGGCAGTTCAGCTAATAATACGCCGTTGATTGGAGAAGTAATGGTTATGGTCCGTTCCGACTGAACCGGCACGAATTCGCCATTAATGTAATTTTCTATCCTGCCGTATTTCATATGCATCAAATTTAATGGATAATTTTTATAAAAATCAGGTAGAGACGCGATACTTCGCGTCTCCAACCCTCGCGTCTCTAACCTTCCCGTCTCTAACCTTCCCGTCTCCACTACCCGCCAAACTTTGCCCTAAATTTATTGTTTAGCATTCAAAGGATAATCAACGTATATTTACCTGTAGATTATCTGATTGGATGTAGTTTTTTGCACCTGCTTTAAGCCTATTTTTTATGAAGATCAAAACCAAGCTCCTTATTGGCTTCGGCCTGCTGTTTGTAGTGGTGGTATTTTTTGGTGTCGTGTCTGTCTATTTCATCGAAAATGTCTCCGAAAACTCCAACAAAACCTTAAAAAACAACTACGAAACGCTGACATTTACCCGCGATATGCGTGCGGTTTTGGATGAAAATGATTTCCCCCTATCAGCAAAAGCGGCGCAGGCTTTTGACAATGCTCTAAAAAAGCAAGAGGGTAACATTACCGAGCCCGGCGAAAAGGAAGCAACTGCAGGGGTGCGGGCTGCTTTTGGGCAATTGACCAAAGCTGCAACTGCCAATGATCAGCAAAAAGCCGAAAGGGATATCCGGTCGGGCTTAAAAACGATAGACGGATTGAACATGAAAGCTGTTGTTGATAAGAACAACTACATCCATAACACCGTTAGCAATGCGATGCTGTACCTCGGCGCAATTGTATTTGTGACCTTTCTGATCCTGTTCGTGTTTGTTGTCAATTTCCCGGGTTTTATTCTGAACCCGCTGAACCAATTGATATCCGCCATACATGAGATCGGCGAGAAACATTATGATACCCGCCTGGAATTTGACAAGGGCGATGAATTTGCCGACCTCTCGGTGGAATTCAATAAGATGGCCGGCAAACTTGCCGAACAGGATAATGAAAGGATGCTAAGGATATTGACCTGTGAGAACGAATTAAAAATATTGTCCGAGGAAATTCCGGCGGCGGTAATAGCTCTTAACCAAAAGCACGAAGTGTTATTGATCAACCCGGCTGCGCGGAAAATTCTAAAAATAGACGATAAGCCGCTGAACGGAATCCGGGTACAAGACGCTATTAAAGGCAACGACCTGCTGGCGGCAATACTCGAAAGCAAGGACGGCGATAAAGTTTCAAACTATAGAGTAAAGAACTTCGAGCTGGTAGTGCCCAACCTTAAACCAATACCCTTTGACGCCATTCAATTTGCCAGCTACACGGCGGGGAAAATGTATATTTTTACAGCAATCAAAGATGAAGCGCGCGACACGGTAAAAAGTACGTAGAGAATATTATCACCCCAATATTTCATCCACGATCCCAAATTCCTTCGCTTCCGCAGCGCCCATCCAAAAATCCCGGTCCGATACCTCGTGAACCTTCTGAAACTCCTGGCCGGTATGCTTCACATAGATTTCGTAAAGCTCTTTCTTTACTTTCAGGATCTCCCGGGCGGTAATTTCAATGTCGGATGCCTGTCCCTGTACGCCGCCGAAAGGCTGGTGCAGCATCACCCGTGAATGCTGCAGGGCGGCGCGTTTGCCTTTTGCACCCGCACAAAGAATGATGGAAGCAAACGAAGCGCATAAACCGGTGCAAATCGTTGCCACATCCGGGGCGATCAACTGCATAGTATCGTAAATACCAAAGCCGGCATACACCATACCGCCGGGGGAATTGATGTATATCTGGATATCGCGCTTCGGATCCGCCGACTGCAGAAACAAGAGCTGCGCCTGGATAATGTTGGCTACGTTATCGTCGATTGCGGTACCCAGGAAAATGATCCGGTCCATCATCAATCGTGAAAACACATCCAGCTGCGATATGTTCAACTGGCGTTCCTCTATAATATAAGGCGTCATCCCCATTCTAAAAGCGGCAGCGCCAGTGTGCGACACATAGTTATCTACCAAAGTACTGTCAATATGAAGGTGCTTCACAGCATAGCTGCGAAATTCATTTGTTTCGGAGTTCATAATTTAAAGAGTTATTTTTTGTTAAACAGGCTTAATATCCGCCTTCGGAAACCGCTGTGTTGCGGCTTATGGAACAATTGCTGGTGTACCGCTTCTATCTCTGCTTTTAATTTCTTCCGGCTGTATTGCTTTACCACAGCATGCGCTTTTTGTTGCCACACCAGCTGTTGACCAAGCTCCGGGTTAATAAGCAGCATGGCGTCAAAAAGTAAGGCGTCTTCAGGCGGATTGGTATTGAAAATGCGGCCATCGATCAGTTTTATTTCATTCAAGGAAGTCCTCATAGGTCAACGATCTTTGTTTAACGGTTTCTCTAACTTTTTCCATGCATTTATACTTCTGTACCGTAGCCGAGCGCTCGCCCGAAAAACCAAACAGTTCAGCGATAGTTTTGACGGGTAAATTATCGTAATAAAAAGCTTTCAGCATTTCCATGCATTTCTTGCCAGCAGTTTCCAGGTAATGCATCAATTTGCCGTTTGACGGCTGGGTACTTTCCTCATCCACCAAATCCATTTCATAGTCTTCAACTGGGTCAAGAAGCATATTTTCCCTGAACTTTTTGGCCCATAGGTTTTTGGCTACTCCAAACAGGTAAGCCTTTTCATCCATCTTTAATTCAAAGGCTTTGGTTGCTGATCGTTCATAATAGATCACTAAGGCATCCTGGAAAACGTCTTTCGCCTCGTCAAATGTTCCCCCCATTTTGCTTACATATTTCGCCACCGCCGGGAAGGCTTGCTGGTACAGGGCGATGAAAGCCTTTTCCCTTTCAGCAGCGGTATATCCAAAAGTGTTTTGCTGTGCCATAAACCTGCTTTTACTAACAAGTGTAGTAAATTAATAAAATATCACCGGAAATTTTGTTTTTTATTTTGAGTTGATTGAAAAAAATCAGACCTCTTTTGAAAGCTATTTGTTCCACTCGCTGCCGAGCGCATATATTTTAGGATACTCACTACTATAAATTAATCTTATTGTATCGCCAATTGGATGCAGGTTGCTAAGATCATCGTGGTATAGTGTTTCATACGCACGGCCATTTAACTCATATTTGCATTTTATTGTCCAATAAAGCCCGCGGTTTCCTGTTTTTTTTCTGTCAACTACTATGGAATTTACCCAAACACCATTTTTAGTTAATTCAACTTTTTCCCTATAGTCTTTTAATACCTCAAACGTGGGCCCAACTATTCCTACAGATAGTGCCGCATTGACTGTGCTTAATTTAACTCGCTTAGTGAATGATAGCAGAGTCGTAAAAACTAACAGCGGTAAAATTAACAGTATCAGGAAAGGTTGTATCCAACTAATTATAGAATATTCAGGATACAAAATAGCTCGAGGCATGAAATAAATTGAAACTAAAGTGACCAACAGAAGCGTAAGCGAGACCCATTTGAAGGCTCTAAGCAATATAAGCAATAAAGGTTGAGGTTTTTTATTCTTCACCGATCTAATGTAGTACTTTCTTAAAAATAAAAAAATGAAAACAAAAGGCGTTTCGGGCGTTCGTCCAATAACTTCTGAACCCCGTCACATACCTACGGTAGGATCTAGTCAAAAAAGTGCATTGGCAAGTTTACTTGTTGGTGTTGGGTTAAGTACAGCTCAATTTATCCATTCTTTTCAATTGACAGGTGTCAACAATGTAAATATTGGGGCTTTGTAGATTATTCGTGTACCTACTTCACCTCATCCGATGCCGGCACCAACCTCGCCGAAAGATCCGGGTCCTTCATATCCTCATCCATCGGGAACATAGGCCGCTGTACGCGGCGATAGGGCAGTTGCTCTATATTTTGATCAACGCCGCAGGGGGTAAGCGACAGCAACCAGTAATCAAGCAGATTAAGGAGATAAACGTTCTGAAATCTGTAAAAACAAAAAACTAAATTTTATTTTGTTTTTTAATTGATATATCAATTATATTTGTATCAATTAAAATTATGGAAAGATTAGACGATATTTTTTTCTATACCCTTGAAAAATCGATCAAAACTTACCGGCAGTTTGCACAGCGGGCGATCTTAAAGCAAGGTTTTGAATTGACGATAGACCAATGGCTTGTGCTGAAAGCCATCATGGACAATCCCGAGTGGAACCAACAGGAAATTGCAGAGGCCGCGTTTAAGGATTTCGCTTCCGTTACCCGGATCATTGAGCTACTGGTAAAAAAAGAATTTCTGAACAGAGTCATACATCCTGCTGATCGCCGGCGTTTTTTGCTGACACCGACACCCAAGGCGGTTCAGCATTTAAAATCCATGCAGCCCGTGACCGAACGAAACCGCAAAACGGCTTTACGGGACTTGAACCAGGACGAGATAGCCCGCGTACAGCAGTTCCTTACTATTATCATTAAAAATTGCAACAACATATGAAAACACTTACGGTATTACTTTTAGCAGCCTTATTGGCAACCAACGTAGTTGCCCAGCCACATGGGCTTACCAAATCAGGAAAAAAAGCGATTGTCGACAGTATCACAAAAAACCTTGAGCGCAGATATGTGTTCTTTGATACCGCCAAAAGAATGGGAAAATATATTCAGCAGCAGCTTCGCAAAGGCGTCTATGATACCATTGTGGCACCGTCGGTATTTGCCGACAGGCTGACCGCAGATATTTTATCCGTTTATCATGACGGGCACCTATCCATTTCTTACGACCCCAGCTTTTCACCTGGTAGTGACGTAGAGGATACCGCCGCCAGGCGTACAAGACACCGCTTAGAAAGACATGTAAACTTTGGCTTCGACAAATTGGAAATGCTGCGCGGCGGTATTTTTATATAAAGATCGGTGGGTTTTTCCCACCGGACGATGAGGCCAAAGAAACAGTGCGGGCTGTATTTCGCCTGGTAGGTAACGGCAAGGCGTTGGTAATAGACCTCCGCATGAATGGGGGCGGCGACCCAGGCATGGTCAGCTATATGTGCGGTTTTTTGTTCGCCGATAAAACCCATTTAAATGACTTGTATACACGGTCCAGTAACACGTTACAGCAATTTTGGACGCAGCCCAATAATGAATTGCCTGCGTTGCATTCGATCCCCGTCTATGTCCTGACCAGTAAAAACACTTTTTCAGCAGGTGAAGAGTTCACGTACGATCTGCAGGCGCAAAAACGCGCTACGGTTATTGGCGAGACCACCGGCGGCGGAGCGCACCCGGTATGGCCATTAGCCGTCGGGAATGGGTTTGTTGCCAACATACCCTTTGCCCGGGCGATAAACCCAGTAACAAAGACAAACTGGGAAGCGATAGGAGTAAAACCGGATGTTCCCGTCCTTGCGGACGATGCGCTGACCGTTGCAGTTAAAATGATCTCGGATGCTAAAAAGTAAGGCACATTACCCGATTTGTTAGCTGTGCTATTATCCCTACTTCCCCTCATCCGACGCCGGCACCAACCTCGCCGAAAGATCCGGGTCCTTCATATCCTTATCCATCGGGAACATCGGGCGCAGAATGCGGTGATAGGGAAGCTGCTCAATGTTTTGATCAACACCGCCTGGTGTTAGCGCCAGCAGCCAGTCGGCTTTCATGGCATAAAGCTCCGGTTCCAGGTAGCCGATCTTTACCACCACAATGTCTGCCGTGCGGGGATTTAGCCCAAGCCGGGTAAAATCGATCTCCTTGTGGTAGGGTTTACGTTTTTGTGTGACGATGACATGCACGCTGCCCACTTTAACAGAAACTTCAACTTCGGCATCCTTATCGCCATAAACGATCGACTCAACCGTACCCGCAATGTGGGCCGGTGGTGCGTTGCGCGAATCGATCTTTGCCCCGGCGTAGCCATCCACGTGGCCGCCCACGCCGGCAGCGATGGCGGCTTTTACAAGTTCGGGCCCCGGAATAGAAGCGTAAATCAGCGAAGGGCCATCATCCGCTTTAAACTCCGGCCGGTTTAGAATTTTGATCAGCGACCAGGTCACATCCCCTGCCCCGCCGGCTGTTGGATTATCTCCCGAATCGCTGATATAAAAAGGGCGCTTTTTACTGGCCAGGGCCTTATCCAGGCATTCATCCAGCGTGCCTGTCGGCGCTACAAAGGCATAGCTGTTCCGGGCCTCCCAAAACCTGCGGGCCAGTTGTTCGGCGGTTGTAGTCACCACTTCCTTGTCATCGCCGGTTACCATCACAACAGCATGATTGCGTGGTTCATCGGCCCAGGCGTATCCTACCCAAATGGCGGCGTCGATAACGCCGGGTTGCAGGGCAGCCGGCCATACAGCCGCGTATACACTTTTAGCAGGCTCGATGCGGGTGCTTGTTTTCTCGCCCGGGAGTAAAACCGGGATGGGTATCCAGGCTTTATATTTCGGTTTTCCTTTGCCGCTTTCGATTCTGTCGATGAGGTTCTGTACGGCGCGTTCTTTGGTCTGCATGGCATCCTCATGCGGCGCTTTCCGGTAACAGGTGATCAGGTCGGTATTTTCGGCCAGCTGCCATGAAACGTTTCCGTGCAGGTCCATCGAGGTGGAAATGATCGTCTTTTTGCCCACCACTTTTCTTATCCTCACGATAAAATCACCTTCCGGATCGTCAAGACCGACCACGCTCATCGCCCCATGAATATCAAAGTAAAGGCCATCATATGGGAGATGCTTTCTTAATGAATCGAGTGTCTTTCCAACCAGCGACTCATAAGCCTTGCGGGTGACCGTTCCGCCCGGTAACGCATGCCCCTCGATTGTTGGAAACCATATCGCGCTGTGCCGCAAAGGCGAATCAACCGACATAAAGGGGTACACCGAAAACACATCAGCACCGTAAGCTGCATGAAAAGCAGGCTCCTCAGTGAGCGCCGGGGAGAACGTGCTCGATTCGATGCCCAAACCCGCAATGGCTATGCGCGGTAAATGACCATCGTTAGCAGACTGACCGGCTGCAATATATACCGAACAGGCGCTTACCAAAAGGATACACAACAGGCGTTTCATAAGCTAAATATTACTTATTAATTTGTTTTTCGGGTCTATATCTGCCCGCTTTACTATGGTATATGGCAGCGCTCAATCCACATCGTATTCCTTTTTAAGGAGACCAATCAAACGGTTGGTGTATTGCAGGTGATCCTCAAGCATGTGCTCATAGCCATCAAGGCCCAAAAGCACCAGCCAGCAGCTGTTATAATAATTGTAAATTTTCTCATTGTCGCTGGTTATTAAAACCGGTGTCGACGTTGGGTGCAGCCTGAAATTATGCCCCATATTAAGATCGAATACAAAATTGGCATTATCCCGGGCCTTCTCAAGCGAGGTGAACATATCAGCAAACTCGCCGTTGATGTCTTTGATCCTCGACTCATATTCCGCAATACTGTCTGTTACGTCGCTATTCCTGATCAGGCGGTAGCCTCCGGCGTTCCGCAATTGCGTTAAGGTAATATCATCGTCCTTAAAGTCATTCGCATAATAGATGTAGCGGGCTGTCATAAGGAACAGGGAATCCTGTACAGGTATTTGGGAGAGCTTGGTCTTGGAAACGTGGATCAGGCTATCGAAACCATCTATTTGATGCTTTGTGCTCTTAATAACATCCTTAAGTCGCGCTGTGTCAACACCGAGGTTTTTTACAAGCCCAACGATGTATTCATTTTCTTTCGAGTTATCCGAGAAATGCTCGCGAATATTCTCGGCGATAAAACCCATTGTCACCGCAAGGAAGATCATTAAAAACTCGAGTACATATTCCTTGAAGCGCTTTTTTTCGCCGTGCGGCAATTCGGGATGGTGGTGTACTTCCATATGAACAGATTGGGTTGGCTAATGTCGAATAAATATAGCACTTTAACAGCGTCAGTACCACCTCAACTTTACATTCACCTTCCACCCTGAATTGTAAACTCATTATTTTTATTTAAAAGACACAATCCCGACGAGCTACTGCCCACTCACAACTCACTACTCACTACTGTCCACTGCCAACTGCCAACCGCCTACTGCCACTCCCAACTCGCCTCCAAAACTAAAATAATTAAGAAAATCTCATTTGCGGCGCTGATTTTCCTGTCAAATTTTCTATAATTGCAGTTCACACCTAAAAGTACTATGAGCAGTTTTTTTTCTATTTTCAACGTGCGGTTGATCCTCATCCACCTGGCGGCGTTTTGGTGTTTTTTCTATGCCGCCGAAACCTTTGGGTTTTTGCACGACCGTTTGTTTCTCGACCCCCAGTATGTGCAGATGCGACAGGCGCAATTCCCCGAAAGATTCCAGTTCGATATGACAATTATTGAGCAGGCTGGGAATGTTGGAATGTTGATTGGATATATAATCGCGTGGTTTATTGCCGCAGCTAAGCGCTGGCATTGGATCAACGATGTAATCGCCTTTGGCGTAGGGATTTTCCTTGGGAATGTTAACCGGTTCGGTTGGGGTCATCTTTATAAGATTTTCTGGGCGCCGGGCAAGATTTTTATAGGTAATAGTTTTTTGAGTTATTTTACAGATGGATTGGTAATGGTTGGTCTGGGATTGGTCTTTTTGTATTGGAAACCAGTGGTTCGTTTTATTAATAACGGACAATCAAAAAACAGGGCAGCATTGGCGGCAGAAAAAAAGGCCCGCAGGGTAAGATAAAAAAACAAGGGGCAAAAAGCTTACCTGTCGGTAAACCTTTTACCCCGCGTCTGTATAACTTAGCTTTTGCCGAAACGTCAGTCGCAGCTTCTTTCGGTCCCGATAGCTATCGGGATTCGGACTTTACTGACGTTCGGACTAATCTACAAGTTAGCTTTTGCCGAAACGTCAGTCGCAGCTTCTTCCCGACTTCCGGACTTTACAGACTTTCGGACTAATCTGTAACTTAGCTTTTGCCGAAACCCCAGTCGCAGCCTCTTCCCGACTTTCGGACTTTCGGACTTCTCAAAAATCTATTTCAGCAATTCGGCTTTTACTTTATCCAGTATTTTAAAAGACTCGGCCGAACCAGGCGCCTCGGCGTAAACCCGCAGCACGGGTTCGGTACCTGATGGGCGTATCATTACCCATGTGCCGTCTTCAAAAAAGAATTTAAAACCATCCAGGTCTTCTGTCTTTACTACAGTAAAACCACCTAAGCTTTTGTAGCCGGATTTGCAATTTGAAATAATTTGCTGTTTCAGTTCTTCAGTAACATGAAGGTCGTAGCGCTCGACCGCGAATTTCCCAACTATGTCATAGATTTCCTGCACCAGGTCGCTAAGGCTGCGGCCTGTTTTAGCCATAAACTCCCAAATCATCAATCCGATCCAAATACCGTCGCGTTCCGGGATATGCCCGTTTACCGCGATGCCCCCTGATTCCTCGCCGCCCACCATGAATGGCTTGCCCGAGTTAACGATCAGGTCGCAAATGTATTTAAAGCCGATTTTGGTAACCGTATTATTTATCCCGTAAACATCGCAAAGTTTTTGGATCTTGCTGGTGCACGAGAATGTTGAGTAAACCTCTCCCCTTTCGCCCTTTACCTTATACAGGTAGTGAATAAGCAGTAACAGAATATGGTGCGAATCGACGAAATTACCATCCTGGTCATAAAGGCCGATACGGTCGGCATCGCCATCCGTTACCAACCCGGAAGCAATTTCGCCTTCCGACAACTTGATCAAATCTTCAAACTCCTTTAAATTACGCTGAATAGGCTCAGGCGCCTGCCCGTCGAAACCCGGGTTGGCGTCGCAATGCAAAAAGGTAATATCCGGAAACAAGCGGCGCATCACATTTTGCCCGGCGCCGTACATCGCGTCATAGGCCCAAACCAGCCCGCTATCGCGAATGGCAGGGATGTCGAAGCTATTTTCGGCATGTTCAACATACATATCTTCCAGGTCGATAAATTCAATCAGGCCATCGGCGGCGTATTCCTTAACCGATTTTAGTTTTAAATCTATGGTATCGGGTATAATGGATTCCACCTGCTCAATATCGTCGGGTGTGGCAGGGCCACCGTAAAAAGCTTTGATCTTGTAGCCATTGTACGACGGCGGGTTATGGCTCGCGGTAATGATGATCCCGGCGGATGCCTGCTTGCGCACTGTCCCCAGCGAGATCATGGGCGTAGAAATAAAGGAATTCGATGCCCG
>Ga0206808_1128_pt1 | contig 18133 bp, 17 predicted proteins | sample Alteio_BWOrgCont_58_FD_152899 | JGI IMG/M metagenome (GOLD analysis project Ga0206808, IMG submission 152899) | Enriched cells from forest soil in Barre Woods Harvard Forest LTER site, Petersham, Massachusetts, United States -... | ecosystem: Environmental > Terrestrial > Soil > Temperate forest >...
GAGGCTTACAGCTTTGAGCCTAATACACGCGTTCGCGCGCTGCTTGAGAAGAACGTAAGCGGCAAAGGGAATGTTTCGGTGCTTCCCTGGGCTGTGGGCGCGAAGCAAGGCAGAGCGCGATTCACGATGGAGCGGCACTCTGCGTTCTCTCATTTGTCGACGGAGGACGAGGATTTCGGCGATCAGATTGTGGTTGATGTTGTAACGATTGACGAGTTCGTTCGCCTGGGAGGTTTGCCCGTCGAAGCCATCAAGATCGATGCAGAGGGGCACGACACGGAAGTGATCCAGGGTGCGCTTCATGTGCTGGCAGAGCAGCAGCCGCTGGTGCTTACCGAAGCAAAGCCGGATGCGGTCCTGTTCGATCTTGTGTGCTGCGTGGGCTACCGCGTGTTCGCTTTTGTACGGCACGCGAAGACGCGCAGGAAATGGATGGCTGAGCTGCAATCAGGTCGGCCAGTTCCGGGCGAGACCAAGATGCTTTTTCTGGTTCCGCAACGGCTTTGGGGAGAGTTCATGCGGCTCGCCAGTGCCCGCTACTGAAGGTGGGTGTCTCCGGCGAAGGATTCCTGTCCGGCAACGTAAGTTTCCTGCACGTGGGTGTAGGGGATGGATTGGGCAGGGGTCTTATAGAGATCGCGATCGACGAGGATGAAGTCTGCGTCGTAGCCGGGGATGAGCTTGCCCTTGTGCTTCTCTGCAAACTCGGCGTAAGCGGAGCCTTGCGTGTAGGCGTAGAGGGCCTGGCCGCGGGTAATTTTGTTTTGCGGGAAGTAGGTCTTGGTGGCGGCGATGTTCTGGCGCGTCACGGCTGCGTAGAGGCCGCGAAAGGGCGTGATGGGCTCGACGGGATAGTCGGTGCCGAAGGCCAAGGGCACGCCGGCGTCGAGAAAGGCCTTCCACGCGTAGGAGTATGCGGCGCGGTTTGGGCCGAGGCGGTCTTGGGCCCAGTTCATGTCAGTGAGCAGGTGGTTGGGCTGCATGGAGGCGATGATGCCGAGTTTTTTGAAGCGGGGAATGTCTGCCGGGTCGACGACTTGCGCGTGTTCGATGCGGTTGCGCGCGGAGCGGGAGACCTGGGGCTGATCGAATGCGTCGAGGGCCATGGCGGCGGCTTTGTCGCCGATGGCGTGGAAACCGATTTGAAAGCCGGCCTGGGCGCGCTCGACGACCATCTGGTTGAGCTGGGCCTGCGTGTACTGCGGGAGGCCGGTGTTGGTGGGGTCGTCGGCGTAGGGGGCTTTCATGGCGGCGGTGCGGGAGCCGAGCGAGCCATCCATGAAGCCTTTGAGGAAGCCGGTGTGCAGCATGGGATCGTTGGCGTCGTGATGGGCGCGCATCTTTTTCAGCTCTTCGAGCGGGGCCTTGAAGGGGAGCCACTCGGTGATGCGCAGGTTGAGCGTGCCGGCTTTCTCAAGCTCCTCGTAGATGAGGAAGTCTTCCCAGTAGCTGAAGTCCTGCACGCTGGTGACGCCGTGAGAGACGGCGTCGGCAATGGCGAGCTGGTCGGCGCGCATGCGCTCGTCGTGGGTGGGCGGGGGAATGACTTTGTTGACGAGTTCCTGGGCCGTTTCGCGAAGGATGCCGGTGGGCTCGCCACTGGGGTCGAGATCGATGGCTCCGCCTTGCGGCGGGGTGGTTTTGCCGGTGATGCCGGCGGCGGCAAGTGCGGCGGAATTGGCGACGGAGATGTGGCCGTCGATGCGGCCGAGAATTGCGGGGTGGTCGCCGCTGACTTTGTCGAGGTCTTGGCGGGTGGGCAGCGTCATCCATTCGCCGGTCGGCAACCGCATTGCGTGGTCACGCCGCACCACGCGCTTGTGGTACTGGCGGATCGCCGTTCGCCAAACCCAGCGCAGCAGGCCGACTTCCTTGATGAACCGCCGGTTGCTCAAGATTCCTTTTCCCGCCTCTGGCGTTCCGTCCCCAAAGTTCCCATCAAAAACGGCCTGTCATCCTGGGCAAAGCCTGCTTCAGCGGAGTCGAAGCGCCTGCTTCTTTTATTGCTTGTGAGCTTCAAATCAGCCATCAGGATGGGTGCCAGCGTCAGAGGAGCCCAGCTAGCGCGGCGCGGGCTCGGCGGAATCCGCCAGCGCATACGCCAGCACAGCCATCACCGCTGCGTTCTCATTCAGGTGTTTGGAATCAACTTTGTCGAACGTGTCTGCCGCGGTGTGGTGATAGTTGAAATAGAACCGGCTGTCCTGCACCGGCGCAAAGCTCGGCACGCCCATCTGCGTCAGCCCCGCAATGTCTTCGCCCGTCTCCGGCGCAGCCACGTTGGTCTCCGCGCCAATCGCCGCCAGCACGTGCGACACCGGCCGCAGCCATTGACCCAGTTCCGCCTTGCCTGAATAAAAAATCCCCGACGGATGGTCGCATCCCAGATCACTCTCGATTGCGCCAATATGGTTGGCAGCATCGTTCTTGTGGTCGATCATGTATTGCGCCGCGCCCTCTGATCCTTCTTCCTCGCTCATCCACGCAATAAACCGCACCGTCCTTTTCGGATGAATTCCCAGCTTCTGCAGCAGATGAATGGCCTGCATTGAAACCACCACCCCCGCGCCGTCGTCAATCGCGCCCGTGCCCAGGTCCCACGAATCCAGATGACCCGAAACCACCACCACCTGCTCCGGATGCTCCGTTCCCTTCCAGTCGGCAATCACGTTATAGCTGTCCGCATCCGGCAGCGTCTGCGGCGTCAGTGTCAGATGCAGTTTCACCGGTCCTTGGCGGGCCAGATCGCGCAGCATGTCTGCGTCTTCGGCAGTAATCGCCGCTGCTGGAATCTTCGTCACACCGTCTGAATACATCGTCATGCCGGTGTGCGGAAGCCTGAAATCCGCCCCGCCCACTGACCGCACCAGCACCGCCGCAGCACCAACCGCGGCGCCGGCAACCGGTCCCGCGCCGCGGTAAACCACAGAATCCACATAGGCATCAAGCCCACCGCCCTGCGCCGCCAGTTGCTTGTCAAACTTGTGGTTGAAAACCAGAATCTTGCCCTTCGCCGCCCCCTGCGGCAAGGCGCTCAACTGCTGCCAGTCGTCCACCACAACAACCTCAGCCGTAAGTCCCTCACCCGGCGTGGCCACGCTGCCGCCCAGCGCCGTCAACACCACCTTCTGCGTCGTCCCCGGCGTCTGCCCTGGCCATTGAACCACCTCGGCCGTCTCCACGCCCCGCACCCAATGCGGAACCTTCGCCTTCTCCAGCGTCACCTCCGCGCCCAGCATCCGCATCTCTGCGGCCACATAGTCCACCGCATGCGCCGCCTGCGCCGATCCGCTCAATCGCGGGCCGATATTGTCCGTCAGATGGCGCAACTCATTAAGAGCATAAGGATCATCCAGCGCCGCGTCGCTCAGCCGTCCCATCACCGCCAGTTGCTCAGCAGTCCAGGCGCTCTTGCCGCCTGCCATCATCTGATTCAACCGGTCCATCAGGTTCGGCGCTGTTGCAGGCGTGCTTTGTGCCGCACAAAACGGCACGCCAAAGCCAACGCAAACAGCCGCAAATGCCGCGATCAAAACGCTCTTTCGGGGAATTTCCATGCCGGATGTTACCACGCCGCAGCTGCGACTCTTTCCTCTCAAATCCGTCTATAGATGTTAAGAAGGGGATGTATCCGTGGCACAGGCTCAACGGAATCGACATGCGCTTCACAGTCTGCGGAAAATCTCGGTCGTGCGGTAGGCCGGGGGTTTACAGGCTGCGGAAAAACTCAAAGGTAGTCGCCGTTTTGAAAGGGCACGGCTTTAGCCGTGCCGATAAGGTCAGCAAAAACACTCGGCTTTAGCCGCTGAGGGATGATTTGTCGGGGATACGCACCGAGACCAAGCCCTTTTTCCGCAGCCTGTTTATCCCGGGCACAAGCTCAATGGGATCGACGTGGGCTCCAACCCCTGCGGTATGGTTTTCCGGAATCAGGCTCAAAAGCCTGCCCTTTTCAGCCCCCGACGGAACGCCCCTGCAACCCGGCGACTCACTCAGAAAATCCTTGCCTGTGATTGCATTGTCGCCGAATCGGGATCTCCTTGGTTCGCGAATCGCCCCGGGCGCATCAAAATCCTGTGCGAAGTTCCGCTTCCGCACCGCGGCCAGACAGGGTCCCCATCACTGGCTATACTGGTAATTGCTGCATTCAACGCACCAGCCCCAGGGCTGGTGGATTACGACGAGGACACAAGAGCCCATGAAATCGCTTTTTGAACGGCTGAGGACGCGCCGTCTCGCTTCAACATTTGTTTTGCTTGGCACGCTCTCAGTCGCCATTGTGGCTGTTTCCTTCGCCGCGCACGGTGTTCGCGGACAAGAAAAGCAGAGTGACAGCGCCGATGCGACGCCCCTCAAAGTGGTCAACTCCTCGGTTCCGCCCAACGAGTTTGTCCGCATCGCCAAGGAAGTGGGCCCGGCTGTCGTCAACATCAATACCCAGACTCTGCCCAAGCAATCCTCGAACAAAGGCCGCCCCCGTCCGCACTTGCACGTCCAGCCCAATCCACAAGCTCCCGGCGACGACGACGGCGATGACGACCAGCAGCAAGGTCAAGGCCAGGGACAGGGACAGGGCAACTTCCAGGATTTCTTCAACAAGTTCTTCGGCGGCCAGGTTCCTGACCAGGATGGCGGCGACGACAACCAGGTCCGCGAGTCGCTCGGCTCCGGCTTCATTGTCGACCCCAAGGGCTACATCATTACCAACAACCACGTGATTGAGAAGGCCGACAAGATCTTCGTCAAGCTCTCCACTGACCCCGACACCCAGGACCTCGGCCGCCCCGCGCGCGTCATCGGCTTTGACAAGGCCACCGATCTCGCCGTCATCAAGATTGACACCAGCTCCCCGCTCCCCACCGTCAAGCTCGGCAACTCTGAGACTTCGCAGGTAGGCGACTGGGTCGAAGCCATCGGCAGCCCCTTTGCCCTCGCCCAGACCGTCACCGCCGGCATCATCTCTGCCAAGCACCGCACCATTGAGCCCGGAGCCAGCGGCCAGTTCCAGCACTTCATCCAGACCGACGCGGCCATCAATCCCGGCAACTCCGGCGGCCCGCTGCTCAACATGAACGGCGAAGTGATCGGCGTCAACACCGCCATCTACACCCAGTCCGCCGGCTACCAGGGCATCGGTTTCGCCATGCCGTCCAACACTGTGGTCGAGGTCTATAACGACCTCATCAGCGCCAGCCACAAGGTCACCCGCGGCTCCATCGGTATTCGCTTTAACCAGGGCCTGTCCGGCGCCGTCAATCGCGTCTACGGCTTCAAGACCGGCGTGCTGGTGCAGCAGGTCGTGCACGGCGGCCCCGCAGACAAGGCAGGCCTCAAGGGCGGCGACATCATCACCACCATCGACGGCCGCAGCATCAAGGACGGCGATGATCTGGTCAACGAAATCACCACCCGCCGCCCCGGCTCCTCCGTCCGCATCGGATACATGCGCGACGGCAAGCCCCTGGACACCACGGTAACCATAGGCGACTTGGATCACGTCTTCGCCGAAGCCGACAACCAGCAGGCCGATGCCGGTCCCGACAACCAGGGCGACGTTGGCGAATCCAAGCTGGGCCTCGTCGTTCGCCAGGAATCCGACTCCACCGCCGCCAAACTCAAGATTCCCGGCGTGGTCATCCAATCGGTCCGTTCAGGATCGTTTGCCGACCTGCAGGGACTCGAGCCGGGTTTGATCATCACTCGCATCAACAAGCAGCCCACCGGCACCAAGGAACAATTCGATTCCGTGGTCAGCAAGATCAAAACCGGCGACGACGTCGTGTTTGAGGTCATTGATCCACGCCGCCCAGACAATGGAATCAACTACTTGGGTGGGACTTTAGAGTAATTCTTGCGTGCGCCGGTTCCGCCTTCCGGAATCGGCGCGCCTTCCCGCCGCCTGGTTACTTCCGGGTAGCGTGGTAATTTTCTTGTTGCCGCAATGCAATACATGACGATAATCTGGAGAGCAATCTCCAACAGAATGCCTATGACTAAGGTGGAATCAGCGTGTCTCTAATTCGAGCCAACACGGTCTTTTTGCTTTCAGCGGCGCTGATCGCAACTCCGGCCTTTGCCTCACGCACGCATCGGGCAACCGGAACCGCACATACCGGCGGCAGTCATCTGCGCTCCTCGCATAAGCCCGCTCCCAAGGCCTCGCACAAACTGCATGGCCAGCAGGCCATTGAACCTGCACGCGTGACGGAGATTCAGCAAGCCCTCATTCGCGAGCACTATCTGACCTCTGACCCTGACGGCCGCTGGGATGAAACCACCGAAGCCGCCATGCGCAAGTACCAGGCCGATCAGGGCTGGCAAACCAAGCTGATGCCCGACTCCCGCGCCCTCAAAAAGCTCGGCCTCGGCCCCGACTACTCGACAGCGATCAACGCAAAGAACTCCACCTTTGCCGACCCGCCCCCGGTCACCACAATTCCCTCCACCCAGGCCGCAGGATTCACGCAGAGCGCCGGCGTCAACCGCTGAGCCCTCCGCTCACCTCTGTCACCAAAACGCAATGGCCGCCCGAAGGCGGCCATTGTTGTCTGCGCAGATGCCGTAGCGCCGATCTCCAGATCGGCTGTCCTGAGGGCCTCCCTGCCATCAGAAACCTCGCCTGACCATACGTTCCGAACGCTCGCGCCGCCCAAAGCAATCCGGGCTAGAACCGCGACGCCGGCATCCCAATCAACAGAAACTCATACCGCGCCCGCAGCTTATCCGGACCCGAAGTGATCGGCGCATTGAGATGAATCAGCGAGTCGTCCTTATCGTACTTCGGCCAATTCGGTAGACCCGCTCCGTTGGGATCGCCAGTCTTGGCAAAGTTGGTCCAGTAGCTCATCATCTGGTCGCTCAGTGTCCGGTCTTCCGGACGAACCGTTTCTCCCGGCCGCGTGTCGAGCGTCCCGAAGACGTATTCAATGTCATCGGAGTGGAAGGCAAACGACCCAGGATGAAACTTGCTGGGCAGCGCTCGCAGCTCAAAATGATAGCGATATACCGCCGAGTCCCCCGTCTTGCGTTGTGCCTCGAGCCATTTCCATGTGCCAAAGGCGATGAATGAGTCGCTGCCGTATCCGATCGCTGAGTCGGTCGCCTCTTCGTCGGTCGCGCCAGGATAAAGCGTAAGGAACTCAGCAGATCGATCTTTGAACATCCCCGCAGCCATTCCCTTCCACTTGTCCACCGTCATGCCGTTGCCCAGAAAGCTGCCTTCATCGCGATTCCACCCCGCCAGCAGCGGCACATGGGCCTGCTTGCCCGCCGCATACGTTACCGGCGGAGCCTCGGTCAGAAACTTGCCGTCGATGACCGGCGGAAACCCCCCCCCGGTGCTTTTTTGCCGCGTCCAGAACCTTGTCCGTGGGCAGAGCGCGCAGATCGGCTAGCGACTTCGCTCCAAGATCAGCCACAAACTGATCGTCCTTCTTCTCCCGGGCTTCCAGCGTGTCCGTCGGCAGCACATCGCTGAATGCGGCGCCGCTCTCGCCAATCGCCTTCTCAAAAAGTCCTCTCGCCATCGGCGACGCCATCAGCGTACTCACCGCAAATGATCCCGCGCTCTCGCCGAAAATCGTCACATTTTCCGCGTCGCCGCCAAAGTTCCGGATGTTCTCCTTCACCCACTTCAGCGCCGCCACCATGTCCATCATGGCGTAGTTCCCCGCCGACCCATTCCCCTCCTTGGCCAGGTCGCTGGTCGCCAGAAAGCCAAAAACCCCCAGCCGGTAATTGATCGTCACCAGCACCACGCCCTTCAGCGGAAGAAAATCGCCATTGTGCCGCGGCTCATCGCTGCCGCCGCCCGAGTACCCGCCCCCATGAATCCAGAACATCACCGGCAGCTTGCTCTTCTCCGTCGCATCGGCCGGCGTGTAGACATTCAGAAACAGGCAATCCTCGCTCGCTGGCGGCCCCTGAAACACCATGTCGTCAAACACGTGATTCTGCGCGCAGTGCGCGCCAAACTTGGTCGCGTCCCGCTCCCCCTTCCACTTGGCCGCCGGCGCAGGATCCTTCCAGCGCAAATCGCCCACCGGCGCAGCCGCATAAGGCAATCCCAGAAACGCCTTCACCTTGCCGTCATTCAGGGTCTTGCCCGTCACCTTGCCCTGCTCGGTCTTCACCGTCAGTGAATCGGCCCATCCACTCGCCGAAAATCCCAACGCCAATCCCGCGCATCCCAGCGCGCACGCCAATTTCAGTCCCACTTGCATTTGAAAAATCCTCCGCGGAATACGTTATCAGGACGGCCCGCGGCTTGGCCGAGTTTCATCATTTGCAACAGGATTCATTGCTGCCTCAAGATCAGCACGGCGCGCTCCGCATCATCCAGAAACTCCGCAATGCGGATAGCCTGACTGCGGATCAACCGCTCAGCAGTAGATGTGGGATAGTTGCAACGGCTCAGCCAGATAACTTTCGGAGGAGGACCCAATCTGGACCCCATTTCAAAGAAATCCATGTCCGCACTTATGATCGCGTAGCCGTTTTCCTTTGCGAACTTCCACACCACGGCGTCATCCGTCTCAAGCAGCCCCGGTAAGCTGATATGGATGGAACCGGGAAACAGATCTGCAACGCGCGCCGGCAGCCGGCGAGAGAGGTTCTCATCAAAAAGCAGCTTCACAGCGCGATGCGCCGTCCCATGCGGGCAGCAAACTCAAACACCGCGGGAAAATCCCCCAATTCCAGTTCCGGATAGTCTTCAAGAATCTGTTCCTGGCTCGCCCCCGTTGCCAGCCACCCAAGAACATCCCAAACCGTAATCCGCAAACCGCGAATGCAAGGCTGGCCGGATCGCTTTCCTGGCTCAATTGTGATCCGCTCGTCCATCGCGCCCTCAGCAAAAATCATATCCCTTTCACCCTGGAAAATCACCGCCAAACGTCACACCATCTCCGTCCCCAGCAAATCCCCCATCGTCTCCCTCCGCCGGATCAGCCGCGCCTTCCCGCCCTCCACCAGCACCTCAGCCGCGCGCGGCCGCGTGTTGTAGTTCGAGCTCTGCGCCATCCCATACGCGCCCGCATCCAGCAGCGCCACCAGGTCACCCGGCTCAACCGCGCCAATCTTCCGGTCCCGCGCAAAAAAGTCCCCCGTCTCGCACACCGGCCCCACCACATCCACAATCCGCGCCCGCCCCGCGCGCGGACGCACCGGCACAATCTCGTGGTGCGCCTGGTAAAGCGCCGGCCGGATCAGATCATTCATCGCCGCATCGGTAATCACAAACGTCTTCTTCCCATTCCGCTTCACCTGCAGCACCCGAGCCACCAGCGCCCCAGCCTGCGCCACCAAAAACCGTCCCGGCTCAAGCAACAGCCTTCCCTCAAACCCCGCAAGCGCGTGCTCAATCGCGCCCGTGTACTCGGCAACCTTGGCCGCCGCATCAAACGGCCCCCCGTGATAATCAATCCCCAGCCCGCCGCCCGCATCAATCGCCTGCAGCACAATCCCCTCGCGCTTCAGTTGCGCAACCAGCTTGTGCACCCGCTCCATCGCCGCGCCAAACGGAGCCGCGGAGCGAATCTGCGAGCCAATATGCACGCTCACCCCGTATGCCTCAAGCCAGCGGTTCTTCGCCACGCTCCCATAAATCCGCTTCGCCTCGCGGATATCGATCCCGAACTTGTGCTCCCGCAGTCCCGTCGAAATATACGGATGCGTATCCGCAAAAACATCCGGGTTCACGCGCAGCGCAAACCGCGCCTTGCGCTTTAGCTTCGCCGCTCGCCTGGCCAGCAGCGCCAGTTCCGCCTCGCTCTCCACGTTGAATTGCAGAATCCCCGCGTTCAGCGCCAAATCGATTTCCGCCGCCGTCTTGCCCACCCCGGAAAAAACCACGCGCTCCAAAGCCTCAGGCGCCGCCGCCATCACCCGCTCCAGTTCGCCGCCGGAGACAATGTCAAACCCCGCCTCGCGCGCCGCCAGCAGCTTCAAAATCGCCAGCGCCGAGTTGGCCTTCACCGCATAACACACCAGGTGCGCGCGATTCTTGAGCGCCTGCTGAAACAACTCCAGCCGCTCCACAATCTGATCGGCAGAGTAAACATAAAGAGGCGTGCCGTAACGCCTCGCCAGCGTTTCCAGCGACACTTTGCCACAGTGCAGCGCAGACTCCGGCTTAGGATAAAAAAAAGGGCGGGACAATGATTGGGAATCGGAGGTCAAGAGTGTTTTCCAATAAGAAAAGTGACTCTCTTGAGCCTACAGCATCCGCCACGGATCATCGATACCCTCCGCATCTCAACACCCGCGATCCGCGCAGCCAGGATTACAAACCACACGCACTTCCCCTATGATGGACTGCGTTCACATTCAATCAACGTTCAGGAACCGACGCCCCGCCCATGAACCTTTCAAAAACCAAAGCCATCCTCACCGACAGCCACTTCCTGGTTCCGTTGATCGTCTTCTGCATCGGGCTCGCGCTCCTCATCGCCCTCCACTAGAACTCTCGCACCAGACCATGAAGGAATCAGAACGTTGATGTCCACCACCAAAAACGAAAGCGTCATGGTCAGCTTCGGCAAGGCCCACATCCTCGGCGTCGCCAGCGCGCTGGCCGCCGGCGTCTGGCTCGGCGCGGCAGAAGCCCCCACCAAGCTCGTCAACTCCGGCTTGTCCCCTTTCGCCATCTCTCTCTGCATGGTCGCCGGCGTCTTCACCGCCCGCTGGACCCTGCCCACTCTGCTCAAAGGCACGCGCTACGTCTTCGCCGACCTCCGCCAGAACCGGCACCTGCTCCTCAACGCCATCCTCGCCGGCATGCTCTGGGCCGTCGCCAACACCCTCACCGTCTTCGCCATCCGTGACGTCGGCCTCACCATCGCCTTTCCCCTCTGGAATACCAACTCTCTCGTCGGCCTCCTCTGGGGTCGCGTACTCTTCGGCGAGCTCAAAGGCGCCAGCACAAAAAACATCATCAAAGTCGTAGCCGGAGCCTTCGCCATCGTCGCCGCCGCCATCCTGCTCGGCTTCAGCACCATCCAAGGCAGCGGCCCGCACGCATCCCACGCCGTCGCCGGTATCCTCGCCGCAGCTGGCGCCAGCCTGCTCTGGGGAACCATGTATGTCCCCTACCGCAAGGCCTACATCAGCGGCATGAATCCGCTCTCCTTCGTCACCGTCTTCACCATCGGCGAACTCATCACCTGCTTCGCCCTCGTGCTCACCCTCGACGGCGGAACCCACGCCGCAATCTTCCACTCTCCCGAAACAAAGCACCTCATCTTCTGGCTCTTTCTCGGCGGATTCGTCTGGGTCATCGGCGATCTCTTCCAGCAATTCGCTACAAAATATCTCGGCATCGGCCGCGCCATTCCCCTCTCCAACACAAATCAGCTCTGGGGACTCGCCTGGGGCGCTCTCGTCTTCGGCGAACTGGCCCATGCCAACCCGCCGCACCGCTTGCTCGTCATAGCCGGCTCGCTCGTCATGATCGCCGGCGCCGTCGCCGTCAGCACCGCCGTCGCCACCGAACGCGAGAACACCTCCATCAACGACGCTCTCCTCCGCGAGTGCTGCCGCTATGGCCTTGACTACGACCGCGCCATCCAGTCCCTTCGCGGCACGCCCACCCTCATCCGCAAAGACACCCGCGCCTGGTGGGACTACGCCATCGTCGCCGCCGCCCTCGGCATCTTCGTCTACCTCGGCTGCTACGCGCGCGTCCCCGCGCTGGCCATGAATTATCCCTGGTTCGCTGTCCTGGTCTCCATCCTCATCGCCGCCGCCCTCTGGGCCGGCCGGGGACTGTGGAAGGCCAACCGCTTCTCCTGAAGCGCCTCACCCAGACCGCATCTCACACGGAGCGCCAAAAATCGTAGCGCCGATCTCCAGATCGGCTGTCCTGAGGGCCTCCCGGCCCTCAGCGCCCTTGTAAGTCGATGAACTCCTGGGCGGGTCGTGGGTCAACTGACCCACGACTCCTGGGCGCGAGGCCATCCGTGAGAGGCACACCGCCCTTTACAATCACTGAATGGCCGAGCATCAAAAAGCTGACCTCGTAGCCGTCGGCCTCAACGCCACCGACACGCTGATCCAGCTTCCCGCCTTTCCCGCCCGCGGCTCCAAGATCGAATACAGCAACGCTTCCATCATGCCCGGCGGTCAGGCCGCCACCACCGCCGTCGCCTGCCAGACCTGGGGCCTCGCCACCCGCTACGTCGGCAAGCTCGGAGAGGACGACGCAGCACGCCTCCATCGCGATGCCTTCACCCGCGCAGGCGTTGAAACGCAGATCGTCACCGTTCCCGGCGCAGCCAGCCTGCACAATCTCATCATGGTCGACCAGGGCGAGCGCACCGTGCTCTGCCAGCGCGATGAACGCATGGTCTTGCTGCCCGAAGACCTGCGCCGCGAATGGATCGTCTCTGCCCGCGCCCTGCACCTCGATGGCCGCGACACCGCCGCCGCAACCCTCGCCGCCCGCTGGGCGCGCGACGCCGGCATCCCCGTCATCGCAGACCTCGACGAGCCTTACCCCGGCGTTGAAGACCTGATCGCCAACATCGATTACCTCATCGTGAGCCGCGATTTCCCCTGCCGCCTCATGACCGAGCCTGATCTTGAATTCGCGCTCCGACGCATCCAGCATCGCTTCGGATGCAGACTGACCGCAGCCACGCTCGGCGAAGACGGCGTCCTTGCCTGGGATGGGACTGAGTTTCATCGCCGCGAAGCCTATCGCGTCCACGTCGCCGACACAACCGGCGCCGGCGACATCTTCCACGCCGGATTCATTTTCGGGCTTTTGCGGAACTGGCCCCTCGACCGCCAACTCGACTTCGCCTGCGCCGCCGCCGCGCTCAACTGCACCGCCACCGGCGCCCGTGGCGGAATCAACTCCGTCGCCGCCATCGAAGAGCTAATGGCCACAACCCCTCGCTACTGTCACGTGGCCTGAATTTCCGCAGCGCCACAGCAGGTCCGAGTTTCAGTTGAACGGCACGGGCTTTAGTTGAACGATGCGTGCTTCAGTTGAAGGGTACGGGCTTCAATCGAAGGGCACGGGCTTCAGTTGAACGGCACGGGCTTAAGCCCGTACATCAGGCGCCTCATTTCCGGTTCAGGGCTTTACAGGCTGCGGAAAAACCCAACCGGGCGGTAGGCCGGGGATTTATCCCCGGCACAAGCTCAATAAGAACGACACGTGCTTTACATGCTGCGGAAAAACTCAAAGGTAGTCGCCGTCTTGAAAGGGCACGGCTTTAGCCGTGCCGATAAGGTCAGCAAAAACACTCGGCTTTAGCCGCTGAGGAATGATTTTTCGGGAATACGCACCCAGCCCAAACCCTTGTTCCGCACCCTGTTCAGCCCCCGAGAGAATGCGCACCCGGAATCACCCGCTCAATTTGCCTCTTCAATAAGCCACTGAGGCTCTGCCCTTCTAGCGACTTCCGGCGCGACCGATCCCGGCTGCTTTTTGCGCAATAGGTGGGAAACCGCGCAAGCCGCCTCTACCCCACCCCATCCGGTTGTCGCAGCCACTCAGCCACCAGCGCCGCCACCTTGCCCGGCTGTTCATACGCCGCAAAATGCCCCGCATCGTGAAGCAGGTGAAACTCGCATCCCCCCGGCGCACCGTTGAACGCCTCCATCTCCTCCGCCGTTACCGCAGGATCTTCCCCGCCCGCAATCGCCAGCACTGGCGCATCAATCGTTGCCACCGTGGGGATCGAATCCGCCCGCGCCGCCAACCCCGCCTGCACCGCAATCGCTGCCTCCGGCGTCAGCGTCATGCGCGCCCGCAGTTCGCCTGCAATCCCCGGCCGCCGCTCCCGCGCCGTATCTCCAATCAGGCTCTGCGCCATCCCGTCGAAAAGGCCCAAAGTCCCCTCACTCTGAATCCTCTCGATGTTCGCTGCCCGCTTCGCAAGCCCAGCCTCGTTGTCCGGTTGAGCCTTCGAGCAAACAAACATCAGCCCCTGCATCCTCTGCGGAGCCCGGCGCCACAACTCCAGCAGCACATACCCGCCAATCGAGCACCCGGCAAACTGCGCCTCGTCGATTCCCAAGTGATCCAGCAGCGCCAGAACATCGCTCGCCAGTTGCGCCATCGTCAGCACCGGTGCCGACGGAACACGCGCAAATCCGCCCACCGGAAGCCCAGCCCCCAATTCCGACCGCCCATGCCCGCGCAGGTCCGGAACAATCGCGCGCACCCCCACCAGCTCCGCAATCAGCGGCCGCCAATAATCTTGATCAAGCGGGGTGGGATGCAGAAAAATGACGGGCACGCCAGAGCCCGTCTCGCGATAGCTCAGCCTGGCCCCATCAGACAAATACCAGCTATTCATAGGTTATTCGATATGTTATTGGAAACATTCGTCGTCGGATACACGACCGGCATCCCCACCGGCTCCTCCGGAATTCCGATCCAGCAAGCCAGGTACGCCACGGCCACAACGCCGCCCGAGAAGAAGAACCCCACCACGGTGAACACGCGAACCAGCGCCACGTCCCAGCCGTAAGTCTGCGCCAGCCCCATGCACACGCCGGAAATGACTCGTCCGGCAAACGGGCGGTAAAGCTGCCTCGTGGGCATCGGCGTTGTCGCGGCAATGGTCGCCCCGCAGTTGGAACAGAATCGTGCTGTGTACGGCAGCCCCGCGCCGCATCGGTTACAGTAGAAAGCCATAATCAACCCCCTGAAACTCCCCAGTCACCAGAATCATACGAGAAACGGCATCCCCTGGTTCCCATCGCCGCCCGTGGCCACTTTAGGGCATGTTCAAAAGCCCCGGCGCGTACTCGCTTTCTGAAGTGTACGGTCCTCAGATCAACGTTACGAGCTTCAGCCGAAGTGTACGCGCTACAAATGGCAGAATAAGCGTGGTCTGCAATTTCCCGCTGGCCGGCAAAAAGCAGAACGGCGGCAGTGTCCGGATCTACGGAGTGCGTCGGCGCCGGCGTGTTGTCCGGCATCCGCAACTCGGCCATGCGGTACTTCCACTGGCTGCTGTCTACCAGCGGGCGGCTCTGCGGCCGGGTCGGGTTTTCCAGGTCGATCGGTACGACCTTGGTTAGGTCGATTCGGACAGGGGTTCGTCGTCCACCATCGGCATTGGTTCGTCCGGTGGGTACACTTCCCTGAGTCTTGCCAGTACCACTGGGTCGGTTGGTTGATTCAGCCAATCCTCCATGGCGTCCAGCGTCTTGAACCCCAACATGGTTATCAGCCTTTGCTCCGTGTTGGACGGCTCTCGCTTCATCGGTCTCCGGGAAGAGTGGGAAGAATTCAGCCTGCTTCACTTCCGGGCGGAACTGAGGCGGCTTAATCAACTCTACTTTAGCCTGTGCTCAAGTGCACGGGCTTCCGTTGAAGGGTACGGGCTTCAGCCCGTACATCAAGTCCGTCATTTTCTCTTCGGGGCTTTAGCCCCCGAGGGAATGCGCATCCGAATTCTGCGGAGAATTCTCCTTTCCAACACCTCCGCCGTCAGTTCCCTCTGTATGCGCTGCGCAGGTACTTCCGCGCTGTGTCCGCCCGCGAAGTTTCAGGCCCGCTGTCGATCGCCGCCTGGTAGTCCTTCACCGCCTGCGCGCGTTCTCCATTCAAATCATGACACTGCCCGGCGTCCAGAAACGAGCGAATCTTCAACTCCGGGCTCACATTCGCCGACCCCGCCGCATCTTCATACGACTGCGCCGCCTCGGCAAAATGCCGCTGTCCGCGCAGTGCGTCTCCCAGGCCAAAATAGGTCAATTCCATTCGCGGCGAGTAAAAATACCCTGGCTTGGCGTTGGCCGCCACAATGTCCTGATACGCCGCAACCGCCCCCATCCCCTCGCCGTTGTCCTTGCGCAGGTTGGCCTCTTCCAGGTGGAACAAGTAGTCGTGCGGGTACTCATTCTTCAATCCCTGCACCACCTGAATCGCCTCTTTATACCTCGACTCCCTCCGAAGAAAAAGCGCAATCGCCGTTCGCGCCTCCACGCTCGTCGTCAATCCCCGCTTCCCATCGTCGGCCAGCATCTCGAGCCCCCGCGACTTCGACCCCGTGATGCCCGCAAACCCTATTACAAATTTGAATGGAAACGGCAGCGCTCCCACCACGTACTCATACACCCCCACCACCAGCTTCGCGTCCACATAGTCCGGATCCATCTGCAGCACGCGCGCCTCGTCTTCCTTGGCAGAGGTCGCCAGCTTGAAACCCGCCATGTAACCGCGCTCGACCATCGCAATGTAGGTGCACTTCAACGCCCGCGCCCAGCCCCGCGCATAAAGCGCATCCACGTCGTTCTGGTTCTTGCTCAATCGCCAGTCCGCCTCGTGGATGGTCTCATCAGACAGGCCAAGAATCCGGTCCCGCGTCTTCGCGTCTTCCTGCGTCGCGTGCTTCCCGGTGAGAAAGCCGTCGTTGGCATAGAAGGTCGTATCCAGCAGGTCCTGCCGGTAGAGTTCCTGAAATATCATCGCCTCCAGCAACAGCGCCGTCGCCTGCGGATCGCCCGGATGCTCATCGTGAAAATGGCTGAACCGTTCTACCGCGCCCGGGTAATCCAGGTCGTAAAAGTGCTCGTAAGCCTCCTTCACCAGCGGATCGTTGTTCAAAGGGTTGGTGTGGACGCTCTCCGCCCGGCACCAGCCCGCAGCGCACAGCGCCAAGGCTGCCCAAGCGATGCCGCGCTTCAATAACATTGCCAATCTCAACCTCAAATCTCCCTGTTCGGATGTCGAGCCAACATACTTCGATGGCCGCCTGAAAAACCTTTCTTCAAGCTTCATGACTCACTTTTGCTGCGTTTCGCGCTGTTTATAAGTAGAAGCCCAAATTTGAACGGATTCGCAAAGCATTCTTCGCCCCGACCCCTGTAAATTTGCGCATCCCAAAAAAGGAAACAGGCGCACCTTTGACGTTATCCCATCACAGAAGGCTCTCGAAAATGCTTCACACTATCGGCTCCTCAACGCGGCTTACCGATCCTGCCGCTCAACCCCGGTCTTCTCCCCCTGGTTCAAGGAATGGTGAAATGAATCGCAAAGAGTTGCTGCGTTTGTTGCTCAATCAGGCCCAGTTCAACGGTTTCGAATTCCGCCGCTGGTATCAGAATCACGTGCAGCCCGCCTGGCCCGGCGCAGAACAGGCCCTGGCCTTGCTCGCCGGCGAAGGCCGCCACTATACCCTCATTTTTTCACACGAGTTCGCGCGCTGCTTCTGGAAGGCTGGCGCGCACATGAGCTTCATGGTTCCCTCCAAGACCTACTCCAGGGTCAACTCCCAGGGCAAGGTCGTCGAGGTCACCCGCAAGCAATTCACCCGCCGCACCATCAAGGCAGATGTGTGGAAGTACCACCTGCGCCAGATGGCCATGGCCGAGGACCCCATCGAATACTTGTGCCGTTTTTTACCCGCACCCGACCAATTACTCCTCAAACCGGAAGGTCCCGAGCAGTTAGCCGCTCAGGCCTGAGGCACCTTCATCTGGCTGCGCCCATCCCCGCGCGCCGCAGGCGCAGAGTTTTTTATCTCCGCGCTTCAGCGTGGGGAAAATGGGCCCCGCCGATCCTTTACGAAGTCCAGTAGGGACGGCGCTCCCACTCTGCGCCCCTCCTGCTCATTTGCCAGCACACAAGAACCGGCAACCCCGTCACGTGGGCGCGTCCCTGCCACGCAAATCATCCTCGGCAAAAATTCCTCCGGAATTGACGTACCATAAAGTCATGTCCGTTCCGGAGCGCCCCACCCCCGCCCTCGCATCGGCCGGGACCGCCGTGGCCGACCCCATGCACGAGGCCCGCAAGCGCCTCATCGTTGCCCTCGACGTCCCCGACGCAAATTCCGCGCTCCATCTGGCCGCGCAGCTTGAGCACACCTGCCAATGGTTCAAGGTAGGCCTCGAGCTCTTCGTATCCGCCGGTCCGCAGATCGTCGAACCGCTCCTCAAACGTGGTTACTCAATCTTTCTCGATCTCAAATTTCACGACATCCCCAACACCGTTGCCGGAGCCGTCCGCTCCGCCGCCGGCCTCGGTGTTCACATGCTCACCATCCACGCCGCCGGCGGCCCGGCCATGCTCGCAGCAGCCCGCGAGGCGCTCGAAGACGTAGAGAACCCGCCGCAACTTCTCGCCGTCACCGTCCTCACCAGCATGGATGCCGCGCAAACCGCCGCG
>Ga0206808_1130_pt1 | contig 18014 bp, 18 predicted proteins | sample Alteio_BWOrgCont_58_FD_152899 | JGI IMG/M metagenome (GOLD analysis project Ga0206808, IMG submission 152899) | Enriched cells from forest soil in Barre Woods Harvard Forest LTER site, Petersham, Massachusetts, United States -... | ecosystem: Environmental > Terrestrial > Soil > Temperate forest >...
GGATAATTTCGGATTTCGGAATTTCGACTCCGGATTGGGCGGAATGCGGAATGCGGAATTTCGAATGCGGAATGATTTGAGAATGTCTTACCCGATAGCTATGTAAAATTACCTTAAGATCCTATTGATTCAAGATTCAAGACTTAAGGCTTAAGACTCAGGACTTTCGACTTAGAAAATCAGATCATCTTATTTCTCTTGATGAGATAAGATTTAAGTATATTATGGTATCCCTCCTCAATATAGGCGTCGATCAGGTCGATGTGGTATTGCGCGCACTTGAGTTCCAGTTCATGACGGTAGCGCTGCAGGGCCGCCTGGTAAGACGCTCTTATTTTATTTGGATGAACGCGCACCTGTTCGCCACTTTCCATATCGATAAAATGATGAGGACGACTGTCGTATCCGAACTCCGTTTCTTTATGCTTATCGCTGACATTAAAGATCACCACTTCGTGCTTACTGTATTTCAGGTGCTGGATTGCAGCAAAAAGCGACTGAAGCTTTTCATTATCCAAGCTGTTTTCAAACATATCGCTGAAAATGATCACCATGGAACGCTGGTGGATCTGTCCGGCCACCTGGTGTAAAACCTGGGTGATGTTTGTTGATGTTTTTTCTTTCGGCTGACTGTATGCTTTTTCAAGTTCAGCATAAAGGTAAAACAGGTGAACGTTGGTGGATTTCACCTGGCTCATCCAATCCAGTTTGTCCGAAAAAACGCAAAGGCCGAACGCGTCCCGTTGTCTTTTAAACAGGTACATCAAAGAGGCAATGGCATAAATGGAAAACTGGAGTTTGTTTAATCCTTTGTCGGGAAAATTCATGGATGAGGAGGTATCCAGCAGTAAATAACAGCGAAGGTTAGTCTCTTCTTCAAACTGTTTAACAAAAAATTTATCAGTGCGGGCAAGCAGTTTCCAGTCGATATTTTTTATCGACTCACCGCTGTTATACAGGCGATGTTCGGCGAATTCAGCTGAAAACCCATGAAATGGACTTTGATGAAGACCTGTTATAAACCCTTCAACCACTTGCCGGGCAAGCAGTTCAAGGTTGGCCAGGTGCCGTATCTGCTGATCTTCTTTTAGCTGCATTTTATTTTTTGGGATTACACCGATTTTTTTTGTGATTTCACCGATTAGCTGCAATGTCTTAAAAACCAAACAACTTCGTCATATATTCGCGTCCCAAAGCTATCTCGTTCGTAGCCCTAACCAATGGAGTAAGTCGACCGCGTTTATTAACATCGTTAAATCAGCTAAATTATTGTATTCTTTCATCCATTTATAAAAGATTACACCGATGCTAATTTAATAACATCGGTGTAATCATTCGCCAATCAGTGAAATCCCAATTACGATATTTGCTTGCTTAGCTTACCGGCAAGGATCGATTTCGGAACCAGGCCGATTTGTTTATCTACGATCTCGCCGTTTTTAAAATAGAGAAGAGCTGGTATATTTCGGATACCAAATTTTGTTGAGATGCCAGGGTTGTTATCAACGTTCACTTTGCCCACAACAGCCTTGCCATCGTATTCTTTTGCAATTTCTTCAACCAAAGGGCCAACCATTCTACATGGTCCGCACCACTCAGCCCAAAAATCCACTAAAACGGGTTTATCAGATTTCAGGACGAGCTCGTCAAAGTTTGCATCAGTTAATTCTAAAGCCATGATTTTATTTTTTTTAAATTATGCAGTACAAATATATACTATTCAAATAGCTTGCCGCAATTGCCCAACTGACATTATGACAATTAAATTATCCCCTAATCTGCCGTTATTAACAGTTTGAACTTATGGTGACAAATAATGCTGTGCGGTTTGTTCGTTTTTTGCGAAAAGGCCCCGTTAACAGGTAAATATTTAAAAAAAGGAGACAAATAGCCGTGAAAAAAGAACGGCCGCCGGGCCTAATAACGAACATCGCTCGGTTAGGTTGCGTACCTACCGGCACGCTATTCTTTTTTTATTTGTTTTTTCTACCGATATTTGGCACCTAACGGCGCCGGTAACTTCCTGGCCTTTCAGCCTAAATCCGGGCGGTTGCCTATTTGCACATTTATGTCGTTTAGTTAAGAACATTATTCACGCCTCACCCTAAATCCCTCTCCGGGGGAGAGGGGTTTTAGCTGCAAGCTCAAATGTTAAATTATTCTTTTTACTACTGTATTTTTGCTTAAGAAAACGACGTCGATCCGCAGATCGGCACATTCACATCCCGCACGTGCGGGACACATTCGCCCATCTTCCAACTAATCTCCAATCTCTAATCTCTGATCTCTTACACCCAATCTCACATCTCAAATCTAAATCCTACCTTTGAAGCATGAGTATTGTTGTTGAAGCCCTATCAAAAATTTACGGCAAGCAAAAGGCGGTTGATAACATCAGCTTTAGCGCGGAGCCGGGTGTTTTAGGCTTTTTGGGACCCAACGGGGCCGGAAAATCCACCACCATGAAGATCCTAACTACTTATATCCCGCAATCATCCGGGAAAGCCTCGGTCTGCGGGTTTGATGTGGAGAAGGAACCACTGGAGGTAAAACGTAACGTCGGTTACCTGCCCGAAAGCAATCCCCTTTACCTGGATATGTATGTGAAGGAATCGCTCGCATTTATTGCCAGTGTGCATGGCATGAAATCGCCGAAGGGTCGCATCGCGCAGGTTATTGAGCAAACCGGCCTTGGACCGGAGCAGCATAAAAAGATCGGCCAGCTGTCAAAAGGCTACCGGCAGCGCGTAGGCCTGGCCCAGGCCATCCTGCATGACCCGCAGGTTTTGATCATGGATGAGCCCACTTCAGGCCTCGATCCTAACCAGCTGATCGGTATCCGGCAGCTAATCCTCGACCTCGGCAAAACAAAAACAGTCATTTTGTCGACGCATATTATGCAGGAGGTTGAGGCCGTTTGCGACCACGTGATCATCATCAACAAAGGGAAAATTGTTGCCGACGACACGCTTGCCGGCCTGAGGACGAAAAACAAGGGCAAAAGGCTTGAGCACATCTTCATCGGCCTGACCAATGCCTGATCCAGCCCCCAAATTGTTTGTGGCTTCCCGAAATTGAAATAATCGGCCAGGTTAAACCCAAATCCGGATATATTTAATTAGTTTTGTTAGAACTTTACCCCTTTTTTTTCGCATGATTAAAACTTTACTGTTCGTTTTTTTTATCAGCTGTACCGCCCTCGGTGCATTTGCACAAACAAAATCCCTTCCACAATTAAGTTTCGGCGCCGACTACGGCCTTCCAGGTGGTTCCGCCACCGGAATTTACGGTACAGCAATTGGCGGGTCTGCCAAGCTTGAACTACCCGTGTCCCATTCGAAGTTTAATTTTGTACTAACTACGGGTATAAGCGAGTACATTTTAAAGTTTTACTATAGCGGCACCGCCCAAAATGCAACCATGATCACGCCCCTTGAAGTTGGCGGAAAATATTATTTTAGCAAGATCGGTTACGTTGAAGCGGATTTCGGGCTCGCTGTGGACAGGTATTCCGAATTCCTTCCGAATGAGCCTAACGCAGTCAATGTGACAAACAACGGTTTTGTTTATTCGCCGGGGATAGGTTTTACCGCGCCTACCCGTAAACATAAAGCGGCAGTTGATATCGGCCTGCGGTATGAGACCCGTGCTGAAAGCACCCAAACCATGAGCCAGTTGGCTTTGCGGGTTGCTTATAGGTTTGGGATTTAACCGTCCTGTTTTTGGGAAAATCCGCACCTGGTAGTAAATGCGTTTTTGTTGCACCGAAGCCGGCCATGCGCTATCGCAATACCTATAATTCAAAAAGTCAAATACTATAAACCGGGTTTAATCGTATTTTTGTCTGCTAATGGTTTAAATCTTAAAGCCATTAAACAATCGTAAATAATACAGCGTGTTCAGCATTCTTAAAAAAGAAATCACTTCGTATCTCAGTTCCCTGGTTGCCTATGTCACCATAGGTGTTTTTCTGTTAGCATCAGGCCTTTTTTTATGGGTTTTTCCGGAACTAAAGATCTTGCCGGGCTCAAATATTTTCGATTATGGTTACGCGGGTTTAGAAAGCCTTTTTAGTATAGCACCTTATCTGTTTATGTTCCTTGTTCCGGCTATCACCATGCGTTCGCTGGCCGAGGAACGAAGAGAGGGAACAATTGAAACACTGCTTACCCGTCCTTTAACCGACTGGCAAATTGTGTTGGGGAAGTATTTAGCCAGCCTCGTTATTGTATTTTTTGCCCTTGCGCCAACACTGATCTACTATTATTCGGTGTACACTTTGGGTGATCCCCCGGGAAACATCGATACCGGCGGTGTCATCGGTTCCTATATAGGCTTATTTTTATTGGGGAGCGCCTTTTGCGCCATCGGGCTTTTTGCCTCGTCCATCACCAAAAACCAGGTTATCGCCTTTATAGTTGCCACGCTGCTTTGTTTCACCATTTACATAGGGTTCGACTTAGTTAGCGGGCTGTTCTATTCTTCTGAGAAATTTTCATCACTTCAAAATTTAAATATTGAAACGCTCGGGATAACCGACCATTATGAATCGGTAAGCCGCGGCGTGCTTGATACCCGTGACCTTAGCTATTTTATCGTTCTTACGGGGCTGTTTATTTGTCTTACTTTATTTGTGTTGATCAGGCAGCGGAAAAAGAGCCTGCGCGGCAACGATGCAAAGTTTTGCGCCTATGTATTGGGCGCTTTGGTGGTGTTGGGAATTCTTTCGTCGATCGCATTTACCCGTATTGATTTCACCAAAGAAAAGCGATTCACCCTGTCGAAAATAAGCCAGCATATTATGGACGGCCTAACGGGGCCGGTGCGCGTAGTGGTGTATTTCAAAGGCGATAATTTTTCGGCAAGCATGAAGCGCCTGCAGCGGGGAACAAAGGACATGCTATCGGACCTGCAGGCGTATAGCCACGGCAATCTCCAGTTTGAATTTGTTGACCCGCTCAATTATATCAAAACGCTTCCCGACTCAGACCAAAAAGCGGCCTACGATTCGCTGGAACGTAAAGGTATAATCGGACAGTCAAAAACGATAAAAACCGACAATGGCGTTACCCAGATGCTCATCTTCCCCGACGCGCTGGTAAGCTACGATGGCCATTTTATTGCGGTGAACCTGTTACAGTCGCGGACTGGCCTTCCGGATGAGGCAGTTTACAACAACTCCATCCAAAACCTCGAATACGCATTTTCATCAGCCATAAAAAAGATCACCAGCGGTGGTAAACCAATAATCGCCTTTGCCGAAGGCGATCACGAACTCAGCGACCTGCAGTTAAATGACGCTATGAGATCGCTTTCCGATGGATACCAGGTTGGCCGCATAAACCTGAAAACAATCCCTTTTAACTTCCTGGCCAGGGTAAAATTGCTGGTTATCGATAAGCCGGATACCGCCTTTACCGAACTGGAGAAATTCAAAATAGACCAATACATTATGCGCGGAGGCCGGGTGCTTTGGGCCATTGACCAGGTAAATGCCGATCTGGACAGCCTGCGCGGCCACAGCGAGGAAGAAATGTCGTTCCCAAAACAACTTAACCTTGACGACCAGCTGTTTACATATGGCATCCGCATCAATTACAACCTGGTTGCCGACATTCATTGCGCCCAAATACCCATCACAACCGGCGATGCAGGCGGCCAACCGCAGATACAAATGGTGCCATGGCCCTACTATCCGCTTTTTATACCCTTGTCGAAAAACCCGGTGGTGAAAAATCTTGATGCCATAAAGGGTGAGTTTACAAGCACGATTGATACGCTCGGCATCAAAAACGTCGAAAAAACCGTGCTGCTTAGTTCTTCATCCAATAATAAAAAACTAAACGCCCCGCACATCATATCGCTGCAAGCCATTGAGCAGGAGCCCACCGGTAAGGAATTTAATAACCCGCCTCAAACGGTTGCGGTATTGTTAGAAGGCAAATTTATATCTGATTTTTTGAACAGGCCCGTGCCCGACAGCCTGAAGGGTAAAGTACAAGCCCTACCGGAAAGCCTGCCTACCAAAATGATCGTGATAAGCGATGGCGATATCTTCAAAAATGATATCAGCGCCGATGGCGTGCCTTTCCCGCTGGGTTACGACCATTACATGAACCAGCAATTCGGCAATATGAACCTGCTGCTGAACATAGCCGACTACATGACGGACGACTCCGGCCTGATAGCGCTGCGCACAAAAGAAGTGCAGATCAGGCTGCTGGATACCACCCGAATCCGCGCCGAAAAATTATACTGGCAATTGCTGAACAACATCCTCCCATTGGCCTTATTGTTAACATTCGCTATTTTTCAACATTATATCCGCAAGCGAAAGTATGCATACTAAATTTTTATACTTTTGATTGATTAATTCTAACTATATGAGATTCATTGTTTCTACGTCGACGTTATTGAAGCAATTGCAGGCGGTAAGCGGCGCGCTGAGCAACAGCACCGTATTGCCCATACTGGAAAACTTTTTATTCGAGATAAAAGACGGCAACCTTACCATTTCGGCGACTGATCTGCAAACCAGCATGACCACCTCGCTTACGGTGGAAGCCAAGGAAAACGGCCGCATTGCCATCCCTTCGCGCATCCTCTTAGAAACATTGAAATCGCTGCCCGAGCAGCCTGTTGCCTTTTCTGTGGACGACAAAACATTCGCCATCGAAATAAGCGCCGGCGATGGCAAGTATAAGTTAAGCGGCGAAAATGGAGAAGACTTCCCTAAAATACCGGTGGTGGACAATGCCTCCTCGGTAAACCTGCCCGCGTCAGTATTGGCCGAAGCCATCAATAAAACCATTTTCGCGGTAAGCAACGATGAGCTGCGCCCGGCAATGACGGGTGTTTACTGCCAGCTTTCTACCCAGTACTTAACCTTTGTTGCTACCGATGCCCATAAACTGGTGCGCTACCGCCGCAAGGATGCGAAGGCTGCAAGTACCACGTCCTTCATCCTGCCAAAAAAAGCATTGACCTTGTTAAAATCGTCGCTTCCCAGCGATGACGTTAATGTTTCAGTAGAGTATAACAATACCAGCGCATTTTTTAAATTCGGGAATATCAACCTGGTGTGCCGGCTGATTGACGAGCGTTACCCCGATTACGAGGCCGTTATCCCGCTCAACAACCCGAATAAGCTCAGCATCGACCGCTTAGCATTCCTTGGATCGTTGAGCCGCGTAGCCATTTACGCCAACAAAACCACGCACCAGGTAAGGCTGAAGATCAGCGGGAGTGAGCTGAACATTTCGTCGGAAGATATCGACTTCGCTAATGAAGCACATGAGCGACTAAGCTGCCAGTATGAAGGCGAAGACATGGAAATAGGCTTTAATGCCCGTTTTTTGATAGAAATGCTAAAGAATTTAAGCTGCGAGGAGGTATCGCTTGAAATGTCGACACCCAACCGGGCAGGCCTGTTACTGCCCCAGGGCGGCGACGAAAACGAGGATGTTTTGATGCTCGTGATGCCGGTAATGTTGAACAGCTACGCGTAAATTGCACACGGCCTATCGGAGACGCCCCGATAGATCGGGGCGTCTTTACATTTTTAGATAATTTTGGTCCGGTGTTCCGGACTTTTTTATTAGCTGCGATAACAAAAATTATTATAAGCAGTTATAGTAATCGGTATATGATAAAGGGATTGTACATAGTATTGTTTTTTGCGGCTATCCTGATTGCTGAATCGTGCAAAAACAATGATGAAGTTTTTCCTAATATTCAACCATGCTTTTTTAATGTGGTGAATGCCTCGCCCGATACCTTAAACTTCTACCTTAACGGCACACGACAAAACGACAACTCGTCCCTGTTCCCGGGTAGTGCATCCGGGTATACTTCCATTCCTTCCGGGAGCGAAAATATACAGTTCAAAAAAAAACGGCGGCTTTAATGTTTTGTTCGGCGTACCCTTAAAACTCACCGACAGCTTAAACTACTCTTTGTTTGTTACCGGCACATCAGTTTCGGGGGCTTTCAGCAACGTCGATATACTTGACACCACCGGCCTGGGCAGCAGCTATCTTTATTTCAAGGTCAGATTTGTAAACGCTTCGCCAAATGCGGGCAACCTGGATGTTTACGTGGGCGATTCGGTCAGTTTTAAATCCAAGGCATTTAAAGCAATCTCCGGATTCGCACTTGGGGGGGCCGGCACCAAACAAGTAACCATTTTCCCGTCGGGCAGCACGACAAATCCCCTGGTGGATACCGTAATAACGTTCCAGGCGGACAACCTATATACCATATTCTCGGAAGGACAGCTGAATGGAAAGGGCGGTTCGGCGTTCAATTTGGGGGTAACTTTAAATCCGTTTTATTAGCAATGAAAGACAAACTGTCGTGTATAGTTAAAATAGGTACAGGGATGCTAACCCTGGCTTGCGCGGCCTTTTTTGTGTTTAGTATTTCGTCCTGCGGAAAGGGTAATGAAGCCAGCCCCGAAGGCCTCAACATCGAATATGAGGTCCAAAATTTAAGTCCCGACATTTTTCCTGTTAGCCTGTATATCAATAATGAAGCTGTAAACAGCAATCCTTTTGTCTTTGGGCAAAGCCAGGGATATTTTTACGTTCCATCAGTTACGCTCCCTTACCAGATCAGGTCGGCAAATAACACGGGTTTCACATTTTTTAACTTCAATGATGTGCTAACGCCAGGTGCTAAATACACGCTTTATATAACCGGGGCAGTCGGTACAAATAGCCTTGACACCATGTTAACCGTAGATACTGCCGTATCGCCCCGATTGGGCCAGGGAAAACTCCGTTTTGTAGATGCTTCCCCCACTTCCGTAGGCGGACTCGACGTGTACGCAAATGGCACAAAGGCTTTTAGTGCAGTACCATATCTTTCGGCCTCAAATTGGGTAGCCCTGCCCGTGGGTAACTATGACATCCAGATCGATGCTGCGGGCACCACAGGTATTTTAAACGAAATACAGTCGGTAACCATCCAGGACGGGCGCTTATATACCATTTATGCATATGGCTATACCACCCGCACCGATTCTGCAGCGTTCACTGCAGCGGTGACAACGAATAAGTAAATCATGAATTTCCCACGCAAGCAACGCGCATCATCGTAATCCCAAAATCAATCCCGATAGCTATCGGGACGGTGTCATCAATATAATCGGTATCATCCTAAGAATCTTTTCAATCGTGTTCAGACGCCATTTGGACTAAAACACCTACTTTTGCGCAAATTTCGCGGGGATAATGAGCAAAGTTAAAGTAGGGCTGGTGCAGATGACCTGTACAGCCGATAAAAAGGAGAACCTGGATAAGGCTATTTCGAAAGTAAGAGAGGCCGCACAGGGCGGCGCGCAGATCATTTGCCTGCAGGAACTGTTTACCTCGCTGTACTTTTGCGATATAGAGGATTACGACAACTTTAAGCTGGCCGAAGCCATACCCGGCCCGTCAACAAACACTTTATCAGGTCTTGCCAAAGAATTAGGCGTAGTCATCATCGCTTCCCTGTTTGAAAAAAGGGCTCAGGGTGTTTACCATAATACCACAGCTGTTTTGGATGCCGACGGAGCTTACCTCGGCAAATACCGCAAAATGCATATCCCGGACGACCCCGGGTTCTATGAAAAATTTTACTTCACCCCGGGTGATTTGGGCTATAAAGTGTTCAAGACAAAATACGCAACCATTGGCGTGCTGATCTGCTGGGACCAATGGTACCCCGAAGCAGCCAGGATCACGGCACTGATGGGAGCAGAAATATTGTTCTACCCAACCGCCATCGGTTGGGCAGTTACCCAGGATGAAAAGACGAACGTGGAGCAATACAATGCGTGGCAAACCATACAGCGCTCACACGCAGTGGCTAACGGGGTTCACGTGGTGAGTGTAAACCGCGCAGGAGAGGAGGCGGGCCTGAAGTTTTGGGGCGGTTCATTCTTTTCCAATCCTTTTGGAACTGTGCTCTACCAATCTCCGCATGACGCCGAAGACGTAGCCATACAGGAACTTGACCTGGATAAATCTGACTATTATCGCAGCCATTGGCCATTCCTGCGCGACCGGAGGATAGACTCCTACCAGCCGATCACCAAAAGACTCCTGGACGAAGATTAAATCTTATGGCTCAAACAAACTTTCCTGCAACAGATGGTTTTTACTTCCCTGCCGAATGGCATAAGCATACAGCAACCTGGCTCAGTTGGCCTCACAAAGGGGAATCCTGGCCGGGAAAGATCGACCTGATCTATCCAAAATATTGTGAGTTCATCAAAGTTTTGACGGAAGGAGAACTGGTGCGGATAAATTTGGTGGATGAGCAAATGACGGCTGTCGCCAAACAGCAATTACTGGCGGCCGGAGTGCATTTGGATAAAGTTGAGTTTTTTCAATTCCCAACCAATGATGCCTGGTGCCGCGACCATGGGCCTGCTTTTTTGATCAATCCCGCAAAAAAACAAAAGGTGATTGTAGACTGGGATTACAATGCCTGGGGCAATAAATATCCGCCCTATGACCTCGATGATGTCATTCCCACAAAAATTGCAGAACGCCTTGGTTTACCCGTCTATCATCCCGGTATTGTAATGGAAGGTGGGTCTGTCGACTTTAACGGCAAAGGTACGCTGATAACATCCACCGCCTGTTTGCTCAATAAAAACCGTAACCCGCAACTAAGCCAACAGCAAATTGAAGGTTACCTAAGGAATTATTACGGGGTTGAGCAAGTGCTTTGGGTGAATGAGGGCATCATCGGCGACGATACCGACGGGCATATTGACGATACGGTTCGTTTTGTTAATGAAGACACCGTTGTCACGGTTGTGGAAGCAAACAAGAACGACGAAAACTATGAGATCCTGCAGGAGAACCTGCAGGCCCTTAAGTCGATGCGTTTGCTGAATGGCAAGCAGTTAAATATCATTGAGCTCCCCATGCCCGAACCCATTTTTTACCAGGATCAGCGGTTGCCGGCATCCTATGCCAATTTTTATATAGCCAATGCAGCGGTGATAATGCCCACTTTCCGTGGCGTTAACGACCAAAAAGCCCTGGATATTTTGCAGCTGTGTTTCCCGGATAGAAAAGTGGTTGGCATTGATTCAACCGATATCATCTGGGGACTGGGCAGCTTCCATTGCCTGAGCCAGCAAGAGCCGGAGGTGTAATCACGCCCGCCCGGAAGAAACTTACGAAGTTTCTGAAACTTCGTAAGTTTTTGCAAGTTTTCAACTACGCTTTCACCGACATTTTCTCCCTCCACACCGACTTCCATTCGCTTCCTGCCAAAAACAACTTTCCGACCCTTTAAAAGCGTTATACATTTGGGTATTATTTAAAACGAAAAGCAATGAAAACCAACAATATCAACCCGACCAATACCCATAATGGTAAAACCATGGCCGGTATCATCATACTGATCATCGGGGGTATTTTACTCATCAACCAACTTGATCTGTTTATTTTCCCGCATTGGCTGTTCAGCTGGCCGATGCTGATGATCGGCTACGGCGTTTATATGGGCGGAAAGTATAATTTCCGGAAACCGATATGGATATGGCTCATCGTATTGGGAACAACCTTTTTGCTGACCGAAAACGTGGACGATGCAGGGCGGCTGATATGGCCGGTAGCTATCATCGGCCTGGGCACCTGGATGGTGATGAGGCACAATAATAAAATCGCTGAAACACGGCAGCCAAACAGCAATTACACCGAAGTTAAGTAGTTTAGTTTAAGTTTTATATATAGTGAGCGCCGGGCAGGTAATCTGTCCGGCGTTTTTTTATTTAAGGTCCCTTGCTTTTTTAAATTGGATAATTCCTTTAATTTGCGGCAACGACATCACAATGAAGAATTTAACCCGGTTTATACTCTTTTTTTTGCTTTTATCCGCGCAGACGCTTTTTGCCCAAAACAAAATCGTCGTCTACCAATCCGATTTCGGCCTCAAGGATGGCGCCGTTTCGGAGATGAAAGGCGTAGCTATGGAAGTTTCTCCTGATCTGAAATTGTTTGATATTACCCACGAAATACCTGCTTATAACATCTGGGACGCCGCCTACCGGCTGGAGCAAACCATTAAATACTGGCCTGCCGGAACGGTCTTCGTATCCGTTGTGGATCCTGGCGTGGGCACTGCGCGTAAATCGGTGGTTTTAAAAACCAAGACCGGGCATTTTATTGTGTCTCCCGACAATGGCACTCTTACGCTGATTGCACAATCCTCAGGCATAGCCGAACTGCGCGAGATCGACGAAAGTGTAAACCGCCGCCCCGATTCCAAAAGGTCCAATACTTTTCACGGCCGCGATGTTTACAGCTATACCGGCGCCCGCTTAGCGGCCGGCGTGATCACTTTTGAACAGGTGGGTCCGGTATTACCGCCAAGCGTGGTGAGCATCCCCTTCCAGGATGCGGTGTTAGCCGGAAAATCTATTAAGGGTGACATCCCGGCGCTGGATGTACAATATGGAAACATCTGGACCAACATTCCGGACACCTTGTTTAACCAATTAAAACCACAATACGGCCGTATGGTGCATGTTAAGATCTACCATAACAAAGAGCAGGTTTACAGCGGCGATATGCCTTATATCCGCACTTTTGGCGACGTGCCGGATGGTAAGCCGCTGGCCTATATCAATAGCCTGCTGCAGGTATCATTTGCACTCAATATGGGCGATTTTGCCAAAACCTATCACATTGCCCACGGCGGCGATTGGAGCGTTGAAGTAAGCCTGAACAGCACGAATTAAATGGCGCATGCTTACTCACCAAATCCAGCTTTTACCTGCCCGTCTTTTTCGCCGACAATTTTTCAGCGCTCACCGATTTGTTTGAACAAGCCGCCAGTTTTTGTTTGCCACACCGATAATGTTACCTTAGTTTTGGATAACATTTAATTTGCAAAAGATAATGATCAACGATATAGACCCTCAAAAAAGTCCCCGCAATGGCAAAGCCCTGGCAGGGATTGTTCTGCTGGTGGTAGGAGGCGCATTGCTTCTTCGCCAGTTTGACGTGTTTTTCTTTCCACACTGGATTTTTAGCTGGCCGATGATCCTCATTTTCTGGGGGCTGTTTGTTGGCGCAAAATGCAATTTCCGGAAGCCATCATCGTTCATCCTCATTGTACTGGGTGTAGTGTTCCTGTTTACGGAAAATTTGCCCAACTCTTCTGACGTGGTATGGCCTTTAGCCATCATCGCCTTCGGTTTGTGGATGATATTGAGGCGGCATACGCCCAATGACAAGGATCGCTGGGATAAAAAAGGATACAGCAACAAATGGGACTGGCGTTTTCATACCGGCCCGAATGCTGGAACACCGCCGCCACCCGTTCCCGACTCCACTTATACCGAAGTTCCGCCACCGGGCTCATCATCGTACCAGCCGACAGGGGACGATTACCTTGATACGGTATCGGTATTCGGCGGCGTTAAAAAGATCATCCTTTCAAAGGATTTTAAGGGCGGCGAGATCGTTAACATATTCGGTGGAGCAGAGGTCGATTTTATCCAGGCGGATATCAATGGGCGTGTTATTGTTGATATCACCCAAATATTTGGCGGCGTGAAGATCATCGTACCATCGAACTGGCAGGTAGTTTCGGACATTGCGGCCGTGTTCGCCAGTGTGGATGACAAACGCATGAAAACAACAGCGCCTCTCAGCAGCAATAAAATACTGGTGCTGAAAGGTGTGTCAATTTTCGCCGGAATCGATATTCGCAGCTATTAGCGAAGTCCGAAAGTCAGTAAAGTCCGAAAGACGCTGCGACTGACGTCCGCCAACTGGCGGATAACTTTAGTTATACAGAAGAGTTATTTAATTGCTGATTACGAGGTATCGCAATTACCAATATAACAATCAGCAATACAACAATATAACAACCAGCAATACAACCATCAGCAATACAACCATCAGCAATACAACAATTCAACATTACAACGTTCCAACATTACAACCAAAAGTGGCTTCACCAACGTCATCAAAATTATATGCAGCATCCTTAACATGCGCCGTGATATGGGCCGGGGCACAAACCTATGTCATACACAGTTTTGGTTTCAACTGGTATATTTCCATTGCCGATGCGTCGGTAACTACCGTCCTGCTGGCTTCGGCCTGCTGGCTCATCAACAACAACCTCAGGTATTATCAACCCGCTACGGGCAGCTATGTCAATATATTAATATGGCATGCGGCCCTGGCCATCATCTGTGCTTTTGGCTGCCGCTGGATATTACCCCTAATAACGTCAGATTTAGCTTATACCCGGTTTTTAATTAATTCGATTTTCATCAGGGCTTTTATCGTTTTCCTGGCGATAGGCTGGGTTGGCATGATCAGCATTATTTATTACTCCCTGCTGGATCAAAAGGAGAACGAAAAACGGAAAGCCGAGGCAGAGAAATTGGCCCGTGATGCGGAGTTGTATAATTTAAGGCAGCAGCTGCAGCCTCACTTTTTGTTTAACAGCCTTAACTCTATTAATGCGCTCATCGGTTTTAAGCCGGATGAGGCCCGCCGCATGATACACCAGCTGTCGGACTTTTTGCGCGGAACCCTCAAAAAGGACGATCAGCTTTTGGTTCCCCTGGCAGATGAACTGAACCATTTGAACTTATACCTCGATATTGAAAAAGTGCGGTTCGGCCACCGCCTGCAAACCGAAGTAAGCTGCGACGAAAGGGCCGGCGTGGCATTGCTGCCATCCATGCTGCTGCAGCCGATTGTAGAAAATGCCATCAAATTCGGTCTTTACGATACCACCGAAGCGGTGGTAGTTAGCATACGCGCCGAAATGGATGGCAGCTTTTTGATCCTGATGGTTCAAAATCCATACGATCCGCAAACGTCGCGGCCCAAACAGGGAACGGGTTTCGGCCTGCGCGGCGTGCAGCGCAGGCTTTATTTGCTATTCGCCCGAAACGATTTAATGGAAACTTACGCAAATGATAATATATTTACCACTATTATCAAAGTACCGCAGTTATAAACTATGAAACGCGCACTTATCATTGACGACGAGCCCCTCGCACGCATGGTCGTTCGGGAATACCTGTTGAATTTTAGCCAGATCGAGGTGTTACAGGAATGTAACGACGGCTTTGAAGGATTAAAAGCCATTCAGCAGCACCAGCCCGACCTTATTTTTTTAGACGTGCAGATGCCTAAGATCAACGGCTTCGAAATGCTCGAGCTGGTTGATCAGTCCCCGGCGGTAATTTTTACCACTGCATTTGATGAATACGCCATAAAAGCTTTTGAGGCCCATGCGGTAGATTACCTGTTAAAGCCCTTTAATAAAGACCGGTTTAACAAAGCCGTTGAAAAATACCTCGCGCAGGCCCCTGCTCCGGCGACCACCCATAAACATACGGAAGAATTGCTGGAAGCGGCCAACTCCCCGGCGCAACACGAACGGATTGTAGTTAAAACTGGTACCAAGGTAAAGATCATCCCTGTGCAGGATGTTATCTACCTGGCAGCGGATGACGATTACGTAAGCGTTTATACCCCCGAAGGGTCCTTCCTTAAAAACAAGACCATGAACTTTTTTGAGCAGATGCTCGATCCCCGGCATTTTGTGCGCGTGCACCGTTCCTACATGGTGGCCATCCAGCAGATCACGCGTATCGACCCCTATGAAAAAGATGCACACCTGGCTATCCTGAAATCAGGGGCGAAAATACCGGTGAGTAAAACGGGGTATGTGAAGCTGAAACAGGTTTTGGGGATATAGGGGTATTTCGGATGTGGGATGTCGGATTTCGGATTTTCTCGAATGCGGAATTCGGCCCCCGATAGCTATCGGGGCCGATTGCGGAATGTTTTGAATACGGATGTTGAGTTTTTCGCGATTGTTTATTTTCAAAGGTACTCAAAAGGTTATCACCGATTCGGAGTTTAGAGAAGTTTGCCACTTTGCGGCATTCTAAAAGTGACCGAAAACTTCTTCCCATCATCATGCAGCAAAATTAAAGCCACTTCATTTTCTCCCTTAAAAACTGTCTGTTTATCTATCCACTTTCGTTTATTCTGAGCAAATTCCGGTACTAAAAATTATCGGAAATTGCATTTGGCTGCTGTGGCATATCCTTTGTAATTACGCTAAGCAGCAGTATTCTGACTGCATTCATTAAAACCTATTAAAAAAACATTATGAAAAACGTAATCAAATTATTGTCTTTTGCTGTTGTGTTTTTCGCAGCAAAAACAAGCATGGCACAGGTTAATATAGGCGCACAAACTGCCACCAAAGTGGTTACCCAGGCAGTTTTACCGGCTGTGACCTCAGCGACCACGCAAAAAGTGGTTTCACAGGCAACTACCAACGTAGCAACCCATGTTGCAAATCAAGCTCAATCAACCGTCCAGGCTGCGCAAAACCAGGCAAGCAATGTGAGCAGCCAGGTAAGCAACACCACTTCGTCAGCAGTACAAGCCGGCCAGGGCCAGGCAGCTAACGTAAGCGGCCAGGTAAGCAACGCCGCTTCGTCAACTGTTCAAGCCGGCCAGGGCCAGGCAGCTAATGTAAGCGGCCAGGTTAGCGACGCTACCCAGTCTGTTAGCGGCGACGCGGCGACAAGCGATGCTTTAACTGTAACCGGAAACAAGAACGACGCGAGTGTAAGCGGATCATCGTCTGCCAAGGCTAAAGCTGCCAAAGGCGGCTCGGCCATTTCAGGGTCTTTAACTTCGACCGGCAACGCAAACTTGAGTAAAAGCGGAGCTAACCTAAGCAGTTCAACCACTTCAAATGCCGGGGCTATGGCCAGTGCAAGCGCCAGCAGGCTTAATACCAGGGTGAAAAATACCGGGGCCTTCGCTGCCAGGAAATACGACGCAACCAAAGCCTATGCAAGCAGCAAATACGCTTCAACCAAAGCTAACTTGAATTCAAAATATGCTTCAGCCAAAGCTACTGCCAGTGCAAAATATGCCTCGGCAAAAAGTACCATAAACAGTAAAAAAGTCGAAGTAAGTGCAACCGCCGCTAAAGCCGCCGGCAACACCAAAAAGCTTATTAAAAACACTAAGGTAAGCGGTTCAGGCAGCGCAGGGATAAGCAGCAGCAGTAGTTTGTCGGCATCGTCAAAAAGGGTAAGTGCATCGTCAAAAAACTCAACTTCCGCATCGGCTAAAGTTAAAGCCGGGAAGAAAAGTGCTGATTTAGGTACATCTGCTACATCCGCAGCAAGTGCATCAGCTTCAAAACAGTAATTATTTTAATCAACCAGATCAAAAAGGCCGAAACGGCCTTTTTGATTTTTGCAACCTTTTATCCTAACCAAAATGTACAAGCCTAACCTGTTATTTACCTTATTGGCCTTGCCTTTATTTTCGCTCGGGCAGCAACTGCCGGCAGACACCCTGGCTAACAAGCCCGCCGGAAAAACCTGGTTCGTAAACACCGGTTTAATTTACCTTTCAAATTTGACCTACGCCGGCCGTCGTGATTCTACAAGCGTGCCGGTACTGCTTCCCACTGTTTCCTTAATTTCGTCCAAAGGTTTCTTCCTGAGTGCAATCGGCTATTTCGACCTTAACGGATCAAAAAGCGCAACCGAAGGCATCAGCTTTACACCCGGTTACGTCTTTTCATTCGACAAACAAAAACAATACGGAGGCGTGATTTCTGCCACCAAATACTTCATTACTGACAACAGCCCCATCATCCTCGCCTCGTTCAATGCCACCATTGATGGGCAGCTGCATTTTAACCCGGACGACATTGTTAAACTTACCATCGCGGGCAGCTACCGGATCGGCAAACAAGGCCCCAACGACATCATCAACGATGCTGAACTATCAAAGGAGATATGGCTTTATAAAAACATTAAAAACCCCAATAATGGCTTTAAGATCATTCCTGACGTGATGCTTTACGCGGGCACCCAATCGTTTGCGCAGGCAGACAGCGCTTCGCTGGTTAACACTGTTTTAGGCACGCCGACGCAACCGCAGGTGACACGAAAATATGAGCTGCTTGCTTTCAGCGGCTCGATGCAGTTCATT
>Ga0206808_1131_pt1 | contig 17708 bp, 14 predicted proteins | sample Alteio_BWOrgCont_58_FD_152899 | JGI IMG/M metagenome (GOLD analysis project Ga0206808, IMG submission 152899) | Enriched cells from forest soil in Barre Woods Harvard Forest LTER site, Petersham, Massachusetts, United States -... | ecosystem: Environmental > Terrestrial > Soil > Temperate forest >...
TTGCGCTGGGACTTCTCGCAACTTCACACGATGCGGATCGATCCCGCGTTTACCAAGCTGGTCAACAAGTATCTCGCCTCCGTCTTGAAGAGTAAGGAGGCGAACACGGGCTGGAAGTTGCCGGAGACGACGCTGATTCTGCCGTGGATCGTCCGGATGTTTCCGGATATTCACTACATCTATTGGTCACGCGATCCTCGCGACTGCATTCGATCCGGGCATATGACGGACGACCTCAGCGACTTCGGGGTGCCGTATGACGACACGAGCGATAAGCTGCGGCAGCGGGCGATCAGTTACCAGTATCAGTACGAGATCATGCGGGCGACTCCCTCGCCGAAGAACCGGATGGACGTCAAGTTTGAGGATTTCGTTTTGAAGCAGGACGAGACGATCGGGCGGCTGGAAAAGTATCTGGGAATGCCGTTGGTCAAGGTTCCGGTGCAGCCGGACGCAGTTGGGCGCTGGCGGACGGACCCAAAGCCTGCGATTTTCGATTTTTTTGCGAAGGATTCGCTATACGGCGGAGCGTAGCGGGCAAACTCTGCCAAGACGATGAAGCTCGGCGCGAATTCAGTTTTGTTCGGCGGTTACGACATGGAAACCGCCTTCCGTTGTACGGCGATGGCGGGGTACGACGGGGTGGAACTCTCGGCCATCGACGGGATGAGCGAACACTTGGTGCTCGACCATTGGCAGTCGCTTGTTCCTTCGATCAAGGAGCTCTCCGCTACCTACGGCTTGGCTTTGCTGGCGATGGAACAGCCTTCGCAGGATCGGGCGAAGATGGAGTCGGCGTTTCAGGCGGCGGCGGAGCTTGGGATTCCGGTGGTCAATTGCGGGCCTGGCGGGAAAAGCGGGGACTCGGATTCGCTTAACCAGGCGATCGACTCGCTTGGGGGCTTGGCGGATCTGGCCGGCCAGTATGGGGTGACGCTCTGCGTCAAGGCGCATGTCGGTTCGGCGATCTTTGATACGCCGACCACGCTTCGGGCGATGGAGGCGATTGCTTCTCCGTCTTTCGGAATCGACATGGACCCGAGCCATATTTATCGAGCGAATGAGAACCCGGTCGAAGCCTTGAAGGCGGTGATCTCGCGGGTGAAGCACATCCACATTCGCGACTGCCTGGGCCGTCAGCAGGGGCCGGGGAAGCCGGAGATGCAGGCGAATGGAAGGGGCGAGATCGACCTTCTTGGATATGTGCGAGTGCTCGTCGAGAACGGCTACGATGGGCCCGTCAATCTCGAAATCATTGGCGCGAAGGACTACGCGCTGGAGCAATGCTGCACCATCGCCGCCGAATCGCGCGGCTACCTGAACGCCTGCATTAAGGCCTGTAACTGATACGAACCGAAGACCATGACTAACTCAGCGACGAATTTAGGTGGCCGCAAGCCGAACATCGTTCTTCTCGGGATCGACTCGCTCCGCGCGGACCACATGAGCGTGTACGGCTACGAGCGGCTCACGACCCCGCACATTGCCGAATTCGCGGAGTCGGCGACGCTGTTCGAGCAGAACTACAGCCCGCATATCCCCACCACGAGCGCCTACGCGAACATGATGACGGGGCTGGATTGCTTCGGCACCGGGGTCGTGGCGTTGCGGCACAAGGGCGAGATGCGCGATGGGGTCAAGCCTCTTCAGGAATTTCTCAAGGAGGCAGGATACACGACGACTTGCGTGGGGTTTGAGTCGCCTTCCGTCCGTCATTTCGACAAATACATCGGGTTCGAGAATTGGAATCCGGGGCCAGACGGGTTTGCCCATAAGGCGGAGAACCTGAATGACGTGGCGCTACCGGAGTTGGAGCGACTGGCCGGGCAAGATCAGCCTTTCCTTCTCTTTTTGCGGCACATGGATCCGCACTCGCCTTACTTGCCGCCGCCTCCGTTTAACCGGATGTTTTACTTCGGCGACGAGTGCGCTCCGGCTTACCATTCGATGGAACCGGTCATGTCGTTTAAGCCGTTTTGCGATTACTTCGCCACTTGGATGCCGGAGGGGATTACCGATGCGGCATTTGAAGTGGCGCAGTACGATGGCGCGGTTGCGTACATGGATGCTTGCATCGGGCAGATATTCCTGGCGATCGAGCAGTTGGGGATTACGGACGAGACGATCGTTGTCGTGACCGCGGACCATGGCGAAACGCTGGACGAGCATGAGTGTTGGTTCGATCATCACGGAACGTACGACAACACGCTCCACGTGCCGCTGATCATTCGGTATCCGGGGCAGATGCCGGAGGGGATTCGGGTTTCCGGGCATAGCTCCTTGATCGATATCGTGCCGACGTTGCTGGAGCTTTGCGAGATCGATACCGATGTCGCCTTCGATGGCAAGAGCTTGGTGCCGATGGCTTGGGGCGAGGAGCTGACGCATCCGACGGAGTTCTATTTTACGGAGTGCACCTGGATGCGCAAGCACGGATGGCGGACGCCGGAATGGAAGCTGATTTTGGCGCTGGAGCCGGATTTCCACTTCAAGCCGCCGGTGGAGCTTTACCATCTGCCGACGGACCCAGAGGAGAACGTGAACCTGGCCGAAACGGAGCCGGGCGTGGTTGATTTCCTGCGCGGCCGGTTGGAGGCTTGGGTGGCGAAGCGGGAGAAGGAGTCGGGGATTACCGCGCCGGTGCTGAATCAGCCGGGTTGGCACGGGGCCAAGGATATCGATTACTTCGTTTCTTCCGAACAGGCTTACGAGACGCTCCATATCGGCAATCCGGGCGCGGCGCGCGCCTTGCAGGCCAAAGCTCAAGAGAAGGTGAACCCATAATGCCCCTGAGAGTCGGACTGGTCGGAATCGGCGGCATCGGCCGCACCCATGCAGATGCTTACGCCAAGGATGAACTCGGCACGATGGTCGCGGTTTGCGACGTGATCAAGGAGAAGGCGGACGACGCGGCGGCGAAGTACGGCGCGAAGGCTTATTACTCGGTCGCGGACATGCTGGCGAACGAGGAACTCGACATCGTGGACGTCACGACGAGCGGGTACGAGCAGGGGAGTTGGCACTTCGAGCCTTCGATGGAGGCGCTGATGGCGGGCAAGCACGTGCTGTGCGAGAAGCCGCTCTCGAACGATATCGACGAGTGCCGGGAGATGGTCCGGTACGCGGCGAGCAAGAAGCTTTATTTGGGTTGCAACCTCAACCATTACTTCACCCAGACGGCGGCGCGGGCGAAGCAGTATATGGACGAGGGGATGATCGGGGAGACGATCAATCTGCTGTTCAAGATGGGGTTTGACGGCGGGGAGTTTTCTTATGGGGGGAAAGGGTCGGCGCGGTTTAACCAGCCGTATGCGCATATGAAGGCTTTTTTGACCCATCCGTTTAGCGTGATGCGGTACTTCTGCGGGGACATCACGCATATCCAGACGTTTTCGACGAAGCCAGGTTTTCGGAAGAATAAGGGCGACCTTTTGCTTTCGGTGAATAGCGTCCACGTTCGGTTTGAGAACGATACGGTGGGGTACTTGCTGAGCCAGCGGGGCGATGCGATGTGGGGGCTTGGCGGCTGGTGGAGCTGCGAGGTGGCGGGGAGCAAGGGCACGTTCTGCATTGAGAACTGCGTGGAGAAGCTGACGTATTGGGGCGGGCCGGCCGAGGGCGGCAAGCCGGAGCCGGCGGTGATGAATACGGGGATTACGGACTTTAACCAGACGTTTCCCGATCGGATCCACGCGTTTCTGGAGGATGTGACGAATGGGGTCAATCCGGAGAAGCTTCGGGCTTCGGGGCGGGATGCGCTGGCGACGATGGAGTACATTTTTGCGGTGATCGAGTCTTACGAGAACGGCGGCGCAGTGGTTCGTCCGCATAAGCTGCCGGCGCTCCACGGCGACCCTCGGACCGAGAAGATTTAGCTTTTATGGCCATCCGTGTCGCGGTCGTCGGGCTTGGGCCGATTGGGAATTTGCATTGCCGGATCTACGGGTCGGATGCGCAGGCCGAGTTGGTTGGGGTTTGCGACATCGATTCTTCGCGGATGTCGGCGGCTTCTTTGCAGTATGGGGTTCCTGGGTTTTTGGACTTGGACTCGATGTTATCGGCGGTTCGTCCCGATGTCGTGAGCGTGGCGACGGCAGGGCTGGAGAACGGGTCGGACCATTACGAGCCGGTGATGCAGGCGCTGCGGTTTGGTTGCCACGTTTTGTGCGAGAAGCCGATTTCCAACGAGTTGGCGCCGGCGCGGGAGATGGTGGCTCTGGCTCGGTCGCTTGGTCTTTGCTTTGGGATCGATCTGAATCACCGCTTTACTCCCGCCGCTTATGCGGCGAAGCGGTGGATGGACGAGGGGTTGCTGGGCGAGGTTTTGTTCTGCAACATGGCGATCTGGATCGGGCGATGGGGGGAGTTTGATTCCCGCAACTACCATCTGAAAGCGCTGAATCCGCACTCGGTGAATCTGATGACCTGGTTCTGCGGTCCGGTGCGGGCGGTGCAGTGTTTCGGGAAGATGGCGGCGGGTCGCGAAATTTGGTCGACGGCGGGGATTAATTTGCACTTTGTTTCTGGCGCGGTTGGGCATTTGACGTCGAGCTACGATATTGCGCGGGCGCATAGCGTCGAGCGGTGCGAGGTTGCGGGCGTGCTGGGGCGGCTGGTCGTTGACGAGATGTGGCAGCAGGCGACTTTGTATCCGGCTTCGTCGGCCGAGCGGCGGGTTTATTCGAATCCGGTGTTTGGGGGCTTTAGGGACTTCGACGACACGTTCCGGGAGCGGCTGCACCGGTTTTTGGAGCAGGTTGCGGCTGGGGCTTCGCCGGATGCGATTGACGGGTCGGGGGAGGAAGGGTTGTACGCGCAGGCGGTGATTCAGGCGGCGATTACCTCGTTGGACGAGGGAAATCGGGTGGTGCGGATTGAGGAATAGACCTGGTTTCTTTGATTGAACGTGGTCGCTGGATTCGGCGATGGCCAAAACGACCACCTGCTCCGTATTCAAATCAAGGTCCTTTGAACCACTATTCGAAGCGGGAAGAAAACCCCTTGCGGCTCGACTTTTACCTATTTCTAGTTAACGATATCAAAATCGGTAAGAAGATCCTCTGTGGTGAGGAAAATGAGAATGCCACCAGAGAAGTGTCCTTTATTCAGACGATAGCCCAATACTCGCGACACGGGGCTGCCTTGCCGGACTATGTTTCGGTCAGACACGAGCTCTTCACCGACGTATTCCAGCGAGCCAATACCGGCAAGATCCGTGGCCCCATTCCGAAGAGCTTTCTTGGCTCCAGACGTGAGAAAGGCATCGTTGGCAACTTCCGCCCCGCCTCTGGAGACAATTTCCAAGGTTGACCGTATCCGTGCAGTGAGAGCGCCATTCGGGTCTGGCGCCACCTTTGCCGCGTGAAGATCCGGAAAAAGGCGCGGAAATACGTGCTCGTTTCCGTTTTTCTCGATCCATCGCATAGCAATCACCTTGCTCTTCGAATTGCGATCGAAGGAAACGGTGTGCCCGACATCGCGCATGAAGAATTTCTCAGCCGAAATGGGAAGAAAGTCGTCGACGTATTCACCCAGATAGGTACCTATGAGCTCGCCTCGCCCAAGCGAAACGGCGAAGGGGCCATCGCCATAATTGTAGATGCCGGCGTCCTTTGCCATGGCAACTCGATCTACCCGGACGATCGGATTTGGAAGTTTGGCCAGATGAGGGTAGTTCGGCCAGTGGTACTGATGGCCGATGGCCATCAGTACCCTTCCGACGATGCCGGCGTCTTCATTGGTATTCACCATGACTACCGCCCCTAGTCCCCCGGTAGCGTACGCGACAAACGACGAGTCGAAGCCGGCGACCCGTCCAGTGTGATAGAAACGTAGGAAGGGCGGTTGATCCTCAAGAAATACGCCAAGTCCGTAATCGGCCTTTTGAGCGGTGACCATCTGCCCTGCCAGCCTTTGCGAAATCAGACTTCCCGGTTGTCCCGTGAGCGCATGTTGAATTCCGATAGCAAACTTTGCGAGGTCCGTCGGCGTCGTCCATAGACCGGCCGCAGCCATCTCGGGATAGATCCGCCATCGCCCGGCGACCTCGTTTCCATCCTTGTTGAAGCCGGTAGCAGCGTCATGCGCGAGGTTGTCCGGAAGATGCTGCTCGAAGGTGCTATTCATCATGTCGAGTGGCCCAAGTACCGCTTCTTGCATGAAATTGGGGAAGGACTTTCCGGTAACGTCCAGGACGATTTGTTGCATAACGGTGTAGCCGCCGCCCGAGTAACTCCAGCCGCTGCCGGGTTCCGCCTCCACAAGGATAGGCTGCGAACGAGCGGGATTGACGCCGTTAAGAACCTGCACCAGGGTAGGTACGGACTGGCCGACTTCATATCCGGGAAAGCCGTGAACTGAGACGCCTGCGGTATGGCTTAGTAATCCCCGCAAGGTCACTTTGTGGTTCACCGTGAAGCTGCTCTCGGGGACCTTCCAGGTTCTAAGCCAAGTGTTCGCATCCGAATCAAGGGAGATTCGGCCCTGGTCGACAAGTTTCAGAGCTCCAACCGCCGCTACGGCCTTGCTGGTCGAGCCTGCCTGGAACAAGGTAGAGGGCGTCACGGGCCAACGATGCGCCTTATCCCGGAACCCGTAGCCTTGAGTCCGAATCACTTTGCCGCCTTGGATAATCGCTAATGAGAGGCCGGGAATCTTCCGCGTTCGCATCTGCAAGCGAACATAGTCGTCCAACTCGTCCGCGCGGACAAGACTGGAAAGTCCGCACAAGATGAGAATCCACAAGAGGACGGTGAACGGCTTCGAGAGCTGAGCAAGATTGGGCTGTGGATAGAGCTGCATGGTTTTGGGCTTCCCACATCGTTGCGCGTTCGACCGTTCCTAGGCTTGTACAGAATTGCGGTTCCTTGCGAATTCCCCGGGGGTCACGCCAACAACCTGCTGAAACCGACGAGTCAAGTGGCTTTGGTCAGCGAATCCAACTTCCGTCGCAACCTGTCCTGCAGCGATACCTTCGCGGAGAAGTCGTTTCGCCTCCTCGATTCTCAGGTGGTTCTGGAACTGGTGGGGCGGCGCCCCTACGGTGTCTCGAAATATTCTGAGAAGGTGGAAAGGACTGATCCCTGTAAGGTCACTGAGGTCATTGAGGGTCGTTCGGTGGGCAAAATTCTCTGCCAGATACTCACGAACCCGCGCCACGTGAACAGGTTCAGCCCACACACGTTGAGCGGTGCGCAAGGTGGCCTGGGCTTCGAGCAAGCTCACTAAGAAGTACAAAAATGCGGTTTCGCACTCCAAAACCGAAGAATCGGATTCAAGGGCGCGGTGCAGAACCGCGAGCGCTCTGGAGACAGACCGATCTTGCCAGATGGGCTGATGAAACCTAGCGTCGCCCAAGGATAGGTTGGCGGTAAAGCTTTTTATGAGGCTCGTTGGCGGATAAATGGATTTATAGGCGACTCCGACGCCGGGCAGAAGGCGGTTGGAATGCCACTCGCCTGGATTCAGCGCAATAACTGCTCCTTCAGGCACCAGATGAACCTGGCCACCATGACCAACGGGTTCCGCACCGACATAAACAAGGGTAAAGACGTATTCGTCATGAGCGTGGAGCGGAAACTCCGTTCCTGGCGTTTCGATGGAAAGCATTTCCAGGCCGTCCAGCACCGAAAAGCGTCGGAAGGCGGCTTTGGCCGTCCTAACCGTAAGGGCACAATGTGTTTGTTTGGCTGCCATTAATCGGATTGACTCCCCAAGCTGAACGCGCGCGAAGTCAAGAACGGTTCCGGTCGCGTCGCCTTGGGGGGCGTAGAGCGAGGAGGCCGAGGGCGATGTCGTAGATGGCGTGGACGATTATTGCCGTGTAAAGGGTGCCGGACCAAACGACTAGGCCCTGGAGGCCGAGGGCGAACGTGGAGATGAAGAGGACGGCTCGAAAGCCTTGGTTGTAGTGGTTCACGCCGAAGACGAGGGACGAGAGTACGAAGGCGATCCATGCATTTGTCGTCAGATCGGCGAGCGAGTAGTAGAGCACGCCGCGATAGACGATCTCTTCACAGAAGCCCGCGCTAATGCTTAACGCAACCCAGAGGGACAGGCCGCCGATGTTGCTGGGGAGGAGCGACTTGAAGCCGGGCGGCACGGATTTTTTCAGCCACGGTTGCATCACTTGCCTAGATGCAACGGCGATTGAGAAGAAAATCAATCCGGCAACGAGTTCCGGCCACTTGGGATTCCATTGAGGAAACAGGGGTATGTACAGACGGTGGGCGCATACGATGGCGAATAGGCCAAGGAACCATAGGATGGCCAGGGATACCAAGGATGCTTTTGATGGGTTGATCTCTTTTGGCGGAGCTTTACTCGCCCGCTTGGTTCCGCGAATGATCGCGTACGGAAGCAGAACACCTACGTAAACGAAGTAAACGATCTCAAGGAAAGTCCGCATAGATTCCTGCCAGCTTTAAAAGCCCGGCGGAGGGTCGCCGCCAGGGACTACGAGGTCGCTGGTTTGGATGAACACGCGGGTTGCCACACCCGCTTCTAGGGGATCGTGGTCGGGGAGGTAGATGGCTACGGAGCTGTAGTTGGGGAGTTGTTTGAGCTTGTCCCAGCCGCCGAGACCTTCGATGGCTACCGGGTTTATTCGGAGGGTTAGGTAGCGGACGGTGGTTAGGGGGGTGACGGCGCCGGACGGGGTTTGTTTGGCGACAACAATGACGGTTAGTTTTCCGGCGGCGGGATCGATTTTGCGGATGCAGCATTGGATCCGGACGTCGCCTTTGCCGGGCATGTCCTTGGCATTTGGCAGTTCGATGCGGGGGGACTTGATGATCTGGGCGGACTTTAAGGATGGGAACGGGTTTCGGATTCTTCCCTGAATCTTCTCGGAACCGGGGGCGTAGATTTCGAAGTGAAGGTGAGGGGCGGTGGCGTCTCCGCTCTCGCCGACGTAGCCGATGAATTGGCCGGCACAGACGTGCATGCCGGGGTATAGGTCAGGGGCGAACATGAAGTCTCGCGACGCGGCGTGGTCGTGTTTGCCGGGATTGTCGTCGTTTAGGTGGGTGCCGAGCATTTGCCAGCCGTTTTCGGCCTGGATCCAGAAGGACATGGTTTTCATGCCCAGCCTGCCGGCAAAGGGGGCGACGATGGGGGTCATTTTGGTGGCGCGAATGTCGATTCCGGTGTGGAGAAATGCTCCCCTTTTCTCGCCATATCCATCGACCCATCGCGATGGGCCGAGTACGGGGAAGATCAGGGGGAGGACGACGTGTTCGGCTGGGAGGTTATCCATGCCGTAGGGGGCGACCGGCGGCGGAAATCCCCAAGTCGATTCCTGGGTGGCTTTTACCAGCGGAATCAGCCCGATAAGAGCCGCCGACAGGGCCAACCGGGCGGCACACATTGTTCGCATCACCTTTCATAGTAGGCGCGAACCCACTTTGGTTTCGCATATCGGCGAGAATTGCTCGCGACCGGCTCCCGAACCGGGAAATCTTGGATACAGTCCGATTAATTCGCGGCGACGAAACAGCGTTGCTGCGATAGGAGAATTTGCGAGATGCCACGAGCGATTTGGAGCGGGTCGATTACATTTGGGATGGTCAGCATTCCGGTGGACCTTTACAGCACGGTTCAGGAGAAGGACGTTCACTTCCACCAGATCCACCGTTCGTGTGGCACGCGGATTCACCTTCAGAAATATTGTCCGAAGCATGAGAAAGCCGTTCCGAACGACGAGATCATTAAGGGGTACGAGGTCTCGAAGGGGCGGTATGTCTTGATGGACGACAAGGACTTCGAGAACTTGCCGGTGCCGAGCCTGCATACGGTGAACGTCAATGCCTTCGTCAACGCCGAGGAGATCGATCCGGTTTATTACGACACCACCTATTACATCCGGCCGGAGGAGGGCGGGCGGAAGCCGTTCGCGCTGCTGATCAAGGCGATGAACGAAAAGAAAGTGAACGCGCTGGCCCAGATCGCACTGCGGGCGCGGGAGAGTTTGTGCCTGCTGCGACCGTCTGGCGACACGATGGTCTTGGAGACGCTGTTCTATCCGGACGAGATTCGGGAGATTCCGGCGGTGGCGACCAAAGAGATCAAAGTCGACGCCCGCGAACTGAAGATGGCCACGGATCTGGTCGATCTCTTACAGGAGAAGTTCGAGCCGTCGAAGTATCAGGACCAGTATCGAGAGGCGCTCTTGCACCGGATCGAGGAGAAATCGAAGGGCGAGGAGCCGATTCAATCCGAAGAGATCGTGCCTTCTACGGGCAAGGTTATCAACATCATGGATGCCTTGCGCGCAAGCGTCGAGGCAGCGAAGAAGCAAAAGAAGGCGGGTTAGCCGATGCTCGAAACCTACCGCCGCAAGCGAAAGTTTGAGAACACGCCCGAGCCCGACGATTCGCCGGGCAAGCCGGGGCAAGGCGCGCTGGCCTTCGTCGTCCAGCGACACGCGGCTCGGCGGCTGCATTGGGATTTTCGGCTGGAGGCGGACGGCGCGTTAAAGTCTTGGGCGGTGCCGAAGGGGCCTTCGATGGACCCGAAGGATAAGCGGCTTGCCGTCATGGTCGAGGACCATCCGCTAGAGTACGCGAAGTTTCAGGGGGAGATTCCGGCGGGCAATTACGGCGCGGGGCAGGTGACGACTTGGGATGCGGGGACTTACGAACCGAAGGATACGCATAGCCGGAAGGAAGCCGAAGCGGCGGTCCTGAAAGGGATTGAGGACGGAAAACTTCACTTTGTGATGCACGGCGAGCGGCTCAGCGGCGAGTTCATCCTGACGCGATTGAAGGATAAGCCGGAGGATTGGTTGCTGATGAAGGTCAAGGACGAGGCGGCGGAGTTGAGCGTCAAGGGGGCGGAGATCGCCGACTTTCCCGACCATCCACAGCCGATGCTGGCGACGGAGACGACGAAGGCGTTCTCCGATCCCGCGTGGACGTTCGAACTTAAGCTGGACGGGATTCGGGTCTTGGCAAGCAAAAGGGGTGGAAAGATCGAGATGGCAACCCGGAACGGGATCGAGATGGCGGACAAGTTTCCTGCCGTCAAGAAGGCACTCGCCGATTTGCCGTTCGAGAACTTCATCCTGGACGGCGAACTGGTTTTGTTCGACGAGGAGGGGCATCCGTCGTTTCAGGCCTTGATGGAGTTTTACAAGCCGCCGGATGGGCAGCGGCCGAAGCTGAAGGCGGGGGAACATATTCAGCTTTGCGTGTTCGACGTACTTTATTTGGAGAATCGCGACCTTCGCGGTTCTGAGCTACACGACCGGCGACAGGTTTTGGAGACGGTTCATCCGGTCTCGGATGAGATCCGGGTCCTGGATTCGTATCCCGAGATCGGGGAGTCGCTTTACGCTGAAACCGAAAAGGCGGGGCTCGAAGGGATCATGGCGAAGCGACTTTCGAGCATTTACCAATCGGGGCGGCGTTCGCCGGATTGGGTGAAGATCAAGAAGTATCACTCGGAGGAGTTTCTGATCGGCGGATATTCGCGGGGGCAAGGAGCGCGCGAAGATACGTTTGGGGCCTTGCTGCTCGGGCAGCGGCAGGCGGACGGGTCCCTCCTTTACGTCGGGAATTGCGGAGGTGGGTTTACCGAAGACGAACTCGACGACGTTTGCGAATCGCTGAACTCGTTGCGCACAGATACGAATCCGTTTTCGGAAAAGCCGGTGCTAAAGACGAAGGCGGTTTGGTTGAAGCCGGAGCGGCTGGCGGAAGTTCGATTCGCGTCCTGGACGCGCGACCATCATTTGCGGTTTCCGATCTTCCTTCGGATGCGGGATGACAAGATCCCGGCTGAGTTGGCGGAGGAATCGACCGAACCTCAAACAGATCTCACCGCGAGGTCCACGGCGGCTCCAGGTGACGCGGACAAGAACTCGGCGGGGATCAAGGGTGAGAAGAAAGTGGAGTTAGGACAATACGATGAGTTGATCGAGGCGGTGCAAGAGGGCGAAGACATTCAGTTGCCGGTCGAGGGCCACTCCATTCACCTCACTCACCTATCGAAAGCGATCTGGCCGGCGAAGGAGGGGAAATCCGCCGTGACGAAGCGGGACCTCATTCGCTATTACTTGCAGGTCGCGCCGATAATCCTGCCGCATCTGAAGGATCGACCCCTGTCGTTCGTTCGTCATCCGAACGGGATCGAGAAGCAGGGGTTCTTCCAAAAGCACCCCTTGCCGGGCATGCCGGACTTTGTCCAGCGGGTAAAGATTTGGTCCGAGCATGGCGGCGAAGCCTTGGACTGGATTCTCTGCAACGACTTACCCTCTTTGATTTGGCTCGCGCAGGTGGGGACGACGGAGATCCATCCTTGGTACTCGCGGATCTCGCATGAACCGGACGGCGGGAAGCTGGGGACGAACTTTGCGACGGCCCAAGGGTTGGACGAGTCGACCCTGAACTACCCCGACTTTATCGTTTTTGATCTCGACCCTAACATCAAGGGCTCGGCGAAGAATCTGGGAGATGCACGGGCTTACGACACGGAGGCTTGGACGCGCACGGTCAACGTGGCGCTGGCGCTCAAGAACCTGTTGGACACAGTTCCCCTTCACGCGTTCATCAAGACGAGCGGCAAAACCGGGCTTCATGTCTTCGTGCCGCTTCAGCGCGTCTACGATTACGATGAGATCCGCGCGCTGGCGGAGACGTTTGGGCGGCAGCTCGAGAAGGACCATCCGAAGGAGGTCACGATGGTTTGGTCGGTGAAGAAGCGCCCGCAGGCGGTGTTCTTCGACCACAACCAGAACGTGCGCGGCAAGACGTTGGCGGGCGCCTTTTCCACGCGGGCGATTGCGGGGGCGCCGGTTTCCTTTCCGGTTTCGTGGGCAAATTTGACGGAGATCAGGCCCGATCAATTCGACGTTTTCTCGGCACCTGGAAAAGTTGCCAGGGAGGGGGATTCTTGGGCCGATATCCTTGGGGAGCGCCAAGCCCTGTCTTTGTAGGTAGCCACGCGACGCAAAAAATGTTCGGAGGAATTTTTAAGAACACGCATAAATTGCGTGTTTCGGCGCAAGAAGTGTTGTATGATGAATTCATGGACGGATCGGAAGTGAGACCGAACGAACCGACGGGCAACCGAGGAGCGCACATGCAAACAGTTCAGGACGACACATTTCTTATCGATCGCGGCATCGCCGGAGACCGCGACGCCATCGACGCCTTGATCCGCAAGTACCAGACGCGGGCCTACCAATATGCGTATCGGCTGGCCAAGGATTCTGACGAAGCCGCCGACGTGGTGGCCGACTCGTTCGTCCGCGTTTACCGCTCGATCGGCGGGTTCAAGGGGCAAAGTTCCTTCTCTACTTGGCTTTACCGAATCATCACCAATTGCTACCTCGATCGACGCAAGCGACAGGCCGCTCGTCCCGCGTCCAGCATCGACGAAGTCATTGAAACGGCCGACGGCGAGATGCGACAGCAGTTCGTTTCGGACGAAGAGGACGCGCTCAATGTGTGCTGCCGACGCAAGACGGCCGAGACGCTGACCTCGGCGATCGCGGCGTTGCCCGAGTCCTATCGGACGATCGTCACGCTGTATCACGGCGACATGTTGAGTTACGAAGAGATGTCGGAGCGACTTGGCATTCCCATCGGCACGGTTAAGAGCCGGCTGAACCGAGCCCGAATGGCGCTTGCCGAAAAGCTGGCGCACCGCAAGGAAGAGTTGCTGATCTCGGTTTGTAGCTGAGGAGTTTGAAGCCCGTGCGGCTCGGGGTCTGGGGCTTTGCCCCAGACCCCGAGTTTGTTTTTTTGGTTAGCATTTGAGACGGCCCTGTCTTGGCCACCCGATAAGGGGACGCGACGCGCGTGGGATGCGCGAACTATGCTTCATGTTTTCTGACGCGCTGTCTGCTCTTGGGCCCATACTTCAGCGGTTCCGTCGGAAAACACTGTAATTGTTTTGCCCACACCTGTGACCCCAATAACGCCTGATCCTTTGCTCGTCGAGGGCTCGAAGGAGCACGATGAGAGTTTTGTTCCTCGGGCCATGACGCCGGGGGCTTCAGAGAAGTGTCGACGGATTGTTTTGGTCTGTATCGCGCTTCTCGTCTTAATCGCAACCAGCGCGGAGGTCGGATGGGCAACGGGCTCTTCGTATTTGAACCGGATGGCGCCTGGCTTGATCGCCATGAATCCGACGACGGGCGTGCTGTTTCTACTCGTTGCCGCATCGTTAGTGGCCGTAGTCCGGAGGGTTGCCTTTGCTTATGCGCTGGTTCTGATCAGTTCCTTCTGCTCGATTGTGGTGGGCACGGTTAAGCTGATTGGCTATCTGTTCGGCAAGAGCCTTCCGGTCGATCAGTTGGTGTTTAGCGACGCCCTTCGACGCACGGCGGCCTTTCACAATAATGCACTGGCGCCGAACACGGCGATTTGCTTTGTGATGCTGGCGATCGCGATCCTGCTCACGATCCGATATGCTCGCAGCATTCGTGTCGCCACGACGCTCAATTTGATTTCGATGGCCCTGGCGACGGTGGCCCTGATTGGCTACACCTACGCGTCATTCAAGCTCTATACCGTCCCGAGTTTTGCGCCGATGGCGCTGCCGACTTGTCTGAGTTTTCTGGCCGCTGGGCTTGCCCTTATCTGCCTCACGCCCAATGGCGGCGTCGCGCGAGTCTTTACTCAGGACACGATGGGCGCCATTCTCACACGCCGGATGTTGCCGTTGGCCATGCTGATGCCGGTCGTGGTCAGCATGTCGAGGGCATGGCTGGACAAGGTGGGCATGGTCGATCGGGCAACCGGCTCGGCGTTTGCGGTAGTGCTGAGCATTACGCTTATTGCGGCGATCGTAGTTTCTGCAGCGGGCACGATTTCTCGGATGGACGACCAACGCAGGATGGCGGAACTTGAGGCCAAACGCCTTTCCGAACGGTTGCAGGTCGAAGCGGACCGCGCGGACGAAGCGAGCCGGGCCAAGTCGGAATTCCTCGCCAATATGAGCCACGAGATCCGCACGCCGCTGAATGGCGTCATCGGAATGCTCGACCTCTTGGAACTGTCGGACCTAGATGAAACGCAGACGAGCTATACGGGGATCATTCGGCAGAGTTCGGACAATCTGTTGTCGATCATTGACGAAATCATCGACGTCAGCAAGATTGAGGCGGGCAAGCTGACGCTGGAGCGGATCGCGTACGATCCCAAGCAAATCGTCACGAGCGTCGCTCAACTCTTCAGCAGTCCGGCGCGTCAGAAGGGAGTGTCGGTTCGAGCGATTGTTCCTTGGGGACGGCCGTGCGTGATTTACGGAGATCCAACTCGCTTCCGCCAGACGATTACCAATCTTGTCTCGAACGCCGTCAAATTCACGCTTCACGGCGAGATTCGGATCAACATGACGGCGAAGGCGGAGGGGGCATTGACACATCTGGCCATAACGGTTCGGGATAGCGGCATCGGCATCCCGCCCGACCGACTTGAGCGAATCTTCGATCACTTCGAACAAGCGGATTCAGGTACGACTCGCCGTTTCGGAGGCTCGGGCCTCGGACTTACGATCGCAAAGCGGCTCATCGAAATGATGGGCGGAAGAATCGGGGTGAGTAGCGAACTGGGGCGGGGCACCACTTTTCGCATTGCGCTAAGTGCGGCAACTGTTTCCGCTGAACCGGTTTCGCCGGCATTGTTAGGTCGCAAGTGTGTCGTCTTTGAGCCTAATCGCGCGGACCGAGTCGTCGTTCACCGAATGTTGATCGGTCTTGGCGCGACGGTTTCGCATGCCAAATCAGCGATCGAAGCGTTCGAGGGAACGGCGCCGGGGGATTTGATTTTCTTAACCCACCGGGCCGAAGGAATAACCGTAACTTTGCGGGGATCGACGCAGGCGTTAGTGATCATTCTCGCGCCGCTGGGCAACCATCCGCCCGTCAAATTGCGGAAAGTCCTTGAACCCTACCGCATCGTTTTCTCTCCGTTCGACGAGGCAGAAGTCGTCGCGGCTTGTACAGGCGAGGGGGCTTCGCCCAGGGCTCGGCAAATCAGTCAGGCGCTAAACGGAATGAAAATTCTGGTTGCGGAGGACAACGAAGTGAATCAGATGGTGGCCAAGCGGCTCATCGAAAGGATGGGCGCCGAAGTGACCGCAGTTGTAAACGGGAACGACGCGCTTGCGGCGGCCGCGTCGTCACGCTTCGACGCGATCCTTATGGATTGCCACATGCCGGGGATGGACGGGTTCGAGGCGACCGCGAAGATCCGCGAGCTTGCGGCTCCGTTTGGAAGAGTGCCGATTCTTGCTCTAACCGCGAGCGCCATGGACGAGGACCGGGAGCGCTGTTTGGCGGCCGGGATGGACGATCGAATTCTAAAGCCGATCATGGCGGGAGCCCTGCAGACCGCGATCTTGACCGCGATTTCCGCGAAAGCGCTGGCTTAGGCAGACCGCCCCACTGACCGATGGTTCAGCAAAGAAACGGGATTTGCTTTGCGCGTCGCTCGGCAAATCCCGTGATCTTATTGTTCGGCAACAAGGGTGCCAAACTCGTTCCTATGGCTTCTTAGGCCGCGTTTGGTGGTAGCCCACCTGGACCGTTCCTTTCACGCTGGACGCTTCGACCGGGACCTTCCAGATAAGTTGCGCGCCGATTGCTCAATGATTTTGCTTTCATTGGTTGCCGACCCGCTCCCAGTTGGAAGTTGTTTGGGTTATTTGCCATACGTGTCTCCTCCTCGCCCGTATTCTTCACGCAGATCGTGCTCGGTTTGAGCAAGTCTTTCGAAGACTTTTGCGAGAGTTCCAAAATGAATCAAGGTCTCGAGTCCTTCATTTGTTAAGACTCCGAGGCGCCTTTCAGAGTTCCCTTAGGAGGCTTGGGGGCCCGATTTTTGGCGGCGGGTTTCCCAACCCTTTTTTGCAGCTTCGCTTCGACTTGCCGAACTCTGGCTCGCGCCGCCTTTTCGGCCACCTTTGCGTTCAGGTTCGTGGTTCTCGGTTTTCCCGCGACCCGCGCCGGACTTTTTGCCACCGTGGGTGGTGGCGTTAACGGTTGCCCAGGCGCGGCGCTCTGCTTCCGTATCGCTGGTCCCGCGCTTCTCGTACCCATCTTCTATGTGTTCCGCCATCCGCTTCTGCTTGTCGGTGTACTTGTCTTTGTTGCCCCTTGGCATGGTTATCTCCTTCGCGTACGGTTACGCGCGCCTATGGTTGTGGACGTGAGGCCAATTCGGGCAGTTCCAAAACCGCGCTCGGAGCCAATAGGGCTAAGGTCCGGTTTGTCGTTCCGTTCAAGCAGATCGGCTCGCGGGTGGGGTCTTTAACCCTACGCCTATGACCTACAAGCCGAAACCGTTCGAAGAAATCGAGACGCGCGTTGCGAGCCTTGTGACTCCGCTCAATCTGAGTTCCGTGGAGTCGAAGCGTCAAGCGCCGTACGTACTCGCGATCGCGGCAAACCTCATCCGCCTCAACTTCTACTCATCGAAGGCGATCTTGGCCCACGCGGTCTCCGCGGTCCTGCAGAACTCGGCTTCCTCGCGCGTTCGACAGCTGGATCCGCACGCCGTGATCAACTCGTGTTTCACCTAGGAGTCGCGCGCTGGTTATGCCAAAGTGGCTGAGCCTTCCCACAGGGCGTCACCCGTCTTCAGTCCCGGATTTGCCTGACCTACTATTTATTGCGGCGATTCACCCTAATGAAAGGGCTCCAAACAGCTAAAATATAAGTCATTAGCCCTGAGGAATCGATCGTACTGTGAAAAATCTTA
>Ga0206808_1132_pt1 | contig 17458 bp, 15 predicted proteins | sample Alteio_BWOrgCont_58_FD_152899 | JGI IMG/M metagenome (GOLD analysis project Ga0206808, IMG submission 152899) | Enriched cells from forest soil in Barre Woods Harvard Forest LTER site, Petersham, Massachusetts, United States -... | ecosystem: Environmental > Terrestrial > Soil > Temperate forest >...
TCACAAGGGATTGTCGCGTTTAAAACCCATTAATTTCTGAGTTAGAATTATATTCTTTTAGTGAGTTTTAAACAGGAGAATGGGGCAGAAATTATTGATCGCGGTCCCATGAGCAGTATAGTTTGCCTTATAGGCCCCGACAGCATTACTTGCGAAATTGGAATCTGTAACAGTTAAATTGGCACCGTTGTTCGTAAGAGCCGTATTTATTTGATTTGACGTTGGATAGCCGGTTGGCGTTGGCACAGCGGTGACCGATGTTCCCGAATAGGCTAAAAAGCCAACGGCCAAATCATCGGTTTGGGTCGAAGTAGCTGAAGCTATGCCACAAGCAATGGTACTAGAAGCTTTATCAAAGGGAGATGCGAGCGTTATGGGATATTCTTCTCCAATCAAGGCCAGGCTAGTAACATTCGCTCCAGTGACCGTAACAGTGTTAGCGGCATGGGTAATATGTGAATAAGCATACCAGTCTCCTGTGGTGGGATTTGTGCCACTAGAATTCCCGCCCCCACGGGTATAGACGTTAGCCCCGTTATCTGACACTGCAGTTATGGTTGGAGGAGTAGCTCCGGTAGCTTCATATACAGTCATCGCTATAACAACTAAATCTCCTACGGTAAAATTGCTACCAAAAGTTAGTGTACCGCTTGAGGAAGCTGTAGTGGAGCTTGCTGTCTGGACGGCGGCAGCGATACAGGAGCTGGTCGTCGTCGTACTGACGCTTCCTGTTGCCGTACCAATGGTCAGAGTTGCGCCGGTGGTAGCGCTGTTTGTGGTGGCTTCGTAAACTTGGACCTGCACGCTTTGTCCGGGCGTGATGGTGCTGGTGGAACTGGTCCATGGGGTCGCGATGGTGCCGTTGGCATTATAAACTTGATATTGCGGCGAGGCGGTTGCGGTCGCGCCTGTTGCGGCGATACTGATATTATTGGTAGTGCCGGTATTCCAATTCGTGGGTTCAATCATTTCCGTGATATAGGATGCATTACAGCTCGCCGCGCCGCTGGAGCGGAAGGCGAAATTGCTGGGCGAGGTGATCGTATTCGGATTGGTGCAGGCCCAATTGCTTTGATTGGCGAGGATCAAATGGCGCATATCAAGGCCGCCGGAGACGTTCCAGCTTGCAAACGTACCGCTGCCGCCTTTGCTTGTGACATTGACCACCAATGCGCCTGCGCTATAGGACGTCACCGTGCCAATCATGTAGTTGGCAACGTTGGCAGTGGAGACGATAATAACGGAATCTCCCGGGAAAACGGTCAGGCCCGAGGTGATGGTCAGATTTTGCGTGCCTGTGGCGGCTATTGTCATGCTGGTGGTAGAGGGGGATGTATTGGCAAAACCTAAATTAGTCCCGCGCGGTTTGGATGTCGTGCCGTTGCCCTCGGCACTGTCCCAAAATAAATGACGCTGCTGTTGCGTGGAACCCGTGGTGGGCGAGGAAGGCAAAAGATTACCAGCCCAGCACTGCGCGCCTGAAGTATTGGCGACATAAACATTCGATTGCGGCGATCCGCCTTCGCCGCTTGCGCCGCTGGTATAACCGGTCGACGATCCGCCGACAAAAGCGCCGCCGTTATCATAAACACCCCAATAGGGCCGCTGCGCCGCCGTGCCGGATGACCCAATGTAGCTGCCGTTATGCATGTAATATTTCCCGCCATCCACCAGTGCGACAGCGGCCGTATTGGCGAATGTACCACCTGGGAACAATAGGCCGGAATTATCCAGATATATTTCTCCGCCATTGCAAATCGCGCCGGGACATTTGCAAGCGGTAAGCGCGCCGGGACAGCCTGTTGAGCCGCCGGTTGCGCCATTATCGCCCTTGGGCGCGGTGCCGTTGCCGCTATTGATGCTGAGCGTGGCGTTATTCATAAACACTTGCCCGCCGGGGACGATATTCATCGCCTCATACATTTGGGTGGAGCCATCGCTGGTAATGCTCATCGTGCCGGAGTTACTCAGTTTGCCGCCCGCGCGGACGATAAAAGGAGAAAAAGGTTGAAATGTATTGGTGCCGGATAAGGTTATGTTCCAGGTGGCCCCGGGTAAAATGTCGATCCGCCCGGGCTGAAGATCAATGCCCTGGTTCGTTGCGTTCGTTGTTAGCGTGCCGTTTATGACTACGCGTCCGCCATCGGTTACGACCAATGTCCGCCCGCCGCCATCCGCGTTTACAATGGAGGAGCCGTTAAACCACATCTCCCCATTCGAAACACCGACGGTATGGAGCCGCGAGTTATTGATAATCCAGCGCGTATTCGGACGAACCTTGATCCAAGGCGTAGCATTGGTATTTGTGCAAGTGCCCGCTGTGTCGACGTTGACGCTGCGCAAAATCATATTCACCGGCAGGTCAAAATCGGTACAGAGCGCGATGTTGGTGGTGTTCAGCCCGGTGCCTTGAATGTCATATTGAATCTGGCGCAGATTGGCCTTGTCATAAATGTCGGTGCTGGAATTGAGCGCCCAAGCTCCGGATGAGAACGAGGTGCCGGAAAAGGGCGTGGTGATGGTCGCTAGCACATGCGTGCTATCCGTATAACCGGTGATGATGGCGATACCAGAATTGCCGACAACCGTTTGGCCCACACTGGCGACAGAAAAAAGGGCAATGCCCGAGTTTAAAACCACGCCTGATCCCGTGGTAGCGGCGGCCGTTAAAGTTGTCGAGGGATACGTTTGCGTGGGCGTGGTGAGGCTCCAAAATCCATTGCTGATCGCAGAGGTATTTTCAAATACCGATGTAATGGTTCCGGTTGCATGTGTGGTGTCTGTAAAGCCTGTTATGATGGCGCTCGCATTGCCATAGGTGATGATTTTGCCGATGTCGCTGGCAGTTCCGGCAAAGGCTGCGCCGCCAGTCGTAAAGGTAACACCGGCGCCGCTGACTGCACTAGGCGTGAGAGTCGCCGACGGATATGAAGTCGTATCGCCATTCCGGTAAACATTCGTCAAGGTATGGTTGCCCGATGTCAGCCATAATTTCGCGCGGTAAGGCCGCAGCGCGGCGAGCTGCGAAAACGCGCCATCAATGGTCGTGTAGTTCGCCGGATTGCGGCCCGTACCATCGCCGGATGCGGTGGGATTAACGTATAACGTTACCAAATCCTGCTTCGCCGCCGCTTGTTGATAAAGGCTTTGCGCGGCGATGATCGGATAAACCAAACCGGACGGACCGCTGGCCGTGGTGGTAAAAGCGCCGGACGCGGTAATGTTAATCGGGTTGGCACTGCCGCACCAATTTTGTGCCGTTGTCGCGCTGTAGGTATCATGCGGTTTAAAGGCGATAATATAACCCAATAATCCCTTCGGCGCAGATGCGCCCAATGTCCAGCTGCCGGATGCGATGGCGCTTGTACTCGCAAAGGCGGAGGTAATGGTGGCGGTGACGGTCGTGCTATTGGTATAGGCCGTGATGACTGCCGTTCCCGTCCCGCTGGTTAAAGTTTCGCCAACACTCGCAGCGGAAAAAACGCCGCTGCCCGCTGTAAACGTGACTCCATAACCACTCGTCGCGCTCGGCGTTAAAGTTGTAGCGGGGGAGATGGAATAAAGCGATGGTTTATCCGATCCCACCACATAACTATTCGGCGATAAAGTCCAACTGCCGGATGCGATGGCGCTCGTGCTGGCAAAAAATGTGCCAATAGAAGCCGTGACGGTTGTGCCGTTGGTATAACCGGTAATAATGGCGTTCCCCAGATTGCCGTTCACCATTTTGCCAACACTGCTGGCGGAAAAAATAGAACTGCTTGCCGTCAGGGTGATTATGTTGCCGAATGTCGAGCTTGGCGTTAGGGTTGCGGCCGGGCTGATGGTGGAACTGCTTGGGTCATCGGTGATCGGGCTGCCGTAAGTCACAACGTTATAATTCGCGCCGGGAATAGTTGACCCCGGTCCCTCAGTGTTAAGGGTGGATCTCAGGGCATAGGGGCAATAAACAAACTTATTTCCTTGCGTATCCAGGGCGTTGGCGGAGATCCAGTTGGGAATGGCGGGATAGCTGCCCGTTATATCCGGCATCGGCAAAACAGGCAGGCCGTCTATGATTTTAATTTTTGATTTTATCGCGGCGCCGGTTTGCTCCAGCCGCAACCATAAAATTTGTTGATCATAATTATCACGCGCGCTTTGAAACAATTCAAGCGCGCTGAAACCCAGCACCAGCGCGATGGTGACACCCAAAACAATCGTGATAATCAGGTTTGTCATTAGCTATGTGTACAAGTCCAGCCCGCGCGGTTCAAGATAACGAGCGGTTCGTAACTATTCGTGCCTTGAGGCAAAAAGACAGTAGCATTGGCCGTCGGGCTGTCGTTGGTGAGATGATAAGTGTTATTGGAAGTTGATGCGGTTGAACAGGCCGTGGTACTTGTGCCTGTTAAAATACCGCCAGTCCAACCGCCGGTTGTCCCGCCGCCGAGCTCATAAAGCTCAGATCGCCAGCCTGTGGGCACTGATCCGGATCCGACGTTACTATTGACCTGGAGACTGGTTGGGTTCGCCCGCAGCGTGCTGCTGGTCGTTGAACCCAGGGTGCTGTTGGTAATATCAAGTTCGCCGCCTGAACCGCGAATAAGCTGGGAAACAGTTGTGCCGACGGTATTAATATTAAAATTTGTGGCGCGGTCTAGGGCCGTGAGACTGTTAAGCGGCGCAAAGACAGGGGAATAAAGACTGTTGAAGGTCGCGCCCGAGAGAATAACGCGCGAATCCGTAAAACTATTCATCAAAAAGGAGGTACCATTACTTATCATTTGCGTGAAAGTTCCCTCATCAATCCATTCAGAACCGCCAATAACAGGGGGAATATGAGCTTCCGCGCCTGTATAAACAAAGTTGGTACCCGAGGCGATAATAATTTGCCCCAGGTTATGCAGCGCATAAAAGAAACTGGGCACCATAAAACTTGTTGCCGGGAAAATAACCGTGCCGCCCCAATAATATTGTCCACCATCCACAACACGGCTGCTGTTAGCTCCAGTTGTGTTGGTGGAATCGCTGCCGGATAGGTTGGTTAAGCCTAATAAATAAACATGACCGTTATTTGAAATGGTTACATACTGGACTGCGCTATTGTCCATGATGAGATTGCTCAGATTGTACGCTTGCGGCAGTAGGGACAGGTTATCAACTGCGGGAAAGCTGATATTTTGGTAGAGCGCATTTCCCAGCATATAATATGTAAAGGTTGGTGTTGCAGAGGATTGTAAAAAAGTATTGGCCTGACTATTGCCGGCGAAATAAATCGAATGGTTCATAACTGTAGTGAGAGGGCGGTAAATCCGACTTTCAGATATATTGGTCTGATCCAGGGCATAGGTTCCTACCGCCAGATTGATTTTAACCGCCTGCGGCCGGTATTGGCTTGCATAGGTCAGCACGTTTGCCAGATCGATAGGATTGCTGCTGTTATTGCCGCTGCTATCGCCGCTGCTTGTGCTTGCGACATAATATTCACTGCCCGCGGAGGCAATAACTTGCGCGCGCGATTGCACTTCTGCTTCCGTAATGACGCGGACTTGGGCGCCCGCCAATGTGCCGGTCGATGAAATATTCTGGCAATCCGGCGTGGTAGTTTGGTTAGGTCCCGGCGCGACAATAATGGCCAATGCATTGCTGGTATTGCTGGGGCGCGATGCGGATGCCGTCACATAATTTTGTGAACCGGAATAAAGCGTGCCGATCGTCACTGCGTAAGAGCCGCTGGGCGTTGTAATCGTGGAACCGCTGCCGGAGATATTTGAAAAAGGACAATAAAGGAACTTAACGCCGCGTGGGGTTTGCGCATTCGCGGTGATCCAACTGGGCACCGCGGGCGCGGCTAAATTATCAGGCGCGGGAACATTATAGGTTTGGGTGGCTAAAGAAGTGGTTGAGACAATATTATTCAAAACACCCTGGGCTGCTTCTTCCAGGCGATCTTCAACCTCTAATTTCTCAATATTATTTTGGAGTGTCTTTGATCCGCTGATTAAACCATAAGCGGCTGCGCCCAATAAGACGGTCAACATAACCAAAAGGATAATAACTGTTGCCATCAGCTGATATTACACGTGACGGCGAAACTGTTATTATAAAGCCGCAGCCAGAGTAAACCGTTCGTGTTATTAGTCAGGCTGGTATTGCTGGTTGAAGTTCCAACAGGGCTATCCATAAATAAACTGACAGAATTATTATTCCCGTCTTTCGGCGCATTGCTGTAATTCCAGCAATTGGTCGTTGCAAATACGTTATAAACAGTGGTGTTGACACTACTGAAAATACTTCCTCCCCGGTCATCAATCAAATACTGAGGATCATTGGGCGAAGCCTGTCCCATAAAACCAGTATTGTTTTGATTGATTAACAGCCTACTACCACTTGCCAAGATAATGCCATATTGTAGGCCGCCCGCTGAGTTGCCCAGAAATTTAAGCTGGCTTCCGATCCCTGCGGAATTTTCAACGGCATAGGTGCCATGCATAAAAATGCCATAGGAGCTGGCTTTATAAATTTGTATTCCCGCTTCTTCAATAATTCTTCCGCCTGGGTCCACGACAATGCCGCCCGCAATGCTTGAGGTGTTGGCGGCGTTGATCACAACTGTGCCGGCTCCGCCTGATGTTTGCGAGACATTTAAATTTCCACCGGCACCGACGAAGACGGGAACAATACCCGACGTGCTAGGATTCAAATTCAGAGTTTGCTGAAAAGTAGTCACCCCATTCATGATTTTAAAACCGCGATTTGCAAGACTATTAAACGTAATCGTCCCCCCCAGGCCGTCGACCTTTCCGCCGCCGTCAATATTCACATTCGCTGCATTCACCGTAAAGCCATAGGTAAAAGAGTTGAGATGTCCGCCGTAAATATTCAGCGTACCCGCGTTTAATGTCGCGTTGGCATCCATTTCTAATGTGCCGTTGACGGTCACGGTTCCAGCGCCGCTGTTGCTGGAGAGAGTGACATTGCCCAAGGACAACAAACTATATTCATCAATCGTAAGATTGCCGCTGGTATTGAGGATGGGGCCAAAAGATACGCTAGTCACGTAAATCCGCGTACCATGGCTGAGGGAATCGGACGTGGTGTAGGTTGGGCTACCGGTTGGATCTAAAATAATCATGGTGCTGGCGGGCTGTATCGTACTGATAATATTCAGTGCTTTGGTGAGCGTGATGTAATTACTCGTATCGCGGCCGGAACCGTCACCCGTGGCAGCAGTGGAAACATAAAACCGCATGTCTGTCATCGCCGTGGGGACTAACATTTTGTTGGAATAATTATTCTGAACGGCAACGGCGATGCCGCCGGTGACAACAGGATAACCATTGCTGGTCGTGACAGACGAACAATTGGGTACGGTATAACGATTGGGCGCCGCCGCCACCAATAATCCAACCGCACCGGAAACCGGAACGGTCGTGCCGTTATTATCCGTCACATAGTTTTGCGAAATGGTCGCTGCGCTGTTGGTATATTTAACGCTATAGGTGGTCGCGCCGTCGCCCATCGTCACCGTTCCACTGGTGCCGCCGTTATTTGTCGTCGCATAGGGGCAATATTCAAACGGGACACCATTCGCGCTTGCTGCGGCATTGCCCGTAATCCAGGACGGCACCTGGTTATAGGCATAGGGGCTGTTGCCGTTCGCGCCCTGCGGAAGTGCAAAGTAACCGCCCACAATCCGGCCATGCGATTGAATTTGCGTCGCGACATCCAGCAAACGTTGCCGAGTAATCTGGGCGTCCAGCGTGCTTTGCACGCCCTGCATAAAGGTGACGCCCGCAAAAATAATGCTCACCACAATTGCGCCGACAAAAGAAATGATAATGAAGATATTAAGCATCAGGCGGCTTTTTAGTAGGCGTTGAAACGACGCGCGGCAAAATCAGATTAATTTTTTCATTCAGGTTGATGATGGCCGCAAAGATGCAAAAGATGCCGATGCCGATACTGATCCAGCTATCCTGCCAAATGCCAAAGGCAATCGCGGCAACACCCAAAACATAATCAATCGCGCGAACGGTTTTACGGTGCGTTTGCGTCCAGCGTAAAAAGGGGAAGATAGCCATGTTGCCTCACTATTTTTTTTCCGAAAACTTCAGACTCATGGTCAGGCCCGGCGGCGCGCAGCCGTCCCCCAGACAATAATCATTCAAGGTCCAATTGGGACAAAGCCCGGCGGCCTGCGAACTTGAAGCGAGTAATTCCATCCCGCGTTTCAAATTACCGTCATGTATCCGGATCATATTATTATCCGCATTGGCATCAAGGTTAAGCGCTTTTATTTTTTGAACGCAATCTTCAGCCGACAACTTAACGCGGTTATTATTTGCCGCGCGGCGCCCCACGGTGAAAGTGGCAAAGATCAAACCCAAGATAAGCAACAGGATGCCCGCGCCCAACAGAACAGCTCCGGCAATCCGGTATTGGGTGGGCGCGACAGGAATTTCAGATAAATCAAATTTGATCATTGGGGCGCTCCCGGAATTCCGGTAGGCGATGGCGGCGGCACGGGCGCCATCGCGGGTGTTTTCGCTTGATCCGGCGACATGATTACCGGCGTGCCGGGCGTAGGTGCAGGGGGCGGAGCAGCACTGCCTGGATTATCATCCGCCGCCGCATCAATCCGCTTGGTGCTGGATTTTGTTTCAAATTGCCATTGACCGTTTTGAAACCGCATGGCGGAAATATAATTCTCGCCCGTTAAATGCGACATCATGTTTTGCCACTGCGCTAGCGGCAATTGATCCGCCGGGGTCACATTCAAAGTAGGAATTTTCCCCTGGCTGGGATCCAGTGCATAAAAAGCCAGGCAAATAATAAAAATAACACCGCCCAGTAACCCAATCGCGCCGCCGGAAAACAACCACAAAACATTATCCATTTGATAAGGGATTAGATTGGGTGCTTTCTCTTCCGGCTCAATCACATTTTCCAAATAAGAAGACAATTCCTCGGGCAGCAAAATAGAGTTGAACGTATCGCGTTGTCCCTTGGAGACTTGTAAAACGCGCGTGCCGGAACGAATGGAAACCGTTGTGCCCGGATTATCCTCCAGCATATGCAGAATGCCGGGCAGGAATGCTTTGCGCGATCCGCCCTCATGCACTTCATAGGCAAAGCCGCCCTTATAAGGCTGGACGTAATAACCCGAAATTTCCGGCACATCAAAATGGCTGCTGATGAAACCACGCGCATAAGCGATCGCGTCGGCGCGATTGGTAATGCCTTCTAGAAAATCAATCACGATCCGGTTTGGCGGCGTGAGTGTCATCACAGCCCTCCTTGGGTCTCCAGCCCGGTTGGACCGGCAAAACCATTTTGCAGTAAATCTTCCAGCCCATGCGCGCCAGATTTCCGGAACGGCGCCTTCGCGACATTCGGCAATTCCGGATGGTCGTCGGCGATACCGTCATCCAATTTTTTAATATTGCGTTTCTCACTGCGCGCCGGCGGCAGGGCGGCGACAGGCGCGACATCAGCATCGCTCGCTTCCTCCGAAACTTTTTCGCTCGCGTCGATGCCGTCGCCCGGCAGAACAGTATTCACCGATGCGCCCTTTGGATCGAAAATCGTCACGACCGGACGCATGATAAAGAAGGTCAGCGTATCGGTATTATTCGTGCTTTTCGAACCCAGCGCATCAAAGGCATCGAATGGCGCCGTGCGACTTTCCGCTTTATCTTCTTCATGCAGGCCGCCCAGAATAACAACTTCACCCGCTGGAATTCGCACGATGTCGGTGATCTGATTTTTCGAGGTCTTTGGCTGCTGAATACTACCGCCGCCGCCAGTTGTGGATGAGGTATTGCCGTAACTGAGCGTCTCGAGCGCCAAGAGCGACGAGACCTGAATGTTCACATCCACCACAACCAATCCCATCAAGGAATCGTAGAAGGGCGTAAAACCCATCGTCAGGCCTGTATCAATCGTCGCCGTATCAACGCTGCTGGTGACGTTATTGCTGGTGCCACTGCCAGTCGCGCCGCCGACATTGGTTGTGCTCGATAAACCTTTAACGTAAGGCGTGGTTTGCGATGATACTAACTGCACCGGCTGGCCCGCTAGTGTGCGTAATTCAACCATTTGTTTCGTCGAGGTGCGGCCGAACTGCGACAAGTATTGGATCGCGCCGCTGATTCCAACTTTTGTGCCTGCGATTTTTGCCAATCCCTGACCGGAAAGTGTTCCCGTGGAACCCCCTGCGTTCGCAACGTTATTGGTGCCTGTGGCCTGCCCAACATTACCGCCGCCCAAGGAGTTAATGACGGATCCCACAGTTGTGCTTTGTATTGTCGTCGTCGTAGGTGTTGTCGCCCCTGTTGTTCCAGTTCCTGTGGCCGCGCTTGCCGCTGCGACTGCTGCCGATGCGGCGGCGTTCGCCGCAGCGATCGCAGGATCACCGAATTGAAGCTGGAATGAACTCCAATCAATCCCGCGTTGCGACACATCCGTCAGCTGTAATTGGACAACAGCAACCTGCAGCGTGATTTCCGCCAGGTTGCCGGCCAGGCCGTTCAAATAGGGCACAACCACTTCTTCATTCACTTGCGGGCGCGCGCTGTAAATAATCCGACCGCCGTAAAGCGAGGGTGAAATATCTTCCGCGCCGAAATCTTCGAGTTCGCCTACAACTGTATCAATCACATCTTGTTGTTGCGGCACCGAAACTACATAGCGATCACGGTCCGAAATCAGGAGCGCGTCATTTTCCCACCAGACCGAAAGGTCGAGCGAACGCGCAATTTTTTTCACGAGATTGCCTAGCGTGCCGTCATAACGCCGGAACGGCAGCACCATATCGCTAATATCATCCGACGATGCGCCAGATCCGCCGGTAGGGCGGATGATCACGGGAATGCCTTGTAAATCCAGAATACCGATCAGGTCGTTAACCGTCGCGTTGCCTTTGTTAAAACGCAGGCTGATTTGTTGTGTCGCAGATTTGTTCGGCATCGGCGGCCGCACAGAGCGCGCCAGGAATAAATCTGAACTAACGGGAATGCGGCGCAGGGCGGGAACCTTTGACCACTCTTCTTCATGCGTCACTTCTTTTTGCATATCATCACGCGACCATTTGCTTTTATCAGGGTCGCCCGTGCAACCTAATAAAATCACGCATAGCAGCATGCCAAGAGAAATTTTCCGGATCATTTGCCGCACCTTTGCGCTTTCATTTCTTCCGGCTCCTTGGTGCCGAGCGTCAGGGTGCCGTCTTCAACGCGGTATAACGGCACGCCGTTCACGCAACCAATAAAATTATCAGGGTTCAGTGCGGAGCCGCTGGTGGTCGCGCTGGCGATCATTTTGCTGATTTCATCCGCGTTCATGCCACCGTTCATTTCTTTCTTCAAACGTGTTTCTTGTTCGGCCAGTAATTTTTCAACTTCGGCGCGCGAAAGACCCTGATCGCCATTGGTGACTCCGCCGGGCGTAAAGGGATTCGTGACGACTTTTTGATTGTCGGCCTTGGGGCTATCCGTTTTGTCGGCATTGTTATTTGGCGCCGGCGGCGTGGGCGCAGGGGCCGGTGATGCAGGTTGCGGCGCGGGCGATGGAGAAGGCGAAATCGCATTTTGCGCGAAACTGGTTGAGGATAAAGTACAAAAAACCAGGAATAAACACACATGCACGAACCCCCGGCAAAAATCTTGCCGTTTGCGCCCGAACATTCTCGTGCGGCAATTTAATTGGGGCCACTGGGTACGAATCATGACTTGAATTTGGAGTTTCGCACAGCTTCAAAGCCCCGGCAAATCTAAGGCTGCGGGCGCTAAACTATACAGAATCATTTTTAAAAAAAGCAATTAGGGAATAGCTTATTAAGCGGCAATAAAATGTTTTGATGGCCGTGGTATAAAAGTCACGCAGCAATATGCGCGGAAGATTGTCTAGGCTTCCGCCAAGGCAAAACGTCCGCCGGAACGATAAGCGGAAAGATAGGCGGGCACGATCGCTTCAACCGCCGTGGGTGTGATGCCCAAACTTTGCAACGTCAAAACGCCGCGCGGCGCGACAACCGCATCACGCTTTAACAAGGCAACTTGATCTGCCGTTAACATTGGCTCCGGCATGATTTGCATCATTTTCCCCAGAACCTCCGCGACTTCAAACGGCAGATTGACCAACCAACGCTTTTGCCCCGTTTGCGCCAAGAGATATTCTAGCAAGTCTTTAAAACGATAAACTGCGGGTCCGCCGAGTTCATAAACTTGGCCGCGCGTGACCGGATTTTCCAAAATCGTCATCACGGCTTGCACGATATCCTCAACATAAACCGGCTGAAATTTCGTATTGCCGCCGCCGATCAATGGCAGGGCAGGCACCCACACCGCCATGCGCGCAAAACGGTTAAAAAAACTATCTTCTGGGCCGAAAATCACACTCGGTCGTAGAATAACCGCATCGGGAAAAGCACTACGAACGGCCTGTTCGCCTTCGGCCTTGCTGCGCGCGTATTTGCTCTCGCTGTTGATATCAGCGCTCAGTGCTGAGACGTGAATCAGATTTTTAATCGCCGCCTGATGGCAAGCGCGCGCGATCAGTGCCGGAACTTCAACATGCGTGCGTTGAAAGGTATTTTTGCCTTTTTCATAAAGAATGCCAGTCAAATTAATCACCGCATCCGCGCCCGCCACGAGGCCCGCGACACTCGCCGCATCCCATGGCGTACAGCGCATCGGCACAATTTGTCCCACCGCACCTGCGGTTTTCGTCACCAATGCCGTTTCCAAATCACGTGTGGCGACGCGTACGACACAGCCACGCCGCGCCAGCGCCTGCACCACATGCCGCCCGACAAAACCGGAGCCGCCAAAGACTGTAACTACACGTAGGGTCATCGTTTATACCAGTGACGCGCTGAAACGCGCATCACTCCTTTTTCTTTCTGAAATCGGCCAGGGAAACGACCTCGCCCTTTTTGCCGCTGTCATCGCTGCCTGAATCTTTTTTCGCCGCGCTTTTACCGGCGCCGCCGGACGTTTTACCTTTATTTTTACCGCGCTCCGTCAGGGCTTTTTCGGTCTCAGCAATCAGGGCATCCAGCGCCGCTTCATCAAATTCATCGCCTTCTCCAGACGCAGGTTCGCCGTCCGGCCCCTCGAATTGCAAGGCAAAACTCACGGACGGATCCGCAAAAATCCGAATCGCTTCAAATGGAATCACCAAACGCTCCGGCGTATTATTAAACGACAGCGTCACGGAAAATTGCGATTCCGTCACTTTCAGGCCATAAAACTGGTGCTGCAGCACAATCGTCATTTCACTGGGATAGCGCTGGCGCAAATATTCAGGAATTTCCACGCCGCGGTGCGTCGTTTCAAAGGTCACATAAAAATGATGCTCCGTCGGCAGACCTTGCTGCGCAACTTCGGTCAGCGTCTGGCGTACTACGCCGCGTAACGCGTCTTCCACCATCCGGTCGTATCGTAAGCTTGGGCCGTCCATAGAATCCTTCTCCGCCCAAGTTACTGACCTTGGAGGCGGGTGGCAAGGGTTAAGGGCGGGCGGTCCACCGCGTGATTTTTATCGACTTGAGCATTTCATTCCTTGCCTTTGCAAGGTGCTCATCCATATCCGTGCGAATGCTGGGATGTTTCGCTGTTAACTTTTCCAATCCATCCACAAAATCTAACCGCTGACTTTTCTCCCATTTATGCTGGAAGGATCCATGGTGTCGGTCGATCGCATCACAAATTACCAGGCGATGAGCAACAAACCCAATCACGCCGCCGAGAACGGAAGAGAATAGCCATGCACCTGCTCCGTTTTCCCTTACAAATGAAGACAAAAACGGCAAGGCAGCGCCGACAAGGGTAGAATAAAGAAAATGGGGATGGTGGTTAATCTTAAGCCGGTGTTTATTCCATTCTTGTTCGGCTGCCTCGGTTCTCTTTGATGGGTTTTTTAAACCGGATAGAAATTCGGCAAGATATTGCTTGTTCTCCTCATTCGACAAACCGCTTAATGTTTTCGTCATCTCAGGCAAGTTCCAGCATGCACGCCAAGATGCGCTGCGCTTGGCCAAAGTGGGGTACCTCATTAAGCCCTTAAGGATAACGTAATCACGGAAATCCCTGGTTTTTGATGGCCGTATATATTTCATTTTTTCCCGCTAAAAATCCTAAAGAATGAGAATAATCTACGGGATCGGCGCACTTGAAAGCAAATAAATTCTTAGGGGGCGATGCAACTATCCTGAAATAGGGAGGGGGGCCGAGGCCCCCCTTCTGTTACGCGGCTATCCCCATCGCCGTATTGCTGTATTAGGCAGCTTTCTTCGTAGCAACAGCTACGTCGAAATTGTCGTTAGCAGCAACAGATGCAACGTTGTCGTTAGCATTTGTGTTGTTGACCCGATAAGGGCGGAATCATGCCCGGCAAAAGCAACATCTTTATTACGCGTGTCGAAGCCTAATTCGGCCCCGCCAAAATTCGCTGCGCGAATTTTGGTGGAGCCGCCGGGTTCTGCCCCCGGGTCCACAACGTCTATTCCATGCACAATTTATCGCCATAGCTGGTTGCCCAGCATCCTTAATATAACAGAGTTTTTAGCCAAAGGCAAAAGAATAGCGGGCACGGAAAAATAAGTTTTCGGTTCGGTTTTACGCGCCGCCGCGTATTCCACCTTTGTTGCCATGCGGCCGCGTGGTAATTTCCACCCATGACAAAATCAAAAACCAACAGCATCACCCGCACCCTGGCTGTGCTGCTCTCCGACACCTATCTGCTCACGGTAAAAACGCAAAATTATCACTGGAACGTGATGGATGCGGATTTCCGCGCGCTCCATGCGTTTTTTGATGAGCTTTATAGTGAAATGCTGCCAGCGATTGACCTGATCGCCGAGCGCATCCGCAAACTCGGCCAGTTCGCGCCCGGCAGTATGGCGGAAATGATTAAACTTTCAGATATCAAAGAAGACACCCAGCATGACGAACCCGCCGCGACAATGATCGCGCATATGCTGGCCGACCACCAGCATATGATCAAACACCTGAAAAAAGGCATTGATGAAGCCGACGACGCCAAAGACCCCGGCACCGCCGACATGCTCACCGACCGCCTGCGCGCCCACGAAAAACACGCCTGGATGCTGGCAGCGTCATTAAAGAAACAATCGAATTCTTTGGCGCAGCATTAACCAGGCCGCACGGCCTTAAGGAAGTAAGGTTTGTCCCACGAACGCAATAGTTTCTGACTGCAATACCGGAAGTCTGGTTTGCGGAGCTTGTTCAAATAAAAATTCCAATCCGCCGCGTTCCGCGCAAGCAATGATTAAACGATTGCGGAAGCGGGCATTATCCAAAAGAGCCGCATGCGGTTTGAAAATGGGCTCAAATTCTTCGGCATTTTTATTCGCGGCGGCTTGTGCAATATCAGATACGATATTCTCCAAATCTCCCGGTAGATGAGTGGCCGCTTTTAATGCCAAATACTGTGCCTTTAAATATTTTTGTCTTGCATCAAGCGATCGAAAGTTATTTTCCGAAGACATAATGGCATAGGCTTCACTGACAATTTCCTGGTTTTCCGGTCTGCGGCAAAATGCATTCCGCTCTTTTTCATTCTGTTCAATGGCGTAATGCGTGTAAGTGACAGCACCAGTCGGAATGGTGCCCAAAAGAGCAACAAGCAGGCGTATGTCAACCCACTCACCTGGGATACTTGCCAGCGTCGCGTACGTCATCATGCCAATATAAAGCAAGGAGTTAGAGTCTTTATATTTACGCCGCCCAGCCAGCCATTCCCTTTGGGTTTCATTGCCCAGATCGCCCCGGATAGATTCAGAAAGGGCGGTATCGAAATTCGTTAAGTTAACCTTTTTGGCGTTCTTATGCCGGGGACAATCCGCCAACTGCTGCTGAACCGCGGCCAAGGCAAGGCTAATATCGTCGGCGGTTGTTAAGAATGGTCTTATATCGTTGGTCATCGCATGAATATCCTCTGAATTTCAGGGGAAAGAATAGTGAAAATTAAGCCCTAAGTCAAATTTTGGTTATTTTTCTGACCATTCCCATTCGATATTTTCCTGAATGTCGGGGTGCAGCGATAAATGCACCGGGCAGGCCTGCGCCGCGTGCTTTAATTTGGCCGCGGCCGGATGGTCCGCCGCAATCGGCATTTTCAAATGAATATTCAGACTATCGATCCGCCGCGGCGGCGAGGTCCGCATGACCTTCTCAATCTTGCCGCTCATGCCTTTTAATTCAACGCCGTTTCGCTCCGCCACCAGCGCCATCGTCGTCATAATGCAGGTGAGCAGCCCCGTCGCGACCAAATCCGTCGGGGAAAAGGTCGTCCCACTGCCTCCCAAATCGGTGGGCGCATCCGTCAGCATTTCTGTGCCCGACGGCCCATGAAACGCCCGGCATTTCAACCCGCCTAGGTATTCTGCTGTGAAGTTGACCATTAACAGATCATAAGAGGCAAGAAACAAGAAGCAAGATAGGTGTTTATTACTTCTTGCCTCTTGCATCTTGCCTCTTGCATCTTAAAACTAAGATCATGTCCTTAAAACTCACTCCCGAACAGCGTGCCGATATTGATGAGGCGCGCGCGCAATCTTTCCAGACTCGCCGCGCGACGGTGCCGGCTCTTGAAGAAATTTTATACGAACCGCTCCCCGTCCTCGACCACGGTTTTGTTCGCGTCATCGATTACATGGGCGACGATGCCGCCGTCGTGCAGGCCGCGCGAGTGTCTTATGGCAAGGGCACGAAAAAACTCTCCACCGATGCGGGCCTGATCAAGTATCTGCTGCGCCACTGGCACTCCACGCCTTTTGAAATGTGCGAGATTAAATATCACGTTAAATTACCGATCTTCATCGCGCGGCAATGGATCCGCCACCGCACCGCGAACGTCAATGAATATTCCGCGCGTTATTCGATTCTGGACCGCGAGTTTTACATCCCCGACGCCGCGCACCTGGCCGCGCAAAGCGACAGCAACCGCCAGGGCCGCGGCGATACCCTATCGGGCGACCGCGCGAAAGAAGTCCTGAAAATTCTCACCGACGACGCCCAGCGCACTTATGATAATTACGAAAACATGCTGAACGTACGCGAAGACGGCAGCGTGATTGACGAAAACAAAGACGGCCTCGCGCGCGAATTGGCGCGCATGAACCTCACGCTTAATACCTATACCCAGTGGTACTGGAAAACCGATCTGCATAACCTGATGCATTTCCTTCGCCTGCGCGCCGACGCTCACGCGCAATATGAAATCCGCGCCTATGCGGATGTGATGATTGGAACGCTCGGGCGCTGGGTCCCGCTCACCTACGATGCGTTTTTGGATTACCGCCAAGGCGCGATCAACCTGTCGGCCAAGGGCCTGGCTGCCGTCCGCCGCATGATCGCGGGCGAGAAAGTGACCGAAGAAACCTCCGGCCTCTCCGCCCGCGAATGGCGGGAGTTGTTGGAGAGTTTGGGCAATTAAAAATAATTGCCTA
>Ga0206808_1133_pt1 | contig 17374 bp, 19 predicted proteins | sample Alteio_BWOrgCont_58_FD_152899 | JGI IMG/M metagenome (GOLD analysis project Ga0206808, IMG submission 152899) | Enriched cells from forest soil in Barre Woods Harvard Forest LTER site, Petersham, Massachusetts, United States -... | ecosystem: Environmental > Terrestrial > Soil > Temperate forest >...
TCTATCTTTAAACTGTAATACTTCATTTTAAACTTAAGTGTGGAATTTTATGGAAGATCAATTCAGCGCGATGGCATCCCTGATTGGCGACCCGGTTCGGGCCAAAATATTGTGGGCATTGATGGATAAAAGGGCTTATACGGCCACGGAACTTGCTTTGTATGCCAATACCACGCCTCAAAACATAAGCATGCACCTCCATAAGCTCGTTAAGGCGGATTTGTTAACGGTGCAAAGCCAGGGCCGGCACAAGTATTACAACTATTCACGATCCGAAATCCCCTACGCTATAGAAGCGATTGCCAACCTGGCGCCGGAATCGGATGCAAAAAAAATTAAGATAACCGAAGAACAACCCATAAGGTATTGCCGCAGCTGTTATGATCACCTGGCAGGGAAGGTTGGCGTAATGCTGACCGAAGCGATGCTTCACCGTAATTACCTTACAAAAGAGCAAGACTGTTATGACTTGAGCGAAGAAGGACAAAAATGGTTTTCGGAACTTGGGATTGACCTGGAAAGGTTAAAGACACAAAAAAGGCATTTCGCCAAACCCTGCCTCGACTGGAGCGAACGTAAGCATCACCTGGCCGGGGCATTAGGCGCTGCGTTATTGAGCCATATGATTTACAATGGCTGGCTGCGAACGATGGATGGATCACGAAGTATTTTGGTTACTGCGAAAGGGAAGCAGGGTTTGCGGGATTGTTTGGGGATGGATGTTTGAAGTCACTTGGTCAACCCAGGGACACAATATTTTGCTTCTCCGTACCTTGCGTCTTAAGCATCTGGCTATCTAATTGGTGTAGGCGGGCCTTTTCGGCGAGCAGGGCCGCGAGGTTTTTCGCCTGAACACTCAATTCAGGCACGGCTGTGCTCTCCCATAAGATTCCCTTCAGGTTGGAGCCGATTGTAAAAAGATTGGGTTTGTGCTCTCCGGAAAGGGAGATAATGCAGCCATCGGAGGGATTGGCTTTTATGCCCATACCCAGGTCATCAGCACAAATAAGGCCGCTCGCGGCCAGGGTCCGCAACAATGCATTCGAGGATAATTTTGGGTTGCTCTCGGGCCCGGTACAATTGATGATCCGCTGCACGGTAAGGAGCTTCAGTTCGCCGCCGCAATCGAGGGTTACCAACACCAGGTCATCGTCGTCAATAACCTTTACAACCTTGCCCTTATAGGTGATGAGTTGGTCTGTAGCGTACAAGCCTGCTATCAAATTATGTGTATTGGCGGGGAGCCGGTGCCTTGCGCTTCCCCATAAATGTCGTAGATATTTCAGGAATAGCCGTTTTTCTTCGAGGCTGAATGACAGCCATATTTGCTGGGTGTAAGGCCTGAGGGAATCCACGATCAGGTAAGCCGACGACTCACTGGCCTGCGCTGACCTGCGATGTTTATTTAATGTTGCCAGGAGTCCGGATAGTCCGGAGTTATTCAACTGCAGGGAACCGGTATCCCGGTCCTCGTAAGGAGCTTTATTTTCTTTGAAAATGTTAATGTTATAGCCATGCGGCGACACCGTGTATATGGTGTTTTTAAAGCCAGCCTCTACAAGCGCCACAACGGTATCGGCCATGGTCAGGCCGTTGCCGATGATCAGCACATCGCCTCCGGGATCAAGTTTGCCGATACTGTCGATGGTCCAGGGATCGCCGAAATATTTTGGCCCCATGCTGAAGGCGACTGGCACACCGGACGGCAAGCGGGGCAGGGCGTTGCCTGTGGCCAGCACAACCACATCGCTTGCCAAAACCGGGTTATTTTTAAGGTAAATGTAATACCTGTCATCCGCCTCCACCACATTATAAGCATAATCCTCGTAAACAGTCAGCACGCTGTTTTGCTCCCTTGTTTTCAATGCCTCCTGCCACAAATGCGTTAAATAGTTGCCATATAATTCCCGGGGAGCGAAACCGTCGGCGAGGTCTTCGTTCGCTATGCCCCTAAACTCAGGCTGCTTTTTGAGCCAGTTCACAAAATGATCCGGCTCGTCGGGAAAGGCGCTCATTTTACCGCTGGGGACATTTAACAGCAAAGAAGAACTGTTTGGCGAATAAGCCACTCCCCTCGCAATTGGATTGCCCTTGTTGATGATGTTAATGTGCAGCGACTGGGTATTGTCGCGCAGCAAGTTAACCGCGGTAATCGCACCACAGAATCCACCCCCGATAATTGTAATTTGTAAAGGTTGCATTTTTGTCACGGTATATTAACGGTATGTCACCAGTTTTTGGCCTACCTTCCTTTCGATCGGAAGAAAGAGCAATAATAATAATTCCCATCGGAATGATGTAATATAAAAACATGGCCGAACAACTTTTTTTCCATGGCAGCAGCCGGAGCTGCCGGAACCTGGCTGGATAGAAGACAGCCCGTTGTTAATTGTAACATGGGTATCATCTTATGAGTTACCCGCTTCATTACCGAAGATAAATATTCATTTTTGCATTACATGTTTAAACATGTAATTTTCAAATTTAAAAATGAATATGTATAAGCTAAAAATAATATCAAGTACTGTAAGGCCCGGCCGCAAGGGGCCCATCGTTGCCAATTGGATTGCCGAAACGGCAAAGAAAAACGGAAACTTTGACGTGGAAATTTTGGACCTGGGGGAAATTAATTTGCCGCTGATGAACGAGCCTGTTCATCCCATGATGAAGCAATATGAACATGCGCATACCAAACAATGGAGCCAAAAAATAGAGGAAGCCGATGCTTTTATATTTGTAACTGCCGAGTATGATTACAGCTACCCGGCATCGCTGAAAAATGCGCTGGAGTACCTCGTGCATGAATGGGCCTATAAACCGGCCGGATTGGTAAGTTATTCCGCCGGAGCCTTTGCGGGCGTACGCGCGGTGATGAGTTTAAAAAACGACTTGCTCTCTCTGCGGACGATTTCGCTTGCCGAGGCGGTAAATATCCCCGGCCTGAACCAGTTGATCAACGAAGATGACGAATTTACACCAAACGAAATTATCGCAACATCGGCCAAAACGATGCTGACGCAACTGGTGCGGTGGACCAAAGGGCTGAAAGTGATAAAAGAGGACAAGTAAGTTTGGATAGTGAGTGGTGAATAGTGAACGGTGAGTAGTGAGTAAGTTTAAAGTAGATAAGTGGGGGTTATATTGATTGGATTTGCTGAACGCTGAACTTGGCAATCCTTAACAAAGCGAAAAATGCGCCAACATTGTCTTAAAAAAAAGCGGCTTCAATAAAGCGGCTTTTTACTTCTCTTTCTTTCTGGCTGATGGGCACTGTCACGACTCGACGTTTGATCGGAGCGCTGGCCGCCGGAATTGCTGATGCCGCGCTCTTTTAGCCGTTCGTTCTGATCGGTAAAGGCGCGGTTGGATGTTGAGCGGCCCTGGCCGGATTCGTTGTCTTTTGAGCTTTGCTGCGTTTTCATGGTATAATTGGTTTGGTAATGGTTGGGCAATAACCGTACCGCAAAGTCTTTCCACACAAATGGCTTCTATTATTTAGCAATAAGATTTTTACGCCAGTGCGATGTCCTAATAAGCAGAGTTACCTACATTAGCGGCGATGAAGAAATTGCTTTCATTTTGTTTGATCATAAGCGTTTGGCTTTCACTGGCCTCATGGGGAACACTTGGTCATCATGTTATCGGCGAGATCGCTGAGCGCCACCTCACGCCGGAGGCAAAGGCGGGCATTAAAAATCTTTTAGGCCATGAAAGCCTGGCCGATGTAAGCAGCTGGGCCGATGACATCAGGCAGGCTGATCCTGAAACAGCGCCGCTTCATTTTATGAATCTCCCCGCTGGACTCAATTATGCGGAATTTGAACAACAGGTAAAATCCATGAAGACCGGTAACGTTTATACCGGCATCCTGGCAGCGGAAAACCTGCTAAAAAACACCAACGCGACGCAAAAGCAGCGGATTAATGCACTGAAATACCTGGTTCACTTTGTTGGCGACGCGCACCAGCCCATGCATGTTTCGCGCGCGGAAGACCGGGGTGGAAATAACATTAAGCTTACTTTCGAAAACCAATACACAAGCCTGCACGAAATTTGGGATACGAACCTGCTCGAAAAAGACGGCCTCAACTATAAAAAACTTGCGGAACAATATGACCATCCTACCGATATCCAGGTTAGGAGATGGCAAAGCGACCCGGTGATCACCTGGATATGGGAAAGCTACCAGATAAGCTCGATACTTTACGCGGAGACCGACACAATGAAAGGCAGCAACCCCGGCAAGAATTATTACGACACCCATATCCCGGTTGTGAGGCTGCGCATTGAAAAAGCGGGGATACGGTTGGCGGGTGTGTTAAATGAGATCTTTAAGGGAATTTAATTAGTGTGGAAGAGCCAAGAACCAAGAAGGGAGAACCAAGAGTTGACTCGCACAAGCAACTAATCCCCTAATCGGCTATTCTTTAATTTTTACCGGCGCCGAGTTGATCCAGCATATTTTTCCCGTTTTCGCTTTGGGGGTTCAGCTCCAATGATTTCCGGTAATATTTGATGGCATTTTCCTTATCCCCTTTATCCATATATGCTTCGGCGTAACTGTCCCAGGCGTTCCATGATTGGGGAAAATCGTCGGTGTTTTGTTTAAATACCTGCAGCGCATCGTCCAGCTTTTTCATCCTGATCAAGGCATATCCGATGCTGTTCATATCGGATTCGCTGATCTTGCCAGTGGCGTCCTTTCGACGTTCGTCCCTGTAGCTATTCAGTGCCGCAAAGGCGCCATCGGCAATGATGGATTTGAGCAGGCGGCGCGAAGGGGCATCATACCTTTGATAGCCGAGGTTTTTTAGCGAGGGATGTTCGCCGCCAACCGCATCGTTCAATATTTCCGTAGCGATGCTGAGGCCGCTTGACGAATTGGCAAAATACACGACCGCATCTTTTCTTGATATGGAAGCCATGTAAAAAGCTTTCCCGTCGCCGTTGTCTCCCCAATGCCAAAACCAGGTCCCATCGGGCATGGTCTCCAGCCCTATGCCCAGCCCCCATGCCAGTTGAGGGTATTTTTCAGTCACGCGTATTTGCGGGGACAGCATTTGTTCCCAGGTCTTTTTCTTCAAGCCTGTTCCGTTCAGCACGGCTATGATGAATTTTGAGTAATCGGTGGCATTGGTGGTCAGGCTTGCAGCGGCAATAGCTTGTTGTCCATTCACGGCCGTTGGCCCGGCGCTTGATTTATCGGTCCTCCCGGTCACGTTTCCTAAATCGTCATGGCGATAAGACTTGATGCTGTCGTAGTGTGCAAGCCAAACATAGCTGCTCGAAACCATACCCAGCGGCTTTAGTACGGTCTGCTGCATATAGTCTTCCAACTGCATTCCGGTAATTTTTTCGACTATTTTAGACAGGTAAACAAACCCTTCGCCCGAATAACTCCATTTTTCGCCAGGGTTAAAGTGAATCTGCAATGTTTTGCTATGATCTAATTCCCGCCAGTTAGGAAAACCGGAACTGTGGGTAAGCACATGCCGTGCTGTGATGAGGTTTATCCGTGGGTCGGTGACACCGTAATTGTTGCCCAGGTATTTGTTCAGAGGCGTGTCAAGGTTCAGTTTGCCTTCGTCGACCAGCTTGAGCACGCCATAAGCAAAAACACACTTGCTGAGCGAGGCGGCCTCGAAAACGGTTGAATCTGTCACAGGTTTTTTGGTGTCGGCATTCATCACGCCAAAAGAGCCCACCCAGGTGATTTTCCCGTTATGGATAAGCGCTATGGACATTCCGGGGATATCTGCCTTTTGCATTAGGTCAGGAACGTCCTTCTGCAGCCTTTCGACGGCCTGTTTTGCGCTTGGGATATCCTGTGCTTTTCCGTGCAGGCCGGCGAGGGTTAGGGCGAAAAATAATGCAGCGGTAAGTCTTATATTCATTCTTTGATGCTTGGTCAAATATGGGCGCCAAAACTATGCCATTGGATTAAATAGTTTAACACCAATCACTTGTGTCTAAATGGCAAACTCCTAATTCGTTCGGATATGAACAGTGGCATATCAAAAACATGCACAACCTGCTCAAATAATTGCTTTTGGTAATGTCTTTAGGTAACATAAAAGAAGTACATTTATTTGCTTTTTTTTAAAAAATCACCTGAAAGTATGACCCGAAACACACGCCGATACTGCAATTTTGGACGGATTTAAATTTAGATAAAAAACAATGAAAAAGATCACCTTAATCGGCCTGCTTTGCGCGGGCTTCCTGTTGGGCTACGGTTTCAGCCGTTTAACCACGCCGGCGAATAGCGGCCCACGTGTGACGGGTATCGGCGGTATCTTTTTTAAGGCCAAAGACCCCGCTGCGCTGAAAGCCTGGTACAGCAAGAACCTGGGCATCCGCATCGGCGGATTCGGTTCAGATTTTGAATGGCGCCAGGGCATGGACAGCACAAAAAAGGGTTTTACCATATGGGCGCCCTTTAAAGAAACCACCAAATACTTCCAGCCCTCTGAAAAGCAATTCATGATCAATTACCGCGTGGAAGGCCTGGATCAGCTTTTAGCCCAATTGAAAGCTTTGGGTATTCTGCCGGTTGACAGCGTGCAAAAGGTGAGCTATGGGAGTTTTGTACACCTGATGGACCCCGAGGGCAATAAGATCGAATTGTGGGAGCCCAATGATGTGGAATTTGCCAAAATGAGTACGGTCACTACTAAATAAATTGCGGTTACATCTATCTAGAAATCGGAAAACGCCCATAAATGAAAAAGACTTGCATAGATCATAGAAATCGAAGTTTTGAAAACTTCGTAAGTCTGATCAAGGTGGGGTAAATGATGGGGCTCGAACCCACGACCCTTGGTATGAAACTCCGATATGGTAGTGACTTAACTTATCAATTTATAAGACCTTAACGATTTCCAGCAAATGTTTGAGTTCAGCCTCGCTTATGTTATCAAGATCGCCTTTGTCGTATATCTTCAGCAAATAAAGTATCTCATTTTCAACGCTAACAATTAAATGCGTAATAACCCTTGCGCCGCCGCTCTTTCCTTTGCCTTTGCTGGTAATCGACAGGCGGATTTTGTAACAGTTTCTACCAATCGGAGTGCCCAATTTGGGATTAAGGTCAATGTCATCCAATAGGTCTGCATAATCTTGCTTTAAAGAAGGGTATTTTTTTGCAAGCTTTTTTAGTTCCTTATCAAAACTGTTAAGAGAGATAATCTTAAAGCTCATCAAGCAATTCCCTGGCTGTTTTTAATTGAATTTTTCCTTCCTGGTGAAGTTTAACCTCTTTAAAAGCCTTTTCCAAATCCTTTTTCATTTTTTTGGCGGCCGGTGAGAGTTTATGAACATCGGGATCAATTAATTTTACTTTCCCTCCTAATTTTGATATTACGTTCAAAATCAATTCAGCATCTTTTTCGGGAAGTTTTATCTCAGCCGTTATCATAAAAATAATTTTAATAAAGATACCACAAATCCAGTAAAATAAAAAAACGCCCCTAAATGAAAAAGACTTACGAAGTTTTAAAAACTTCGTAAGTCTGATCAAGGTGGGGTAAATGATGGGGCTCGAACCCACGACCCTCGGTACCACAAACCGATGCTCTAACCAACTGAGCTACATCTACCGTTTTGGAGAATGCAAAAATAGGGAACTTAGGGTTATTTACAAAGAGTTTTTTTGATAAGCTAAGAATTGTTGGATTGCACTATTGTTGGATTGTTGGATTACGGGCATTTTATTATTACACTGCTCTTACCCTGACGGATGCATTTATGAGTAGATTTGGTGTATGGCTGAACAATTGGTTGAATTGAATGTAACTGGCATGCATTGCAATAATTGCGCCATATCGGTGCATAAGCTGCTGGAGAAAAAAGGCCTGAAAAATATACTTGTGGACTTTGCCGGGGAAGAAGTACAATTCTCCTACAACGACCCGGCTGACTTGCCGGGCATTATTAGAGACATTGAGGGGCTCGGTTATAAAGTAGTGGATGACCCCGCGCTCCAGCCTACACCGTTTTATGACAAGGTTGAAAACAAATTTATCTTTTGCGCCATCTTTACTGCTCCGCTCCTGCTTCATATGGTGTTGCCCTGGCATTTTTTACAGGAACCCCTGGTTCAGCTGCTATTATGCCTGCCGGTGTTTGTGGCAGGCTGCCTGCATTTCGGTAAGAGTGCAATCGGTTCGCTAAAAGGCGGGGTGCCCAATATGGATGTGCTGATTTTTGTTGGGTCGACCGCCGCTTTTGTTTATAGCCTGATCGGCACTTACGAGCACCTGGGCGAACGCTACCAGTTTTATGAAACCTGCGCCACTATTATTACCCTGGTTTTGCTTGGCAATGTTTTTGAAAAACGGTCGGTTACACAAACTACGTCGGCGGTTAAGGACCTTGTAAAAATACAGCAGGTAAATGCAAATCGCGAAGTAAACGGTGTTATCGAAGTGATCAATGCCCGCGAAGTTCGCCCCGGTGACATACTGCTGGTGAACGAAGGCGATAAAATACCGGTCGATGGCGAAGTTTTGTCAGGCGAAGCGTCGGTTGATGAATCTATGCTGACGGGTGAAAGTGTGCCTGTTGAAAAAGGAAAATATGCGCGACTAATTGGCGGGACGGTTGTTCAGCACGGGAATCTCCGGATGCTGGCTACCAAAGTCGGCTCGAATACCATACTGGCGCAGATCATTGAGCTGATGAAAAAGGCGCAGGCCGCCAAACCCCCGGTACAAAAACTGGGCGACCAGGTGGCGGCGATATTTGTCCCTGCCGTGATACTTATTTCGCTGGTGACTTTCGCGGTGGCTTTTTTTGCCGTGCACGATGGCATGCGGGCTTCATTAATGAATGCGATCGCAGTTTTAGTTATCTCATGCCCCTGCGCCATGGGCCTGGCTACACCAACGGCCATAATGGTTGGCCTGGGCAGAGCGGCCAAAAACGGCATATTGATAAAAGGCGGGGATACCGTTGAAGCTGTAGCCAATGCCAAATACGTAATATTTGATAAAACCGGCACCCTTACTACCGGCAAGTTTAAAATCAACGGCATTAAAGCCGAGGGCCACTTTGGCATTGAAGCGATAAGAGGTATTATTTCGGCAATTGAAGAACGGTCGAACCACCCGATTGCAAAATCACTGGTGAACGGACTGGCAAATTTGCCAAAGACCAAAGTGATCATCAAAACGGCGCGCGAGGAAAAAGGGCTGGGGATGCACGCCGAAGATGTGGAAGGCAATCATTATTTCCTGGGCGCCGGCAAAACCGCCGACGAGGGCGATTTTAACCTCACCCTGTTTAAAAACCAAAAGCTGATCGCGCAGATCGGCGTAGATGATGAGATCAAGCCAGAGGCGGCAGAGCTGATCAGTCAACTAAAAAAGATGCATATTACACCTGTGCTGCTCAGCGGCGACAAATTAAACCGGTGTTTAAGTGTAGCAAAGAAAATAGGGATAAGCGATGTCCACGCGGAAAAGCTGCCTGATGAAAAATTAGTGGTGGTTGATATTTACCGCAAAAAAGGCTGCACAATTATGGTTGGCGATGGGATCAATGATGCTCCCGCCCTAATCAAAGCCGATGTTGGCGTTTCCATGAGCGACGCCAGCCAGATAGCCATACAGTCGGCCAGGGTGGTGCTGTTGAATACCGATTTGCATTCGGTCGTTAAGTTTTTGCAGATCAGCAAACATACCCTCATCACCATTAAACAAAACCTGTTTTGGGCCTTCGCCTACAATATTGTCGCCATCCCGCTGGCGGCTTTTGGCTTTTTGAGCCCGATGATCGGCGCGTTCACCATGGCATTTTCGGACGTGGTTGTAATTGGGAATTCGCTAAGGTTGAAGTGGAAGAAAATCGGCCCAGCCCGCCCCCCAACCTCCGCTGGTTAGCGGAGGAGTTGATTAGCAGGCGGTTTTCTCCTCCTGTTTTTATTACCTATTTTAGCCAAAATTTAACACCCCCGCTGGGTAACGGGGGCTTGAGGGCATGATAGAGATATTTACAGACGGCGCTTCGAGCGGGAATCCCGGACCGGGAGGGTATGGCGTGATCCTGCGCTCGGGACAGCATTATAAAGAGTTATCCGAAGGATTTCGCAAAACCACTAATAACCGGATGGAATTGCTTGCCGTGATTAAAGGCCTTGAAGCGCTCAAAAATCCCAAGCAGGACGTTACCGTGTTTTCCGACTCGAAGTATGTTATCGATGCCATTGAAAAAGGTTGGCTGTATGGCTGGATAAAAAAAGGCTTTGCCGGCAAGAAAAATAAAGACCTCTGGTTGCGGTACCACGAGATCAGCAAGTTGCACAACGTCAAATTTCATTGGGTGCGCGGGCACGACGGCCATCCCGAAAATGAACGCTGCGATGAACTCGCCGTGGCGGCGGGCAAGCAAAAAAATTTATTGGTGGATGCAGTATTTGAGGCGGAAGCAGCAAAGGCTGGTCTTCTTTAGTTAGCAGTTTTTAGTTAGCAGTTGGCAGCGCAAAAGCGCTGCTGGAATGGCCTGCTGCAAACGACAAACCGAGCAACTACCCACTGCAGACTGCTCACTGCAACACCACCTCTCCTTCAAACGTCTTTTTAGTGCCCTGGGGCGAAAAAGACGCCATCATTTCCTCGGCTTTTTTTACCATGTTTTTTGAGCCGATAAAAATGGCCGAGCGCTGATGTAAAGCGTCCACGTCGAGGTCGAGGATGCGTTCGTAGCCGTTGCTGGCGCGGCCGCCGGCCTGCTCGACGATGAAGGCCATCGGATTGCATTCGTAAACCAGGCGCAGCTTACCATTCGGAGCGCCGGCTGTTACCGGGTAAATAAAAATGCCGCCTTTTATCAGGTTGCGGTGAACATCGGCCACCATGGAACCGATATACCGGGAGGTGTAGGGCCGGCCGGTCTTTTTATCTTCCACCTGGCAATATTTGATGTATTTTTTCACGCCATCAGGAAAATGCACGTAGTTGCCTTCGTTGATGGAATAGATAAAGCCGTCTTCCGGCAATTTCATATCGGCATGCGAAAGGCAAAACTCACCAATGGAAGGATCCAGGGTGAAACCGTTTACGCCTTTCCCGGTGGTGTACACCAGCATGGTTGATGAACCGTAGATCACATACCCGGCGGCCACTTGTTCAGTCCCGCGTTGCAGCACATCCGTGATGGTTGCTTTGCCTTCGGCGGATTTTCGGCGGTAAATGGAAAAGATGGTGCCGACAGCAACGTTTACATCGATGTTGGACGAGCCATCCAGCGGATCCATCGCCACAATATACCGGGCGTCTTTTGACACTTCCGACTCGATGGGTATATAATCGTCATTTTCTTCAGAGGCGACAATGCAGCACTCGCCGCCATGTTTGAGGGCGGAGATGAATTGCTCGTTTGCGTAGACGTCGAGCTTTTTTTGGCCTTCGCCCTGCACGTTTGTGGTGCCTGCCTCGCCCAATATATCTGCGAGGCCTGCCTTATTCACCTCGCGGTTTACGATCTTGGCGGCAATGCCTATGTCGCGCAATAATCTTGACAGCTCGCCTTTGGCATAAGGGAAATCGGCCTGTTTTTCGAGGATAAACTGGCCCAAAGTTGTAACAACCTTCATGGTACTTAGTGTATTTAATACGCCTTAACGCGGCATCTCAATAAGGTCGAAGGTATGGATTTTTTCTTCAGAAATGCAAAATCTCACTAAAGTTCGCACCTTGTGCCAGCCTTGTTTTCCGGCAGCACCAGGGTTTACATGCAGGCAATTGATACTTTTGTCGAAAATTACCTTTAAAATATGGGAATGACCCGTAATAAATAAGCCGGGAGGCTTAGTGTATATTTCACGCTTTATCGACGGATGATAACGACCCGGATAACCGCCGATATGCGTCATCCAAACATCTACTTTTTCGCAGTTAAAGCGCAGGTGCTCCGGGAATATCTGCCTGATCTCGGTACCATCAATATTGCCATAAACGCCTTTAAGCGGTTTAAAGGCAGCCAGCTTATCGATCACCTCCATATTGCCAAAATCACCGGCATGCCATATCTCGTCACAGTTTTCGAAATGTTTGAAAACAGCATCATCAAGGTAGCTGTGCGTATCGGAAAGGAGGCCTATTTTAAGCATTGAAAAATTAAATCTCGTTGTAAAATAGTTGTCGTCATTTATGAGCATTTGACAGCATAAAAAAAATATTCACGCCATAATAAAAGATCAATGAGATAAAAAAGGTGGCAAGCAAAGTCCCGCATATTAGGCTGTTGGCGAGATATTTTTCCCTGGCATTTAAGACGGTCGCTACACACAAGTAAATTAAATTTTCAGCGATCGGAGTAAACAAATGCCACTGAAACTCACCCATACCAGGTTGAGACATAAATGCCCTCTGCACAGTATAAGATTCATATGCGGAAAGGAACGCGTATCCGACTGGTAAAATGAGTAAAATGGTGAGAATAATTGATAAGGTTTTCATATTAAAACGCTAAAAAGTAATGTTTTAAAAGCTTTCGATACTCATCCGAATAAATACCGGAATCTTTATAAATGGTGAATTTAATTGTTTGCTGCGAAACTTCCTCAAAACCAAAGCATAAAATTACCCTGTGCGCAGCTGAATGCGGATATGAGTGTACATCTATCGTTCTTGACACACTCGTCCCGTTTTGTTTGATCAGCGCTTTCACCTCCGTGGCTGCGTTTATGGACAATATGAGCCAGCAGGTGCCTTTTTCCGCCAGGAACCCTGCTATATCCTTTATCAGCAGTTCAAAAAATCTCGCTTCAGTGTGTTTCGCCAATGTCTTTCTTTCCATCGGCGATTCAAGTGAGTTGATATAGAAAGGGGGATTTGATACAATAAGGTCATATTTTCTTTCAAGATTTTCGTCAAACTCATTGATATCAGAACAGTGAATATTCAACCGCTTATGAAAAGCGGAATTTTTGAAATTTCGACCTGCAGTTTCTACAGCTGACTCATCAATTTCCACGGCGTCAATAATGGCATTGGTATATCGTTGCGCCAGCATTAAAGCCATCACGCCCGTTCCCGTACCAATATCAAGGATCGATGCAGGATCGTTTGCTTCAGCAATCGCTCCGAGCAACACACCATCGGTATTGATCTTCATCGCACAACCGGTTTGATCAACGCTGAACTGTTTAAATTGAAACATGTACCGATTTACGATTTTAAATTTACCCGGTTGCAAATCACCAATGAACCAGTGAACTAATGAACCAATGAACTAATGAACTAATGAACCTCCCGATAGCTATCGGGAGAACTAATGAACAAATTCTATCTCGTAGCTTACTGCATATTCAGATGGATAGCTTTTCGACGGTTCAATGACTAGTTCATCTTCTTTTTGTTTCCAGTTGACGGGTGCCGCGCTCCCGAGCATTTTGAGGTGGGCTATTTTTCCGTTGACTGCTTTTAGTGCGAGCGATTTTATGCTTAGGTTATCTGTGGGCAGGCCCATTGCTGTTATATACAGGGTATCGCCTTTGGTGGTGAAGCGTACATCATGTGCACCAAAAGGGATTTTCTGATCAGCAAAAGAGCCGCTGGCGGATTTGGTGGGGCCCTCACCATAAATTTTCCAGGGGCGGGTACCATAGATGGCATCTCCGTTCACTTCGAGCCATTTGCCGGTGCCCAGCAATACCTGGGTTTCCTGGTCGGTGATGGTGCCGTCGGATTTGGGGCCGATATTCAGCAACAAATTGCCGTTCTTGCTAACGATATCGATAAGGTTGGTAACCACGTAACGCGCATCTTTAAAGGTATTGGTGGTGGTATAGCCCCAGGATTGGTTGCCAATGGCATCGTCGGTTTGCCATGGTATTGGCCGTATGGCATCCAGTTTGCCGCGTTCCAGGTCGAGCACAGCTGCACCTTCGGGATAGGAATTGAGTTTGTAATTAATAACCACCTCTTTGTTCCATTCGAGCCCTTTGTTATAATAAAATGCTGCGAAAGACTTGCGATACGGAGTTAGCGCGGGCTGCTCGATCCACCAGTCGAACCAAACCAGCTGGGGATGGTAATTATTCACCAGCTCGATGTCCCGCATCAGCCAGTCGTTCATATATTCGGGCGACATGGTTTCGTCCTCGCTGTGTGCGGGGCCGTAATAGTTGTTGTATTTAGGGTCGAGGACATCCGAATCAAACGTTTTGCCGCCGTTGAAGAACCACCAATGCTCGATACGGTGCGAGGATAGACCAAATATCAGCCCTTGTTTTTTTATTTCGGCGGCCAGCTCGCCAATTACATCGCGATGCGGCCCCATGTCGTAGGCATTCCATTTAGTAAGCGAGGTTTTGTACATCGCGAAGCCGTCGTGGTGTTCGGCCACAGGAACCACGTATTTCGCCCCAGCTTTTTTGAACAACGCCACCCAGGCATGCGGGTCGAATTTTTCGGCCTTGAACATGGGAATAAAATCCTTGTAGCCGAATTTGCTTTGCGGGCCGTAGGTTTCCAGGTGATGTTTATACTCCGGCGAGCCCACCTGGTACATATTACGCGGATACCACTCCGAGCCGAATGCCGGGACGGAATAAACACCCCAGTGAATGAATATGCCAAATTTGGCATCCCTGAACCATTCGGCAGTTTTATAATTTGACAGGGACTCCCAGGTAGCCTGGTATTTTTCCTGGGCGCGTACCGCACCATTCAACAAAATGAGTACAAATACAAAGGCTATGAGCGTTTTGGATGACTTCATAATTGGCCGAGATTAATTCTTTCCTTGAGGTTTTATGCTAATATAGCAGGTATGGATTAATTTTCGGTAAAAAGGTTGTTCCGGGTAGTTATTAAGCCGCGTTAACCATAAAGCTTTCTATGGATTAACAAGCTTATTTTGTAACTTTGAGGTAGAGAAGCTAATCGTTATGGAAGCAGTGAGCATAAACCAGGTACTTCGCTTGTTCAATATGTTACCGAAAGCAGCGCAGTTAGAAATTGCAGAGCAGATAAACGAACAAACATTTAAAGAACGCTGGCGCCTTATGGACCAGCAAATGCCGGAATTATCAATTTCGGAGGATGAAATTATGGACGAAGTCCGGGCCGTTCGGTATGGCAACAAAAAAGCTTAGAGTTATCCTGGATACCAACTGGTATATAAGCGCAACTATCAACAGAAATTCAAGGCGACGACTTTACAGCTTACTGACCAATAACGACATCATTATCTTATTCAGCGATGAACTTATGCGGGAGTATAACCGCGTAATTCTTCGTGACAAGTTTAAGAGAATTGTCAGATCAGATCAAATTTCCAGGTTTATCAGTCTCGTTATTTCGAAATTGGAAATCGTTGAAATAACCTCTCAAATAGCCGGCAGCAGGGACCCAAACGACAATTATTTGTTATCGCTGGCCGCGGATGGCCACGCTGACTATATAGTTACCGGCGACTCCGATCTCCTGGTTTTACGAAAGACCGGCCAAACCCAAATTGTAACATTATCCGACTTTATGCAGGCTATTTCTCATAAAACCTTATAATCAACCCATCTGGGTCGAACCCGATACTCATACATTTCGTGTTCACTGGCTTGCCGGCCAGCTATCATCCCCAAAAAACAGGGTTTATCTTCTGTCGGGATTAGAATAAACCTAAAAACGTATCAACCTAAAATAATTAAATTACATTACCCTGTAACAATTTTTTAAAGCTGATACTTATTGGGTGTTAAAACAATAGCCGCAAAATGATTTTAAAACATGGACAATGAAGAAGCCCGCTTTCTGCACCTCATAGGAGAGAACAAGGGCATCCTTTATAAGATCTCCAAAATTTACGAAGACAACCCCGAAGACCGGGATGATCTGCTGCAGGAAATGATAGTACAGTTGTGGCTGGCCTTCGATTCATTCAGGGCCGAAAGCAAATTTAGTTCGTGGATGTACAGGGTCGCACTAAACACCGCGATCGTGTTTTTTAAGAAGCAAAAACGCCGGCCTGATAACCAGGCGCTGCCTTACCAGTTTGAGCGGGCGGAAGAACAATCCGCCGCCGGAGAAAAAGAAGAACAACTGGCCGCTTTTTATAAAGCTGTGCAGCAACTGAATAAAGTGGAAAAAGCACTTATATACCTCTACATGGAAGATGTTTCTTACATGGAAATTGCTTCTAACCTCGGGATTTCTGAGGGGAATGTTAGGGTAAGATTAAACAGGATAAAAAATAAATTAAAAGAATTAATTAAAAATTGAGTTATGAATATAGATGATTTAAAAGGCGCCTGGAATCAGGATGAGCCGAAGGATATGCACCTGCCGGTTAGTACCGCACAGTTGAGCAAAACCACTTCCGCAGTCGGAAAAATACGTAACAATATGAGGAATGAGTTTATCGCTGTGCTGGTATCCTATGCCGCGTTGATCTGGTTGATGTTTTATGGAATTCAATCGGCCTTCTTCTTTAATGTCACCAGCATTTTTGTTTTTACACTGATCGTGCTGAATTGCTTTTACTTTTTCCGCTTTTACCTTTTCTACAAATCCATCAGCCGTTACGACTTCAACGTTAAAGATAGCATCCGGAAGATTGCTTATGAAGTGGAACTCAATACGGAGATCTATAAAACCTATAATTTCTGTGTCACCCCATTAGCCGTGCTGTTTACGTTCATCCTGCTTTGCGGCAAAAATGGCATGGATTACATACGCCATATCCTGGCCTCGAATGTATCTGTTGCCCCAGGGAATTTGCTGATCGTATTTGCGACTATATTGATTTCGTTCTTCATTACCTACGTCTGTATCAATCATCATGTGCGCCAGCAATACGGCAGGTACCTGGCAACGCTAAAACAGGTAATGGACGACCTGGGACAAGAGGAATAATAAGCAAGCACGAAAACGCTTATATCTCGTAAAACTCAATCGGCAACCCGTCCGGGTCGGCGAAGAATGTGAAACATTTACCGGTAAATTCATCCACACGGATGGGCTCGGTGATTACGCCAAAAGCATTGATGTGAGCAATTGCAACATCGATATTGTCCACTTCGAAAGCTAAGTGCCGAAGGCCGGCTGCTTCTGGTCTTGAGGGCCTCGGCGGTGGATCCGGAAATGAAAAAAGCTCGATCTGGTATTGGTTTCCAACTTCCAGGTCGAGCTTGTATGATTTTCGTTCTTCACTGTATACCTCGCGAACAATTTTTAAGCCGAGGATTTCGGTATAAAAACGTTTCGACTTTTGGTAGTCGGAACAGATGATGGCGACATGGTGGATGCGGTTGAGCTTAAGCATGCTGAGGAACAGCGATTTCAACCCTGGTAATGAAATATTCGTCGGCGATTTCACCTTCCTTGAACACACCGTCCGCGATATGCTGACTAATCCCTTTTGCCCTGGGAAC
>Ga0206808_1134_pt1 | contig 17248 bp, 18 predicted proteins | sample Alteio_BWOrgCont_58_FD_152899 | JGI IMG/M metagenome (GOLD analysis project Ga0206808, IMG submission 152899) | Enriched cells from forest soil in Barre Woods Harvard Forest LTER site, Petersham, Massachusetts, United States -... | ecosystem: Environmental > Terrestrial > Soil > Temperate forest >...
AAATATTACGTGGACGCTTAAAATTTAGGGTTCAAGTGTGGACACTTAAACAGGCCGAGCTATGGATTGGATATTATTTCGCCTGTTTTTTTATACTGTCAACCTGGCGGCTAAAAATAATTAAACACCCTTGAATAAAGGGCGAATCTATTTTATACTGCACATCTGCCGATTTTGATAAAACGTCGATATACTCTTTCCTGCCCATACCCTGCATTATTTTGTCTGTTGTGCAGGTACAATAGTCAAACGTAATTTGAGGATATTTTTTCGCAGCGAAGCCCACGTCTCTCAAACACATTTTCATTAATACCGCTTTGTCTTTGTTCGTCCATTTTTCATTTTCAATAGCACTATCCAGGCGATACATATTCGGGTCATGCCTAATCAATGTATATGTCCCGTACAACATTAAAAATATGGAACCAAACTTCCATAGTTTGCCTCGTCTATTTAACCAACCCGCAACTTTTAATTGTTGCTCTTCAGTCTTATATTTCGGGTTATAAATCCCGAACGAAACCAGGAAAAAATACAGGCCGGTTAGGAAATAAACTAAGCCATAAACGTAGGGCAGATAGTTTATTATCGATGTGTGGGGTTTATAGAGCAGATAGGCTGCGAATAACAGGCCCAGCAAAATTGCTATCACCATTATTGCCATCCTTTTGTTTTTATTGAGTTCCATTTTGTTTATGGTTTGACATTAATATCTAAGCTCTACCCCGCCCAGCCCTCTCTGTCCAAACTCCTGAAATGAATCGCTTCGGCCAGGTGCTCCAACTGTATTTCTTCGCTGCCGGCGAGGTCGGCGATGGTGCGGGCTACTTTTAGAATGCGGTCATAAGCGCGGGCGGAGAGGCCGAGTTTTTCCATGGCTTTTTTGAGCAGGCTTTGGCCGGCCAGTGTTATTTTGCAGATGTCGCGCACCATTTGGGGGCTCATCTGGGCATTGGCGTATAAGTTGGGTTTGTCGCCAAAGCGCTGCGCCTGGATTTCGCGGGCTTTGATCACCCGTTCGCGGATAAGTTCGCTTTTTTCCGCGAGGCGGTCGCTGGCCAGTTCCGTAAAGTTTACGGGTTTAACTTCCACGTGCAGGTCGATGCGGTCGAGTAAAGGGCCGGATATTTTACTCAAATATTTTTGCACGGTACCCGGCGGACATACGCATTCTTTCTCCGGGTGGTTAAAATACCCGCAGGGGCATGGTGGTGAGCACATTTCTTCGGCAGACGAAGAAGGTGCGCAAACCGCGAATCCATGAATATTCATTGTTTCCGCAAACTGTTGGTGAACATATTCGCAAGGTACGGATTGAGCGCGAATTGTCGCAACTCGATGTTGCCAGGATAATCGGCGTGAGCGATGAAAGTGTGTACTATTGGGAGAACGGCCGCTCCGTGCCACAGGTGCAATTCTATCCTTCAATCATTGCCTTTCTCGGCTTCTACCCATTCAATCATGACACCCGCACCATTGCCGGAAAATTGCAGCAAATGATAAATTGCAATGGCTGGACTCATGCGGCCTGCGCAAAAGCGTTGCAGCTCGACAGCGGCACGATCAAGCGCATTCTCAAAGGCAAGCGCACCATGACGCCAAAGATCGTCATGGTCATACAGCTATGGAACCAACTGCCCGAACCCCTAAAACAACAATACCGCCCTTAGAGCGGTATTTTATTTTTCAAAAAGGTAATCCTTAACAACGTGGCCGGACATGCCGGTCAGTGCTAATTTGAAATGCTATAAAAATGCGTGGTGGTACCAAGCCCTTCGGGAAAGCTGGAACTACCCTCATCGGTATAGTCGAACCCGGACGCGTTAACATTGGCAAGCGTTCCGTGGAGGTAGGCCTGGGTTTGGCCGCTCACCATCACGGTTAGCACACTGTTGGTGATACTGTAGGTGCTGGTCTCATCGGGAATAGCGCTACAGGCTGTTCCGTGCGCAAAAATGAATGTGCCATTGCTTTCAAACGTATAGATGCCTGTAGCAAGACAGCCATTGGGATTTGCCGCGTTTACAATCATGTAGTTGCCCGCGGTGATGGATGCCCCTGCCGGGGTGGCGGGTTTTGTGCCGCTCTTGCCGCAGCTGATTAGAACGGTAGCGATGACTACCAGGAATAAGCCATGCAGAAAATGCCGAAGGCCCTGAGTACTGATTTTTTTCATGACGTTATATGTGAGGTGAATAACTGATTGAGTTAATGCGTAAAGGTGAGTCGTTCACCGGTGTAGGTGCCGCCTGTCGGATAATTCTGTTCGGTGAGTTCCAGGGTAGAGGTGGTGAGCGTGTTGATCGTGTAGGTGCCTTGCAAAAAGCTGCCGGTCAAGACAAGCCCATTGCCGATGTACCAGGTGTAACCCTCGTACATGCTGGCGCCCTGGTATATTGAAAATTTGCTGTTGTTGGAGAACTGGAGCGTGAAGGTACCCGGCGAATCAGGGTTGGCTATCCAGGTGCCGTTTGATTCTTCAACCTGTTCGCTTTGGAGCGTCCAGTTGCTTGCTGTCAGCAATTGGGTTGTTGAGTTGGAATTTGTCGTTGAGGAATCGCTTTTCGAACAGGAACTCAACATAATGACACAGGTGGCAAGGAGCATTATCGCAGCGCGGAATAACGCAGTAGGGGTGGCGGTGTATTTCATTTGGTTAAACATTGGTGACAAGTTGACGCGGTGAGGGTTGCCATAGCGCAGAAATACTTGATGTACAGGCTATACTGTTGTAATCTCATTTCCATATTCGATAGTGCTGGTTGCATGGTCTGTGATGTAGTTCTGCGGCACGTACCTCGGCCGGTGATAAAGTTCATCAACCAATACGTGAGAACCTACCTAAAACCTGGATACTTTATCCTATTTTTGGCTACCTTTAACAAACTTTTCTTTTTTGATATGTACGGGGATAAAATCAGGCTGGTCAGGGAATTGCGCGGCTTCTCGCAGGAGAACGTTGCTGCCAGACTCGGGATAGCGCAAAACACCTATTCGCGGATCGAAACCAACCAGACAAAGCTTGAGGCGGGCATGCTCAATAAGATTGCGGACGTCTTGGGCGTTTCCCCGATGGATATCCTGTCGAGCCAGCCGGCCATCGTCAATTTCCAATCCAACAAAGGCACGCAGCAATCGTTTGGCTACGTTGAGACAGTCATTGCCGGCCAAAAGGAACTGTATGAAAAAATGCTTGAGGGAAAAGACGATGAAATTGCGCGGTTGAACAAAATCATCGAAAAGCTATTGGTAAAACAATAGTCACTCCACAAAAAAAATACCCTCTCGGGTATTGGATTAGTTCGCTATCTGCTATGCAGCGCATGCACTAAGAACTGCAGTACATATTTTCCAACTACGTAGAGGAGGCTAAGGACGATAATGGCGCCAAAGGAAAATTGCACAATGCGTTCATACGTTCTATTTCTAACAGGCATGATAAAAGAAATTAATGGTGAAGTACTAAAATTTAGGTATAGTGTAGTACTTCACCCGGCGAGATGATAGGGGGTATTATTTCGTCTTGAGGCGAAATAATACCGGATATATAGCACGAAAACACGATTTGGAAATATGTAAATATGTCCCTACCTTTCACTCAATTAACCAGATTTTTCACCTAATTTCTTTGTCATGCTACACACACTGTTGTACGAGTCCGAACACGATCAATTTGTCACTGAAGTCATTATGTACCTCGCCGGAGGGTTTATCAGTTTTATCATCAGCGTCTACATTATCCGGGCCATTTTCAATATCCCGACTTTCATTAAATTGCAGAAAGCTCAAATGAAGCTATTGGAAGAAATCGCGAAAAGTCAGGGGGTTGACAGCGCAAAGGTCCAGGGGATTATTTCCGAAACTGTTGGATGGAATGATGTACCAACGCAAAGCGTTCAAAAATAACGCGGTACAAAACCAATAACCTATCGCTTCTTTCCAGCATTGATGATGCTCTGTAATAAATCCTGCCGGTTGGGGTTCGCTTCATAATTGACCTTCACCCGATACCCCTTGACCAGGGTATCGGGTGGCTGTGCTTGAGCAGAAGAAAGAAATAGCGTTTGGATATCGGCGCTTGAAAAAACTTGGACTTTCTGTTGCTCGGCTAAAGATAGCTGCGAACTGATCTGCTGATTGATTGCTTTGACTTTCGCAGGAAGGGTCGCGCATACCACAATACGGCTGTACCCTGCAGCCAGGCATTTTCGGATATTGTGCAATTCCCAAACGGCCGTCGTGGTTACTGATATTTCAACCGCAATGGCTTCGGCGCCTTTTTCGAGCAAGACGTCCACCAGGCCCGCGCCGTCCGGTGTGGGCACTTCGATGTTGGCCCGGTATCCCTGGGCTTCAGCCATCCCTTTGATGAGGCTCTGCAAATAGCGATGCGCACGAATCTGTTCTTGCTGGGCGCTGGGGGTTTCATCGGCAATTGGCACTGTTTCAATAGGTTCCCTCTGTAACGGAATTGGCGGCGGTGCTGCTATCGGTTCTGGTTCCGGTGTAATAATGGGAGACTGGACAATCGGGACGCTATATCGCGCGCGGGAGAATTCTATGATCTCGTCAACATAATTCGCTTCTTCCTCTCTGGTATACGGAATGACTGTCAAATTGAAATCTGCATCCGTGGTGTTCACCCGTGCGATTGCTTTTCCTATAGTCAGGTTTTGCAAATCTTCAGCAGAAAAACCGCTAAAACCGTCCTCCAGGCGCTTGGCATCAGTGTCACCCAGCCGAAAGCAAATCCTGGTGCCGGCATTTGCCAAAACGCTGCTGGCAATGTCAGTGTCGGTCTTTGAAATCTGGTTCATATCCTGGTGGCTTAACACCAGCCCTAAAAAATATTTCCTCGCACCCGACAAAATAGAAGCCATAGAAGGGGTGATGAAATGCTGGAATTCGTCAATGTAGCAAAAGAATGGGACCCGTTCTTTTGCCCCTTGCGCTTGCCGGGCCATTGCAGTCTGCTGCAATTTCGATACGATAAAAGCACCCAAGAGATAGCTGTTTTCCGCTCCCAGTAGTCCCTGAGACAGTTTCACCAGGACAATCTTGTGACTATCCATCAATTGCGCAAAATCAAGACTCTGCTTTTGGCACAGCATGTTCCGGATCACTTTGGGGCGAAGAAACGCGTCAAGGCGGGTCAGGATGGAGCCAATGGAATTGCTTTTCAGTATCGGGTATTCTGCCTGCCAATAGTACACGATGTCCGGATCGGTGACGGTGGCAAGGATAGTGGAGCGGTATGGAGCTTCGATCAGGAACCGCCGCAAGTCGCCTAAGTGGTATTGCTTGGCGTTATAGAGAAATGCCAGAATCGCATTCGCCAGCACGCTGTTCATGGCATCCCCCCAGGACGTGCTGAAGCGTCGGAATACCGCCACCAGGTCCGAGGCCAGCAATTCCTTTTCAATGTCGGAATGCGCGACCAGGATATTGAGCCCTACCGGAAATTCCGCATCATGCGGGTCAATCAATACCACGTCCGCGATCCGTTCTTCAGGAATGTTTGCGAGTATATCCTCGATCAGATCCCCGTGGGGGTCCAGGCACATCAATCCTCCTCCCTGGTTGATGTCCTGCATGATCAGGCTTTTGAGCAGTGTGGACTTGCCGGTACCGGTGGCGCCCAGGATATGGATGTGCCGCAAACGCTGGTCGGCTGGAATACTGACTTCCTGCTCTACCCGCTGGTGCTCATTGGTGCCTAAGACATAGTCATGGCCTGATAGGGAGAGAGGCGCTTGTTTGGTGGTTCGATTATTGGCAATCAGTTTCTTTGACTGGATAGCCGGAAAATGCACGAATGTTGCAAGTTCCGAAGCGTTGAGTAGCATGCCTACACGGCACGTCTCCCGCATTGCAATATCGGCTAAGCGTTTGTTGATACTGTATTCTTCCCCTTGTAGCGGTATCAGTGAATTGCTCGGTGACATTGATGCGTGGACGATGGCGATGGCAACTTGCTGCAACAGTGCTGCCGCTTGCTCCATGGTATCGCTCACCGTTACCGCCCTCACCGTTGCCCCATACAGCGGCTGGGACACTTTTTCCCGTGCCAACTGTGGCATCTCCGGTGCATCGAGAAAGAACGATGCCTTTCCGGAATCATCACATACTGCTGTCTGTATGCTTTCTGCCCAGGCATTGTGCACGCCGCAAAAAAGGACCTGGATGATCACCGCTTCGTCACTGTCAAGGCGTTCCAAAATGCCAAAGAGCGGGAGGTACGGATCGTGCTCACCGCTATTGAATGTTGCAATGGGGCGCATGAATTCCTCCGCCATGCCGAAATCAACCGTGTACAGGCAGGGCGCATTCTCGAGAATGTCAAGTACACCGTCGGTGCATGTTTCCATGACCGTGCACTCGGGAAAGAATGCGCGCAGCTGCGCGTAGAAGAATGCGGCTTCGCTGTCACTTGTGACAAACTCAATGAGTATTTCATCCGCTTGCGCAATCAGCTCGAAACCCACCGGACTTTTGCGATATGAGAGCATCACCACAAATTGGTTGATGCGCTCTTTGCTCTGCTTGAATTGCTTCGGCAAGGTGACGGAAAAAATTGATAGGCCGCTGGAAGCGGCACTGTACGGATGGGCGAGTTTCTCTTTGGGCTCGAACGGTTTGGGGCGCGCATCATCGGGGGATATGCCCGATAGCAGGCTGCCAAAGAATGAGGGCCGCTTGCCGTCATCAATGATTTCGTCTTGGTCGATGTAATGGCCAAAGAACGGCACAAATTCCGGTTCCAGGTCACAAGGAAAGTTTACGGCCCGCCAGCCACGGCCCCGCTGTTCCCATTGGTAGAATTGGTTGGTCAGTGCTGCGGCAGTTGAAATCATCAGTTGGCTGCAATTTCAACGTCCTTCCGGTACCCCTTGTCCGCTTTCACTTTTTCGACTGCCGATTTGATGAGCGAGTTGATGCTTGAGGTGAACATCAGTTCGGTGTCCCGTTCATAGAATGTCTTGCTTTCCATCCGGGTTGCCACCGCCTTACCCAGCTTGCCAAACTTGCTGGCAACGTTCGCGGCGGTATGTGCATCTTCCTGGAGCCACCAGCTGATAAAGAAGCTTTTGCCAAAGGGACTGGCGCAGACGTAATAATGGTATCGTCCTTTGGAAATGCACAGGTATTCCCTGCGGGATGAAAAGAGGCCGCTTTCGCTGAGCGTGACCGGCTCGCACTTCACGTCCGGGTACCGGTATTCTTCGATCATGTTCTTTAAGAGCGTATAGAACTCCTTGGCGGACAGCTGCAAATCCTCAAAATGTTGGGATTGGTGGGCATGTATTGTGGTTTCGGTTGCCATAATAGTAAGGAAGTAGGTGAACAATGATCGAATGTCGGAACAAAAAAACAAAAATGCAAGTCCCTTTGTGGCGTGCACATTCATGGCTGAATTGCACACACAAAGCCATTGCATTGCGTAAACAACAGGCACCGGTTAGCGGCTGCGCGGTCAAGGGTGAGGTGCCGAAAAAAAGAACACAATTTCACCTCATTTACATGCCCTTGACGGCGCAGGCGCGGCGGTAATTTTGTGAATGCGGTGCATATTGACCGGTATCGTCCGCGCATCTTAATTATCCCGAAAGTTATTTTATCTTTCTTTGATCGCTAACTTGTAATTGTCTTTTTTAGTGTTTACATTTCAACGAATTTTCGACAATGAAGACCTATCAGACCTTGTTAAAGAAAAAAGTAGATGCCTATACCCTCACCGAAATCCTGGTGGTGCTGGTAATCATTGGCATACTTGTGCTACTTGCGTTGCCGAACCTGCTGCCTTTGATCACCAGAGCGAAGAGCCTTGAAGCGAAAACGCAGCTGAACCATGTGCAGGTATTGGAGCAAAGTTACTTTTATGAGCATTCGCGATACTCAAAAGATTTGAATGAAATAGGCTTTCTGCAGGATAAGCTTGTGACCGATGGAAATGACGGACGGGCGAACTATCGCATCGAAATTGTAACTGCAACCAATACAGGGTTTACGGCAAGGGCAACCGCTGTTGTTGATTTTAATGGCAATGGCACATATAACGTATGGGAGATAGACCAGGACAAGAATTTGAAGGAAGTTACGCCGGATTAAGTGGTGCTGCTTGAACTATCCGTTTTGGGTGTGCTGCTGGGGATTGTGGTACAAGATTTTCTTTGCCGATCTGTGTACTTATTCTTTTTTCCGGTGCTGCTCGTGTTGTTCCTATTATTGAAGGGATTTGGGCATTTGCTCTCCAATGAAACCTTCAAAACCGTTCTTATCAACCTTGGCTTTTTGGTGTTTCAACTGGCGTTGCTGACCGCATATTTTTCGGTTAAACGCCGGTTATTTGTAAATATCACGAGCGAACTTTTAGGCTGGGGCGACATTTCATTGCTGGTTTGCATAGCCTTTTATTTATCCGTTCTTAACTTTTTATTTTTTTACCTGAGCAGCCTTTTATTGGTATTAATTGGGTGGGGACTTTATACGGCGCTTAACGGCAAGAAGGATAAACACATCCCGCTGGCCGGCTTGCAGGGAGTGGTGCTAATAATTTATCTGGCTGGAGATTGGTTTTTTAAAGTTGCCGATCTTACAAACGACGCGTGGCTCTTACACTTTATCACATGAATGCGGCTGAAGAAATAGTGATCGTTACTGAACAACTGCACTGGCTCACCAAAGACCAGGCCTGGCATTACCGTATACTGCCCAAACGGAAGTCGGCAACGATGCTGGAACTATATTGCGGGGAAACTGCCGACGTGGATGCTGTCATTTCGGAACTTGAAATATTATTTAATGTAGCCGTTACACTTGAACCGATCCCGGAACACCTGGTGGCAAGAATGCTTTCTAAGTATTACATAAAAGACAATGCGGCGCAGAGCTCAACACAGGTACAGGTAAATAACGCTGATAACTTTCTGGCGAACCTGATCCGTGAGGCAAAAAATTTGAAGAGCAGCGACATTCATATTGAAAGCTATGAGCACAAATGCCGGGTGAGGATCAGGATAGACGGCATAATGGTAGAGCGCTACCTGTTGAAACGTGACGACTATCCCGCGTTGATCAATAAGGTGAAAATTCAGGCCAATCTTGACATCGCCGAAAAACGACTGCCACAGGATGGGCGTATCAACTTCAAGCTGGAGAATGAACAGTTTGACATCCGGGTTTCGGTATTGCCGACTTTATATGGCGAAAAGGTGGTACTTCGATTGCTGAACAGCGATGCTACGGAGATTGATTTGAACAGCCTCGGGTTTTCAAAGTTCGACCTGGATAATTTTTTGGAGGGCGTTAGAAAGCCTAACGGCATATTGCTGCTTAGCGGGCCCACCGGCAGCGGAAAGACAACTACGCTGTATGCTACTTTAAAACTGCTTAATAAAGAGACGCGAAATATCCTTACCATCGAAGACCCGGTTGAATATACCCTTGAAGGTGTTAACCAGGTGCAGCTGAAGGAGTCTATCGGCCTGACCTTTGCCACAGCCCTGAGAACCTTTTTGCGCCAGGACCCGGATGTGATCATGGTGGGGGAAATCCGGGATACTGAAACGGCGAATATGGCTATACGGGCGGCGTTGACCGGTCACCTCGTATTGTCGACCATCCATACTAATTCGGCATGGGGAACAGTGTCGCGGCTTATTGATATGGGGATTCCGCCATTTTTGGTGGCGAATACGTTGAATACGACCGCAGCGCAACGACTGGTGAGGTTATTATGCCCGCATTGTAAACATGACACTGATTTTAATGATGAGTTATACCCCCGGCAATTCAAGCCATTTAAAACTGTGCGCAAACATTTTTTGGCGCGGGGCTGCGAGCAATGTTTTTATACCGGATATAAGGGACGTAAGGCGGTTTATGAAGTAATTCCGATCGACCAGGAACTGGCTTTTGAAATAAAGAACGGAAACATGTATATTCAGAGCCTTTTAAAAGAAAGAAACATACAAACGCTGGCAGAAAACGCCTTTAATTTATTTGAGGAGGGGAGAACGACGATAGAGGAGATTTATCCGTTGTTGTTTAATTATTGAGGAGAGGCAAGATTTGAGATGTGAGATATGAGATATGAGATATGAGATGTGAGATTTGGATCAGTCGGGAGTAAAGAAAAATAGAGATGGGATGGAAAAATTATCATAAGAGAATTGGCAGGCGGCGGAGTGGACAAGACGGCATATTGGAATACACACCCCCGCCACCACACTATCCGGCGCGCGCCCTCTCAAGAGGGGAGCCATTTAATGTACACATTTTTAGTTATTTATGAATATTAAATAGAAAAACCAATCGCTAAACACATAAAATTACTAAACCTTATATGCTCAAAATTTACCGCCTGTTCCTTTTCTTGTCCCTCCTATCAGCCATACCGGGCATTGTATCGGCGCAGCAAAATCATTTGCAGGCCATTCAAGCGAAGCTCGACAGTCTTTCCGCGACGGCGCCGGGGCTGCGGCAAAATGTGCAGCTGCAGATCAACGGATCGATCCAGCAATACCTGGAGGGTATTGCCAGCATCAATAATTTAAATATCAGTGTTGATCCCAAATTAAGTTTTTCGGTAAATGACAACCTTAACGGGGTTACCGCCGAAAATATCCTGATCTTTTTGGCAAAGAAATATAACCTTGATATCGTTGTAACCGGTTCCATCATCTATGTGACCAGCTATGAAGACCCTGGCCAATTTGTAAAAGCGCCGCCTAAGGAGATCAATGCTAAATATAACCCTACGGATAACTCGCTGTCAGTAGCCTTAAATAACGATACTTTAACGGCTGTTGCCAAAAAGATATCGCAGATCTCCGGTAAAAATGTTATCGTGCCGGGAAGTCTGAACGGGAAACTGGTGAGCGGGTTTATTGAATCGGCTCCATTTGAAACCGCGCTTGATAAGATCGCCTTCAGCAACAATATCAAAATGGTGAAGACCAATGACGGCTTTTTTATTTTTCAACCCCTGGAGGATAACGAGGAATTGTACGTCAACGGAGATAACAGTACGGCAGTACGCAGGGCATTCAAGCCCGCGGCGGCAACTTCGGGCGGCGGTGGAGCTTCGGGTGTTTATGCCAGAACAGTGGATGGCAAAAAACTAGTTTCGGCGGATGCGGTTGGTGCGCCTTTGATTAACCTCGTGAAACAGGCGTCCCAGGAATTGGGTAAAAACTACGCCCTTTATTCAGATATTAAAGGAAGCATTGACGTGCATGTGACCGGTGTACCTTATGATCAATTTCTCGACATTCTTTTTAAAGGGACCAGCTATACCTTCCAGGAGGATAACGGGGTGTACCTAATAGGAGACAGCAAGCTGAGCGGCTTAAAAGCCTTTAAGGCTGTTCACCTGCAAAACAGGTCCATCGATACCGTGGTTGCGATGATCCCTGCAGAGCTAAAGAAAAATATAGAGATCAAAGAGTTTAAGGAACAGAACACGCTGTTACTTTCCGGTTCAGCTGCTGATACCAGGGATGTAGCCAATATCATTACGCAACTTGATGAATTGGTTCCGGTTATCCTGATCGAAGTAACGATGATCGATATCCACAAAACAAACACGATTTCAACCGGCATAACCGCCGGCGTGTCAGACAGTGTGAAAACGGGCGGCACCATCTTACCGGGCGTAAACTTTACTTTCAGCGCAAACGGTATCAACAGCTTTCTAAACAGCCTGAGCAAAATTACCTCCATCAACCTGGGCCAGGTGGTGCCGAATTTTTACGCCACTATTCAGGCGCTCGAATCAAACGCCAATACCGAAGTGCGGGCCGTTCCAAAGCTCACCGCGCTCAACGGGCATTCGGCAAAACTGAGCATCGGCAATAAGCTGTATTATAAAAACACCACGCAGAACCTGATTCCATCCTCAGCCACCACTACATCCGTGTTAACCAACGTTTATACGCCGGTGGAGGCCGACCTTTCCGTGGAAATCAAACCTGTGGTTTCGGGAGATGACCAGGTAACCTTAAATATCGGCGTTGTTGTCTCCGATTTTACGTCTATTCCGACCGATGGCTCACCCCCGCCTGAGTCGATCAGCCAGTTTAACAGCAGCCTGCGGGTGCATAGCAACGACACCATTTTGCTGGGCGGAATGGAGCGGACCGAGAATGACCTGACGACTTCGGGGGTGCCGCTGCTATCGCGCATTCCGATCCTCAAGTGGATATTCAGCGCGAGGACCAAAACGGCATCCAAAGTGATCACCGTGTTATTTATTAAGCCGACTATTTTACGTTAGATGAGAGCGAATGTGTGCAGTGGCAGTAGCAGTTGTTCATAGTTCATGGGCCATAGTTCATGGTTCATGGTTCATAGCCGGAGGGAGGGTGGAAGGTGATCCGCCGCCGCTACCTCCTTCGCTGAGGCTACGGCGGTTGAAAAAAGCTATGGCGGACGAAGAAGGTGAAAGCGCAAAGCAGAAGGCTGAAATACTAAAAAGTAATTGATAGACTGAAATAATCATCAAATGCTGGAGCAATACTACAGGATAAACCAGGCTGCCGGGATAAGCATACATACCGAAAATGACGGTACCGTATCGGTCAGCGCTTGTGGTATTGCCGTTACTAAGGCCCAGCTCACGATTGAAAAAAAGGTTCCCAATCTACATGGGCTTGAGGGCCTGAAACATGAATTTCCGTCGAAAACATTTGTTTCACTCAACTTAGCGGGCAAAGGCGTTCTTTATAAACAGGTAGAGAAAACGGAGGGAATCAGCGCTGTCAATTTCAACAAGGTTTTGCCCAACGGTAATATTGCCGATTTTTATGTACAAAATTTTATTTCGGGCGATTATTCCTTCGTTGCAGTAATCCGGAAAAGCGAGGCAGATAAGTGGATCGGGCAATTACAAAACCTGGGTTTCGTGCCATTGATGCTTTCACTCGGCCCCTTTCCGGTTATCAACGTTATTCCACAGCTGAACCTGTACGATAAAGCGTTAATATTTGCCGGCTATACCATTAACCGGAACGACAGCGGTGAATGGCTTTCGTGGCGATATGATCCATCGGCTGTTGCGCAGTTTCCGATAAAAATAGAGTCAGAGGCTATTCATGAAAGCCTGGTGATCCCTTATGCGGCGGCATTCCAATTGGCGCTGGCGAGGAAAATAGACGCTGTGCAGGCGGACGCTGATTCTTTGGCAGAGGCCTTAAAAAACTCCGTCCGGGAACGAAAGCTGAAAGTACAGGGCTTTGTGGTTTTGGCAGTTTTTTTTGTCCTGCTGCTTGTTAATTTTTGCCTGTTTTCCTGGCTGAATTCGTCCAATATGCGGCTGACTGAGCAGGTGAGCCGGTCGGCTCAAAGTACCGATGACATCCAAAAAATCACCGAAGAGGTGCAGCAGAAAGAAGGATTGTTAAAAGTGCTTGGATGGGAAGGCAATATCAATAAAAGCGCCCTGGTAGACCAGGTTGCCTCACTATTACCGCCCGAAATCACCTGGAAGGAAGTCACCATTGACCCGGTGGACCTTGCCGGGAGCAGGCAGCAAAAGCAGATCGTGTTTTACACCCGGAAAATACGGGTAACGGGCATGTCTGAAAAGATCATTCCCGTAAATGAATGGATAGCGCGCATCAAAACCAGGCCTTGGGTAAAGAATGTGCAGCTGGATAGCTACACCTTTAACAGTGAATTAAACACAGGCCAGTTTTCCATTTTAATTGATTATTGAGATGCTGAAACAATCGCCCATCAAAAAAGAATATCTACTGATTGCAGGAACGATTATCCTGCTGCTGCTTTGCTACCAGTTTGCCTTTAAGAAAACGATTGTTGCGTTGCAACTGAATAAACATTTGACAGCCCAGCTGGCGCAAGCATCCAATCTGAGTGTGCAGCCGGCATACCTGCTACGAAAATGCGCTAACCTTTCCAAAATAATAGATTTATACCGGGCAGATACTGTTACATTCCGCAGCAATGCTATTAACCAAATTGCGGCAATAGCTCAGGGAGAAAATGTAAAACTTTCTGAAGTGCCTTTGTCGGACCCTGTTTACCATACGGGCAAATTTATAATTCAAAAGGCGGATTTTGAGGGGGATTATTTTGCTTTGATGAGGGTCCTTAAAAAATTGCAAGATGCACCGGGAACAGGCGTGGTGCGTTCTGCGAGCTACCGTGTTGTCACGATACACCTACTTGATGGTAACGCGAAAAAACTGGTACTTGAAGTATATTTTGAAGTAATAAAATAGCAGTAAAAATATTTTTAAAAAATTATTGTTTTTCTCAAATATTTTTTCTAATATTAAAAAGTTTCTAACCTCAACTTATTAAATATAAATACCATTAGCTTTAACCAAATCAACACGTTCTCTTAAAAAGTTTTACAATAACCACTAGTTCTTACCCAAGGATATCCTTGTTCTGTTAAACCCGCTATTTTCCATTTTTTAATTCATAATTTTTATGTCCAGAAAACATATTGCCCTGTTTTTTTTCGGCTTCTTTTTCGCACGCGTATTATTCGCTCAAAGCATTGTTTCCGTGAATCCCAGCACAGGCACGGGAAGCATTCAGATTCCTGTTTATACTTTGAATAGTGGAGAAGTATCGGTACCCATAAGCATTTCGTATGCGGCGACAGGGGTAAAAACGAGAGATGCGGAAAACACCGCCGGTATGGGGTTTCAATTGAATGCCGGCGGCCAAATAAGCCGCCAGGTAAGGGGTTTGCCGGATGATGTGACAAAAGACAATTCCGGAGTGTCCGAAACGGGTTGGATGATTGCAGTCAACCCCGGTGCAGGCTACGCGATGGGCTTTGTTCCGCAAAATGATGATAACTTTTCTACCTGTACCGATGAGACTAGTGACATCGACAATATCAACACATACATGCCCTATACCTATGATACGGAGCCCGATATATTTTCAATATCGGCGCCGGGACTGTCATGCCAATTTGTGTGGGACAGGGTTTCCGGGGCGTTTCATCCACTCATTTATCATGATCTTGTATTCCAATACACGCTGGTCGGCGGTACCGGCGGTAATGCCAGTCAAATTGCCTCTTTTACTATAACGACTGACAGGGGTATTAAATATGTGTTTGCCGCTCCCGAGACGGTAACGCAGTTGACAACGCTGGGAAATGTAGGCACGCCCAGTTACTTTAAAACCAAATACAGCCAGTATCAGAACGGGATAACATATTACGACGCGTGGAATTTGACGAGCATAACAGACCCGTACGGGAACGGTGTTACGTTTACTTATACCACTGCACCGGCGCGGGGCGGAGCTGATCCGGTTGTACTATTCATTGGGGGCGTCTCCAGCACATCAGTTGAGTATAATGTATTGCAATCCGTGATCCCACAAACACTTAGTGCGATGGGTACCACTAATGTGAATTTTTCCAATCCGTCGTTGCTTTCGTTTAGCTGGAACGGTCTGAGCAGCACTGGCGAAACTTATGTGACGAACATAAGCGGCATGGGGCACTTATTCGTTTTTAATTACACATTGATGGTCTACACGCCAACAGGATATAGCAGAAGTTTCCTGACAAATTTTACTGATGCAGCAGGTTGCAGCTCACCCACTAACTACACATTTAGTTATATAGGGGAGTCGTCAGGCGGTTCCGGCTATACTACAACGCTGCCCGATTCCACCTCGAACGAAGTAGATTACTGGGGGTATTATTCATCATCCGCATCAGGTTCGACATTGATTCCATCCGTGTATGTTTTGAATCCCGTGATAAGCTATTATCCAAGGTATGTCGTGGATGCTTCAGGATCGCCCGGCAGCGACTATGAGTATGGGCTCCTGGCGAGTAATAACAGGGCCGTTACCACCTCGACGGTTTATGCTGGTACTTTAAACGAAATAACTTATATCAACGGAGGCGCCACACGCCTGGTTTACGAGAGCAATAGTTATGTCGATGCACCTTCCGGCAATATTATGCTTGGGGGTGGCATCCGAGTCAAGCAGGTTATCGATTCGGCTGGAAACGGATCACCGAACATTGTACGCAACTACAGCTATAATAACCCCTCAACCGGATTGTCCAGTGGCACACCCCTGACCTTGCCTCAATTTGCCTTTACCATCCCCTATAGCGGGTCTGCCACCGGTTTAACACTGTGGCAGGATGCTACAGCTCTTTCTGCTTATGATCTTTCGACCGACGACCACACCATCATGTATGCCTATAGTACGGTTAGCCAGACCGGCGCGGGCAGCACGACGTACCAATATAATGTGACACCGACGTACTGGACGTCCAATGCCTCCACCGTCAATGACGTTGCCAGGTACACCTGTTCATCCACCTATGGCCCCATACAAAACTATTCCTATTCTTATCCTTTTATTCCGAATCCCAATTGGGACTATGAAAGAAGTATGCTGCTTAAAGTGACCAATTTTATGGATGCGGGAACGGAAGTAAGCGAAAAAAATTATACCTATACGCCGTCCTTTTCCCCTACTTCTATCCAGGCATTTCAAGGCGACGACTACGGGCCAAGCCTGTTGGTGGCAAAGGGTTACAACGTATATACAATTTACTTTGGAGCAAGCGAACTGACGGCATCGGTAAACACAAAAGTGTTCGATTCCAATACCCTTAGTCAATCGCAAAGTTCTACAGTTAACTACACCTATGCAAGCAGTTATCACAAGTTAGTTACCAAGCAACAAACCAATAACAGCGATGGCAGCAGTGAAACTGTAAATTATCAATATGCAAAAGATTTTACAGCAACAGCCACTGGTGGTACATCAAATCCAAACGTTACCGCTATTTACAACCTGATACAGCAAAATATAAATTTACCTATCGAATCGTACCGGCAAACTACGCCGGTTGGCGGATCATTGACCACCACAAGCGCCAGCATCACGCTTTACAGGGATACCACCATTGGTTCCGCTACCGAAGTCATCCCCGCTTCCGAACAAAAATGGTTTGCCGCCGGAGGCGGTAGCTTCAGCCAGATGACCATCAGCGGTGCCACACTCACTAAGAGCGGGAATTATCTGCCCGTTGAAAATTTTGACATTTATGATAACACCGGATTTCCCCGGACAGTAGATGACAATTATAAGCACGTGCAAACCACGCTCATGGACCATTACTCCAGTCAGCCGACGGCGGTATTCAGCAATGCTGCCTATAACCAGGTCGCTTTCAGCGATTTTGATACCGATCCGGCAGCCCCGCCATCTTGTAGTTTTACGTTTA
>Ga0206808_1135_pt1 | contig 17236 bp, 15 predicted proteins | sample Alteio_BWOrgCont_58_FD_152899 | JGI IMG/M metagenome (GOLD analysis project Ga0206808, IMG submission 152899) | Enriched cells from forest soil in Barre Woods Harvard Forest LTER site, Petersham, Massachusetts, United States -... | ecosystem: Environmental > Terrestrial > Soil > Temperate forest >...
TCGGCATCCCGGTTGAATGGACGACGGAAACCAGTTTCGGCACTGTCACGGCGGATTTAAATTACCGTAAGTTCGACGTTTTTTGCGGCGATATGTGGATCGATCCCAAACGCGCGCGTGAAGTGAATTTTTCCATGCCGGCTTATTTTTCGCCGATCATGGCTTTTGTTCGCGCGGATGACACGCGGTTTGACAATAAAACGCTGGCCGATCTTGTCGCCAACCCGAATTTTAAAATCGCGACCATAGACGGCGAGTTCACGGACATCATTTATAAAAACCTGTTCCCCAAAGCCGCCGTTTTTTCATCCCCCGAAAATACGGCCTTGTCACAATTGATGGACAATGTGGCTTCCGGCAAGGCGGATATTACATTTGTGAAAACCGTGGTGGCGCGGGATTATTTAAAAACCAATCCCGGTAAATTAAAACTGTTACCGCAGATAGGGCCAGTCCACTTGGGCGAAGATGCTTGGGCCTTTAATAAAGCGGATGCGGACCTAATGACACTCTTTAATGTTGCGGTCAGAAAGTTGATTAATAATGGTTATGTTGCCACTATGCTGACGAAATACGGTTTGTCCCCAGGCGATTATTATCCGGTCGCGAAACCTTATGAGGAAGCCAAGTGAAAAAATTATTTAACTCTCTCAAACAGGCCGCCATGGCCGAACTCATCAAGGGGTTCGGTTTGACATTCCGTTATATGTTCCGGCCGCGCGCGACGGTGAATTATCCGTTTGAAAAGGGGCCGATCAGCCCGCGTTTTCGCGGCGAACATGCATTGCGCCGCTATCCGAATGGCGAGGAACGCTGCATCGCTTGTAAATTGTGCGAGGCTGTTTGCCCTGCCCAGGCCATCACCATCGAAGCCGAACCGCGCGAAGACGGTTCGCGTCGTACCACGAGGTACGACATCGATATGACGAAATGCATTTACTGCGGCCTGTGCCAGGAAGCCTGCCCGGTCGATGCCATCGTCGAAGGGCCGAATTTCGAATTCTCCACCGAAACACGTGAAGAGTTGTTTTACAACAAAGAAAAACTCCTCGCCAACGGCGACCGCTGGGAAGCGCAAATCGCGGCGAACTTGGCCAAGGATGCGAACCAGCGATGATCACGCAAATCGCCTTTTATTTGTTCTCCACCGTGCTGCTACTGGCCGCGGCGGGCGTGATTTTTGCGCGCAATCCCGTGCATTCGGTATTGCTGCTGATTTTGTGTTTCTTTAACGCGGCGGGTTTGATGCTGATCCTCGGCGCGGAATTTATTGCGATGATTATGGTGATTGTTTACGTCGGCGCGGTGGCGGTTTTGTTCCTCTTTGTCGTCATGATGCTCGATGTCAATTTCGCCCAGCTCCGCGCCGGATTTATTAAAATGTTGCCGGTTGGTTTGGCCGTGGGCGGCGTTTTGCTCGCGCAGTTAATTTTTGTTATCAATGCCTGGCCGCATTTGCTGGCTTCGCCGCATGTGCCGATTCCAAACCCTGCGGATATCAATAATACGGCGGCACTCGGGCAGGTTTTATATACGAATTATTTCTATGTCTTTCAGATGTCGGGCCTGGTGCTGCTCGTCGCCATGATTGGCGCGATTGTCTTAACCCAGCGTCATCGCAGCGATACGCGTCGCCAGTCCGTCGCCGCGCAAACGCAACGGACTGCCGTAGATACCATTCACATGGTAAACGCATCCGTCGGTGCCGGCGTAGAAATTCCCGGAGATGTTAGATGATCCCCGCCGGCCTATCCGTCGAACATTTCCTCATCGTCGCGGCGGCACTTTTCACCATGGGCGTGCTCGGTGTTTTCATTAACCGCAAAAACATCATCGTCATTTTAATGGCGATTGAAATGATGTTGCTCGCCGTGAATATGAACTTCGTTGCTTTCTCCGCCCAGTTGCATGATTTGACCGGACAAGTTTTCGTCATGTTCACACTGACAGTCGCTGCGGCCGAAGCCGCCATCGGCCTTGCCATCCTCGTGATTTATTTCCGCCGCCTCGGTAATATCGAGGTCGATGATGCTAACCAGATGAAGGGATAAAGCCATGGAAATCGCCGTTGTCTTTTTACCCTTAATCGCCGCCATGGTGGCGGGCTTTGGCCGCAAGATCGTCGGTGCGCGCGGCGCGGAAATTATCACAACCGCCACGTTGGGCCTCTGCGCGGCAATGGCGATTGCATTATTCTACCAATACGCTGCCCTCGGCCAGACGTCGATGATTCCAGTCCTAGGCTGGATTAACAGCGGCAATTTGCATTTGTCCTGGGCACTGCGTTTTGACGTTTTGACCGCAGTTATGGTGCTGGTGGTGACATCCGTTTCCGCGATGGTGCATCTCTATTCCATCGGCTACATGCACGAAGATCCGTCGCGCGCGAAATTTATGTCTTATTTGTCACTCTTCACCTTTATGATGTTGATGCTGGTGACGGCGGATAACTTTGTGCAAATGTTTTTTGGGTGGGAGGGTGTTGGTTTGGCATCCTACCTATTAATTGGTTTTTACAATCACAAACCCAGTGCGAACGACGCCGCGATGAAGGCCTTTATCGTCAACCGCGTCGGCGATTTCGGTTTCGTGCTGGGAATTTTCACGGTCTTTGCTTTATTCGCCACCCTGCAGTTTACTGAAGTTTTTAACGCTGCGGGCGCCATGCACTCAGCACGCCTATTCTACCTGTTCGGCATGCCCTTTGATGCCATTACGCTCGCGTGCGTGTTATTATTCATCGGCGCGGTGGGTAAATCCGCGCAACTCGGTCTCCATACCTGGCTGCCCGATGCGATGGAGGGGCCGACACCTGTCTCCGCCCTCATTCACGCTGCTACAATGGTGACGGCCGGCGTCTTTATGCTCGTGCGAATTTCACCGCTGCTGGATCTCGCGCCGGTTGCGCGGAACATTATTGTCGTCGTCGGTGCGCTCACTGCTTTTGTCGGCGCGGCCATCGCCTTTGCACAATTCGATATTAAAAAAGTTATTGCCTATTCGACGATGTCACAACTCGGCTACATGGTATTCGCGGCGGGCGCGACGGCTTACGGAGCGGCGATTTTCCACCTTTTCACGCATGCTTTTTTCAAAGCGCTGTTATTCCTGGGCGCGGGCGCTGTCATTCACGCGATGCATCATGAACAGGATATGCGCAACTATGGCGGCCTTTGGAAGAAACTGCCGATTACCTATGTGCTGATGTGGATCGGCACTCTCGCGCTGCTCGGTTTCCCGCCCTTCGCCGGATATTTTTCTAAGGATATGATCCTCGAGGCCGAATTTGCAGGCATCAACGGCTTTGATCAGTTTGCATTCTGGATTGGCACGCTGGCCGCTTTCATGACGGCGACTTACAGCAGCAAAGTCATGTTCATGACCTTCCACGGCCGTCCGCGTTATGACCTCGACCATGCGCATGATATTCACGAGGCGCCTTTGACGATGTTAATTCCGTTATTCGTCTTGGCGGCTGGCGCCCTACTCAGTGGTTGGTTGGCATACGATTATTTCGTCGGCGAACATCACGCTTTATTTTGGGAAGGCGTTATTCAGCCCAAGTCCGAATTGATTTTGGATGCAGCGGAACATGATCCGCTCTGGGTCAAACTTGCGCCGACGTTGGCGGGCCTTTGCGGCCTCGCGCTCGGCTGGCTATGCTATGTGAAGGAGCCGGATCTACCCGCATGGTTTGCGCGCAAGTTTGCTTTCTTTAACCGCATCATCGAAAACAAATTCTATTTTGATAAAGTCTACGGTGTAGTTTTCGCCAGCGGTGCGCCGTTGGTCGGTAAATTATTATGGCGCTACGGCGACCAGGGCGTGATCGATAAATTTGGTCCCGACGGTGCCGCGCAGGCCTCCAGTTTCCTTGGCGCACGCCTGTCCAAACTACAAACAGGCTATTTATACCACTATGCCTTTGTCATGCTCACCGCGCTCGTGTTATTGATTGCCTGGCTTTTATTCGGCACCAGGATGGGGGCTTGATGCAATTTCCGATCCTCTCCGTTCTCACCATTATTCCGCTGCTCGGGGCGGTCTTTATCGCGACCTTGCGCGGGGATGAGGCCATCGTTGCCAAAAACGCGCGCTGGACGGCACTCTGGACCGCATTAATAACCTTTATTTTGTCACTCGTCCTGCTCTGCAATTTCAACGCTGCCGATGCTGGTTTTCAATTTATGGAGCGCGCCGTCTGGTTCGCGCCGGCAAATATTTATTACGTTCGCGGCGTCGACGGCATTTCGATTTGGTTTGTCGTGGCATCGGCGTTGCTGACAATTTCCGCGATCCTTGCCAGTTGGAATTCCATCACCACGCGCGTGCCGATGTATCACATGGCGCTGATGGTTTTGCTGACGATGATGATCGGTGTCTTTTCATCGCTCGACTTAATTTTGCTCTTCGTCTTTTTTGAAGGCGTATTGCTGCCGATGTTTTTCATCATAGGCATCTGGGGGGGGGCGCGTCGGATTTATTCCTCCTATAAATTTTTCCTTTACACCATGCTGGGGTCGCTCTTCATGCTCCTAGCGATGCTGACGATTTATGTGCAAGCAGGCTCAACCGATCTCACCGTCCTCATTAATCACCACCACCTGCCGATGAGCGTTCAGGTTTGGCTTTTCGCCGCTTTTTTCCTGTCTTTCGCGATCAAATCCCCCATGTGGCCCGTCCATACCTGGCTGCCCGATGCGCACGTTGAGGCGCCCACGGCGGGCTCCGTCATCCTGGCGGGGATCCTTCTGAAAATGGGCGGTTACGGTTTCATGCGTTTTTGCATTCAATTACTGCCGGAGGCATCGCAACTCTTTGCGCCGCTAGTCATGATCCTATCCGCTATCGCGATTATCTACACCTCGCTCGTCGCGCTCGCGCAACAGGATATGAAAAAGATGATCGCCTATTCATCCGTCGCGCATATGGGATTTGTTACGCTGGGCCTCTTCAGTTTTACGCACCAGGGCATGGATGGCGCGATGTTGGTTATGCTCTCGCACACCATCGTCTCTGCCGCGCTGTTCCTGTGCATTGGTTTTATGTATGACCGTCTGCACACGCGCGAAATTTCCGCTTATGGCGGGCTGTCTGCCATCACGCCGAACTTCGCGATTGTCTTTATGATTTTCATGCTGGGCTCCGTCGGCCTGCCGGGCACATCCGGTTTCGTGGGCGAGTTTTTATCCATGCTTGGCGCGTGGCAAACCCATCCGACGATTACGGCTTTTGCTGCTATCGGCGTGATCCTAGGTGCGGCCTACATGCTGCGGCTTTACCGCGCTTGCTGTTTCGGCGTCCCCGCGACCCAGGACGTACGGCGCATGAAAGATATAACGCCGCGTGAATGGTTAATTTTCGCGCCACTGTTAGTGATCGTAATCTGGATGGGAATTTACCCCACCACCTTTAGCAACGTTTACCAAGCCAACCTGCAAAACATTCTCAATCCGCATCCCGTGCAGCACGGAGTTGCCCGATGAATGTTTTTCTTCATGACGCCGTTTGTTTCGCGCCAGAATTGGTGCTGTTAATCGGTGCGCTCGGCGCATTGATCGCGGGCACCTATTTGCAAAACGGTTATGCAGTGGCGCAGCGCCTAGCCTATATCACGCTGGCGGGCGCATTGATTTTACTCTTCGCCATTCCCGCCACAGGTGCCCTGTCGTTTGGCCTGAATTTTGCCCATACCAGTGCGACACAATTCGCGAAAATCTGGGTGATGGTGGCCTGTGTCGGCACGCTCATGTTGTCACATCACGCCCTTGGCCGTTTGCAGGCACAGCGGCATGAATTTCCGGTTTTGATTTTGCTTTCTGCTTTGGGAATGTGCCTGATGATCTCCGCGCGGGATTTCATGGCGCTTTATGTTGGGATCGAATTGCAATCTTTGGCACTCTACATTCTGGCGGCTTTTGTGCGTCATAACGAACAAAGCGCCGAAGCTGGTTTGAAGTATTTCATCCTCGGCGCGCTGTCATCGGGTTTGTTGCTCTATGGTATTTCTCTCCTCTACGGCGCCACAGGTACCATTCAATATGAACCGCTGATGCATTTTATTTCTTCCGGCGCGCCAAATATGGCGGTGACACTGGCCATCGTATTTATCCTCTCGGCGCTCGCTTTCAAAATCTCCGCCGCGCCATTCCACATGTGGACGCCAGATGTTTACCAAGGCGCCGCAACGCCCATTACAGCCTTTTTCACCACCGCGCCTAAAATCGCAGGCGCGATGGTATTGTTGCAATTACTCCACGGTCCGCTGGCTGGCGCATCCGCTGTCTGGTTGCAAATCCTATGGGCAACGGCAGCATTATCGTTAATCGTCGGCGCTTTTGCCGCGCTGATGCAGCAAAACATTAAACGCCTCTTGGCCTATTCCACGATCAATCACGTTGGTTTTTTGTTGATGGCGATTTTAGCAGGCGGGCAGGATGGTTACGCTGCGCTACTGACTTACTTGGTGATTTACGTGATCATCAGCCTGGGTGCATTCGGTGCGATTTTGCTCTTGCAACAACAGGGCGATGCGGCTGAACAACTTACCGATCTGCGGGGTCTCGGCAAACGGCGTCCGCGTATCGCGCTGGCCTTTACCGTTTTAATGTTCGCCTTGGCAGGTGTTCCGCCGACCGCCGGTTTTCTCAGCAAAATGTATGTGTTGCTCGCGGTCATGCATTCCGGCTATGCGTGGCTTGCCGCGCTGGGCGTCGTAACATCGGTTGTAGCCGCATTTTATTACCTACGCATTATCAAGATTATGTATTTTGATGAAGCAACCACGAGTGTTATCCCGAACATCCGGCCCTCACGACGCTTGATGATTTTGCTTTTTGTGACGGTGATTTTAACGCTCATTCTGATGCTGGCACCCAGCGCCGTCATCGCGCCAGCAACCCTCGCCGCGCAAAGCATTGGTTATTAGGGCATTGGATATTAAACATTATCATTTTGATGTCGTTAACAGCACGCAGGACACTGCGCGTGAATTATTCAGCCAAAATACGCAGGTACCTTTTTTAGTAACTGCGGATACGCAAACGGGTGGTCGTGGTCGTCTTGGGCGCCCGTGGATTTCTTCGCGCGGAAACTTTTTTGGATCATTGATCGTAGTCACTGACATGAATCCTGCACGCTACGGTGAATATAGTTTCCTCACCGCGGTCGTGCTTCGTGAAACCATCGCAAAATTTTCATCGGAAAAAATCATGCTGAAATGGCCGAATGATGTTTTATCGGGTGGAAAAAAATGTGCAGGCATCTTGATTGAAGCCGAACAAGATTATCTGATCATCGGCATTGGCGTAAACTTGCTACATGCGCCGCCACCGGATGCGATCGGCTATCCTGCCGCTGCGCTAGGCATCATGAACAAGGCGCAATTTACATCTGAATTAATCGCACAATGGATGCAGTGGTATGATAAATATCGCCGCCATGATTTTGACTTTGTGCGCACCGAATGGCTGCGCCACGCGCATGCAATCGGCGGCAAGGTCACCGTGCAAATGCCGCATAAAAAACTGGATGGAATTTTTGCCGGACTGGACGGCCAAGGCAACTTGCTCTTGACCCAGGGGGCGGAGACCATCAAAGTCACGACCGCAGATGTCTTTATTTCGTAAAAAATTAACATTAGTGATCGACGCAGGCAACACGAATGTGGTTTTCGCCCTGGCGGATGATGCGCGTATTGTCGCGGAATATCGCCACGAAACCAACGCCCGTGCAACGGCGGATGATCTGGCGGTTTGGTTGCTGCCACTGTTGCAATTGGATAAATATTCTTTCAACGATATCACAGCAGTTGTCATCGCATCCGTCGCGCCCGCACTGGATTACGCATTGCGTCTGCTCGTGCGAAAGTATTTGAAAGCGGAACCGCTCTTTATCAATGCTGACATCCACTTGCCCTTTGCTGTTCGTTTGCCGCGACCTGAACAATTGGGTGCGGACCGCCTTGCGAATGCCGCGGGCACGCGCGCGAATTATCCATGTCCGGCAATTGTGATTGATCTCGGCACTGCGACGACCTTTGATGTTTTGGATGGCGATGGTAATTATATTGGCGGTGCAATCGCGCCAGGGCCGCAACAATCCTTGCGCGCACTTACGGATGCGGCGGCGAAATTACCGCACATTCATATCACACGCCCTGCCAAGGCATTGGGGTATGACACGATTTCTGCTATGCAATCCGGCCTATTTTGGGGTTATGTCGGTCTGATCGAGGGTATTTTAAAACAACTCCAAAATGAAAACGGCATGGCTGCCAGTATTATCGCCACCGGCGGTTTGGCGAAATTATTTCAAGATCATATTCCGGGCCTGACGGCTGTGGATTCTGAAATCACCATCAAAGGCGCACTCGCACTTCTCGAATATCAAAAGCAAAAAGAGACAAAGGTAAATTATGGAAAATAAAGTTACATTTCTTCCCCTGGGCGGCTGCGGCGAATTCGGCGTGAATTTGAATCTCTTCGGCTATCAAGATGAGTGGCTGATGGTCGATTTCGGCATGGGTTTCGCGGGTGATGATTTGCCCGGCATTGAAATCATTCTGCCCGATCCAAAATTTATCGAGGAACGTAAAGATAAACTCCTCGGCATTGTCATTACGCATGCGCATGAAGATCACATCGGCGCGCTTCCGCATCTCTGGACGCGTCTGCGCGCGCCGATTTATGCGACGCCTTTTACGGCTGAAGTTATCCGCATTAAAATGAAAGAGGCGGGGTTGCTCGAACAACTCATCCTCCACGAAATTCCCTTGCAAGGCAGCCGCAAATTCGGGCCCTTTGAAGTACAGTTTGTAAATGTCGCCCATTCCATTCCGGAGCCGAATTTACTGGTGATCAAAACACCGGTCGGCAATATCGTCCATACCGGCGACTGGAAACTCGATGCCAATCCGGTTGAAGGCTCCACCACAGATATCGCAGCCCTGAAAAAAATCGGCCAGGAAGGCGTGCTGGCGCTGATCGGCGACAGCACCAACGCCGCCACACCCGGCCGCAGCGGCAGCGAAGGCGACCTCCTAGAAAGTTTGAAAAAAATTTTTCTGCGCTATCCCGGCCGCCGGATTGTGGTGACATCCTTCGCCTCGAACATCGCGCGACTGAAATCTGTGGCGACTGCGGCACATGGGGCAGGGCGCGTCATGGCGCTCGCCGGACGCTCACTTTGGCGCATGAATGAAGCCGCGCGGCGCACCGGCTATATGAAAGACCTCCCGCCATTTTTATCTGAACGTGAAGCTACTGCGGCTGAACCCGGCCAGATCGTTATCATGGCCACCGGATCGCAAGGCGAACCGCGCGCCGCGATGGCCCGATTGGCAACCGGCGAACATCCGCAATTGGATTTATCACCCAACGACGTCGTAATTTTCTCTGCGCGTGCCATTCCCGGTAATGAAAAAGACATCGCCCGTGTGCAAACTAATCTGCGCGCGCGCGCCGTGAATGTGATTACGGATAATGAAGAATTTGTGCATGTCTCTGGTCACCCGGCCTATGATGACGTCGTGGATTTAATTCAGTGGTTAAAACCCAAAGTTTTACTGCCCGTCCACGGTGAAGTTTATCAACTCCAAGCCCACGCCAAAATCGGCGAGACCTTGCAAGTGCCGCAAGTCCTCATCCCGAGAGACGGCGACCTGATCGAATTAACGCCCGCCGGCGCGCGCGTGGCGGGCGAGGTGCATCACGGTTTGCTTTGCGTCGATGGCAAAAAAGTTGTCTCTGTCAAAGACCGCATGATCACGAGCCGCAAAAAAATTGCCGAAGTTGGAACGGTAATGGTCTCCCTCGCGCTCGATGAGGACGGCTCATTAATTTCCGATCCCGCGATTTCAACCCATGGCATTTACACTGAAGAACAACAGATTGCCGGTGAAGCCGAACTGATGGAGCTTGTCATCCAGGCAGTTGAAGAACTTGATGACCGCCACATCTTCAAAAACGACGCGGTCGAACAGGCTGCGCGCATCGCCGTGCGCCGCGCTGTGAACAATTCCCACGGCCGCAAACCGATTGCCGAAGTGCATGTCATTAGAATTTAGCAGAAGGGCTGAAGAGCTGAGGAGTAAAAACCCTCTTCAGCTCCTCAGCTCCTCAGCTATAATGCAGCCATGAGCACCTTCACCGGCATCGTCGTTTATTTCCTGATTTGGTGGGTGAGCATTTTTCTTGTCCTCAACATCGGTCACCGCGTGGCGGAAAATCCGCAGGTCGGCACGGACCGCGCCGCGCCGGTGAAATTCTATCTTGGCAAGAAATTATTGTTGAATACCGCCATCGCGGCGGCGATCTGGCTCGTCATTTGGGCCTTCATCAAATTCAGCGGCATTTCATTCCGGCAAATGGTGGAGAATTGGCAATGAGAAACGAGAGACAAGATGCGAGACGCGAGAAATTTATCTGGGCGATTATTCTGGCCTCTTGCCTCCCGCTTCTCGCTTCTGGTTCGGCGCATGCCGCAAACATCCTAATCACCCCCGATGCCTGCGCCGTCGCCGCGACGCCTGCGCCCGACGTGGAATATAAACCGGGCACGGATGCGGGCGGCAAAGCCGTCGCACCGGCAGATTTACCAGGCACAAACACCATGCCCTGGCCGCAGGATATCCAAATCCCGCTGCAATTGAATTTGCAAAACACGTTGCACTTGCCGAACAACAGCAACCTTGTCGCCCCCCAGGCCGTGGTGGGTACCGTCGAATATAAAAACGGCCAGCTAACCTTTAACGGCCAGCCGATTTCCGATGATGCGCGTGCGGATATCCAGGCCGCCTGCCAACAGAGCAGAGGAGCTGAAGGGCAAAAGGGCGGAAGAACTAAGAATTTATTGCGCGGCGATTGATTTTTACCCTTCAGCTCTTCAGCTCTTCTGCTAATAACTATCTATGAGTAAATCCGCCCTTTCCCCCACCCGCGCCGAAAATTATCCTGAATGGTACCAATCGGTGATCAAGGCCGCCGATATGGCCGAACTGTCCGGCGTGCGCGGCTGTATGGTCATCAAACCCTGGGGCTATGCGATTTGGGAACGCATCCAAAAAATCCTCGATGGCATGATTAAAGCCACCGGGCACGACAATTGTTATTTTCCATTATTCATCCCTTTGTCCTATTTCCAAAAAGAAGCTTCGCACGTCGAAGGCTTTGCCAAGGAAATGGCAGTCGTCACGCATCATCGTTTGATCAATGTGAATGGCCAATTGGTGCCGGACCCGGATAGCAAGCTTGATGAACCCTTAATCGTCCGCCCGACGTCAGAGACTATTATCGGCGAAGCCATGGCGCGCGCGGTGCAGAGCTATCGCGATCTGCCGCTGCTCTGGAACCAATGGGCGAACGTCGTGCGTTGGGAAATGCGCACGCGTATGTTTTTGCGCACGGCCGAATTTTTATGGCAGGAGGGGCACACCGCCCACGCCGATGAAGCGAACGCGCGCGCGGAAACCGCGCGGATGCTCGAAGTTTACCGCATCTTGGTCGAAGACTACATCGCCATTCCCGGCATTCGCGGCACCAAATCCGAAAATGAAAAATTCGCCGGCGCCGTTGAAACGCAAACCATCGAAGCCATGATGCAAGACGGCCGCGCGCTGCAAAGTTGTACCTCGCACTATCTCGGCCAGAACTTCGCCCGCGCCGCGAATGTGCAATTCCAAAGTAAGGCTGGCGCGCTGGAGTTATGCCATACAACCTCATGGGGCTTATCAACGCGCGTGATCGGCGGATTGATTATGACACATGCGGATGATGATGGCTTGGTTTTGCCGCCGAAACTGGCGCCGCAACAAGTTGTGATTGTGCCGATTTTACGTGACGAAGCCGCGCGCGAAGCAGTGCTGGCGCATTGCGAAAAACTGGCCGCCGAAATCGCTGCGCAAAATTACGCGGGCGAGGCCGTGCGCGCGCGAGTCGACACGCGCGACGAAGAATCCGCCACCAAACGCTGGAACTGGATTAAAAAAGGCGTGCCGATTATTTTGGAAATCGGCCCGAAAGATATTGAAAAAGACGGCGTGGCCGTGACGCGCCGCGATGATGTGGCGGGTAAAAAAACGTTTCCTGCCCGCGCTGAATTTATTTCGGGACTGCCCGCGTTATTAGAAGAAATGCAAAACAGTATTTTCTCGCGCGCGCTGAAAATGCAACAGGACCGCACCCGCGCCGACATCAAAACTTGGGCGGAATTTGAAAGTTATTTCGGCAAGGATACAGACAGCAAATTTGACACCGCCCCCGGTTTCGTCCGCGCCCCATGGTCGGGCGACGAGGCCGCCGCCGAGGCCAAACTCAAACCCCTTGGCGTTTCCATCCGCTGCCTGCCATTTGACGGCAAGCCATCCGGCAATTGCGTCATCACCGGCGCACCGGCGAAATACGAAGCGATTTTCGCTAGGGCTTATTAATGGTTGAGGAGCGTCTTTCCGCCATCGAAGAGCGCAACGTCCGCGTGCAAATGGATAAGGCATGGGAGCGCAGCTATACACGTCGTGCAGTCATTTCCATTCTAACCTATTTCACCGCTGCGATTTTTATGGAGGTGAATGATTTTCTGCACCCCTGGATCACCGCCATTGTGCCGGTTTTAGGCTATTTGCTCTCCACGCTATCGCTACCGTGGATAAAGCAATATTGGTTATCGCGCCAAAAGCCGTTATAACTATTTCATGTTCTCCCTCCCCGAACGTCTGATCGCTTTCCGTTACTTGCGCGCGCGCAAAAAGGAAGGATTTGTTTCGGTGATTTCGCTTTTTTCCTTCCTTGGTATTATGTTGGGTGTTGCGACGCTCATTATCGTCATGTCTGTCATGAACGGTTTTCGCGCGGAATTTATGGATCGCATCCTCGGCCTCGGCGGGCATATTAATGTCTACGGCCAAACCGGTCCGATTGCGGATTACACGAATACCGCCGATAAAATCCGTGCCTTGCCGAACATCACTAGTGTTTTCCCCATCCTGGACGCGCAGGTATTAATTTCCCAAAACGGCACAGCGCGCGGTGTCATGCTGCGTGCGATGCAGCCGAGCGATATGGGCGCAAAACCCTTGCTGGCCGGAAATCATATCATCTCCGGCCACCTCCCGGAATTAAACAGCGATAAAATCATCGTCGGCCGCCGCCTGGCGGAGAATTTACACCTAAAGGTTGGCGACCGATTGAATCTCTTATCGCCCGCCGGCAACGTGACGCCCTTCGGCACGATGCCGCGTTCCAAAGCCTATGAAATCGTCGGGATTTTCGATGTCGGGATGTACGAATACGATTCCAATTTTATCTATATGCCGCTGCATCCCGCGCAAGATTTTCTGAATATGGAAGGCCGCGTGAATACGATTGAAATCACGACTTCTGATCCGAACCACCTGAAAAATCTAGTGCATGAAATCCAAACGCGCCTCGGCGCCGATTATCGCGTTCTCGATTGGGAGCAGGTCAATGGCAGTTATTTCAACGCCCTGGCAACAGAACGGCATGTGATGTTTTTAATCCTCACGCTCATCATTATCGTCGCGGCATTCAATATTATTTCCGGCATGATTATGTTGGTCAAGGATAAGGGGCGCGACATCGCCATCCTGCGCACCATGGGCGCCAGCAGCGGCAGCGTCATGAAAATATTTATGCTCACCGGCGCGACGATTGGGGTCTTGGGAACACTCGGCGGCCTTACGCTGGGTGTCGCATTCGCGCTGAATATCGAGACCATTCGTCAAGTGTTGCAACACATCACCGGCACAGACCTCTTCAATGCCGAAATTTATTTCCTCTCGCAACTGCCCGCGAAAATCGAATGGCCAGAGGTTGGAGGGATCACCGCGATGTCATTTATTCTGTCATTTCTAGCAACGATTTATCCCGCCTGGCGTGCCGCACGCCTCTCACCCGTAGAGGCACTCCGTTATGAATAGTCCCGTCCTGCGACTCCGCGATGTGCGCCGGACGTATGGCAAGGGCGAACGCGCGCTCGACGTGCTGCGTGGTATTAATTTGGAATTATACGCGGGCGAAATGGTCGCGCTGCTCGGCCCGTCCGGCTCCGGGAAATCGACATTGCTTCACGCGGCAGGTTTACTTGATCCGCCAACATCTGGTGAAGTATTAATTATCGGTGAAAATACTGAAGCACTGAACGACAATGCGCGCACAAAGCTGCGCAGTCATACGGTGGGTTTCGTCTATCAATTTCACCACCTGCTGCCCGAATTTTCCGCTGCAGAAAATATTATCCTGCCGCAATTGCTAGCAGGTCATCCGCGCGCCAAAGCCGAACAACGCGCGCAAGAATTGCTCGCCGCCATTGGCCTCTCCGACCGCGCCCATCACCGCCCCGCCGAACTATCCGGCGGCGAGGCCCAGCGCGTCGCCATCGCCCGCGCACTCGCCAACCGCCCGAAATTATTGCTCGCGGATGAGCCCACCGGTAACCTGGACGAAACCACGGCGGAAAATATTTTCCAACTCCTGCTCTCCCTTGCGCGCGCCGAAGGCGTCGCCATGCTCATCGTTACGCACAACCAAACCCTTGCCGCGCGGATGGACCGTACGGTGGTGATGCATAACGGCCAATTAGTAGATGAGCAGACGAGTGGGCGAGTAGACGAGGGGAGCGCCCTCGCATGAAAGCGATTACAGTAATTCCTGAATTTTTATTTATCTTGTCTACTCGTCCACTCGTCTGCTCGTAACTATGTTCATCCACCTTCACACCCATTCCGCTTATTCGCTGCTTGAAGGCGCGATCGCGGTTGAGGATTTGGTCGATTTGGCGGTGGATCATCAAATGCCCGCGGTGGCGCTGACCGACACAAATAACCTGTTCGGCGCATTGGAATTCGCGGAAAAGGCGCGCAAGGCGGGCGTGCAGCCCATCATCGGCGCGCAACTTGATATCGCGATTGTGCCGGATGAAAACGCTTTTAGTAAAAATCAAAATCCCAACACGCGCCGCCGCCCGGACCAAATTGTTCTGCTCGCGCAGAATGAAGTGGGTTATAAAAACCTCATGGCGCTCGCCAGCCTACCATATCTGGAGCGCGGCGAGGGCGATGCCCAGCCCCTGACACTCGCGCAAATTCAACAGCACGCAGCGGGTTTAATTTGCCTGTCGGGCGGCATTCGCGGGCCGCTGGCTAATGCGATTAAAAAATCACCGCAATGCGCGGCAGAAATTTTGCAAACCCTGGCGGCGACTTTCCCCAACCGTTTTTATATCGAAATCCAGCGTCATAATATCGCCGAAGAAAAGCAACTTGAAAACGCACTGCTCGATCTCGCCTATGCGCATGACATCCCCATCATCGCGACCAACGATGTTTATTTCGCCAGCGAAGAAGTTTACGAAGCGCATGATGCGTTGCTTTGTATCGCCGCTGGTCGTTATGTCGTCGAACAGGACCGCCGCCGGGAAACAGCGCAGCATTATTTCCGCTCCGCCGATGAAATGGCCGCCCTTTTTTCTGATCTACCGGAAGCAATCGAAAATACGATGCTGATCGCCCAGCGCTGTGCCTATGCGCCGCGCAAAGCCGATCCCACCTTGCCGCCATTCCCGCACGAAGGCGGCCTGGGCGAGCCTGAATTATTGCGGGCCGAGGCGCGCGAAGGCCTGCAACAACGCCTCATCCAGGCCGTCATTCCGCCGGATGAACAAGAGGCTTATCGCACCCGTCTCGAATTTGAACTCGACGTCATCATCCAAATGGGTTTCGCGGGATATTTTTTAATCGTCGCGGATTTTATCCGCTGGGCGAAACAGCATGATATTCCCGTCGGTCCCGGCCGGGGTTCGGGTGCGGGTTCGGTGGCCGCATGGGCCTTGACGATTACGGATTTGAATCCGATCCAGTTTGGTTTGCTGTTCGAACGTTTTCTAAATCCTGAACGCGTTTCCATGCCGGATTTTGATATCGATTTCTGTCAAGAACGGCGCGATGAAGTCATTGCCTATGTCCGCCAGAAATACGGTAACGAACGCGTTGCGCATATTATCACCTTTGGAAAACTTCAGGCGCGCGCGGTGCTGCGCGACGTCGGGCGCGTGCTGCAAATTCCCTATCCCGTCGTTGATCGCATTTGTAAAATGGTGCCGAATAATCCCGCCGCACCGGTGACGCTGCAGGAAGCCATCGACGGTGAGCCCATGCTGCAACAACAGCGGAGCGAAGATGAAAACATTGCACGCATGATGACCTATGCGCTGCAACTTGAAGGCCTGTATCGTCACGCCTCCACGCACGCAGCAGGCGTTGTGATCGGGGATAAAGCACTCATTGAACGCATCCCCCTCTACAAAGATCCGCGTTCAGACGCACTGGTCACACAATTCAGTATGAAGGACGTGGAAAATTCCGGCCTAGTGAAATTCGATTTTCTCGGCCTGAAAACTTTGACCGTGCTGCAATATACCCTCGCCTATATGAAACAGCGCGGCATTGATTTACGCCTTGAAGACATCCCCTTTGCCGATGATAAACCTTTTGCCATGCTCGCGCGCGGTGAAGCGTCCGGCGTCTTTCAGCTTGAGAGTTCGGGTATGCGCGACACGCTGCGGCGCATGAAGCCCAACCGGTTCGAAGACATCATCGCGCTCGTGGCGCTCTACCGCCCTGGTCCGATGGATAATATTCCAAAATATATTTCCGTGAAAAACGGCGAGGAAGCACCGGATTATCTGCACCCGTCGCTTGAACCGATTTTGCGCGAAACCTACGGCATCATGATCTATCAAGAGCAGGTGATGCAGGTGGCACAGATTCTGGCGGGTTACAGCCTAGGCGGCGCGGACCTGTTGCGCCGCGCGATGGGTAAGAAAATCCAGGCCGAAATGGACGCGCAGGAAAAAACGTTTATCGAAGGCGCGGTTGCGAATGACGTCAACGCCGATCAAGCAAAAATGATTTTCCAGCAGGTAAATAAATTCGCCGGTTACGGTTTCAACAAATCGCATGCCGCCGCCTATGCGCTGATCGCCTGGCAAACTGCATACCTCAAGGCGCATTATCCGGTGGAATTCATGGCCGCGCTGATGACGCTGGATTTGGGCGATACTGATAAACTAGCGAAATTCCGCCAGGAATTACAGCGTCTGAATGTTAAATTATTACCGCCTGATATCAACAAATCCGCCGCTGATTTCTCGGTGGAAAAGTTGCCTGATGAAACCTATGCCATCCGTTATGCGCTTGGCGCGGTGAAGGGCGTCGGATTTGACG
>Ga0206808_1121_pt1 | contig 17128 bp, 19 predicted proteins | sample Alteio_BWOrgCont_58_FD_152899 | JGI IMG/M metagenome (GOLD analysis project Ga0206808, IMG submission 152899) | Enriched cells from forest soil in Barre Woods Harvard Forest LTER site, Petersham, Massachusetts, United States -... | ecosystem: Environmental > Terrestrial > Soil > Temperate forest >...
GCGCTTGCCGGAAGATCTGCGTGTGGGCATCACTCCCGTTGATGTGAAGGTGATTTGGGAAAACGAAGTTGCGCTGACGGAATTATTGCAAAAGGCTGCTCATGCGCCGGTTTGAACATCTGATTATTTTCGTCGCCGTGCGCACGATCTATTTGATGTTTGAATTGATGCCGCTGCGCATCGCGTCGGATATTGGTGGCTGGTTGGGCCGCACCTTTGGGCCGCTGATGCCTGTGAATAAGGTTGCGCAAAAAAACCTGCAATTAATTTTGCCGGAACGCGCGGCGGAGCATCCGAAAATCATCGTGGGGATGTGGGAAAATTTCGGCCGCGTATTTGCGGAATATCCGCATTTGAAAACCATCGCGGCGGGTAGGGGTGGCGCGCGGTTAGATATTGTCGGCCTGGAAAATTTTGCTGCATTACGCGAGCCGGGGCGGGGCGGTTTTGTGGTGTCTGGGCATCTGGCGAATTGGGAATTTGGGCCGAATTTGGCGGCGGCGAACGGGGTGCCGGTGCATGTGGTGTACCGCCCGCCGAATAATCCGCTGCTCGACCGATTGCTGGCGAGTGCGCGGTCGGGTGCGGTTAGTAGTATCCCAAAGGGGATTGATGGCGCGCGCCAGATGATTAAGTACATTAAGAATAAAGAATATCTGGCTGTTTTAATTGATCAAAAAATGAATGACGGGATAGAGGTGCCATTTATGAGCCGGCCCGCAATGACAGCAGCGGCGGTCGCACAGCTCGCCATCCGATATCAAGTGCCGATTTGTATGGTGCGACCGGAACGGATTGCGGGAATACATTTTCGCTGGACGGCATTGCCGCCCTTTATTCCGGCGCCGGACGCGGATGTGGCAGACGTGACGGCGCGCATGAACGCGCAAATCGGCGATTGGATCCGCGCGCGGCCGGAGCAATGGCTGTGGATCCATCAACGGTGGCAGAAGTTCCTATGAAGCAAGCCCGCGGGGCGGGCTGCGAATGTGGTTGGGAATCAGGTTTGGGCTCTGTGAAGAGGTGAAATCCTTGAGTTTTTAGGGTTTTTGCTAGAAATAAAAAAGGAAATTCCGCGCGGGCCGACCTATTTCAAGGGCCGGCTGACCATACTTCCCACCGCTGTTCCGCCCTTTGCGCTCCGCCGGATTTTACCCGCCGGGTGATCACTGGCGCAAAGGGAGTCCGAGTGATGTTAATATCAATATAGTCCTATTGATTCTTTTTGTCAAGACTTTTTTCCTATAAAATTAAACGATGGTCGGTCTGGGTTAAGGCCATTCGTGTTGATGCCGTCAGTTCTTCGATTGAATCAAAATGGTAAGCTCCTGGAACGCTGTGTTTTATTTTCTTGCTTACAATGATCGGCACGCAGCCATAGTTTTGCGCGGTGAGCGCATCCGTCATGGTATCGCCGCACATCCAGTCTTGCGGGCTGGGTTCTGATCCTAGACGTCTTATCGCAAGGTGTAAAAGGGCTGGGTTTGGTTTATCCATATCGCCGTCACCCGCGTCGCCTGAACCGACTGTGAAACGGATATAGTCTTGCCACCCAAAATGCTGGATTTCGTCTTCGGTGAATTCGCCTAGTTTGTTCGTGGCGATGATGGGGAGTTTATTAAAAGCATATAGGGTTGCTAAAAATTCTTCCGCACCCTCAATTGGTTTGACGCCGATGTCGGGATCGAATTGGTGTTCGCGGTAGAATTTTGTATAATGTTCCCACGCAAGATCAGATTTTTTTCCAAAGATGGCTGGAAATGATTTCAGGCCGGAGCCCTTTAGATTCTTCTTTAATTCCTCATCGCTCGGGCGCGGCAGGCCCATTTTTTCATAAGCGTGGCGGTAGCTGGCATTGATAAGAGGATGGCTGTCCACGAGAAAGCCGTCAAAATCCAGAAAGATTTCGCGGGGTGGTGGAAGTTGGATGATAGCCATAGTTTTATTTTGAAAACATTTCTTGCAGTAAATTAAAAAGCCCAATTTGATCGGCGTCGGTTAGGCGGTCTAGTTTTTTTGTCAGGCGGGATTTATCCAACGTGCGGATTTGGTCGAGTAAGATATTGCGTTCCTGCCCGCCCAGGCGGACTCGGTAGCGGAAGGGCAGATCGCGCAATGTGCTGGTTACTGGCGCAACGATGACGCGCGGTAAAACGCGGTTCATCTCATCCGGTGAGATAATCACACAGGGGCGGGTTTTTTGAATTTCCGTGCCGATCGTGGGGTCCAATGCCGCCCAATAAATATCAGCGCGTTTCATCCCAGGTCCAATCGGATGTATCTTCGTCTTCCCAAATTTCCTGCCATTCGGAATCTTCGGCGGCTAGGATTTCGGAGCCGGATTTTATGATGGCTTGGCGGATTTGTTCTTCCCAGCCCGCGCGCGGATGGCGGGTAGGCGAGAGCAGAATGCCCCGTTCGGACAATTCAACCTGAATGGGGCCGTTAAAGCCGAATTGTTTGATCAGCGTTTTGGGCAAGATGACGCCCTGAGAATTGCCGATTTGGGTGAGTTGGAGTTCCATTTCTTTATGTTATAACATTGTTATAACGCTGTCAAGCAAAAACGGCGGGTTTCCCCGCCGTTTTCGTTAACATTTACCGATGATTATTTTGAGTAGTAACGCTCAAACTCAATCGGGTGGGGCATCATTTCGTATGCGACGGTTTCGGCCATCAACAATTCGATGTGGGCTTCGATCACAGACTCGCTGAAGACGCCGCCGGCCGTCAGGAAAGCGTGGTCTTTTTGCAAAGCCTCAATCGCATCGCGCAAGGTGCGGCACACGGTTGGGATTTTCGCGAGTTTTTTCTCCGGCAATTCATACAGGTTTTCATCCATGGCTTCGCCCGGGTGAATTTTGTTTTTGATGCCGTCGATACCCGCCATCAGCATCGCTGCGAATGCCAGGTAGGGATTTGCCGTTGGATCTGGGAAACGCACTTCAACACGTTTTGCCTTGGGCCCATTCACGATTGGAATACGGCACGATGCGGAACGGTTACGCTGAGAGTAAGCCAGTAGAACCGGCGCTTCGTAACCAGGGACGAGGCGTTTATAGCTGTTCGTGGTTGGGTTGGTGAAAGCGTTCAGTGCCTTGGCATGTTTCAAAATACCGCCGATGTAGTAGAGGCAGTTTTCAGACAGTTCAGCATACTGGTCACCCGCGAAAGTCGGTTTGCCGCCTTTCCAGATCGACTGGTGCACGTGCATGCCCGAACCGTTATCGCCAAAGACTGGTTTCGGCATAAAGGTTGCGGATTTGCCGTAGCTATGCGCGACGTTGCGGACCGCATATTTGTAGATCTGCATGTTATCGCCGCACTTTGTCAGGGTGCCGAATTTCATGCCGAGTTCTGATTGCGCGGAGGCGACTTCGTGGTGGTGTTTTTCAACTTCCACATTCATCGCGATCATCGCGCGCAGCATTTCGCTCCGCAGGTCTACGGTGCTGTCGACAGGCGCGACTGGGAAGTAGCCGCCTTTTGTGCGTGGGCGGTGGCCTTTATTGCCTTCAGCTTGTTCGAGGCCGCTCGTGTAAGGCAGCTCTTCATCCTCGAGCGTGTAGAAGCTGGAGTAGGGCGATGATTTATACTGCACGCTGTCGAATAGGAAGAATTCAGCCTCGGGGCCAAAGAATGCCGTGTCGCCGATGCCGGTTTGCGTCAGGTATGCTTCAGCCGCTTTGGCGATGGAGCGTGGGTCGCGGTCGTAGGGCGTGCGGGTTTTCGGTTCATAGATGTCGCAGAAAACATTCGCAGTTGGGTGCGCGGTGAAGGGGTCCATAATCGCTGTCGCCAGGTCCGGCACGAGCAACATGTCGGACTCGTTAATCGCTTTCCAGCCGGGAATAGACGAGCCGTCGAACATGAAGCCGTCATTGATCGCATCTTCATCGATTGTGGTGACGTGCTGGGTCACGTGGTGCATTGTATTCGGCAAATCCGTGAAACGGAAAGAGACGAATTCCACATTATTTTCTTTAAGAAAGGTCATAAAAGTCTTGGCTTCAGACGAAGTGACCAGAGACGTTACCTTTGCAGTTTGGGCCATTTTGGGGTCATCCTAAATAGGTTAGTGGTTGGATGACGCGGTTTTTGCGTACCGTGTCGTTTCACATTGTGCGGGCGCAGCAAAAAAGTCATCAAATTTATTTGCATCTGCGAAAAATATATTGCCTATGCGCGCCACCTCGGCTACCGTAAGGCCGTCGAGCTGTCACCCCATCGTGCGGTCGGCCAGATTCCTTTCCAAAAACGTTGAATTTTTACTTGCCTCCGTGGCTGGTTTTTGTCATGACTGTTCCCGTGTGGCGGCCGTAGCTCAGTGGTAGAGCCCTCGGTTGTGGTCCGAGTTGTCGTGGGTTCGATCCCCATCGGTCGCCCCATTTATTCTGCTATTAATTAGTGATGAGTCTTCACCTTAACCCCCATTTGCGCGGCATCGGCTTTGCGCTTGCCGGATTTACGTCTTGGGTTGTCGCGGATGCGTTGATTAAGTTCGCGGCGGAATCGCATCTGGCGCCGTACCAAATTATCGGCATCATGAGCGCGGTGGCGGTTGTGGTGATGTTGTTCAAGGCGCGGCGGGTGGATGCTATTAAGGCGCTCTGGCCCAAAAGTATGAAGGGGCAGATTATTGTCGCGCTTATGACATTGGGTTCAAATTATTGCAATGTTATCGCGCTGCGGCATTTGCCGTTGACGATTTTTTATATCGCGGTATTCACGGCGCCGATGTTGATTGCAATTTTGTCTGCTTATTTTCTGAAAGAGCCATTGGGATGGTTAAAATTTCTGGCGATTGTGATTGGGTTTTTCGGTGTGGTTGTCGCGATTGATCCATTTGATGTCACGTCGGGTGGCGATTTAATCGGCTACGCGGCTGCATTTGGCAGCTCGTCTTGTTTCGCCGTCAATGTCACGCTGACGCGATTTTTAACGCAGTCCGAAAGCCCGGATAGCTTGGTGTTTTTTAACAGCCTTTTTCAGGTTTTCGTTAGCGCGGTTTGCGCGGTGCTGTTGGTGTGTCCGCCGATATCATTACCCATTCTTTTCATTTTGCTGGCCATGGGTGCGTTTAATTTGGGCGGGAATTTTGCTTATACGCTTGGCGTTAAATATGCGCCCGCCGCGACGGTCGCGCCGTTTCATTACACGCAGATTATATCGGGCACGTTGGTCGCTTTTCTGGTCTGGCATGAAATGCCAAAATTCCATTTTTGGATCGGCGTGGTGATTATCGTCGCGACGGGGATTTATATTGCCCGGACGGCGTATAAGTCCGCACAGGCTGCACAGGCGGGGATTGCGCCGCATTGAGCGCGTCAACCAGTCCGCCTTCGCCAAGGCTACGGCGCGGCAGCCTTCTTATCTCTTATGAAACTTGCAGAATTTAGAATGGCTGGCTTGCCGAGCCGAAGTTTTTGTTCGCAGAACAAAAGCGAAGGCTGGTGCGGCTGAAGGGACTTGAACCCCCACAACTTGCGTTACTGGAACCTAAATCCAGCGCGTCTACCATTCCGCCACAGCCGCTTGGGCGCATGCATAATGTATTTTACAGCGGAATGGTAGATTTATTTCTAGGTTTCTTAAGAGATGTTATTCTCTATAGTCTTATCCTTGGCAGAAAAGAACAAGAACTAGGCCTAAAGTGGTAATATTTTTGTTGTGCAAGTAATTTTTAGCTTGAAAACAGCCTTGAATCTAACGTTAAGTAGTCCCAAGAAGGAGCACGCAAATGTCTGGAGACCCCAGCGCAACAAAACTTGCTTGGTTACGGCGTTATGCTGCAATAAGCGGAGGCTTTGACCTAGTTCCGGCAGCCTATAGTGATTTTTTATCTATCCAAGAGTACGTCTTAAATACAGCCTCTGTTCGGGCACAAGTGACGTTAAAACTTTACGAACCTTGCCAGCCTATCCATATAAAAGTATCTGAAGGTGGAGCAATTCCACTCATGGCCGCTTTGCAAACCATGAATTTAGCTTCGCCCATTTTGGTGAGCACGTCAAAGGGAAGTTGTTGGAATCTGCAGCCCGGAATACATATTTAGCCATCATTCGCGTAAGTTTTCACTGGACATTTAGCGCTTAAAACCCTAATTTCCGCGCCTCTTATCACCAAAAAGGCAAACAATGGGTCACGCACACCACCACGAAGGCATTACTGTTACGAAATCAGGCTCCGAAGGCCTGACGCATAAATTTGAAATCTCCATCGCGCCGGATGCGATTGAAGAGCATGTGAAAGAACATTTGGAACAGTATGGCAAAAAGGCCAAAATTCCCGGTTTCCGTCCGGGCAAAGTGCCGATGGCGGTGTTGCAGCAAAAATACCGGGATGCTGTGATCGGTGAAGTTTTAGAACATATGGCGGATGCAGGTGTGAATAAGGCGCTGAACGACAATAATTTAAAACCCGCAATGCAGCCGAAAGTGGAATTGGACAGCTACGCCGAAGGCGCGCCGTTGAATTTAAAAGTGGAAGTGCAAGTTCTGCCCCCGCTGCCTGCGATTGATTTCAGCAAAATTAAAATTGAAAAACCGGTTGCGAAACCGTCGGATGCGCAGATCGATGAGGCAATTAAAAACCTGGGCGAGGCGACTGCAAAAGCTGAACCCGTCGCGGACGGCACGCCCGCGAAAATGGGCGACATTTTGACGATTGATTTCGCCGGGACGATTAATGGCGAACCACGCGAGGGCATGCAGGGCGAAGACATGCGCGTCCAGCTCGGCAAACGCCAATTGATTGATACGTTTGAAGACCAAATGGTCGGGATGAAAGTAGGGGATGAGAAACTGATTAAGGTGACTTTCCCGGAAAATTATCATGCGGCCGATCTGGCTGGGAAACCTGCGGAATTCCAGGTGAAAATCAAAACCGTTTCGGCGCAGGTTGCGGCGGAATTAAATGATGAATTCGCGAAACAGTTTGGTGTCGAAGATTTGAAAACATTGCGTGAGAAAATGTCCGAACGCCTGCAACAGGAATTGGATAACGGCTCGCGCCTGGTGGCGAAACGCAAATTACTTGATCATTTGGCTGAGACGTATCAATTCGAATTGCCGCAAGGCATGGTGGATGCGGAATTCAATGCCATTTGGCGCCGCGTTCAGGCGGAACTCAAAGACGGCAAGGACGAAACCGGCAAAACCGAAGCGGAATTAAAACCGGAATATCAGGATATCGCCGGGCGCCGCGTGCGCCTGGGCTTACTCCTGGCGGAATTGGCGGAGAAGGAAAACATCGAAGTCGGCCAGGACGAATTGCGCCAGGCGCTTTTTGCCGAAATCCAGCGTTATCCGCAACAGGGCAAGGAAGTTTTGGATTACTACACCAAAACGCCCGGTGCCATGGATAGTTTGCGTGCGCCGTTGCTCGAAGAAAAAGCAGTCGACCACCTGTTCAGCAAATCCACGATGACGGAAAAAACCGTGTCGCGTGAGGAGTTGGAGAAGTTGGTGGATGAATTGACGGGATAGTTTAATTTTCGCCTCTCCCTATAGGGAGAGGCCGGATTGCTTAGCGGCTGAAGTGCGAAGCACGAAGACGCTTAGCAATCCGGGTGAGGGGAGGGTCGAGAATAAGAGAGGTTTAGTGACGCAGAAATTTCTAATTCTAAAACCTCCCCTCACCCCAAAATGCTAAGCTCACTTCGTTCACTAAGCATTTTGGCCCTCTCCCTACAGGGAGAGGGGATGACAGTACAAGGAATCCTACCTATATTCTCCCCACAGGGAGAATCCACATGTCCGAAAAAATGATCCGCGAATTTGCGTCCGAAATGTCCCAGCTGGTGCCGATTGTCATCGAGCAAACCAGCCGCGGCGAGCGTTCGTTTGATATTTACTCGCGCCTACTCAAAGAGCGCATTATTTTCATCACGGGTGAGGTTGAGGACCACATGTCCACCCTGATCTGTGCGCAGTTGCTGTTTTTGGAATCGGAAAATCCGTCGAAAGATATCGCGCTTTATATCAACTCCCCCGGCGGCGTGGTCACGTCCGGCTTGGCGATGTATGATACGATGCAATTTATTAAACCGGATGTTGTTACGTTATGCATGGGGCAAGCATGTTCGATGGGGTCCTTGTTGCTGACGGCCGGTACGGCGGGTAAACGTTATGCACTGCCAAATGCCCGCGTGATGGTCCACCAGCCGTCGGGCGGTGCGCGCGGTCAGGCGACGGATATCGAGATTCAGGCGAAAGAAATTTTGAACCTGCGTAAACGTTTGAACCAGATTTATGTGAAACACACCGGCCAAAAAGTTGAAAAAATCGAATTGGCGCTGGAGCGTGATAACTTCATGTCGGCGGAAGAATCCAAGGCATTCGGCCTGATCGACCACGTCATCGAAAACCGCAGCGCGATGCCGAAAATTGAGCCGGATAAGGAGAAATAGGTTTAATTTATTTGCCTCTTGTTTTCGTTATGGGTTATGATCATATTTAGCTATGATCAAGAAAATCTTTCAACGGACAAAAGAGGCTTTTATGAAACGTGCGACAGATTCCCAGGATATTTTGCCGGTTCTGCCGCTGCGCGATATGGTGCTGTTCCCGGGTATGGTGGCGTCCCTCTATGTCGGGCGCGAAAAATCCGCCGCGGCGATTGAGGCTTCGCAGCTGCAATTCAGTAAACGTATTTTGGTTGTTTCGCAAAAAGACGCCGTGGATACGGAACCGACCATCAGCACGCTGCACAGCGTGGGTTGCGTCGCGAGTGTTCTGCAAACTTTGCCGCTGCCGGACGGCACGATTAAAGTATTAGTCGAAGGTCTGTCGCGCGCGAAAATCACGCGTTGGATCGACGAGGAATATTTCTCGGCGGAACATTTGCCGCTGTCGGATGAACAACCGAAACTCGAAGGCAAAGAATTACAGGAATTAAACGCCACCGCACGTCTGGCGCTGACGCAATTTGAATCCTACGTGAAAATGAATAAAAAAATTCCGGCGGAATTGTTTAGCATTATTAATCAAACGACGGACCTCGGCAAATTATCGGACAGTATCGCAGCGCATTTACCGCTCAATGTTTCCGATAAACAGGAAATTCTGGAAACACTGTCGATTGCGAAACGCCTGGAGCAGGTTTACAAAATTCTGGAAACGGAAATTTCGTTGTTATCTGCCGAACGCAAAGTGCGCGGCAATGTCCGCAAACAGATGGACCAAAATCCGGGCTTCCAAAATCAAATCAAGCAATTGCAACGCGAGATGATGGAAGAAAATGACGAACTTGCCGTGCTTGTGCAAAAGGCAAATGATGTGCCGTTGTCCGAGGAAGCTAAAGAGCGTGTGCAATCCGAGCTGAAACGCCTGAAAGCCATGCCGCCCGGCAGCCAGGAATCCAGCATGCTGCGCAATTATATTGAGACGATTTTGGCGCTGCCTTGGGGCAAAATGGATAAACTGCCCAAAGACCTGCGCAAAGCGCAAAAGGTTTTGGATGAGGATCATTTCGGCTTGGAAAAAGTGAAAGAACGGATCATCGAAAACCTGGCCGTCCAGCACAAAATTGAAAATATGAAGGGGCCGATTTTATGCCTCGTCGGCCCGCCGGGCGTAGGGAAAACGTCACTGGCGAAATCCATCGCGCGCGCGACGGGGCGGCAATATGTGCGCATGGCCCTGGGTGGTGTGCGGGACGAGTCTGAAATTCGCGGTCACCGCCGGACGTACCTCGGCTCGCTGCCCGGTAAAATCATCAACGGGATGAAAAAGGCGAAGGCGAATAATCCGTTGTTCCTGCTCGACGAAATCGACAAACTCGGCAGCGACTGGCGCGGCGATCCGACATCGGCATTACTTGAGGTCCTGGATCCGGAGCAAAACCACACCTTTAACGATCACTATTTGGAACTGGAATATGACCTCTCCAAAGTGATGTTCATCTGCACGGCCAACAGCCTAAAAATGCCGCAGCCGCTGCTCGACCGGATGGAGATCATTCGCGTGTCCGGTTATACGGAAGATGAAAAAGTGCATATCGCGACTGAATATCTGATCAAAAAACAATTGAAGGAAACTGGTTTGAAGGCGAAAGAATTCGCGATTACAGAGGGTGCCTTGCGTGATTTGATCCGTTATTACACACGTGAAGCAGGGGTGCGGAATTTGGACCGAGAAATTGCGGGCCTGTGCCGCAAAGCGGTTAAGGAACAATTGCTGAGCAAGGCGAAGGGACCGAAATCGCTGCGCATTACGCAAAGCAATCTAAAAAAATACGCCGGCGTGCGTAAACATCACTTTGATGAAATTGATACGGATGATCGCATTGGCGTGACGACTGGTTTGGCATGGATGGAAACAGGCGGTGATATTTTGCCGATTGAATCCGTTATGATGGCGGGCAGGGGAAAATTTTCCATGACGGGCCAACTGGGCGACGTGATGAAAGAATCCATCCAGGCGGCGGAAATGTTGGTGAAATCGCGTGCGCCGGATTTCGGCATTAAACCGTCACTGTTCAAACGCAAAGACGTTCACATCCACGTGCCTGCTGGCGCGACGCCGAAAGATGGTCCGTCTGCCGGTATCGCAATGACAACGTCGATTGTTTCTGTTTTGACGGGAATACCAGTGCGTAAAGATATCGCGATGACAGGTGAGATTACGCTGCGTGGTCGCGTTTTGCCTATTGGCGGGTTAAAAGAAAAATTGCTCGCCGCGCTGCGCGTCGGGATTAAAAAAGTTTTGATCCCTGAAGATAACGTCAAAGATCTGGAAGAAATTCCAGCCAACGTGAAAAAGGGTTTGGAAATCGTGCCGGTGCGTTTGATTGATGAGGTGTTGATGCACGCGCTGACGCGTCAGGTGACGCCGATTGATTGGAAAGATTTGGACGATACAGATATTATCACCGACAGCGTGAATGATGATGAGGATGAGGCGGCACAGAAAAAAATTGTGAAGCCAGCGATCATTCATCATCAGGAAAATTGAACTTACATCAGCAATTATTTTGACATTACAACGTCTTAGCTGGCGTGATTCATTCGCCTGTCGCGAAATGGGCGTAGGCGCAAGGTGAAATAACCGCAGAAACCCGGTATTTTCCTACTTGCCAAAAGGTGCAAATGGCGGAATCACTATAGGTAATTGGTGTGCAGAGTCGGCAATCGGCCTGTACCCTAAGAAACCTGCGGGTTATACCGCATTTTTAAAACCTATCCTGGGAGATTCCCGATGAACAAAAATGATCTCGTAGCCTACATCGCTGATGAAGCTGAACTGACAAAAACCGACGCAACGCGCGCGCTCGACGCCGTGATTGACGGCATCACTGCCGGCCTGAAACAAAACGGCGAAGTTCGCCTGGTTGGTTTCGGCACCTTCCTGGTCAGCCAGCGCGCAGCGACAACCGGCCGTAACCCACGCACGGGCGAAAGCATTAAAATCAAAGCAACTAAGCAAGCAAAATTCAAAGCGGGCAAACAGTTGAAAGACAGCGTGAACGACAATAAAGGCGCGAAGAAAAAAGCGAAGTAATTAGCGTTTAAGCTATTCGTTGATACGACTCCCGCCGCGGGTGACTGCGGCGGGAGTTTTTTATTTTATCTCTCTCCGTTTCGCCTCTCCCTGTAGGGAGAGGCCGGTTTTGCTTAGTGAGGAGCGCAGCGAACGAACTTAGCAAAACCGGGTGAGGGGAGGGTGGAGGAAACGAACTCTCTCCACTCGCAAAAAATCTCTCATCCTAAACCCTCCCCTCACCTCAAAGTGCTAAACTCACTCCGCTACGCTGCGTTCATTAAGCACTTTGGCCCTCTCCCTGTAGGGAGAGGGGGAATTATCTGATCGGAGAAGTTTTCTTTATTGTCATCCCGGCCTCGTGCCGGGATCCGCCGCGAAGCTGAAGCGGTGTTTCAGAACCTAAACCACCGTGATTGCGAAACCGCAGACCCCGGAATAAGCCCGGGGTGACAGTTTGGTTGGGGTTATTAGGGTGCGGGCCGGAATTGCGGCTTTTCGGAAGGGAGTGCGGCTACTTCCGCGCGGCTATTTTTTAAGAATTGCATAATCGTGGCAAATTTTTCTTTTGGTGTGCCTGTGCCAACTTTCAATGCATCTTTTGCGCAGTTTATAAGTTTTTTTAAATCGTCAAGCGCAAGGAGGCCTTTACTAATTTCTCTGATCTTTTGATCAGTCTTAACAAGCTCTGCTGCGCGTGGATCTGTTCTGCCACCAGGTAAAAAAGAATTTAGACCAATAATTCCTGGGGCGCCGTAATATAAGACATTCATTTGCTCTTTGAATACCGCGCCGTTTGATGAGGCAGTATTATCTGGAAGCGAAGGAAGTTTATCCAACGTTTTAAAAATTAAATCAGATGCTATATAGTTGTTATTAAATTGATCTATGACACCATCGATTCCAATAAGTAGTTTTTGCTTCGATTGGCTCGGCAAATTTCCTAATTTGTTATAGAGTGCCTTGGTAGCGGCTAATGTTTTTTGCGAATGCTCATAACCCCAAAATAACGGGGCGCTTTGATGGCTTAATTCTGTTCCGGCAGATTGCGCAAATTTAATATCTTTTGCAAAAAATTTCTGCAATGCTTCGGCGGATGCTCCTTGTAGTGCCGTAGTGAAATCTTCTGGCGTTACACCATCAGAATACCATAATCCGACCAATTGTGTTGGGGTAATCTGCGTAGGCGCAGTTTTTAAGAAATCATGAATGCTTTTCGCTTGTTCTGGTGTCAAAATATTTTTTGGTGAACCGTTTGCATCCATTCTTTCGGGGCCGTAAATTGTATCGAGCGGATTTTTCGTGGCGGCATGCTGGCCAGTTTGACCGAGTGCCAAGCCCGCAATGGCCACGGTCATTAAAGTTGAGAATTGGCGTTTCAATGGAGTGTTCATATCTGTTTCCGGGTTAATTGTTTCAGAAAATTACCTAACATACGGGAGCAAGGCAATGGGCTTACCCACAAAATGCTTCAAATTTCCCTTTACTTCCCCCCATCATCCCCCCTATAACCACCGCTCCGGTGGGAGGGGCGCCATGCTTCGGACCACCACTCTTTAACCGCGCCGCGTGCGGCGCAACCCTAACCGCCGTAAGGCGGCCAACGTAAAGGAGACAACCCATGGCAAAAAAGATTGATCGCGTGATCAAGCTCAATGTGGCGTCTGGCAAAGCCAACCCGTCACCCCCCATCGGCCCGGCCCTCGGCCAAGCTGGTGTTAACATTATGGAATTTTGCAAAGCATTCAACGCCTCGACCGCGCAAATGGAAGTCGGCGTTTTGCTCCCAACCAAAATTACCGTTTATTCGGATCGTAGCTTTACGTTTGCTTACACCAAGCCGACGATGACGCATTACATCAAAAAAGCGGCGAAGTTGCAAAGCGGTTCAAAACTGCCCGGTAAAGAAACCGCGGGCACGCTGACCAAAAAGCAAGTGCGGGAAATCGCGACGGAAAAAATGGCTGACCTGAATGCGAACTCTGTGGAAGCTGCGATGAAAATCGTGGAAGGCTCTGCGCGTTCCATGGGCATTAAGATTGTGGAGGGCTAAGATGGCGCAAGGTAAACGTTTAAAAGCTGCCGCCGCGACTGTGGATGGCAATAAAGCATACGCGCTGGCGGATGCGGTCAAGTTGGTGAAATCAAACGCGAAAGCGAAATTTGATGAAACCATCGAAATCATCATGAACCTGGGCATCGATACCAAACAGGGCGACCAACAGGTGCGCGTGATGGTATCGTTGCCAGAGGGTACCGGTAAAACCAACACGGTTCTGGTTTTTGCGAAGGCCGCGAAAGCGGACGAAGCCAAGGCCGCCGGTGCAGACTTTGTCGGCGCGGATGAGATCGTGGATCAAATCACGAGCGGCGTCATCGACATCAACAAAATCGACCGCTGCGTCGCGACGCCCGACATGATGGGCGTGGTGGGTAAACTCGGTAAGGTACTGGGCCCAAAAGGCCTGATGCCAAACCCGAAACTTGGCACCGTGACGATGGATGTGACCAAAGCCGTGAAAGACGCCAAAGGCGGTAGCGTGGAGGCACGCGCCGAGAAATCAGGCATCGTCCAGGCCGGCGTGGGTAAAGCATCGTTCTCCGAAGCGCAATTGACGACAAACATCAAAGCGTTCGTCGATGCGATTATGAAAGCGAAACCCGCAGGCGCCAAAGGCAACTACGTGAAAAAAATCACGCTGACGTCAACGATGGGGCCGGGGATTAAATTGGATCCGGCGGATATCGCTGCGGCGTAACGCGTAAAATAATAATGGAAAACGCGGCTTCGGCCGCGTTTTTTTATGCACAAGAAAACCAGCCCGCAACGACGGGAGTCATCGCGGGCTGGCCGTAACAGGAAAAAGTAATCGAGAGTGATTACTTATTTCCATTCCTTCATCGTGCGTTCCGCTTCGTCGCGGGCGATGCCTTGATTTTTCTCGAGACGCGCGAAAAACTCGTCTTTGTTGGCTTCGAACAGGCCGACATCGTCGTCTGTCATTTTCGACCACTGTTGTTTGATTTTGGCGCCCATTTCTTTCATGGAACCGCTAATCGTTTGATTGTTCATCTTCATCTCCTGATGGTTGGAACTCCGCGATCATGCCACGCGCGCCATCAAGATGCGATCACAACCACCGACGCGTAAAATAAAAATCTAATCCAGCGGAATATTCACATGCGCCATCGCGCCGTAGGAGGAGGATTGGATCGTCTGGTCGCGCAGGCCGATATGCGCGTTGGCCTCGTCAATTTCGGGCTGCGTCAAAACATGCCCGCCGTTGACGACAAAGCCGCTTTCAAATCCCTTATCATCAAAATTCTGGTAGCTGTAATGCATGCTATGGTCGGTGTTATAAGGCTCCCATTCCGTCTGCGCCCGGGCGGGCGAGGGCGCAAAGGCCCCCAGCGCGGCAATCACCACGGCGGCGATAAACAATAACGAGGTCGGCTGCGTTTTCATGGTAGTTTCCGCGGGGACTCTATAAATAAGCCTTATTTTCCGCCATTACAAATAAAAAAGTAATTCGGAATGTTACAGGGGGTGGGAATTAAGCGCCAGGAGGCTTGGGAGTCGGCGAGCTATCTGGGGTTCTATGCTGGCGTATGTAATCAGCTAATGGCTTAACTCTCTCAATATACGGCATAATTTTACTGGATGCGATTCTGTCAATTAATTTTGAACGCCTTCTGACAGGGCCGACAACAGAAGAATCGCCATCGCCAGGCGTAATGATAATTCCCGTAAAAGGACCGTCTGTAGAAGAATCTCCAGGAGTAATGGTAATTCCTGTGTCTACCGTCGACATTAGATTCATTTGTTTGTCGACTTTCATTGAAGTGGACACACCATCAACTTCATCAATTGGGTTTCTATTTACGTTTACAATCTGGACAACTTTGGCACCAGGCTTTGCTTTTTCAGCAACTGAAAAACGAATTCTGCCTTCATTAATATCTTTTTGACTGAATGAAGTTAGGCCCTGCGAGTCCGGACCTTGGCCCTCACCCCATACAATTATATGGGGCTCGTTTTCTACATTAAAAGATCCCAGAACTTCCCATTTATGCGTGCTTCCGGCAACCGTGCTGATGGATTCGATAATATCACCTCTGCCAATTTTTATACCTACAGTGTCATGAACATCCAGCATTGGTTGATTAAAAAATGCTACTTCTCTTGGATCAGGTTGTGTCAAATCAATATTTAATCCTGTGTCTTTTGGGTTTGCCGCATCAAAATCCATGCTTGCCGAAAAATATTTTCGGAAACCATCTGGAAGAAGGCGTAATTCGTAAGGATCAACACCATTGGCTATTAATTCATTTTCATCAACAATTTTAACTTGAAATGTTTGCGCCTCATTAGGATGGTAGCCTTTAAACCCGCCACTTGTGCCCCAGGTGTTTGTGGTTGCCCCAACATAGTTCCATACAAGATGATAATGAATTTTGCCATCGCCTACGGCTTGTAATTGCATGCCTTCATGATGGTGAATTTCCCCATAAGGCCCATCCGGATTTTGAGTGCGGATGAAATCCCCAGGTTTAATTTCTTGGCCAGTTATATCTTGCATTGTCATGTCCTTTGCCATCCTAATATACTTAATATTTATGACTGTTTCATTAAAAATCATAAAAATTGAGGGTTTTGTCCTATTCACCCCGCCTAATCAATTTCAACTTCCGCCCACGCGCTAGGTACGCGATTTTCGCTTTGATAATCTTGAATAGCTTCGGCGGCAAAAATCCATAGGCGAATTTATCTTTTTGCCTTGCGCTGATCGGGCGCAAATCCGGGCCGGGCCAGATGAACTTATTGACCTCGCTGCAAATGATCCAGGATCGCTCTGCATCCAGTCCTAAACGTTTTTTTGTTGCCTGCGGAATTTCCACGGCTTCATTCATATCGGCGGGCAGGGAATGCGTGATGGGCAGGACGGTGACGATGCGCTCGCCGTCTTCGGAGGTCTGGGCTAGCACAATGGCGCAAGGGCGGTTTTTGCGGCCTTCGGTTGCGCCGCCGGAATCTTCGTGGTGCCAAAGATAGGCATAGGAAATGACCAAACCGGCTTGGGGTTCAGGCAGGGTCATTCATCGTCCAGTTCGTGGTTGAGGTGGTTGTGTTCCGGCGGGACTTCGGCGCTTTCGATGGCGGCGAGTTCCATGTCGGTGAGTTCGCTGACATGCATGGTTTGGCGTCCTTTCTGCCGCAGGCTTTGATAGGTCGAGACCGACATCACTACCAACTGCGGCCTGCCGTGGCGCGTGATGGCGATGGGGCGTTGGAGGGCTTCGTCCTGATAACGGCCGAAATGGCGCTGGAACTGTTGGGAGGTGATTTTATCCATATTATATGTATAACATGTATTATACGTATAATCAAGAGGAATTTTGGGGTAGAGCGCATGAAAATGCTTCACGTGAAGCATTTTATTCCTATCATATTTTCCTTGCAGGATAAACTAGTTTATTCTATAAACCCTCCCAACTGATGCATTTCGCATCTGTCCGAGACAGTCGGTGTTGCCCAACCGGGCGACTTAATTTCCGGCCGAGACAGAGGTTTCGTCATCCGATTCCGGCCATTCGTGGCTGGAAGTCGTTGATTTTCCTTTATCTTCCTCGGGTTCTAACCCTGTGGT